>Ga0209415_10004995_pt1 | contig 24065 bp, 26 predicted proteins | sample PeaSoiSIISIP2007_FD_187696 | JGI IMG/M metagenome (GOLD analysis project Ga0209415, IMG submission 187696) | Peat soil microbial communities from Weissenstadt, Germany - SII-SIP-2007 (SPAdes) (version 2) | ecosystem: Environmental > Terrestrial > Soil > Wetlands > Peat | place: Germany... | reverse complement strand
GGCCGGCCGCCGAAGTAGCGCGCGGCCGCCTCGAGCAGCTCGCCGCTCACCGGGTCCTGCGGCGCGTGGGCCGATCGCTCGGCGTGCGTGTGAACGTCGATCGCGACGATGCGCTCGAGGTCGATGCTCATCGCGCCTGCTCCAGGTCGATGTCGTCCAGCACGATGCCGTAGCTCTGCTCCGACGGGGCGAACGCGGCCTGCCAGCGCTCGGCGATCTGCTGCGCGCTCCAGCCGCCGTCGCGCAGCTCGAAGACGAGCTCGGCGGGGTGCGACCAGAGGCTCAGGCGGTCGCCGCCGATCCCGACGCACTGCCCGGTGATCGCGGCGGCGGCGTCGGAGGCGAGGAAGACGACGAGTCCGGCGCAGTCCTCGGGCATGCCGACCGCATGCGCCCGGCGGACGGCTGCCGGCAGCCCCTCGCCGCGCGCGAGGCGTTCGACGAGCGGTGCGTAGGCGGGGATGCTCGCCGTCATCGCCGTCCAGGCCGTCGGCACGACGGCGTTCACGGTGATCGCGCTGCGCGCCAGCTCCATCGCCCAGGTGCGGGCGAACGCTGCGATCCCGGCCTTCGCCGCGGCGTAGTTGGTCTGCCCGAAGTTGCCGCGCTGACCCGCCGGAGATCCGACGACGATGATCCGCCCTCCCTGGCCCTGCTCGCGCATCGCCACCGCCGCGGCGCGCGCGCACGTGAAGGTGCCGCGGAGGTGGGTCGCGATCACCAGGTCGAAGTCCTCGTCGGTCATCTTCCACAGCACCCTGTCGCGCAGCAGGCCGGCGTTCGTGCACATCACGTCGATCCGCCCGAACTCCTCGATCGCGCGCGCGACGAGCGCCTCCGCCGCCTCGGTGGGACCGACCGCGGCGATCACCGCGACGGCGCGGCCGCCGGCGGCCGTGATTGCATCGACGGTCTCGCCGGCCCCTGCCTCGTCGAGGTCGTTGACGACGACGGCCGCGCCGGCGCCGGCCAGGGCGACCGCGTAGGCACGCCCGAGGCCACGCCCGCTGCCGGTGACGACGGCGACGCGGCCACCCAGGTCAAGCGCGCCGCTCACGCGTAGAACCGCAGCAGGCATTCCGCGGCGACCGCCGGCTTGGCCTGGCCGTCCACCTCGACGCCGGCCGCCAGCTTGACCTGCGCGCCACCGTCGATCGGCGTGACCGACTCGATCGTGGCGGCGGCGCGGAAGCGCGCGCCAACCGCCAGCGGGGCCGGGAAGCGCACCCGGTCGAGGCCGTAGTTGATGCTCAGCGCGGCGTCGCTGACGCTCAGGCGCTGGGTCACCACGGCCAGCAGCGAGAGGGTCAGGAAGCCGTGCGCGATCGTCCCGCCGAACGGGGTCGCGCGCGCGCGCTCGACGTCCACGTGGATGAAGTTGTGATCACCGGTCAGATCTGCGAAAGCGTCCACCATCTCCTGGGTCATCACAGCCCAGTCGGTGTGACCGAGCGAGGCGCCGGCGAGCGCCGGCAGCCCCGCCAGGTCGGTCACGGTATCCGCTTGGGTCGGCTGTCCTGCGGCGGCCATGCTGCGCTCCATTCTGTCACCGGCGTCCGCTGCCAGAGTCTGCCATATCAGGCTTCCGAATAGGCGTCGGCGACGCACCGCGCCGTTCGGCGCACGCGCTCCGGCGGCCCGCTACGTTTCCCGGCGATGCGGTCGGCGCGCCTTGCGACCATCACGGTCGCGCTAACAATGCTCGTCGCCTCCGGCGCCCGGGCGGCGAGCTGGACGGCACCCTCCACGCTCCAGACCTGCGCTCCGGCGAGCGACCCGAAGGTCGTCTTTCCGTTCAGCTCGCCTTCGGCGCGCAGCGGTCGAGGTGCGATCCTCTGGCTCGGCGGCGCGCCGAGCTGCGCCGGTGGCAGCGGCGCGCAGGCGACGCTCGACTCGGCGACGCTGCACAGCGACGATCAGCCGGGCGTCGCGCGGGCCGTCGTCGGCGGGCACCAGCTGACCGGCCCGCTGGAGAGCGCCGCCGCGACCTCCGGCCAGCTCATCGCGGTGGCCGGCGACGCCGGCACACCGGTCGGAGGTCGTCCCGAGGCGCTCCTGGGGGAGGGTCTCGCGGGCGGCGTGCTGCATATCCTGACGCCGCTCGGCGGCCCCGATGCGCCCCTCGCGACCGCGGACGGCTACATCGGCGACGCGGACATCGTCAGCACCGCGACCGGGCTCGGCGGCGTGGCGCTGATCGAGTTGCGCGAACAACGCCACTACGCCGGCTCGTTCGCACGGCCGGTGATCCTCGACGAGGGGTTCGCGCCGATCACCGCGCTGGCCGTCGGCATGGATTTCCGTGGCGACTCGCTGATCCTCTGGGCGCAGTCCGGCGAGGTCCACGCCCAGCGCGTGACCAATCTCCGGCGTGTGTATCCGGCGCAGGTGCTCGGACCGGCCGGGTATGCGCCGGCGCTCGCGGCGGTGCTGAGCGACAACAACCACGGCTTCGCGATGTGGACCGACGAGCCGGCCCCCGGAGCGCCCGGCGAGGCCCGGATCTATCTCGAGCACTCGGCCGCGAACGTCGCCTTCCCGGCCGTTCCGCGCCCGCTCGCGGCGTTCGCCGAGCCGCGTGTGGCGCGACTCGGCCCCGGCAGCATCGCGCTCGCGCGGGTGACCCCGTCCGAGGGCGTGCTCGCCGCTTGGACGCTCGTGCAGCGCGGCAGCTTCGTCGTGAAGGCCGCCGGCCTGACCGCCACGACGGTCCTGCCGCCCGCGACGATCGCGCAGCCGGGCGCCGACCTGCGCCTCGCCGCGCTGGCGACCGGGCCGCTGAACGACTTCGTCGTCGTGCTCGAAAGCGCGCCGCGGGGCGCCGGCGGCTTCGATACCAGCCAGCAGACGATCCTCGCCGCTCACAGCGTCTCCGGCGGTCCGGGCGGAGTGTCCTTCGAGACCCCCACCCAGCTGACGCAGGCCGGCCCCAACACCGAGCCGTCCGTCGCGATCGATCCCGACACCGACCGCGCCGTGGTCGCGTGGCAGACCTTCGCCGGATCGCTGCCGCAGATCGCCTACGCTGTGCGCGAGGGGCCGTAGCGAGAGTTCGCAGCTTCGCGCGGCGCGATCCGCCCGCGCGCGAACGCCCGCCCCGCCAGCAGGCCGAACGCGACACCGCCGGCGAGCAGGCACACCGAGCCGCTGCCGCCGCCGGCCGGGGCGCTCAGCGCCAGGGCCCCCAGTGCGGCCTCGGCCGCCAGCCACAGCGCAGCGAGCACCCAGACCGGCGGCCGCGGCAGCGCGAAGAGGGAGGGCAGCGCCCCGACCGCGGCGTGCGGATCCAGCAGGAGGTGGCCGGCCAGCACGGCCGCGACCGCGCCCGACGCCCCGAGCACCGGCGTGCTCGAGCCCGGGTGCGCGGCGATCGCCAGCCCCAGCGCGGCGAGACCGCCGAGGACGTAGAACGCGACGAAGCGCATCGGGCCGATCGCGCCTTCCAGCGGTGCTCCGAAGCCGGCGAGGCAGCCCACATCGAGCAGGAGCGCGAGCGGGTTGGCGTTCAGGAGGAGCGCCGTGAACGCGGTCTGCCAGGTCGCGGGCTGGGCGGCGACGGGGCCGCTGACGCCCGCCTGCCCGCTGCACAGCACGGTCTGCGAGAAGCCGGCCGCGGCGAGCGCGCAGTGGCTCCCCAGGTGGGTGAACTCGTAGGGGATCGCCCCGTAGGCGACCAGCGTCCCGTGCGCCGGACCGAGCACGATCGAGCCCCCGGCGCGGATCGAGAGCGCGTAGGCGACCACGTTGGCGGCGAGCAGTGCGGGGGTCGCGACCGGGGGTCGCGGCGCCGGCACGCTGTCGCGCAGCGCGGTCAAGCGGCCGGCTGCTGCGCCCCTGGGCGGTTGGTGCCGCGAGGGTCCGTGGCGGCGCACCGCGCCCGTCCGTGGCGCGACGCTCGCCGCTCGCGAGCGTGGCCGGGACGTGGCGATCCCTCGCCGCGAGACGCCGGACGCCGCAGGGTCGAGAAATCAGCCATCGATCTCGCCGGCCGCGAGCGGCCCGACGCCGGGACGGGCCTGAGGCACGTGCTGGTCCGCGTGGTAGGACGAGCGGACCAGCGGACCGGCGGCGACGTGCTCGAAGCCGAGCTCGTAGGCCGCGCGCTCGAGCGCCGCGAACTCGTCGGGGTGCCAGTAGCGAACGATCGGCAGGTGCTGCTCGCTCGGGCGCAGATACTGGCCGATCGTCAGCACCTGGACGTGGTGCTCGCGCAGCACGCCGAAGGTCTCGACCATCTCCTCGTGCGTCTCACCGAGGCCCACCATCAGCCCCGACTTGGTCGTGACAGCCTCGCCGCCCAGTTCCTTGGCGTTGCGCAGCACGCGCGCCGAGCGCAGGAAGATGGAGCCGCGCCGCGCCAGCGGATAGAGCCGCGGGACGACCTCGACGTTGTGGTTGAAGACGTCGGGCCGCGCCGCGATGACGCGCGCAAGCGGCATCTCCTGGCCCTGGAAGTCGGGCGTCAGGACCTCGATCTGGCAGCCCGGCGCCTGGCGGCGTATCTCGCCGATCACGCTGACGAAGGCGGAGGAGCCGAGGTCCGCGAGGTCGTCGCGGTCGACGGAGGTGATCACGGCGTGGCGCAGGCCCATCCGCGCGACCGAGCGCGCGACGCGCGCCGGCTCGAGCGGGTCATGCCAGGTCGGCCGACCGGTCTTCACGTTGCAGAAGCCGCAGCGCCGCGTGCAGGTGTCGCCGAGGATCATGAAGGTGGCCGTGCCACGCTCCCAGCACTCGCCGACGTTGGGGCACGCCGCCTCCTGGCAGACGGTGTGCAGGCGCGCGTCGGCGATCAGCGCGGTCAGCTCGCGATAGCGCGGGCCGCCGGGGGCCGGCACCTTGAACCAGGGCGGCTTGCGTTCGCGCAGCGAGACAGTCTCGCTGCCCAGCACGCTCGTCACGTCCATGCCGCCCGGGTTCGAGCGAGCGCGTGTCGCGGTGGTGGCCATCGCTCCGGAGCCTACCCAGCCACCGGCGCGGCCAGCCCGGCCGTCAGCTGCTCGGGAGCGACCGCCTCGGCCCGCCGCTCGAACGCCAGCGCGAACTGCGCCGCCATGTGCGAGCGAAAGCCGGCGAGGTTGTGCGGCCGGCCGGTCTCCTGCGCGATCGATGTGATCCGCACACCCTCCAGGCCGCACGGCACGATCCAGGCGAACGGCTCGAGGTCGTTCTCGGCGTTGACGGCGAATCCGTGCGTGGTCACCCGGCGCGAGACGTGGACGCCGATCGAGGCGATCTTCGCGCCCCCGGTCCAGACGCCGGTCGGTCGGTCGCCGCCGCCGGTGGCCCCCGCGATGCCCTCCTGCGCGAGCGCCGCGACGATCGAGCGCTCCAGCGTGCGCAGGTAGCCGATGATGTCGCCGATCCGCATGATCGGGTAGCCGACCAGCTGGCCGGGGCCGTGGTAGGTGACCCTGCCGCCGCGATCGACATCGATCAGCTCGATCCCCTGGCGGGCATAGAAAGCCTCGCCGAGCGGGAGCTCCGCCGGCGTCGAGCGCCGCCCGCGCGTGTACACGGGCGGGTGCTCCAGCAGCAGCAGCGTGTCGGGTATCTCGTCGGTCTGACGCGCGTCGCGCACTTGCAGCTGGAGCGCGAGCGCCTCCGCGTAGGGGACCAGCCCGAGGTTGCAGACCCAAAGCGTTTCCACCGTTTCAGGATGACAGAGAGGTGCGTCATTTCTGCGCGGGCGCGCCCGGCGCGCTCTAGAATCACTCGATCGGCGAGTACACGATCACCAACCTCGACCAGGTGCCCGACAGCGCGGCCAGCCACGGTCTCGACTTCGGCTCCGTGCGCTTCCCGCGCGAGGCCTGCGGCGCGGAGCGCACCGGCTTCGCCCACATCACGCTGCTGCCCGATCGCCAGCAGCCCTTCGGCCATCGCCACAGCGAGGCCGAGGAGGTCTACTTCGTGATCTCCGGCTCGGGCGCGATCAAGCTCGACGACGGCGTCCACGAGCTGCGCGCGCACGACATCGTGCGACTCTCGCCGGCGGTCATGCGCTCGCTGCGCGCCGGCCCCGACGGCCTCGAGGTGATCGCGTTCGGCGCGCGGCACGCCGGCGACGGCGAGATGGTGGACGGCTTCTGGGAGGCCTGAGCGCGCCGCGTGCTCAGGACGCGCGCCCGTCGGGAGACCAGCGTGCGATGAACGCCTCGTCCTCGAGGCCGGCCAGATCGGTTCGCAGCCGCCGCGCCAGGCGCGATGCCTCGCGCGGGCCACAGTCCCAGAACAGCACGACCTCGCCCGAGCCGACGTCCACGATCTCGACCACGTCGAGGCGCTCCGTAGAGGCCAGCAGCGCCGGCGTCGCGCTGCCGCGGCGGACCAGCAGACGGTAGGCGAGCCCCGCCCTCATGCACTCGCGAGCAGCGCGCCGGCATCCTCGAGCGCGCGCTCGCCGACCACGGTCCGCTCACCGATCCGCACCGCGGGCACGTCGTGGACGCCGAGCGCGAGCGCGCTCGCGCTCGCCCGCTCCAGCTCCGCGACCACGCCTCGCGTCGCGGTTGCCCGCAGGATCGCGGCCGGGTGGATCTCGCACGCCGCGGCGGCGATCAGGACGTGCTCGTGCTCGCTCAGCGCGCGCCCGCCGGCGTAGGCCTGGCGGAAGGCCGCGAGGGCGAAGCCGACCGTCTTGCCGATCCGCTTGGCGTAGGTTGCGGCGAGCATCGCGAAGCGGCTGTCGAAAGGGAACGGATCGGGCCAGCGGAACGGCAGCAGGTCGAGCTGCGCCGCCCGCCGCTCGACGTTCTCGCGCATGATCTCCTCCTCGAGCGCACAGCGATAAGCCTCGAAGCTCTCGGCCGCCGGCAGCATCGAGGAGAGGATCGGGACCCACTCGCAGCCGGGCAGCACGCTCAGTGCGCGCTCCGCCGCGAAGTAGGCGTCCGGGCTGGCGAGATCGAAATAGAACGCAGCCTGGACAGTCATCGCGGCTACCCGTGGATCAGCCAACCGTCGGCGTCGCGGGCGGCCTCCAGCACGGCCTCCGACAGGGTCGGGTGACCGTGGACGATGCGGGCCACCTCGGCGTGGCCGCCCTCCAGCGCGCGCACGTTGACGAGCTCCTGGATCAGCTCGGTGGCGCGCGTGCCGACGATGTGCCCGCCGAGCAGCTCGCCGTAGCGCCGCTCGCCGACGACCTTGACGATTCCGCTGCGATCGCCGTAGATCGTGCCCGCTCCGACGGCGCCGTAGGGCACCTTGCCGACCACCACGTCGTGGCCGGCCTCGCGCGCCTGCGCCTCGGTCAGGCCGAAGCTGGCGACGTTCGGGGTGCAGAACGTCGCGCGGGGGATGTCCACCGCGACGAGTGGATGGGTCGCCAGGCCGGCCGCGGTCTCGACCGCGATGATCCCCTCCTCGGAGGCCTTGTGCGCGAGCGCGGGACCAGCGGTCAGATCGCCGATCGCGTAGATCCCCTGCCTGGACGTGCGCTGCGCGCCGTCCACCTCGATCAGGCCGCGCTCGCCCAGCGCGACCCCCGCGACGTCGAGCCCGAGGCCGGCGACGTCGGGCCCGCGCCCGGTGGCGAGCACAAGCCAATCGGCTTCGATCGTCTCGCCGCCGGCCGTCAGGCTCACCGACGTCTTCGCGCTCTTGACGTTCTCGATCGCGGTCGAGGTGTGGACGTTGATCCCCTGCCGGGCCAGGCCGCGACCGACGATCTTCGAGATGTCCTCGTCCTCGGTCGGGAGCACGCGATCGAGGACCTCGAAAAGGTGCGTCTGCGAGCCCAGCCGCGCGTAGGCCGAGGCGATCTCCGCGCCCGACGCGCCGGCGCCGACGACCGCCAGCCGTGCGGGAAGCTCCGCGAAGGCCCACGCCTCCTCGGTCCCCACGACGCGCCCGCCGAATTCGATCCCGGGCACGGCGCGCGGCACGGAGCCCGTCGCCAGGATGATCGCCGGCGCGCTCAGCTCGTCCTCCCCGACCGCCACGGTGCCGCTCGCCGTCAGCTTCGCCTCGCCCGCGATCAGCTCCACCTTGTTCTTCTTGAACAGGCCGGAGACGCCGCCGGTGAGCGTCGAGACGACCTTCTCGCGGCGCGCCATCACGGCGGCGAAGTCGACCGACGGTTCGGCGACGACGATCCCGAACTCGCCCGCTTCGCGGACCTCGCTGAGGATGTCGGCGGCACGGAGCACCGCCTTCGCGGGGATGCAGGCGACGTTCAGGCAGCGTCCGCCGACCGCGCCGCGCTCGACCACGGCGGTGCTCATACCGAGCTGGGCTGCCCTGATCGCCGCCACGTAGCCGCCCGGGCCGGCGCCGATCACGACGCAGTCAAAGGTGCGTGCGGCCATCGCCCGGAATCTATACGACTGGGCGATCCGGGATATTGGGGGCGTGGACAGCGACGGCCTGCGTGTCGGCCACGGGTTGACGATCCCGCTCGAGGAGGTCGAGCTGCGCACGAGCCGCTCGTCCGGGCCGGGCGGCCAGCACGCGAACGTGACCGCCTCGCGGGTGGAGGCGGTGTTCGACGTCGCCGGCTCCCAGGCGCTCGGCGAGGCGCAGCGCGCGAGGGTCCTGGAGCGGCTCGGACCGCGGGTCACCGCCGTCGCGCAGGACGCTCGCAGCCAGCTGCGCAACCGCGAGCTCGCGCTCGAGCGGCTGCGGGTGAAGCTCGAGGACGCGCTGCGGGTGCGCCGCCCGAGGCGGCCCACGGCGCCGACGCGGGCGGCGCGCGAGCGCCGCCTGTCGGCAAAGCGCATCGACGCGCAGCGCAAGCAGGCCCGCCGGCCGCCTCAGGACGACGGCTGACGCCCGGCCGCGAGCCGGCCCATCACGCGCACGAGCTTCCAGAACAGCCAGCCGGCGCCGGCGATCACGCCGACGCACAGCAGCACGTCCTCGGCGTTTGACGCCTCGACCAGCAGGCGCAGCGTGAAGAGGAGCACGATCAACGCCAGCATTCCCTCGAAGGCCAGCACGGCCAGGTATCGCCGCAGCCAGATGCCGCCGGCGAGCAGCGCCATCGCCGCGCTGAAGGCGAGCACCCCGGCGCCGGGGTGGCGCCCCTCGATCTTCGCCCCGGCGGCAAAGGCGATCGCGTTTGCGGCGCCGAGCGTGAACGCCACGGCGACCGCCCCCAGGAGCGCAGCGGGGCGCTCTCCCGCAGCGAGCGGGACGAGCGTTTCGCGCGCCTGCTGGTTGCGCAGCTCGGAGCGGCTCGGTTCGCCCCCGCCGCCGGGGCCGAGCGCCTGCTCGGCAGCGAGCGCGGCGCCGCGGGCAGCGTCGATGCGCTGCGCCCCGCGGCGGCGCTTGCGCCGCCGCGGCCCGTCAAGGCTGCCCTCCATCGGCCCAAGTGTGCCAGCATGGATCGCGATGGCCGGCCCTGGCGACAGCGTCGATCGGCTCGCCGACGCATGGGAGGCCGCCTGGTCAGGCGGCGACTCGGGCGCGTTCGCGACGCTCTGCGCTCCCGACCTGCACTACGAGGACCCGCTGACGCGAAGCCCGCTGCACGGCGTCCCGTCGCTGGCGGGGCACGCCGAGCGGCTCTGGCGGGCGTTCCCCAACGTGGCAGTCGCGCGCGCCGGCGAGCGCCTCTCGGACGGGCGCTACGTAGCTCTGCCGGTTCGCGCCACCGGACGCAACACTGGCGCGCTCGACGGTCTCCCGGCGAGCCACCGCGAGATCGAGCTGCGCGCCGTCTTCTGGTGCGAGCTGGACCTCGGCCGCACGCGCCTGTGGCGGGTGCGAGCGGTGTTCGACGCCTACGGCGCGGCCGTCGCGCTCGGCCTGATCCCGCGTCCCGGCAGCCTTCGCAACCGCGCTGTGCTCGCGCTGCAGGGTTACGGGATCCGCCTGTAGAACGGGCCGCCCGGTCCGAGCGAGCTAAGCTGTCCGGCTCGCCGATGCCACGCCATTTCCTCACCGGGGCCGAGCTGGACGGAGCCGCTCTCGCCGCCCTGCTCGATCGGGCGAGCGAGCTGAAGGCGGCGCCGCGGGGCTCGCAGACGCTCGCCGGGCGCTGCGTCGGCCTGGTGTTCGAGCGGCCCTCGACCCGCACCCGCGTCTCATTCGAGGTGGGCGTCGTCGAGCTGGGGGGCCATCCGGTGATCCTTCGCCCCGACGAGCTGCAGCTCTCGCGCGGGGAGCCGCTGCGCGACACCGCGCTCGTGCTGTCGCGCCACCTCGACGCCGTGGGCGTGCGGACCGGGCCCCAGGCGGTGCTCGAGGAGCTGGCCGCCGCCGGCTCGATCCCGGTCTTCAACATGCTCACGACGCAGCACCACCCCTGCCAGGCGCTCGCGGACCTGCTGACCCTGCGGGAGACCTTCGGGAGGCTCGAGGGGCTGCGTGTCGCCTACGTCGGTGACGGCAACAACGTCGCCCGCTCGCTGGCGCTGATCGGCTCGCGCGCCGGGCTGGAGGTCGTCGTCGCCTCGCCCGAGGGCTATGAGCTCGAGCCGGGCGCCGGCGCGACGCTGGTGCGCGACCCGGCCGAGGCCGCGCATGGCGCGTCGGCGATCTACACCGATGTCTGGGTCTCGATGGGCGACGAGGAGACCGCCGCCGCGCGCCGCGCCGCGTTCGCCGGCTACCAGGTCGACGACGCGCTGCTGGATCTCGCCGCCCCCGACGCGATCGCGCTGCATGACCTGCCCGCGCACGCCGGCGAGGAGATCACCGCCGCGGTGCTCTACGGCCCGCGCCAGCGGATCTGGGACCAGGCGGAGAATCGCCGCCACGCGCAGAAGGCGCTGCTCGAATGGCTGCTGGCGTAGAGGCTCCGCGGCCGGCCGTCGGCGACGAGCTGACGCTGCGGATCGAATCGCTCGCCTTCGGCGGGGCCGGGGTCGCGCGCGCTCCCGGCGGCTACGTCGTGTTCGTGGAGGGCGGCTTCCCGGGCGACCTGGTGCGTGCGCGCGTGCACCACCGCAAGCGCTCCTATGCGCAGGCTCGGGCGACCGTTCTGCTCGAGCCGGGGCCCGACCAGGTGGCGGCGATCGCCGACCATCCCGGGGCGCCGTGGCAGGTGCTCCGCTACGAACGCCAGCTCGAGATCAAGCAGGAGCAGGTCGACGACGCGCTGCGGCGGATCGGCCGGCTCGACGGGTTCGAGCTCGAGCCGATCGTCGCTGCCGAGCAGCAATGGCGCTACCGCAACAAGCTCGAGTACTCGTTCGGCACCGACGCCGCCGGCGAGCTGCTGTGCGGCTTTCACGAGTCCGGCTCGTGGGAGCGCATCCACCACATCGAGGACTGCCTGCTGGCCTCCGAGGCGGGCAACGAGGCCCGCCGGCAGGTGCTCGCGTTCTGTCGCGCCGAGGGGTTGACCGCCTTCGACCGCCGCTCGCGCGAGGGCTTCTTGCGAAACGTCGTGGTCCGCGAGGGACGCCGCTCCGGCGAGCTGCTCGTGCGCCTGGTCACCGCGCGCGGCGAGCTGGACGGCGCCGCGCTCGCAGCGGCGGTCGACTGCCACGGCCTGCTGTGGACCCACACCGACGCGCGCGCCGAGACGACCGCCGGCGGGCAGACGGAGCTCGTGGCCGGCGCAGGCGCGATCGAGGAGCGGATCGGCGAGCTCGAGCTGCGGATCTCCCCAGAGGCCTTCTTCCAGACCAACAGCGAGATGGCCGAGCGGCTGTACGGGCTGATCGTCGACGCCGCAGGGCTGCGCGGCTGGGAGCGGGTCTACGATCTCTACAGCGGGATCGGCTCGATCGCGCTCACGCTGGCGCCGCGGGCCGGCACCGTGCACGGCCTCGAGCTGATCGAGGACGCGGTCGCCGACGCGATCGAGAACGCGCGGCGCAACGAGATCACCAACGCCTCCTTCTACGCCGGCGACGTGCGGCTCGCGCTCGGCGAGCTGGTGGAGCGCGCGGGACGCCCCGACGTGGTCGTCGTCGACCCGCCGCGGGCTGGACTGTCGGCGAAGATCGTGCGCCGCGTGATCGAGGCGGCGCCGAAGCGGATCGTCTACGTCTCCTGCAACCCGACGACGCTCGCGCCGAACGCCGCGCAGCTGGTCGAGGCCGGCTGGCGCCTGGAGCGCGTGACGCCGGTCGACATGTTCCCGCAGACGCCGCACATCGAGTGCGTCGCGGTGCTGGCGAGGTGATCGCCGCCACGATCGCCGGCGGCGAGATCGTCGTCGCCGAGCGCCCGACCCCGGAGCCGGGTGCCGGTGAGGTGCTGGTCGCCGTCGCCGCGGCCGGGCTGAACGGCGCCGATCTGCTGCAGCTTGCCGGCCGCTACGCGGCGCCGCCCGGCGCTCCGGCGGACATCCCGGGGATCGAGCTGGCCGGCGAGGTCGCCGCCCTTGGGCCCGGTGCAGGGCGCTTCGCGGTGGGGGACCGCGTGATGGGGATCGTCGGCGGCGGCGGGCAGGCGCAGTTCGCGCTCGTGCACGAGCGGATCCTGATGGCGGTGCCGGAGCGGCTCGACTGGCCGGCGGCGGGCGGGGTGCCGGAGACCTTCACCACAGCGCACGACGCCCTCTTCACGCAGGGCCGCCTCGCGCCCGGCGAGCGCCTGCTCGTCCACGGCGGCGCCGGCGGCGTCGGCACCGCTGCGATCGGTCTCGGCCATGCCGCCGGCGCGAGCGTCCACGCGACGGTCCGCGACGCCGCGCTGCGCGAGGGCGTCGCGGCGCTCGGCGCGACCGCGATCGAGCCCGAGGGCTTCGCCGCGCACGGCCCGTTCGACGTCATCCTCGAGCTCGTCGGGGCACCGAACCTCGCCGAGAACCTCGACGCGCTCGACCACGGCGGACGGATCGTCGCGATCGGCATGGGGGCCGGCTCGCGCACCGAGTGGGACATGCACGCGCTGATGTTCAAGCGCGCGACGATCTCCGGCGCGACCCTGCGCAGCCGCCCGCTCGAGGAGAAGGCGCTGACCGCCAGGCGGATGGAGCGAAGCGTGCTGCCGCTGCTGGCGTCGGGCGCCGTGACCGTCCCGATCGCCGCCAGCTTCCCGCTCGAACGGGCGCCTGACGCCTACGAGCGCTTCGCCGCCGGAGGCAAGCTCGGCAAGATCGTGCTCGTGATGGCCTAGCTTTCGCGCGGCCCGTCGAGGGTGGTGATGGCCGTGGGTCGTTCCCGCGAACGCGGGATCCCGTCTCAGTAGGGCGGCAGCTCCGCGTACCAGTCGCCGAGCACGCGGAAGGAGGCCCAGAAGGCGCGCTTGGCGCGCTCGTCGTCGAGCGCCTGGTCGATGTTGGGCACGTGCAGCACGGCGATCTGCGGCGTGAGCTGCTGGATCTGGCCGATCCGGGGCGCCAGCGCGTGGGCGAGCGGCAGCATCAGCTCGTCGAGCGCGTAGAGCGCGTCCTCGCCCATCGCGACGATGATCTTGGGTGAGACGATCGCGATCTCCTCGCCGACGCGGGCGAGGCACGCCGGGTCGGCCAGCGAGGTGTCGGCGACGGGACACTTGACGAACAGCGTGCCGTAGACCGCGAGCGGGTCGATCTGCAGGCGGCGCAGCGACTTCATCAGCGCGCTGCCGGCGCGGCCGTAGAAGGCGACGCCCTCCTCGATCTCCGACGGGCGCGGCGCGTACTTGACCATCATGATGTCGGCCTGTGGGTGGCCGGAGCCGAGCACCGGCATCAGCGAGCCGCGGGGGCAGCGGTCGCAGGACTGGATGTCCCGCGTGAGCAGGTTCAATTCACGGATCGCGCGCTCGAGGTACTTCTCGCGGATCTCGTCATCGGTCGCGGGCATCGGCCGGATCAACTTCCGCGGGCCGGATGGTTGTCCTTGGGCGTGCATCAGGACTTGCGCATGGCGCGCCGCACGCGCCGCGCCCGCCGGGCGCGGCGGGCCCCCTGGGGAGTCGCCTTGGTCTCGAGGAACTTGAGCGCCTGGACGTAGAGCAGGCTGGTCGGTTTGGTCTGGATCTCGGCCTCGCGCAGCGACTCGAGGAACTCCGCGGGCCCGTCGAAGTCGCGCATCCGCACGCGCACGGAGCCGAGACCGGCGGCCACGTGGGCGTCCGATCCGGCGGCGGGCGTCAGGCGGTACTTGGCGGCGAACCGCGCGGCCTCCTCGTTGAAGGAGCCGATCGCCACGCGCGGGTTGAAGATCTCGAGTGCGTCGATCTCCTCGAGGATGCTCAGCAGGTGCTCGTAGCCCGGCACCGTGTGCATGCGGTCGAAGGGGTGGGGCACGTAGACCAGGCCGCCCTGACGGCGGATCTCCGCGACCGTCTCCTCGAGCGTCAGCCCGCGCGGGATGCGCTCGCTCAGGAAGAGCCCGATCACCTCGCCCTGGGTCGCGGTCTTGATCTCCTCGCCGACGATCACCTTCACGCCGTCGGCCTTGGCGAGCGCCTCCTGCGCACCGGAGATCTCGTTGTGGTCGGTGATCGCGATCGCCCCCAACCCCTGCTCGCGGGCGGTCGCGAGCAGCACCTCGACCGGCGTGGCGCAGTCGGAGGAGTGGTCGGTGTGCATGTGCAGGTCGACGTCGATCAGCGCCCTGCCGGCGGCCCGCTTGCGCCGCGGCGGCGGCTCGCGCCGGCGCGCGGCGACCGTCTCGTAGACCTGCTCGAGCTCATCGACGACGCGCGAGGCCGTCAGCGAGGCGCGCAGCTCGTCAGCCGCGGCGACGAGCCGTCCGCGCAGCGCGCGATCCTCGGCGAGCCGCGCGAGCTGGGCCGCCAGCGTGTCGACATCGCCGGGTATGAAGAGCAGGCCGCGGTCGCCGTCGCCGAGCACCTCCGCGTAGACGTCGATGCGCGAGGCCAGCGGCACGGCGCGGGCTCCGATCGCCTGGAGCGCGAGTCCCGGCGCGGGCAGCGCCCCGCCCGAGGCGAGCACCAACACGTCGGCCTGCTCGAGCGCGGCGCGAGGATCGCCGGCGCCGGCGTCGAGGAAGCGAACGCGTGCACGAAGCTCGGCGCGCAGCCCCACCTCGCTCGCGGAGCCGGCGGCGCCGAGCACCGTCGCCTCCCAGTCGCCGGCGGCGCCGAGCCGGCGAAGCGCCCGCAGGAAGGTGCGCAGCGCCGCGCGCTCCTCGGCGGCCACGAAGAGGATGCGCAGACGCGCGGCCGGTTCGCCGCGCGCCTCGCTCGGGGCGACCATCGGCGTGATCACGCGGTAGTCGGCCGGGAAGTGCGACTGCATCAGCGCCGCGGTGGCGCCGTAGCTGGCGATCCGCGCGTCGAGGCGGCCGAAGAACAGCTCGACGAAGCGGCGCGCCACCTGGGTCGAGACGAGCCGCTCGGTGGGGGCATGGAAGCTGCCGACGTTCAGCGCGCGCGAGTGACGCAGCGCGACGCTCGCCGCGCTCGGGGCGAACGGCTCGTGCACGTGCACGAAGTCCAGCGGCACCGCCGCCAGCAGCTCCTCGACGCTGCGCGCCACGTCGACCGGCAGGCCGGGCCCGCGCCCGGTCGCCGACAGCACCTCGCCGGCGAGGAAGAGCTGCGGTTCGCCGCCGGCGCCGAGCAGCGCCGAGGGGTTCTCGCGCGCTTCGCGCAGCACCTTTCGCGACGCGGCGGCGAGCCGCGCGGACTGCGACGGCGCGACGATCAGGACGCGGTGCCCGCGGCGGGCGAGCTCGGCGGAGACGCCCTCGACGTAGCGGCCGAGCTCGGTGCGCGCCTCCCACGGGTGCGGCGATACCTGCGCGATCGCAAACGGCACGCCGCCAGCATACGCAGCCCCGGGGTCCGTCAGGGTGCGCGGGGGGCCCCGCCCGAGCGGGGAGCGCTCAGCTCTCGCGCAGCTGCGTGCGGACGTGGAGGATGCGCTGCAGCACCGTGAAGGTGCTGAGCACGGCGAGCACGTAGACCGCGGGCGCCAGCAGGTCGAAGTGGCCGAGCCCGGCGCCGCGGGCGAAGACGAGGCCGACCGAGAGGATCACGACGCGCACGGCGCGCGTCGCCAGGCCGACCTTGCACTCGACCCCGAGGGCCTCCGCGCGCGCACGCGTGTAGGAGACCATCAGCGACGCGAGCACCGCCACGACCACGGCGGCGACGGCGAGCTGGTTGTGCTGGCGGGCGAAGCTGACCGCCACGGCGGTCAGCACGATGCCCTCCTCGCAGCGGTCGAGCGTCGAGTCGAGGAACGCGCCGAACGCCGTGCCCTTGCCCGACATCCGCGAGTAGCGCCCATCGAGGGTGTCCATGATCGAGCCGACGATGAAGGCGACGCCGCCGAGGAAGTAGAGCTGGCGCCAGACCAGCGCCGCCGCCAGCAGGTTCAGCGCGAGGCCGCTCAGCGAGATCGCATTCGGCGTCAGCCGCGAGTCGATCAGGCGGTTGCGCATCATCGCGCGCCCCTCCACCGAGGCCAGCGGCCCGATCACGCGACGCTGCGGTCTGGGTGGGCGCTCGGTGGCCGGCGGGGTGCTCACGTCGCCGGGACGGCCGCGTGCGCCGGCGCCGGCGCCGGCGCGTGCACCGGCGTGCGGAAGGTCCACGCGTGCGGTCGCAGGGCCGCGAGCTGCCGCGCGGCGGCGAACGACACGGCCGCGACGAAGAGCCCGAACACGGCATCGATCAGGAAGTGATTGGCGGTGATCACGGTCATGAAGGTGATGAACAGCGGCCAGAGCGCCCAGAACGCCTTGGCGAGGCGGCTGCGAACGAGGCGCACGAAGGTCCATCCGAGCATCACGGCGCAGGCGACGTGCATCGATGGCATCGCCGCATAGGGGTTGAAGAAGACGTTGGCGATCGTGCTGTTGGCGGAGCCGTGGGTGATGTTGCCGATGATGTCGATGAAGCCCCACTCGGGGAAGAAGCGCGGCGGCGCGGTCGGGAACAGGCCGTACCCGACCAGGCCGATCGCCATGCCGACGAACAGCATGTTCCGCACGAAGTAGTAGCTCCGGTTGTGCGCGACGTAGAGGAAGAGCAGCAGCGCGATCAGGATCGTCGTCTGGGCGTTGATGTAGACCCAGGCCGCGACGAGCACCAGCAGGTGGCTGCTCGTCGCCCAGGCCTGGACCTGGGGCTCGACGAAGACGTGCAGCGAGCGTTCCAGCGAGATCAGCTCGCGTCCGTGCGCGAACGCCACGGCGGTGTTGCCGCCGACGGCGCCCTCGACGAGGCGGTAGAGCAGGTAAGCGAAGCCGAACAGCGCACACTGACGCAGCAGATCGAGGGGTCCGTTCGGCAAAACGCGTCCCCGCATGAGAGCGAGGCGAGCCGTCATCCGGCCTGATCGTATCGACCCGCTCAGGTTCGCGCGAGAAATCGCGCGACGGTCTCGACGAGGTCCGGCCGGTCGAGCCAGGGCCAGTGCCCGGCGTCGGCGAGCAGCACCAGCTCGCCCCCGCCGCCGAGCGCCTGCGCGTACTGCTCGGCCGCGCGCACCGGGATGAAGGGGTCGAGCTCGCCCCACACGATCAGCGTCGAGGTGTCCAGCTCGCCGAGCCTCGCGCCGGCGGCTGCGAGCGTCCCCGGCTTGACGCTGCGGTACAGCTTGAGGATCGCGCGCTGCGTGCCGAAGTCGAGGCTCGCGTACATCTCGCGCTGCTCGCGCTCGCCGATCCTCGACGCGTTCGCTCCGCGCAGGGCGCGGCGCAGCAGCCGCGGCGTCAGGCTGCCCATCGCCAGCTCACCGAGCACGGGCGTGCGCCAGACGCGCGCGATCCGGTGCCAGGCGTAGCCGTCGAACAGCGGCAGCGCGTCGATCAGCACGATCCGCTCGACGCGCGAGGGCGCGCGCTGCGCGAAGGCGAGCCCCGCGGCGCCCCAGTCGTGCATCACGAGAGCGACCCGCTCCAGCCCGCGCCAGTCCAGGAACCGCTCGAGGAAGCCGTCGTAGCCGGCGATCGAGAACGGGAACGTGCCGGCCTTGACGGATTCGCCGAAGCCCGGAAGGTCGAGCGCGAGGCCGCCGCTGCGCTCGAGGAACGGCGCCCACATCAGCGAGTTGTTGGGCACCCCGTGGAGGTAGACGGCGGGCGTCCCCTCGCCCGGCGCCGAGCGCCAGCTGACCGGCTCGCCGTCGATCTGGCCGACGTGGTGCTCGACCTGAGCCATCGCAGGCGCGAGGATAGCGGCGTGCGCGACCTCGACCACACACCGCCCAGCGGCGCCCGCGTGCGACGTCTGCGCGACCGCCTGCGCGAGATCTACGGGATCCCGAGCGCCCCGCCGCACGGCCGCCCGCTGGACGAGCTGATCCTGACGGTGCTCTCGCAGAGCACCAACGACCGCAACCGCGACGTCGGCTTCCTCGCGCTGCGCGAGCGTTTCGGCGATGGCGCCGGCGGGACGGACTGGCGCGCCGTGCGCGACGCGCCGCGCGAGTCGGTCGAGGAGGCGATCCGCCCCGGCGGCATCTCGAGGGTCAAGTCGGCCCGCATCCAGGCGATCCTGGCGGCGATCGGCGAGCCGCCGAGCCTCGAGTGGATGCGCGAGGCGCCGGTCGAGGACAGCCGCGCCGTGCTCTGCGCGCTCCCCGGCGTGGGGCGCAAGACCGCGGCCTGCGTGCTGCTCTTCAGCTTCGGCGCGCACGAGGTTCCGGTCGACACGCACGTCGCTCGCGTCGGCACGCGGCTCGGCCTGCTGCGCGCAGGCGCTCCATTCGAGGAGCTGCACGACGCGATGGCGGCGCTGACGCCGCCCGGCGAGGAGCTCGAGCTTCACCTGAATCTGCTGCGCCACGGTCGCCGCACCTGTCTTGCGCGTTCGCCGGCGTGCGAGGCCTGCGCACTGGCGCGGATGTGCCCGCGGGTGGGGGTGGGGTAGCGGTCCAACGGTTCCCGTTTGACTTGACTGCATACGTATGCTTGGATACGTATGCTCCTGCGGCGATCGCGTGACCATGGCGTCACGGGGGTTGCTGTCGGTGCGGGCAGCCGAGTCCAGCTCAGCTCAGAGTTGATTTTGGCTGGGCCAGAGCGTTAGTGAACACGCCTAAAGGAGGGGTACATGAAGCAACGGATCACACAGGTCCGCGTGAGGGGCACGCGGATTGCGGCAGCCATGGCGCTCGTCGGCGCGATGGCGGTGGCGAGCGGGCTCGCAACCACGGGGACCGCTGGGGCATCGGGCGCCCCGCTCCTCGCCGCCAGCGTTCACCCGCCCGGATTTGACAACACGAAGGAGATCGGCCTGCGCAACGCCCTCGTCGCGGCGATGAAGGGCAAGAGCGTGAGCAGCGTCAACACCTGGATGGTCGTCAACATCCTGGCGGCCTACTGGCTCGCCGGCAAGGCAGGGGACACGCAGGCAGCCAAGGAGCTCGGCATCGCGGCGCACTTCGAAGGCCCCTCGCAAGGCCAGCTGCCGGTGCAGGTGTCAGAGTTCAACACACTCGCTTCGACCGGCGCGACCGGTTACTTCACCTCGGTGATCGACCCGGTCTCGGAGGGCAGCATCATCAACAAGGCAGTCGCCAAGGGTCTCGATGTCGTCGCTATCGATTCGCCGGTTCCGCCGGCCGATGCGAAGACGTTCACGTTCATCGGCACGCCCAACGTGACCGCGGGCTTCGCGGCCGGTCAGGCGATGATGAAGGCGCTGCCGAACGGTGGCGACGTTGCGCTCCTCGTGGGATCGCTCACGGCGACCAACGTGATCCAGCGGACGCAGGGCTTCAAGCAGGCGATCGCCGGAAGCAAGATCAAGATCATCGCGACGGAGAACGATGGAGGCGCCGCCGCCAAGGCTGCGACCAACGCCGACACCGTGATCGCCGCGAACGCGAACCTCAAGGGCATCTACGCTGAGTACTCCTATGACGGAGGCGCAGCGGCGGCCGCAGTGAAGGCCAAGGGAGACATCGGCAAGATCCACGTGATTGCCGACGACAACGATCCGGCCACGATCACCGGGCTGCAGAATGGCTCGATCTCGGCCTCGATCCTCCAGCAGCCGTTCATGCAGGGCTACCTGGGCGCGTACATCACCACGGCGATGAAGGTGCTCGGTTCGGCGAAGGTTGCCACGATCATCAAGCCGTTCCTGACAGACGGTGTCGTCAGCACCGGGGTCGGCACGCTGACGAAGGCGAACCTGTCGGCCGACATCGCCTACAACAAGGCAATTGGCCTCGGTTAGTCCGTCGTCGACTGTCAGCACCGCGGACACCGGCGGGGACCTCGTCCTCGCCGGTGTCCGCAAGCTGTACGGGCCGGCCGTCGTGCTCGACGTGGACCATCTGGTCATGCGTCGTGGCGAGGTCGTGGGCCTCGTCGGCGAGAACGGTGCGGGCAAGTCGACGATGATGGGAGTCATCGCCGGCTCGGTGCCCCCGGACGCCGGAACGGTCTCGATCGCCGGCGAATTGCTCGGCTCGGGCGGCACGCTGCACGCTCAGGCGCTCGGCGTGGCAATGGTCTCGCAGGAGTTCCCGCTGGTCGGGCAGCTGAGCGTCGCGGAGAACCTGCTGCTCGGACGGCGACCCAGCGAGCGTCGCTTCCTGATCGACGGGCGAGCGATGGACGCCGTCGCCGGGGAGCTGCTCGGCGCCGTCGGTCTCCGGATCGATACGCGCCGGCGCGTCGACTCTCTGTCGGTGGCGCAGCGTCAGCTGATCGAGATCGCCAAGGCGCTCGGCCGCGATCCACTCGTCCTGATCCTCGACGAGCCGACCTCCGCACTCGGTCCGGCGGAGTCCGAGCGGGTGCTCGACTTCGCCCGCCGCCACGCACGGGGCGGGGGGATCGTGATCTTCGTCGGCCATCGACTGAATGAGGTGCGCGCGGTCGCCGACCGGGTGGTGGTGCTCCGCAACGGGGTTCTGGTCTCCGACCTGGAGGCCGCCGAGGCGACCGAGCAACGTATCGTGCGTGACATGGTCGGCAAGGACCTCTTGCCCGAGGGCGATATCGCCGCGTCTGGAGAGGGCGAGACGCTCGCGTTCGAGGCACGTGGGCTCGAAGCCGAGGGTCTGGGGCCGCTCGACTTGGCGTTGCACCCGGGCGAGGTCGTCGGCCTCGCCGGGCTGATGGGATCGGGCCGCAGCCGCCTGCTGCACGTCGTGATGGGCGCCCGCGCGAGCACGCGCGGTGAGATGCGACTGGCCGGTGTCCGATACCGTCCGCGCAGCCCCGCCGATGGGTCTGCGGCGGGCGTCGGCCTCGTTCCGGAGGACCGCAAGACGCAGGCGCTGCTCGTGGACGCGCCGATTCGCTGGAACCTGACGCTCGCGATCCTGCGCCGGATCTCCTGGAAGCACCTGATCCTCGCAAGCCGGACGGAGCGGCGAGAGGCCGCGGCGATCGTGCGGCGCGTGCGCGTCCGCTGTCAGACGGCGGAGCAGCCGGCGCGTTCGCTCTCCGGCGGCAACCAGCAGCGCATGGTCTTCGGCCGGTGGATGGCGGCGCGGCCGCGCCTGCTCCTGCTCGACGAGCCCACGCGCGGAGTCGACGTCGGCGCGAAGGCCGAGATCTACAAACTGATCGAAGAGGCGCGAAAGGAAGGCATGGCCATTCTCGTCGCATCGTCGGAGCTCGAGGAGCTTGCGGGCATCTGCCACCGGATCGTGGTGCTGCGCCGCGGGCGCATCGCCGCCGAGCTTCCGCGCTCGGAGTTCTCCAAGGAGCGCATCATCGCCGCGGCGGCCATCGATGGGACGGAGGGGTGATGGCAGAGGAGGGCCCGGTCGAAGAGCTCGGAGGAGCCGATGGCAAGCGCCCCGGAAAGCGCGCCGCCGTGCGCGTCGCGCAGCGCTTCGCCGATACGCCCGAGTTCGGCATCATCGCCGCCGTTGGGGTGGCGTTCGCGATCTTCGCCTCGATCAACCCCCTCTTCGCGAGCGGCTCCGAGTTGCAGAACCTCGGCGTCGACGTCGCGGAGTTCGGCATCCTCGCGATCGGCGAGAGCTTCGCGATCATCACCGGTGGCATCGACCTCGGGATCGGCTCGCTGTCGGGCCTGATGGTGGTGATGTCCGCCTGGCTCAACCACACCGCGCAGCTCCCGATCCTGCTCGCCTTCCTCGTCGCGGTCCTGATGGGGGCGGCGGTCGGCCTCTGGCACGGCCTGTGGATCACAAAACTGGGGATCGCCCCGTTCATCATCACGCTGGTCACCTTCATCGGCGCCGCCGGGGCCGGCGAGACGATCGCACAAACCCCGATCCAGTTCAGCTCCCCGACGTTCCTCGCCGTTGCGGGGTCGACTGTCGCCGGCGTCCCGGTGCCGGTGGTGATCTTCGCGGCGATCGCCCTGCTTGCCTGGTTCTTCCTCGAGCGCACCTATATCGGCCGCCAGGTCTACGCGGTCGGCGGCAACCGGGAGGCGGCCCGGCTCGCCGGCATCCCGACCGACCGGCGGATCATCCTGGCCTACGTCGTCAGCGGCAGCTGCGCGGCGGTCGTCGGGATCATCGTTGCCTCGCAGCTCACCTCGGGGACGGCCGACAGCACGCTCAGCTACGAGCTGATCGCGATCGCCTCGGCGGTGATCGGAGGGGTGAGCCTGATCGGCGGCCAGGGACGGATCATGGGCGTGATCGCGGGTGCCGCGCTGCTCGTCGTGCTCGAGCAGGGCCTGGTCGCGGTCAACGTCAATGCCTACTACCAGTCGATGGTTGTCGCCTTGGTGCTCCTTGTTGCCGTCGTCGCCGACCGCCTTCGCGTGCGACGCCTCGAACACTCCGGCGGCCGCGGCGTGCGGCCGCCTGCGTCGGGCGCGCCCGTCGAGGGCGGCGACACCGGCTCCGGAGGCCCCCACCTCGTCGGCTAGGGCGGAGCAGAGTGGGCCTACCGACAGTCCGTCGCATTCCGTCCCCGAGCTCGCCTGGACGCGCGTGCGTCGACGCGCACCGTCGAGCCGGCGACGCTCCGCCAGGAGACCGCCAGGGCACGCCGCCCGACCCGCGGCGGCCGATCAGCGCTGCTCGAGGCCGCGTTGCGAGCGGTGCCGCCGCTCGCTCGCGGACCGCTCCGTGAGCGAGCAGCGCTCCCCGCGCGATCGAGCCCGCAACCACCGGGCCGTGACGATGAAGGACGTGGCGGCGGCCGCCGGGGTCGCGCAGAGCACGGTGTCGCGGGTCCTCAACGACGCGCCGGTCTCCATAACCGTCTCCGACGAGACGCGCGAGCGCGTGCATGCGATCGCCAGGCAGCTCGGCTACCGGCCGCACCCGGGCGCCAGGGCGCTGCGGGGTGCACCGACGATGCTGCTCGGGGCGGTCGTGCGAGACATCACCGATCCGTTCTTCGCGCAGGTGATCGAGGCGCTGACGATCGAGTGCCACGAGCGGGGCTACTCGGTGATGCTCGGTCACGCTCGTGCGAAGGCCGACGAGGCGCTGGCGCTGACCGCGGTTCTCGAGACGCGCCAGTGCGACGCAATCGTGCTGGTGGGTGACTTCCAGGGCGAGCGGCGGCTCGTCGCGGACATGCGCAACGCGCAGCTGCGCGTGGTGGCGCTCTGGCACGGCTCGGAGCGCCAGGGCCGCCCGTTCCCCACCGTGGCGGTCGATGCCGCCGCGGGGATCGGCCTCGCACTGGATCATCTGACCGCGCTCGGGCATCGGCGCATCGCCTACGTCGGCGGCGCGTCCCGCTACGTGATCCGTGACCGCGAGCTCGCCTACCTGGAGTATCTGGCAGCGGCGGGCCTGGTGCAGCCGAAGGGGTACCTACGCCACGTGACGAACACGATCGGCAGCGGCGAACCGGCGCTGTCGGCCCTGCTGCGGCTCTCGCAGCGCCCGACGGCGATCCTCGCGGCGACCGACACGCTGGCCTTGGGTCTGATCCACGCGGCCTACGCGCATGGAATCCGCGTCCCCGAGCAGCTGTCGATCGTGGGCTTCGACGACATCCCGCTGGCTGCGGGCACGGTTCCCAGCCTGACGACCCTGAGGATGCCGATCACCGAGATGGTTGCGGCGGGAGTCGAGCTCGCGGTCGGAGAATCCAGCTGGCTGCCCGGCGATTCCCAGCCACCGCCGCGAGTCGTCTTCCAGCCAACGCTGATCGTGCGCGGATCGACCGCTGCGGTCGATCCGCAGGCGCGCGGCGAGTAGTCGGCCCGCGGGCCCGAGCCCGCCGCCAGCCTCAGCCCAGCGGCAGCACGACGAAGGCGACCACCGCGTAGTGGATCGCCGCGGCGGCGAGCACGAGCGCGTGGAAGACCTCGTGGTAGCCGAACACGCCGGGCCGCGGGTTCGGCCGCTC
>Ga0209415_10004993_pt1 | contig 24070 bp, 25 predicted proteins | sample PeaSoiSIISIP2007_FD_187696 | JGI IMG/M metagenome (GOLD analysis project Ga0209415, IMG submission 187696) | Peat soil microbial communities from Weissenstadt, Germany - SII-SIP-2007 (SPAdes) (version 2) | ecosystem: Environmental > Terrestrial > Soil > Wetlands > Peat | place: Germany... | reverse complement strand
AGCAATTCTAAGGAGAAACAACAATTCCAGCACAGCAAAACGCGAATGTCATCGCGTTGCAGCTCGAGAAGGTGCGCGACAAGGTGCCTTTGCTCTATGAGCGCGACGACATTCTTCTAACAATGATCCAGCAACGCGGCGACGTGGAGAAGATTTCTTCCCGTAATATGCGTCTGCCGTTGCAGGTCAACCCCGGTGGAAAAGCCGGTTCGTACAACGCAGACGGCGGCGACTTGGGCCGCGGCTCGGGAACCGCCTATGACGTCGCGCAGGTGTCGCCGATTTTCTTCCGGTTCGCGATTGAAATCACGAAGCTGGTGGAATATGCGACGACCGGGCGCGAACGCGCGATTGAAAACGCCGCCAAGCGCGAAGTGGCCAACGGCATGAAACAATTCCGCGCCTTCCTGGACAAGCTGATCCAGACGGCCGGAAACGGCGTTTTGGGCACGATCAGCTCCATTGCCAGCAACGTGTTGACCATGAGCGTGCCGAATGGCGCTGCTTTGGTATACGTGGGACAGACGGTTCAAGTATACGACACGACGTTAACGACGAACCGCGGCACGTGCAACGTGATGGCGGCCGACCCAATCAGCCCAACCCAGACAATCACGGTGGACGCGCTGCCGGGCGGCACAGTGGCGACGGACGTGATCGTGCATGACGGCTTGAGCGGCGCTTCGCCGGTGTCCTTGTTCGGGATCAAGTATCACCAGAACAACGCGACCACAGGCACGTGGCTCAACTTGAACCGCGCAACCTATCCGGTGCAACTGGCCACGCCGCGCGTGAACGCAGGCAACGCCGCGCTGACCCCAGCCAATGTGCGTCTGGCGATCAACAAAGTGCGGAAAGCGTTGGGTATCAACCATCTCAGCAAGTTGATCGCCTACATGGCGGTCGAACAGGAGCATGCCTGGGAAAATCTGGGCATTACGGTCAGCTCCATCATTAAGGAAGGCGGGGGTGGAACCGCCAACGACCTGGATCTGCTGTTCACCGGCCGGAAGACCATGAGCGGAATTCCGATCAAATCCAGCGTCAACGCGGATCAGACGCGCGTGGACTTCCTGGATCTGGCGCACTGGGGCCGCGCCGTGTTGAAGGACATTGATTTCTACGAGGTCAATGGCAACACGGTGTTCCCGATTTACGGCGCCAGCGGCGGCCTCGCAGCCTCTTATATCTTTTATTTTGACACTGCCTTTCAACTTTGGTCAGACAGCCCCCGCAGCGGCGCGTACATCGATACCTTGGCGCGGCCGAGCGGCTACTAAGAGCACCCTGTGTCATCCCGAGCGAGCGAAGCGAGTCGAGGGATCGTGGCTGGGCCAAAAGGTCTTGCCACGATTCCTCGGCTGCGTCCCGGCGAGAGACACCGGGACTCCGCTCGGAATGACAATCCCCGGAATTCGTTGGGGGGGATCCAAGTGGTACGAGAGACGCACAAGACACCGGAAGATGTTGCCCGGCGGCTGGAAGCTGCCGGCGGGCGGAATCGCTTTGGCGAGGCGAATTATCGCGTGGTGTGGGGCTGGAACCGCCTGGCGTGGATTGGCGGAAAGTTCGAGGACCGCGACATCCATGGGGATCTGGTACGGGAAGTGGTGGAACTGCGGCTCGAGCCGAAATATCTGCAGGTGAACCGGTGGCACGTGGAGCGCTGGGTGCCGCCGGAGGTGTACGGACCACCGCGCGAGTGGTACGCAAAGACGGTGGAAACCGCAAATGGCGTAAGCGTGCCGGCGCTGGGGCCATACCCGGAGCGCGGCGAATACGAGCATTGTTTTACGCTGCAAGGACCAAAAGGCGAGTTTGTGCAGTTGACTCCAACGATTGTGGAACATTTGGCGCGAGCGACCGAGTGGGCCAGGCGTTTCCCGAAGGCCAAACAGCGCGGGTTGCTGTACGAGAGGGAAGCGCGGGAAGAGCGGGAGTACGAGGAGTGGGCGTACACCTTGATGGATGATGCGGCGCCGGCGCTGCACGGCCAGCCTTTTGTGACGGTGGCGTAGGCAGAGATCTCGAGTCGAGAAGGTAACGGCGAACTATGAGCGGAAGAATCTCACACTTGCGAATTTGGCTGAAGGGCATTGTGGCCGCGGGAATCAGCGGAGCTGCGGGTGGTGTGATGACGGGGCTGGCGGCGGTGGGAATCGATCCGGCGCATTTTAATCTGCAGGCGGGGTTGGGGGCGACAGTCCGGATCGGGGCGGCCGCGGCGCTGATCAATGCGGTGATTGGCGTGGCGGCATATTTGCAGAAGTCGCCGTTGCCGGACGAGTGACTCGTGAGCGGCGCGCGTCGCGTTATCAGAGATTGGGGAGTGGAATATGCCAGTAGTTGGATCGAGTGCGTATAACACGGCGGGACAGATAACCTCGCTAGTGAGGTCGCTGCTGAATGATTCGCAGGGAAACCTGTTCACGGATACCTTGCTCTTGCCCTACCTGAACTCGGCTTATCGAAAAGTGCAGCGAGCGATTGGGAATGCCGGCGGCGGGGGATTCATCCAGGATGATGTGCTGCTGGTGGTGACGGCGGTGGCGGGACAGGATGCATCCCTGCAGGTGTCGTTGAGCGATGCCACCGCGCCGCCGAATCAGCTCCCGACGGACTTGCTGGTACCGCTGAAACTTTGGGAGCGGCCGAATTTGTCGACGCAAGAATTCGACGAGATGGTGGACCTGACCAGGCACGGTGGCCTGCCCTCGCGCGTGCAGGACGTGACCCTAAGCGTCTGGGAATGGCGCGCCGACGGGCTGTGGTTCCTAGGAGCGACACAGGATACGCAGATTCGCCTGCGGTATTTGAAGGCGTATCCGGATTTCACGGATGCGACTTCTCCGGTGCTGGTGCGCAACGCCCAGGAAGCTCTGGCGTATGCCACCGCCGCGTTGGCAGGATGGGCAAGGGGCAGCCCGCTGGCGGAGAAGTGGGACGATGCGGCAAGCGACGCGATCGAGGACCTCGTCGTGGCGGCAGTACGCAGAGAGCAGCAGAGCAGCCGCAGGCGGCGGCCGTTTTCGGCGAGGAGCGGGTACACGCCTTTCTGAGGAAAGTTCTCAGTTGTCAATTTTTAGTTTTAAGTGAAGCAAGTTCGGAACAAAGAGAGGGGTTGAGGAATGGCCATTACGATTTCGTTGAGTCCGCTGAATGTGGACTCGAGCGCAAGCAATTTTGTGTACGCGGTGGCGACGCTGGCGTTTACGGAAAATTACCCCACGGGCGGAGACACGCTGGATTTCACGCAAGTGGCGGACAAACTGCCCTCGGATACGATCGTGCAGGTGTTTGCCGAAAGCCAGAACGGCAACAGCGGGTATTACATTCCAGTGCAGGGAACTGCGCTGAATAACTGGAAATTGAAGGCGTTCCTGGGTGGCGGGACGGAGATCGGCGCGGGGGCGTATCCGGGAACAGTGACGGGCGACATCGTGCAATTGAGCATCACGGCGAGGAAGCTGTTGTAAACAAGCGCCTTTGAGTTAAAAGGCGCAGAGTTCAGGATGAATGGAGATGTCGGGGCGTACTCCATTTGAAGACCGGGCCACCGCTCGCGAAGGGCGTGCTGGAATGGGCACGCCCTAAGGGGAGAGATTGGGCAATGGAGATAACGATTAGCTGGGGTCCTTTGGACCTACACTCGCGCGCGAGCAATATCGCGCGTCCGGTTGCAACGCTGACGCTTCCTGGAATACCTCCGACGGGTGCGGACGGCCTGGAACCTCAGATCGAAAACGAAGCTGAACTGAGAGCCCTGGCCCAGGCAGCGCAGCAGTCTGTTGAACGCACTGTCAAAAAGCTTGACGAGACCATTGCCTACGTCAGTCGTTCCCTCAGGCCGAGGAGGAAAACAAAATGAGCTGGATGCGTGACGTTGTCCAATTCCTTCGCACGATAATGCTAATTGAAGACCGAATCGATAGTCTTGCGGAACAGCACAAGGAATTGGCCGACGCATCCAGTGATCAAGATCTGCGCCTAACACGGATCGAAGCGCAGTTTGATTTGCTCAAAGCCATAGCTGCATCTAGCCGCAAATCAGATCGGGGACATCAGTTATCAGAGATCAGTGATCGAGAAGAGAAGAGGAAGAAATAGGGGGAGTTGGGGGCGTAAGAGCCCACCCTCATAAGACGAGGGTGGGGCACCCTCAAGCAAATCGGGGGAGACATCTGAACGGAAACCCAGGAGCACAGACTCTTCGTCGCTCAGGCTGAACAGAAGTGACTGTGCCACCGAGCCAAAAGAAAAACCGCACGACTAAAGGACTGAGCTACAGGACTGCCAAGCACATGATACGATCAAAAATCAGTATGGGAATTTTTTGGGTGATTTTGGCGCTGGCGCTGCACGTGTGGCCAGAAGTGGTGGGGCCGGCGCAGGGGCAGGGCTCGCGCAAAGACGACATTGTATTCAACACGCGCGGCGTGCCGCTGGCCGGGGCCACGGTACGCGTGTGCGCGATGCCGGCAACCGGGCAGCCGTGTACGCCGATCGCGCTTATTTATTCCGATGCGGGGCTGACCCAGGCGCTCGCGAATCCCACCGCCACGGATGGCATGGGCAACTACAGCTTCTATGCCGCGCCGGGGAAGTACGAGATCGAGATCTCCGGCCCCGGAATCACCACAAAGCAACTTCCAAACGTAATCCTGCCGAGCGATCCCTCCTCGCCAACGTTCAGCAGCATTTCCTCCACCGGCGCGATCAACGCCTTTACCTTGAGCCTAACCGGCAATCTGACCGTGAATGGCAGCACCTCGGTGGTGGGAAACCTGGCGAGCAGCACGTTGAGCCTTACGAATCAGAGCACGGCGCCAGGCACGCCAGCAGCGGGCTCCGTGAACTTCTACACGAAGACGGCGGACAAGCGGCTTTACTACAAAGATGACACCGGCGTGGAAGTGGGTCCCATTGCCAGCGGTAGCGGCGCGCAGACCAACACGCCGAACACTTTCACGGCGCCACAAAATATTGATGCGGACTTCCACACCAAGGGGCCGAATCCCTGGTACGACCTGTCGCGCTACGGCTGGTATACGAGTGCGACTTACTATCGCACCGGGACGACGGGCACGATGGGAGCGTCGTCGTCCACACTCACGTTGACGAGTGCGCTGGATTTTGCCAACGGCCAGGGCCTGGTGGTTCTTGGCGCTGGGCCGACGCCGACGATTGCGACGCCCACAAGCGTGACCGCAGCGGCAGTCGGCGCGACTGGCTCGACTACCTACTACTACTGCGTGGTGGATGAGGATTACCTGAACGGGCGCACCGCTTGCAGCGCGGCGGGCAGCGTTGCGAACGCTGTAGCGACACTCGGCATCCAGACTTACACCATAACCGCAGGGGCGCGGGCTTCCGGCGTGGTGACGATTACCGCCGCCAACAGCATCATCTCCGGCGCGCAGATTGAAGTGCAGAACGGAACCACTGGCGACCACAGTTTTGAGGGCGCGTTCACGACGACTTCGGCTTCCGGCAGCAACATCACCTTCAACCAATATGGCGTGACGGATGCCAGCGCCACGGTGACAAGCGGCAATCTTCGCGTCGTGGGCATTGTAGCGGTGAAGTGGCAAGCGCCAAGCTCCTACACCGTCCTGAAGCATCTCATCTATCGCTGCACGGGCGCTTCCTGCGCTCTCCCGGCCAACGCAGCCAACTACAATCTCGTCGGCGTGGCCACCGGGCAGGACAGCTACTTCCTCGACCGTGGGTACACCATGACCGCCGCCAACATCGACAACGGCGACGTGCCGTCTACGGCTCCTACAACAACCTCGAACGGCTGGCTGGCAACGACGATCACCGCAGGCGCCGGAACGACTACCCTGACGCTTGCGGCTCCTTCAACCAACGCGGCAAGCGGCGTGAAGGTCGTGCATGACAACGCGCCCATCATCAAGGCTGTGTGCGCGGCGGTTCCACCGAACACGGGCGCCCCAATCCTCTTTGCCCCCGCAACGCCCGGAGCCGGAGCGTACAATTATGCTCCGTTCTCGTCCTACTTCAGCTTTAGTTACGGCCTCCCTGCGCCAATCGGAGCAAGCTGCCCCGGGGGAACCGAGATTAATTTCCAAAGTCAACTTTGGCTGAACGCGCCCATGCAGCTTGGACATAACGTCACCATGCGTGGTGGGGCGGGCGGCCAAATATCTGCGGGGTCCGGTTACTTTGAAGCCCCCATTACAGTCATTAGCGGATACGCCTATCCGATGATCTATATCAACGGGCAGGGCTCAACGAACGACTTCCTCGCCAACTTCAAAATATCCTGCAACAGTCCCTATCAGACCTGTCTCTACGAGGACCAGTCGTCCAACGGCGATGGCCCGACCGACTTCCGGTACGACGATGTGTATCTCGTCAACACCAACGGAAACTCCAACGCCTATGTGGCCAAGTCGGGCTTCGGGCGCTTCTGGACGCGCGGCATCTGGCAAACAAGCGCGAACGACTTTAGCTCACCCACGGCGGCGCTCTTCACCACCAACTGCGGTACCGGGCAGCCCGTCGCACAGTTCCCCCAGCTCGGCTACACCAGCTACACCTCGATTTACGGCGGGCTGCTGATTGACGGCTGTGGCGTGGCCAGCAACAATTTTAACCACTGGAAGTTCACCGAACTCCTCGTGGAGGGCGGTTACATCCCGGCCATTCGCGTCAACAACCCGAATTACGGGGCGAGCTTCGACATTTACGATTTCAGCTACGCGGACATTCTGGGCGGGTATGCGACTCCTGCGATTGACCTGACAAACGCCCCTAACAGCAGCGTCGTCACCAATGGCGCCGCTTGCGCGACTGGTTTCCAGCCTCTTTTCGAGGTCGGTACAGGTGCGAATTATCCCGGCCTGCAGATTAACGGCTCACCTTGCTCTTACTTCGGCGCGAACACCGGAGCTGTGACTTACAACAATTCCGCTACAGGCACTCTCTATGATTTGTTGGGCTGGAACACGCGCCTCCAGAACACTTCCCACATTGCTTATCAGATGGGCCTTCCCGCCGCCCCGCAAAGCGCCGTAGCTAGCTCGGGCGGTTCGGTCCCAGTGGGCGTGCACACCTACCAGTTCACGGCAGTGGACGCTGACGGCAATGAAACACTGGTCGGCCCGTCCATCACCGGGACCACAACGGCCGGCAATCAGACCATCACCGTGACTGCTCCCGCGTCCTTCCCCGCAGGCGCCGTGGGCCTCAACGTGTACCGCGATGGCGGATTGATTGAGGCCAATGGCGTAAGTTGTACCTCTCCACAAATCAGCACTCCGGGCGGCACGGTCCTGGACAACTATTCTTATCGCTGCAGCGCCAACACGCCTTACCTGAACCAGGCCGGGGCAACGCTCTTTTCCTCGGGAGGCCTCTCCACATACAAACTCCATCTGGGCAGTGAAGCCCTCACCGCTTCTCCCCGCGGCGAACAAAACATCTTCTTTCCCGGTGCGCTAACTTCCACGTGGACGGGCTCGACGTGGACGCCCGATAAGGGCGTCACGGTTACCCGGGTGCAAGTGCAGGCAAAAACGGCGCCCGCGGGGTGTACTACCAACGCGGTGGTGCGTCTCACGGACGGGACGTCACCCGTCAATCTGACCATCTCCAGCGCGGCAAATGATTCCGGCAGTATCGCGCAGAACTACGCGGCGGGGACGCCGTTGACGTTCAGCGTGCTGACGGCCGCGGCGGGTTGCACAACGTCGCCCGCCGACGCGAATGTCACCATCCAGTATCGCATGCAGTAGAAACGGCCCTCACGGAACGCAAACACCGGATTGCCCTCGGCTTCAAAATTCAAGCGCACAATTTGAGGAAAACATGAACACGCAGAACGACGTCGTTGCGTTGGTGAATATCTCCACGCAAAAATGGCCGCCGCGCCACCGCACCTATTTTGGCTCGTTGGAGATCCGCACACCGGAGGCTGGTGAGCCTTTCGCGGTCACCGCTATTCATGCCTGCAAAGGCATCATGGACCTGGGGGACAAGCGCACCATGGAGTTTCCCATCACCGCACGGGAGATTGCCGATGATCTGGTCCGCGAGATCAACGGCGATTCCGGCGAAGGAAGTTTTCACGGCGTGTTTGTGGCGGCCGGGCCTCTGCCGACGGAAGCGGAGCTGGCCGAGGCGCACAGGAAACTTGATGCGTTTCACCGGCGATTGGTGGACGCAGCGGACCTGGAGTGGGAGCGCTCGCACAATCCGATGTTCATCACGGACTTGGAAAGGCGTGCGGCCCGGGAATTGAAGCTGGATAAACCGTGGCTGTACGACCCGAAAGCCCAGGCGGAATGCCCCGCCTGCGGAGAAAAGATCAAGGCCGGCGTGGCGGTTTGCCGATCTTGCCGGGCGATTTTGAATCGGGAGAAGGCCGCGCAGTTTGGGTTGGTGCCGAGAGAAGCCGACCAGCCGTTGGACTTGGGAAAACTTAGAGAAAAGGGAAGCGCGAAATAAAAAGGGCGGCGAAGGTTCGCCGCCCGAAAAATCCAACGTGCACTGGGCACGCCTGAGAAGCACATTCAGCATAGCAGACGTAACAGTGTTGTCAATAGGCGCGTTGAGGGACTGTGCGGAGAGTGGAAGACTCGAACTTCTGGGGCTGCAGAGCAACCCTCAACGCTTCTCAGGCGTGCCCAGTCCCCCCACTGGGAGCACTCTCCGAGGCACGCCCACGCAGCACGTATATACCATATATATAAGTACAGAGACAACAAATGTCCACACTGGGATCATTGGATGCACCGATTGAGATTTTCGGCGGGCTGGTCACCGATATGTCGCCGGCCGACCTCCCGCACGGGGTCTCGCCGGATTGCCAGGACGTCTATTTCAGCAATGGCGGGGTGACCACGCGCCCGGGATTGCAAACGCTGTTCGGGCCGCCTGCGGGAAATCCCACCGTAAATTACTTGAAGACCTTCGCGACGCTCAGCGGCGTACTGCGTACGCTGGCCATGGATGGCACCGGGAATCTGTACAAAGAGTCAGTTCCAGGAACGCTGACGCAGTTTGCCGCAGGTCTGGCGGCCAACGCCTACGCCAATTCGACGACATTGTTCGGAAGGGAATATCTGGCGATCAGCGATGGCATGACGGGCAATGATCTGCCCCGGCAGTACGACGACACGAATTTCGACCGCGTGAGCCAGGGCGGCCCAGGCGCCGGGCCAACGGTTGTCGATGAAAACGTGATCGTCGGCATCGTGGCCAGCCCCAATGGCGCCACGCAGCCCGCAGCGGTGACGATCGCCGCGAGCCCCAATGGAGCGGCGCAAAACGGCTATCTCGTAACGATTACCACGAGCGCCCCGCACGGATTGTCCGCGGGCCAAAACGTGACGGTAGCAGGTGTAGGCGTGGCCGGGTACAACGGCACGTTTGCGGTACTGTCCGTGCCAAGCTCGACGCAATTCACCTACATCATAGGGGCTGCGGGGCTGGCAAGTTCCGGCGGAGGCACGGCGGCTTCCGCGACAGCCACCATTCAAACGAGCGCCGCACACGGCTTGTCCGCGGGACAGTTGGTGACACTTGCAGGCGTGGGTGTGGGCGCGTACAACGGCACATTTGCGATTGCCAGTGTGCCGGACTCGACTCACTTCACTTATAACGCCACAACTGGCGGCCTGGCGGCCTCCGGCGGCGGCACGGCGGCCGCGGCTGGCAATATTTCCATGGGCGTGCACCAGGTGAGCGTGATCTTCCATACGCGCCAAGGCTATTTGACGAAGCCAGGACCGGCAACCAGTTGGATGGCAAGCGGTGGAAAGCGTGCCGTGGTCACGAATATCCCGACGGGGCCAAGCAATGTGGTGGCGCGCATCTTGTGTTTCACGGGAACTGGCGGCGAGAGTTTTTTCTACGTGGGCGGAGGCGGAACACTGTTCAGCGGGAACATGATCATGAGCGACAACACCACTACCACGGCAGTGGTGGATTTCTCTGACGCGATCCTGCTTGCCGGCACCAATGTGGACAACCTCTTTCGCCTTATTGAGCTGAGCGATTGCGCTGGCGTAATCGACTATTCAGAGCGGCTCTTTTGGTGGGGCGAACGCAACAAGATGAACAACTGGGTGAACCTCGGATTCGACGGCGGGTTCACCGGGCCGTCCCTGCCCCACTACCCACTGGGTTGGACGCCTGACGGCACCTATGCGCCAGGCGGCACCGATGAAGAAAGTTTCGTGGTGTGGGGCGCGGCATATTCCATCGTGGGCAACGGCACGACGGCCACGCGCGGCCTGCTGACCCAGGGCGCGTTGCAGGACGCGTTCGGGGCGCCCCTGGTCCAAGCGAATGCGAGTTACACCGTGCGGGCGCGGTGCGCGCGCAATGCTTCGCTGACGCAAGGAACCCTGCACGTGCATCTCTACAGCGCCAGCGGCGGCATCAATACAGCAGGGCTGCAATTGACCGCAGCGCAACTCACCACTGGCTACGTGGAATACAGCACCCAACTCACCGCATCGCTAACGGTAATTCCCGGCGATCTGGTGCTCCGCGTGTATGCGGACGGCACACCCAATCAGAACGGCCAGTTCTATATCGATTGCATCGAGATTTTTCCGGCATCCCAGCCCGTGAACGCTTCGTTGGTGCGCGCGAGTCGCGTGGAAGATCCGGAGAGCTACGACGGGCTGGATGGCATGCTGAGCGTGGCGGAGAACAACGGCCAAGCCATCCGGTCGGCGTTCAAATTGCGCGAGCGGCTGTATTTTGTCAAAGAACATTCGCTGTACGTGACGCAGGACGATGGCACAAACGAGCCCGCGCTGTGGTCCATCGCGGAAGTGTCGCGCGGCGTGGGCACGCCATCGGTGCGTGGCGTCGGCTTCGGTGAAGATTGGGTGGTGATTGCGCACCGCACGGGGTTGTACCTGTTTTCCGGCGGGGAGCCGGTGAAAATATCGCAGGAAATTCAGCCTACCTGGAACCAGATTAACTGGCAGTACGCGCAGACGCTGTGGGTAACGGTGGATACGGAACAGCGGCGCATCCTGGTCGGCGCGCCATTTGGCAATGCCACCTCGCCCAATCGGATATTGATGCTCGATTATCATGACTTGGATTCGGCCAGCGACCTGGCCTCGCGGCCGCCGGTGAACATCACTTACACGGGAAGAAAAGCGGCCACGGATAGCGCCCGGAAATGGTCGCCGTGGTCCATCGGGGCCAATTGCTGCGCCCTGATTGAACGCACGGATGGCACTGCTCTTGCCGCCTTAGGGAGCGGGAACCCCGGCGTGGGTGGCGGTGGAGCGACCGGAAAAATCTACCAACTAAGCGACGCGCAGTATTCCGACGATGGCACGGCGATCCCGAGCTACTACACGACGCATTATTTTCCGGAGCGCGCCGTGGAAAATTCGCTGGGGTTGGGCGCGCATAGGAAGCTGTTCAGTTATCTGAGCATGTACGTGGAAGGGGCGGGGAACCTGGGGCTGACGAGCTTCTCGGACTCCTCGAGCATGGCGCAGGCGCAACAGCCCTTGCCGCTGAGCTCCCCGGCACAAAAGGATCTGGAGTTGCCCATCAATGTGCTGGGGGAACGCGTGGCGTTTCAGGTGAGCACGAACCAGGCCGGGGCGTGGTTTAAGCTGCAGCGCTTTATCCCGAGCGTGCGGGTGGATCCGTGGGCACCAGTGCGCGGCGTGAACTAGATACCCCCTGGGGGTTGACGGTGGGGTCAAAGTGTGTCACAAAGTACTTTCGTACTAGTTCCTTGGACTGATAATTCGAGTATTTCTCAGAGGGGCCCAAGTGGCTCGATGTGTGCGGGTATCCAAACAGTCCCTGTAGTCGTCTAATCAGAAAGCATTGGGCGCCAGAAATTGGGGGTAGGAGCACCGACATGAACGCCGAACAAGTGATAAAAGATGCTCTCGACAGAAATTCAGAGATCCGGCTCGTGCTTGAGATAGCTGCGCGCGCGCGTGAGGTGGAATCTAAGGACCCTCCCCGCAACATGGAAGTGGCAACCGAGACAGTCGCTATCCCGACTAATTCGCAGGGCCTTGTTCCACTAGGGACGCGCTGTTAGATTCAAACAGTTTCACCTTTATGGCCCCAGCCTGGATCGGAATATTCATTTGCACTTCAGCCCTAATGTAGTACGCCCAGATCAGTTCCCACAGTTTGTCGTTCTTGTCAAGGACCTCAACTTCTAAATCGAGCTTTTGTGCAGTCGCACCGTCGATAAATTGACCGTGGACCGGGAAAAGCTGCTTCGATAAGAGCTTCTCTGCTATATCGTTTGCTTTCTTTATCCGGGTCCGGGCTTGCGGGAATTTTGAAACGAGCATGTATTTGTCAAGGAGGGTTGCTGCCGTTTTCCGGGCGAAATCAATCCAGTTTTCCATTTCCTCGGTGAAAGGGATATTCAGTCCCGCGAGTTGTTGTAGCAGTCCGGCGGTTGGTTTGCCTTTCTTGCTGGCCCTGGCTATCTCATCCATCAATTTATCGCGTGACTCAACGAAAGCGAGGGCCGATACCCATTGCGTTATGCCCGAAACGGCGATCGGCACCTGAGGGTCAACGGGACCAAGCTCGGAACAATAGCCCATCAAAATCTTGTCAGCCCCAAGAGCAAGCACCGTAGCCGCGCTCTTGGCTATATTCGGCACTATCACGCGGAATTGGCGGTGGGCGCCGGACAAATGGGATCTGCACATGTCGACCATCTTCTCGACAACCGTTGCGTCTCCGCCCGGGCTGTGCAGAACCAAGTTTATTTGTTCGGCTCCGGAAACAGAATTAAGGATAGCCTCGAAGGATGGAATGTCATTTGAACCCATGGTTGCCCGCGCGTGTCCGAATCGGAATACGTAACTCATGATTCGATTCGCAGCTCCGTAACGAGCTGTGAGCACCTCTTCGATCTGAGTCATCAAAGTCTGGCGTTTTAGGAGTTGGTCTTGGTTTGTGTTTAATTCATTGATGGTGCTCACGAAGAAAGGCGTTTGCGAGAACTTAGTGCTTGGATCAGACGAAGGAGGGCCCGGAGCTGCTGGGGGCGTGCCTGCGGGATCAGTCATAGTTGTTCGCTCCTATTTTAGGAAGGGTGGAGTATAGCGCGAGTAAGAAGGTACGTCTATGTCAACACTTCGGCTGAATCAGGTAAGCAGGGTGGAGCATTGTCTCGCCCAAGCCAACGAGAAACATGTTGGTGGAACATGCTGACGGTTGCACAACTTGCGCCGCTGAAAGACCGCGACCCTTATTTGTACGAGACGCTGACCAAGATTGTGTCGGCGGTGAACGCCGCGAGCCAGAACGCGGGTGTGGATCCCGCGACGCCCTCGCCAGCTCCCGCGCCGATCGCTTCGCTGCAGGTGCAGGCATCGAACGGGTGGTTTGACCTGGCCATCACGGATCCGGGCGCATCACGGCCCGGGCTCTTTTATTTCGCGGAGTCCGATGTGACCCCATCGTTTTCCGCACCTCGCGTGCATTTCCTCGGGGCGGCGCGAAACCTGTATCTGCAACTCGGGAATCAGACGCTGTATTGGCGCGCATACTCGCAGTACATCGGATCGCAGCCCTCGGCCCCGGTGACTTTTGGATCACCTCCGATCGCCGTTGCGGGCGGAGGCGCCAGCGGACCTGCTCCGCTGCCCTCGAGCGGCAGCGGCACTCTGCCGAATGGCCTGCTGCGCGGCGGAAATGGCTTCGGCACGCCAACGGGCGCGCGGATTGTGAAGCAGACAATTCTGTAAGTTTCTAGTGCCAACACGAAGGAGCTGCCATGCCAAATACCATTCCCACTGCTACCTGGGATTTCAGTCCCGGCGATACGGTGACGCTGTCCGCCAGCTTTACGTTTGACCTGAACGACCCCAGCGACACGCAGAACGTCGCAAACGTGCTGACCACATTGCAGGGAAGAACGCCGCACGTGACCCTGGCGCAGTCGGATCCCGCCACTATCACGGTTACGGTGACGATTTAGGAGCGGGGAAAGAGACGAGCGAACTTGCCGCGATCCCTCCACTCCGGCCCGCAAAAGGCGCGGGCCTCCGGTCGGGATGACAGGGTGGCGGTGTGCAAAAGGCGCGGGCCTCCGGTAGGGATGACAGGGTGGCGGTGTGCAAAAGGCGCGGGCCTCCGGTCCCTTCGAGGCGCAGGGCAGGCGGGATGACAGAGTTGTTAGCGATTTGCCGAGATGGGGTCGAGCAGTGCTCGACCCCTACGGGGATACCTTTGCGGATACGGGAGTATGACGAGGGAGACCTGGATGCGCTTCGGGCGATCCATGCCGCGCAGGGTTTCCCGTACGAATTCCCCGACCTCCGGAATCCGCTGTTCCTGACCAAGCTGGTCCTTGCCGGCGACGAATCGGATCCCGCCGCAGGGAAGGGAATTGCCGGCGCTGCCCTTCTCCGGCTGACGGCCGAGGCCTATCTGCTGCTCGATCCGAAACGCGGCACGCCGAAAGAACGCTGGCAATGGCTGTTGGGGCTGCATGAAACAACACGCCGCCAGGCCTGGGCACGCGGCTTGGAAGACGTACACGCGTGGCTGCCGTCGGAAATCGCCTCCAAGTTTGGCCGAAGACTCACCCGGCTCGGCTGGGTCCGCGATGATGAGTGGACGCCGTACTGCAATCGATTGAAGTAAAGATCAACGAACAATAGTTGGGAGGGGTTTATGGGACGCGGGGCACAGGCACAAACACGGCAGATGACGGACCAGCAACTGGCGCAGACCAACGCGCTGAACCAGCAATTGCTGGGACAGCAGCAGTCACTGGGCAACCAGGTGGGATCGCAGTACCAGAACATTGTAAACAACCCGGGATATAGCGACGCGACCAAGGCCGCCATCACCGGTCAATCGCAGGGCGCGCTTGCCAGCGCTTTCGACTCGCTGCAACAGTCAGCGATGAATCGCCTGGCGCGCACTGGCAATTCCGCGGGATTCGCGGACTTGACGGACGAGTTGGCTCGCGAAAAAGGCAGCCAAGAGGCCAGCACGGCGCAGCAGAACCAGGTGAATTTCGCCAATACCGCAATGCAACAGCAGATGGCCGCTCTGCAAGGGTTGTCAGGGCTGTACGGGGTTGATGCCAACCTGTTGGGAAGAACGCTGGGAATCCCGGCGCAATTGCTGAACACACGCGCCAACGCTTCGCGCCCCAGCGGCTTTTTCTCATCGCTGGGATCGAGTGCGGGCGGAACCCTGGGCGGGCTGCCAAGTCTGTTCATGTAGTGCCACGTTTGCGGTGCTTTGAGACTTGCGGCCGCCCGCTTGGCGGCCGGACACCAGGGCCGGCCATCGCAAGAGTCCTACCCTGACGCAGTAGTGAAACCCAAGGGGTCCCCCGTGTTTTCCATTTCCTCTGCAATTCTTCTGGCAGTGGTGTCGATCGGCGCGCAATTCGTCGTATTCCTGCGCTGGATTCACCGGTGCATGCGCGACGACGAGATCAATCGTGTGTTTCTGCGCGACCTGGCGCTGTGCCACCTACCCTGCATTTACCGGGCACTTTACAGAATGGCGGAACGGCAGGGCATTACCCTGGATGAAATGCCCATCGTGAATTACGTGGACCTGCAGAATGGCGGCCGGCGGTCCTGATGCCTCTCGATGCAAAGCTCATGGACCTGGCGCGCCGCGCCGCCCTGGCCGAAGGGCTTGATCCAGCGCTGGTGTGCGCGGTGGTCGAGCAGGAGTCCAACTGGAACCCCTGGGCGATGCGCTACGAGCCCCTCTTTTTCGCTAAATACGTCGCGCCGCTCTTCACCAACAACAAAGTGGGCGCCACGGAAGCCTATGCGCGAGGGATTTCCTGGGGTTTGATGCAGGTGATGGGACAAGTGGCGCGTGAGAAGGGCGTGGCTTCTCTTTTCCTTTCCACGCTGTGCGATCCGTCGGTTGGATTGGCGGTGGGTTGCAGGATCTTGCATCAGAAACTCGAAGCGGCGGATGGCGACACGCCAAAGGCGTTGCTCGCGTGGAACGGCGGAGGCAATCCCGATTACGCGGAGGAAGTGCTGGCGCGGATGGCACGCTATCGCTGAAGTCCGGATTTGTCATTCCGAGCGAAGCGAGGAATCTGCGGTCGCTCTTCTTATCAGAGCGCGTTTGACATCAGGGGTCGTAATGTCAATAAGAATTTGGCTCAAGCTCGCCGCAGTGGCGATCGCGGCGGTGGCCTGTGGGTGCGTGTATTTTGCCTGGCGGCGCGCGCAGCGCGACCAGGCGCAACTCCGGGCGGAGCTGCAGGCCACACAGAAAGCGTTGGCGGATGCCGATGCACGCCAACAATCCCGCAATGCGGAACTCGACCAGCTCCTGGCTCAGCTCAACCAGAAGAAAACCACCATCCAAAGCCCCGCGCAGATCGTGAAAGCCTTGCCGGACGTCATCCCGCTGCCCACCCCTCTCACCCTACCGGCGCAACCAACCGGCGCAAGCCCAACCCCCCAAGGGGGCACCAACCGGCCAGTCGAGCCCCCGAGCGCCAAGCTCCAGTTGCCCGCCGAAGACCTGAAGCCGCTCTACGACTTCGCTGTGGACTGCCGGGAGTGCCAGGCGCAGCTTTCCGCAGCCCAGGAAAACCTAAAGGACGAGCAGACGAAGACCCAGGCGCTCAGCAGGGAACGCGACACCGCCTTGCAGGCCGCGCGCGGCGGTTCGGTATTGCACCGCGTAGTGCGCGCGGCGAAGTGGTTTGTGATCGGCGCCGCAGCGGGCGCGGTAGCAGCAAAGCTGGCGCACTAGCGCGCCACAGAAAACCTTCCCAACCAGCTCACCCCATAACCCCAGTGAACCCACCGCCCGTGCAGTAGGCCCAGCTGGCGCACCCCCCGCGCCAGCCGGGGAAGTACGTGGGGGAAGGCGCGGATATCCACAGAAAAGGCGGAAAAGGTGAAAGAAAAGGCTTGACACTGCGTCCTATAACAGATATTATGTTAACTAAGAAGTGAGGCTCTCTTTCGGCCTGCCACCTGCCTAAGCTCTACCTTCCCTTAGTCCTTCTCCCCTGCAGCTACTTCTTCGGCGTGGGCGTCCGCGTTTTGAGCTTCGCGACTTCAAAATCAATGTATTGCTGAACCGTGTGGGGATCCGCGCCAGAGATTCTCCGCCCGTTGACGAACACCGTTGGTGTGGCGCGCACTTCCAGCAACTGTCCGTTGGCGAGGCTGGCGTCCACTTCTCCCGCGGCTTGTGGGCTGGCCATGCAGGATTTGAACGTGTCTGTGTTCAGGCCAGCGCGGCCGGCAAAGTCCATCATCTTGTCCCAGGCGCTTGCGGCGGAAATCAGGTCCTGGTTGTCGTAGATAAGGTCGTAGACCTTCCAGAAGGCCCTGGGATTCTGCTGGTAGGCGCAGCGTCCGGCCAGGGCTGCGGTACGCGCCCAGGGGTGAATCGCATCGATGGGAAAGTCCTTGAAGATGACTTTTACCTGCGGGTAATTGGGCAGAAGTCCCCGTAGCGCATCGTGCAGGTTGCGGCAGACCGGGCACTCAAAGTCGGAATACTCCACCAGAGTAATGGGCGCCTTGGGGTCTCCCAGAACGGGCGAATTCGCGAGCTGCATTTTGGCGATGTTTTCTGCCAGTGGGTCGCTGGTCAGGTCCGAAATTTCGCCCCGCAATAGGTAGCGACCATCCTTAGTTAAGTACATCTTCAGCTTGTCCGAACCTTCCTTGGACTTCACCTCGATGGGCACCTCCAGGAGGCCGGAGGTGCCTAACTCCGTGGGTGTCCCGACGGTGATTTCGACCTCTGCGCCCAGGGCGAAGTAATAGCGAAGAAAGGCTTCCACCTTCTGTTCTTGCGCCGCAGCGGTCGCCGCCGCAGGTTGTTGCGCCAGCGCGCCAGCCGCGACCCCCAGGAAAAGCACCACCAGGGCCAACTTGTATGTGTTCTTCACGCGAGTCCTCGTCATATTTCCATTGGTGTTCATGGGATGAAGCGCTGCGCAATGGGAAACGGCCGTCCAAACCCAAATGCGCGCGAAGTGATCTTCAGACCCGGAGCGGCCTGTTTTCTTTTGTATTCGTTGCGGTCCACGCGCAGCGCGATGTCGCGAACCAGCTTCAGATCATAGCCAAATTCCCCGGCAATCTCCTCCGGCGTCTTCACTTCCTCGATATAAGCCTTCAGGATGGCGTCCAGCACTTCATAGGGCGGCAGGGAATCCGTGTCCTTCTGATTGGGGCGCAGTTCGGCCGAGGGCGGTTTTTCAAGCGTCGAGCCGGGAATCACTTCCCTTTCGCGATTGATGTACTTCGCCAGCGCATAGACCATCATCTTCGGCACATCGGAAATCACGGCCAGCCCGCCTGCCATGTCGCCATAGAGCGTACAGTAGCCCACCGCAATCTCCGATTTGTTCCCGGTGCTGAGCACCATCGAACCAAACTTATTGGACAGAGCCATCAGGTAATTGCCGCGTATGCGTGCCTGGATATTTTCTTCGCTGGCATCCGGCGGCCGGTTGCCAAAAGCCGGCGCCAGCACCTGATTGTAGGCGGCGAACACGTCGGCGATGGGAATGGTCAGGAATTCAATGCCCAGATTCTGCGCCAGCGCTTTCGCATCAGTCTTGCTCCCCTCGGAGGAAAACGGCCCGGGCATGGAAACGCCAAGGACGTTAGCGCTACCCAGGGCTTCCACGGCCAGCGAAGCGACCACGGCGGAATCCACGCCGCCGCTTAGGCCCACGATAGTTTTCGAGAAGCGGCACTTGTGGACGTAGTCGCGCGTGCCGGTCACCAGCGCCTGGTAGGCGTAGGCGATCTCCGTGGCAGGCTGTTCGTGGACGTCGCCCTTGCCTGTAACGGTATCGAACAGGACGAGGTCTTCCTCAAACCCCTTGGCCTGCGCGGCTACTTCCCCGCTGGCGGTCAGGGCCATGCTGGCGCCATCGAAGATCAGCGAATCGTCTCCGCCCACCTGGTTGACGTAAATCACCGGGCGCTGGTGATGGATGGCGATGGAGCGCAGCATGTCCACGCGCAGGAATCGTTTTTCAAGGGTGTAGGGAGAAGCGGAGAGGTTGATGAGGACGCTGGTGCCCTGGGAGATGAGTTCGGTGACGGGATCGCGGGCGTACAGCGGCTTGTCCCAGAAGTTTTTGTCGTTCCACACGTCTTCGCAGACGGTGATGCCCAGTTGCTCCCGGCCCATGCCGTAAACGTATTGCTTTTCGCCCGGATGGAAGTAGCGGGACTCGTCAAAAACGTCGTAGGTGGGCAGAAGCATCTTGCTTTGCTCGAACACTACCCGGCCTTGGCAAATGAGCGCGGCTTTATTGGCAATGGACTTCCCTGCCCTGTCGTGGTCCACGCGCCCGGCGTAGCCGACGATGGCCGGAAGCGGCAATTGCGCGGCAACTTCCTTTAGCGTATCGAGATTCCGCTGGATGAACGCGGGGCGTTCCAGCAGGTCGAGCGGCAGATAGCCACAGATGCAGAGCTCCGAGAAGACCGCGAGCTCCGCGCCGCGCTGTTTGGCTTCCGCTGCAAGCGTAAGAATGCGTGAGGAATTGCCTTCGAAGTCGCCGACCGTGGGGTTGAATTGGGCCAGGGCTATCTTCATTCGCTTTAAAGATTAGAATAAGTGCCCCGCCGGGAGAATGCAAATGGCAGGAGTTGCAGGACCAGGTCAGTTTCAGGCTATCGCGTCTGCTAGCACTTGGATTATTTCCGACTGTGCCGTAGCTTGACAGGTTTCTAGCGCCAATTAGCAGATTGCCACTTATGATGTGGTTAGGAATATTCCTTTATGTGGATCTTGATAAAGGAATTGCCGATTCCAACAATACAATAGCCGCCTCGAAGGATGAGCGATGAGTTCTGAGCTTTCGGGTACCTGCAAGATGTAGCTGCCAGATGGACGATGTACGCAGCAGTCTTGCGCGTTTGAAGCCAACTATCCCCGCACAAGCCCTTAATAAACATGGAAGTACAAGTTCCACGCAGTGGCCCGAGAACTGCGAAACAGTCGCTCGTAAGGAGCGTGGCAACTTGGAACTGCGCAAAGATATTCGACAACAGCGTCCCAACCATCGAGTGCTTGTGCGCACGGCCTGCCTCGGGCTTTTGGCTGCTTCCCTGGTTTGCCTACCCACTTTGAGAGGACAGAGTAGCCAAACCCCTCTCACACAAGAGGCTCCCCTTCGGTCTGTCAAAGCAAAACAGGCCGATTACAGTTTGCCGGTGCTCAGAGGCTTTCCCGCGACGGTTGGCTCTGCGTCAACTCCGGCAAACCTCCCTCCTGTCGTCACACTCGATCTGTCTTCACTGCTCCCGCCCGGCCATGCGGAGCTGAGCTGGACGACTATCGCATTTGTGTCGGAGACTTCGATTGCGGTAGGTCTGTGCTCCGAGGACAAAACCATCCAATGTTCCCTGTCCCTCGTTCGTTGGGAAGGCGGCGTCCTTCGACCATTTGCGCAGACGGCCATGTTCTCCAAGGGGAACTCTATTCACCCCGCCAGCGAAGGGAGAGTCCTCACCACTAGCTATTGTTGCCGGCCAGTGTTGTATTCCAGTGACCTGTCTAAGTCGCTCCGCCTGCCGTCGTCGATATTCGCCGTCTCTCCGTCAGGAAGCACAGTTGCCGCCACGACCAAGGGAGCTGGGAAGTCTAGCGTCTTTCATGCGAACTGGAACTCCTTCGAGATGGTGCTGGGAGTTTGCGTTCCGTCTCGGATGAAGTTGTTGTGATCCAAGAGGGCACCATCATGCGGACGGAGACGCTTGAAGGCAGAGTGCTCGGATCTTTTTCGGTGGGACCTGATTGGAAGTGCAACAACAAAGTGGAGATTCTGAGTGACGACAGGCTCTACTTAAGCGGCTGCAAGGGCGAACGGATCGTCGATTTCAACGGGAAACAGCAACTCAAACTGCGCCCGCCGAAGGGGTGTTGTCGCTACTACAGCAATCGGTTGTCAGCCAACTTGTTCCCGTGGTCAGCCAACGGGAGCCGCTTGCTGTTTGACCATACAAGCCGGAGAGTTTCTGTGCTGCGAAACGTCGGCGAGAACGCCCTTGAGGTCGCGCTACTGGGCAATGCCGGGCTTGAACTGCGGAACAACCGCCAGGAGGTTCGCGTGGTAGATACCGTCACGGGGGCTTCCTGCTTCGACTGGCGCCGAAGTTTCCCGATGGGCGACGGGCTTCATTTTTTCCGCGTTGCGTCCGTTTCACCCTCAGGCGAGTTCGTTGCGATGGCAGCGGAAAAAACGCTCGCAATCTACCGTCTTCCCGCAATCTGTCAAATTCAACACTAGCGCGCCGCCCAGCCTTACTGGAAGCCATCACAACTCGCGTTACTCGGGACTTGGGCATTCGACCGATGTCCCAGAACGCCGTTTCTTGCCCGTGACGGGCACTTTTCTGTGTATGCGACTTACCGGGCACTAGAAGCTGAGTCCTTGCCTGCGAACCCCAGCTCGGGGGACGAAAAGATCATGCGCACCAGCCTGCTTTCTCTCAACCTGGTGCCATAGAAAGGCACCAGAAACAGCCCACGGAACACGTCCTTAAACAATGCCCGCTGTTGGTCGAAGTTAATCAATCCGCGCCAGCCAAGCTTCCCGAGAAGAGTAAGCCGCAAGCGTGCAAGGCCGAAAGCCATCTTTGACAAAGATGCCGCAATGTCCTCCTCACGGTGGTGCTCGTAGTAGGGGAAGTTCATCGACGCGCAGGATTGCACCTTGATGAAGTTCTCGACCGTGCGGTTCTTCGGATTCGCAGCCACCTCCCGAATGAGCTCTTGGATCTTTTTGGAATCAGCCTCAAGTGTATCGAGGTTGGCAAACCAGTTCACTAGTTTCACCCCCACCGGATCCCAAAGATAGCCGTTCATGACCAACGGGAGCCCCAGATGAAAAAGCTTGGTCACCGCCAAATGGACGCGCAGATGGCATTGGTAAGCGTCACCCATACATTCATACAGCCGCGTGGTATCCCGCGTCACGCTGCGTTGAAACGTGGCGAGAGCCGTATCGAGATCCTTCGTGAACTCCGTGGTGTCGCAGCCCTTCAAGTCCCTCTGAATGATGGCCGCGATTTGCCGTATCTGAAGGGACGACAAGGCCAGCCCCACACTGTAAAGCGGATCAACCGTATCGCCCGCGTCGCCAACGATGTACCAGCGATCTGGTGAATAGCGTTGGCGGCACTCCCACATGTATGACCCGTAGTAATTCGTATCCACTATCGTACCGCTTCGCACTAGTTCCACGATCACCGGATGTTCCCGTCCCACGCACTCGAGAAACTGCTCCATCGTGCGCACTTCCCCATGGGGATAGACGTCCTTACGGTAGGTAATGCCGATGCTGATGAGCGGTACGTTTTCCGGTGAGCGCATCGGTATACACCAGATCCAGTTGCCCTTTCCAAAGAAATGATGAGTCGCGAAGTAGGGAACATAGGCCCGGTTTTGCTTTTTGAGGGCCCGGATTCGGCTCAGAATTTCAGGATTGAAATTCGTCAGCCGGAACCAGAAAACGCTTTTCTGTTCCTTGACCGTTTCCTGAAGCTGTAGCTGTTTCGCGAGCAACCGGTTCCGGCCGGTTGCATCGACAAGCCAGCGAGCGCGCAGCGTCTGTTTTCCTCCAGCAGGGTCCTGCACTGTCACTGTCTGTAGACCGTCACCGCCGTTGATATCCACTCTTATGACGGTGCCGTCAATCAACTCCACACCGTTCTCTACGTTGCGGTCCCGCACCTCGCGATCGAATGTGAATCTGTTAATTTGGAAGGAGAGTATCTGCGGCGCCGTCGGAATCTCGTCGACTACGTAAGTGCGATCCGTGGGATTGTCGATATCGGGTTTGAAATAGTAGGTCAGGCCGTACTTCGGATAGTGCTTTTCCACAAGGTATGCGCCGAGCCCCAGTTCGAACATGAAATCGACGCTGACCTCGACCAGCGATTCGCCGACGATCGGACGATTCTTGTGCGGGCCCTCAACCACCGCCACCTTCAAGTTCGGGATGCACTTCCGCAAGTACGCTGCCGCAAGTTGCCCCGTTGCGCCGCCTCCCATAACTAACACATCGCTCGTCATGGGCCTCCGCGTTTAGAATATGCGATCTGGCTGTTTATAAATACCATGGAAAATTACGCGAGACGAGGAATGAGGAATCGTAGCATACGAAAATGTACCGGACGCGCTCATTGAGCTATTCCGGATCGAATCGACCTGACCCAAGTGATTGCCTGGTAAACGCGTTCTCGTCAATGTGAATTTGGCGAAACGAGCGAGAAGTCCCGTCCTGGGAAGTTCCAGCGTGCTACTCCAACTGGCCCGGCTCAACCCTGCAGACTAACGCGTTGCCCTTGACCAAGGACCTCTCCAACAGAAAATCTAGAACGTGTCGTTAACTAGAGCGGCGACCTTCTTGGCGAGGTCGGAGGTGGCGCGCAGGTTTTCTCCGTAGAAGCGCACCTTGCCCTCGACAATCTTCTCACGGAGGATCTTGCCGTCGCGCGAAGCAAATTGAATTGTCACCTTGATGGAGGTGGCTCCGGTGACCGTGGTGACCTCGCGCTGTTTTTGGCTGCCCTGCTTGAAAGCCTGGGGGATCAAACGCAGGATGACGAGATCGGGCACATCAGCAGCGGTGCGGTCGCCGCTGCGATAGACGTGCTGAAACTTCTTTGTCTTGGTTAGCTGGAGGATCACGTTTTCGTACGTCGCGACGCGGGTATCCTCCGGGATCAGCAAGTCCTCGGGCGGGTCGGTACGTTCCAATTGAATCGCGGAGGCAGTTAGCTTCTTCGCCTGCTGCGGAGCAGATCCGGGCTTTCCCGGTGGGCTGGGCTTTGCCAGGAGAGAAGCGGCCATCAGAAGGGCGGCCGCGCCCACAGCGATCGAGAAATTGGATAGAAATGCGGCGCGGGTGCGGGGCTTCATGGTTTCTGCTCCTGCGGTTCCACGTGAGGGGTGACCTTCGCGCCCTGCGCAACGAGTTGATCCTTTAACACCGTGGCCTTGCCCGAAGGGAGAACGAAGACGGTTCCGTGAAAGCCCCCATTCGGGTCTACGTATTCCACGGTGAGGACCTCCACCTGGTGCGAGAACA
>Ga0209415_10004992_pt1 | contig 24071 bp, 20 predicted proteins | sample PeaSoiSIISIP2007_FD_187696 | JGI IMG/M metagenome (GOLD analysis project Ga0209415, IMG submission 187696) | Peat soil microbial communities from Weissenstadt, Germany - SII-SIP-2007 (SPAdes) (version 2) | ecosystem: Environmental > Terrestrial > Soil > Wetlands > Peat | place: Germany... | reverse complement strand
AAGACGAGGCGAGCAAAAAGGAATTGAATGAGGACGGTTGGGAAAATAAGGAAGTAGTTGGCGACAATGCTGGAAGCCAGCATATCGCTGGCGGTAACGGGGGTGACGTGAAAACGGCGGAGGATGCCTTGCTCACGAAACATGACGAGGGCCGCGCTGAGTCCCCAAAAGCTGCCCATAACGGTGAGAGCGACGACTGGTCCCAGGAAGAACCGGACGCCGGCGGGCTGACCTTTGGCGAAGACGCCGGCATAAAGAAAGAAGAATCCGAACGGCATAATCACGCTGAAGAACAAGAACATTTTATTGCGCAGCGTGAGCTGAATACGCATGCGGGTGAGGCTGAGGAAGTTCGTCAATCGCGTAGCCTCCTTCCGGTCATTTCAATGAAGACGTCCTCGAGAGAGGGCGAGGCGATTTCCAGGCTGACGAGTTCGTTGCCCTGGGCTTCGAGGTATTTGACGAGAGAGACGATGGTCTGCGGCGGGCGATTGGAGTGGATGACGTAGGTGCCGTCCACCACTCGCGCGTCAGCGGCGCCTTCGAGGCTTTTTAGTGCAGCGTCCGTTTCGGGTTTCGAGAGACGTACTTCGATGCGTGTGGCGCTGCCGGCGCGGGACTTCAATTCGCGGGGAGTGCCGAGGGCGACGACTTTGCCGTGGTCGACGATGGCCACGCGATCGCAGAGGCGCTCGGCTTCTTCGATGTAGTGCGTGGTCATGACGATGGTTTTCTTTTCGCGCTTGAGTTCCTCGATGATGTCGTAGATTTCGCGGCGGACTTGGGGGTCGAGGCCGGCGGTTGGTTCGTCGAAGAAAAGGACTTTGGGGTCGTTGACGAGGGCCATAGCCAGGGCGAGGCGCTGTTTTTGGCCACCGGAAAGCTGGCTATAAAAGGCATTGCGCTTTTCTTCGAGGCCGAAACGCTTGAGAAGTTCTTCGGGATTGCGGCGGCGTTTGTAAAAGCTGGCGAAGAGGCGCAGAGCTTCCATTACGCGGAGCTTGTCGGGTAGGGAAGTGGATTGCAGCGCGGCGCCAATTTCGTGTTTTAGGGCCTGCGAATCGCGCTGCGGATCGAGACCGCAGACGGAAACGCGGCCGGTATCCAAATCACGAAGACCCTCAAGAATTTCGACTGTCGAAGTTTTCCCAGCGCCGTTAGGGCCGAGCAGGCCGAAGACTTCGCCTTCTTCGACGCTGAAACTGACGCCGCGGACGGCTTGCACCTCGCCGTAGCTCTTCACTAAGTCTTCTACTTGCAGGATCGAATTTGCCATCGATTTTGAGGTCTACTTTGTTCTAGGCAGAGGCACACCATAGCATATCGCAGTTGCTTGCGTTCCAGGCCAATACGGCAGGGAGAACGGATTACTTCGGCGCGTAGAAGAGATAGTCGGCTGAATAAGCGACGCGGAGTTCCTGGCCGGCGTGGGCTGCGTCGCATCCGGTTGCAGGCGCTTTGCCGCCTTTGGTGTTTAGTCGCTGGATGCTGGAAGTGGGAGAAAGAACGCCAGTGCCTTCGTGGCTCACGATGTTGACGAGAAGCCTGGGAATGGAATCGGCGTCCGACGAAGGTACATTTGCAACCGCCTTGCCCGTGACGCGGCTGCCGTCCTTCGCTTCCCAGGAAGGCCCGGCGAAATGTTTACCGAAGGGCTTGCCGTCTTTGTCGAAGAGCTGAGCGTCGGGAGCTTTCAGAGTCCAAGCGAATTGCGCCGCATCCCCCTTGCAGGTGTAGATCTGGTCGCCCTTTGCATGTACTTGAAGCAGTAGTTGTTCGCCGGCGGGTGGCTGGAGTTGCTGCGGGACTTGCTGCGCGGCGAGGGAGAATGCAAGAACAGTGATCGCGGCGGCGATCAAATTAGCTACTGCCCATGGCCTAATCTTGTGGGGCATGGATTGATCCTCCTCTAGAAGACAGCTGGACTCGGTGGCGTAACCTTACATTACTTAACTTGAATCATAAACCAGATGATGGATTGGGACGCAGCAAGCGCGAGTGCGCCCAAGAGCAGGTTTGGAGAGATTGAATTTGTACATTTACTTTTTCACTTTGCTGCGGCGCGGTTTCTTGAGTGTCGAGGTTTTCTTTTTTGGCGGAGTCCAAAAGTGCTTTTTTAGGTTGATGCGGGATTCGACGACGCTCACGCTTTCGGATTCGAGGAGCTTCTTCTGTAAAGAGGCATATGGTTCGCGGATGAGGATTTTGCCGTTGGCGCCGAGGACGCGGTGCCAGGGAATGCCTTGGCCTTGTGGGGTGGCGCCCATGGCGCGTCCGGCGGTGCGTGCGCCACCGGGAAGGCGCAGGGCTTTAGCAAGGGCTCCATAGGTAAGAACCCGGCCGCGGGGAATTTGTTTCACGAGTTTATAGACGGGATCGAACGACACGGTCGAACGGCTCCTTGCACTATCTTTAGAGCACGCCAAGCTGCCATGCGGCAGACATGGTAGGAGCAGACGGGAAAGGCGACAAGAGAAATAATCTCCGCTTTGGTGTTTGATAGAGGGAGCCCCGCGGAAGCGAGAAACGCAACAAACAAAACGCTTCGGCGCGCATCTAATGGAGAGTAAGAGAAGAGAAACTGAAAAGAAAGGCAACGATGCATGGAATCGATGAAACAGAGCGAAAAAAGTAATGAACGAATCTGGAGCAAGTTCGCTACGTTGTACGCATCATCCAAGGAAAAGAATCGTTCGGTCTAGTTGCTTAGTACGAAACGTTCATTGACGTTTGTAGTGGAACGCAAGTACACTACAGGCACCGTGAGTGATTCGAGGTGAAGTCATGGCTTTTGTCCGCCGGAAAGGGAATTCGTTTTATCTGGTGCACAATGTGCGCCGCGGCGGAAAAGTGCGGCAACTGCATCTGGCGCGGCTTGGGGAGCGCGCGCGCATCACGGACGAAGTGGTGCGCGAAGTTTCGAAGAAGCATCCCTTCGTGGAGCTGAATTGGCGGGCTCTGCGTGAACAGACCAACCAGCACGTGGATTTGGCCGATGCCAGCTCACCGGCGATCCAAAAGCTCGTATCCAACCTGCGAGCGCTGAACCTCGAACTGGCGGACCTGTTTCCGCCGCTTCTCCGGATTTCTGAAACGCCCACAGTGGCGCGAGAGCTGTTAGTGCAGCTTCGGCTTTTGCAGTCCACACTCCAGGTAAAACTCAATCAGTTTGACCGGAAACGCGGACGGTTCAGTCACGCGACCTTGCGGATGCAAGGCCGTTAGGAGGAGACCATGAGCTCCCAAATACTGCCACTCGATCCAAACCTGCGAAGCAACACGACGATTGAATTTCAGACGGCGTTGAGGTCGAAGATCGTCGGACAAGCGGAAGGGGTGCAGGCGCTCGTGGACTTGTACCAGGTCTTCTGCGCTGGATTGAACTCGCCGGGGCGGCCAGTGGGGAATCTCCTCTTGCTGGGGCCAACAGGCTCGGGCAAGACACGTATCGTCGAAGCGTCGGCCGAAATTTTGTTCGGGGATCCGCGTGCCGTCATTAAGGTAGATTGCGCGGAGTTCCAGCACTCGCACGAAATTGCAAAGTTGATTGGCTCGCCCCCAGGATATTTGGGGCACCGCGAGACGCACCCTCTGATCACGCAAGAAGAATTGGCGAAGAGCCACACGGAGAAGCTGAAGTTGAGCTTCCTGCTCTTTGACGAAATTGAGAAGGCTTCCGACGCCTTGTGGCAATTGCTGCTGGGCATGTTGGACAAAGCGACGCTGACGCTGGGAGATAATCGGCGCGTGGATTTGTCTCATACCGTGATTTTCCTGACGTCGAACCTGGGCGGAGGGGAGATTACGGAATTGATGAACGGCGGGATGGGCTTCATCCAGCCGAAGGACAAGCCGACCACTGGATTGGACGAAAAGGTGGAACGGACAGCGATGGAAGCGGCGAGGAGGAAATTTTCGCCGGAATTCATGAACCGGCTGGACAAAGTCGTCGTGTTCCATCCGTTGAAGAGGGAACAACTTGAAGAAGTACTTGAGATCGAGCTGGGGCAGGTCCAGCAGAGGGTCCTTGAGACGGCGAAGGGCCAGTTTCTGTTCCGGGTAACGCCCGCGGGGAGAGACTTTTTACTCCAGGAAGGAACTGACCAACGCTACGGTGCGCGTCACCTCAAGAGGGCGATAGAGCGTTACGTCGTCTATCCTCTGGCGAATCTGCTCGCTACGGAGCAGGTGCACTTGGGAGACCTGGTTTGCATCGATTGGGATCGCAAGCACAAGGAGCTGACCTTTGCGCGTGAAGGTGAAGGCGCTCTTGTGATGCCTGCGGCGACCCAAGCAGACCAACTTGCCGCTGCGACCGAAGCGAAAGATGGCAAGACTGCCGATCCTCCCGCCGAAGTGATTGTCGCTGAGCGGAAGCTGCGGGCGGCCCAGCCGTCTGTGGCACCGGCAGCGACACCACAAGGACGGAAGAAGACGGAACGTTAGAGAATTCAATCACTTCTGAGGTATTGGAAGGGGCGCGCCAGTAAGGATGCGCCCCTTTTTGTCGTTAGCGGGCTGACAGAAACTGTTTCATCCTCTCACTTTGAACCTGTATGGAACACAGTCTCACGTCTTGAGACAGTTTCCATAAGTGCAACATCCGTATGTCGTTGAAATTGGAACGGTTTGTAGGGGCAGAAGTGCGGAGCAGGAATGGCAGTTCTCATGCTCTATTTCCAGCAAGCGCATGGCTGAGACGCACTGGGCGTTTCGGCAGGTGAACGCGGAAGGGAATAAGCTATGAAAGCCGCCGCACGACAGCAACTGGATCCAACAATCCGTAGCACCGATACTCGTGATTTTGAAGGGGCGCTGCGCTCCAAGATCGTCGGGCAGGCGGAAGGCGTGCAGGCGCTTGTCGACCTCTATCAAGTGTTCTGCGCGGGATTGAACTCGCCGGGGCGGCCGGTGGGGAACTTGCTATTCCTCGGACCGACTGGTTCGGGCAAGACGCGGATCGTGGAAGCGGCTGCGGAGATTCTGTTTGGAGATGCGCGCGCGGTGATCAAGGTGGATTGCGCGGAATTCCAGCATTCTCATGAGATTGCGAAGCTGATCGGTTCGCCTCCGGGGTATTTGGGCCATCGGGAGACTCACCCTCTGATCACCCAGGAAGCTTTGGCGGCAAGCCATACCGAGAAGCTGAAATTGAGCTTTCTCTTGTTTGATGAGATTGAAAAGGCATCCGACGCCCTTTGGCAGTTGCTGCTGGGGATGTTGGATAAGGCGACTCTGACGCTGGGTGACAATCGCCGGGTGGATCTTTCGCAGACGGTGATCTTCCTGACGTCTAACCTGGGTGGCGGAGAGATCACGGAATTGTTCCAAGGCGGGATGGGCTTCATTCAGCCTAAGGACAAGCCTGCCGCGGGGCTTGACCAAAAGGTCGAGCGGACGGCAGTGGAAGCGGCGCGCAGGAAGTTTTCTCCGGAATTCATGAACCGGCTGGACAAAGTGGTGGTATTCCATCCGCTGCGGCGCGAACAGCTTGAGGAAGTGTTAGAGATTGAGCTGGGCCAGGTCCAACAGAGAGTTCTGGAGACGGCGAAGGGGCAATTCCTGTTCCGCGTTACAGCGCCTGGGAGAGAGTTCCTGCTGCAAGAAGGGACCGACCAGAGGTACGGAGCGCGGCACCTGAAACGGGCGATCGAAAGGCACGTGGTCTATCCGTTGGCGAATCTGCTGGCTACGGAGCAGGTGCACCTTGGCGACTTGGTGTGCATCGACTGGAACAAGGGCAATGAAGGATTAAGCTTCACTCGCGAAGGCGAGAATTTGGCGATCCCGGCACGGAGGGCAGAGCCAGTTGCCGCTACGCGGGCGACGCAGGCCAGGAGCGGCAAGAGTGTCGAAGCACCATCGACGGCGATTGGACCTGAACCAACACCGCGGATGGCTCGCTAGGCAAACTTCTGAATTCGTGGTTTGAAACGGCCCGGGAGGAAAACCTTCCGGGCTTTTTCTTTTGGTAGCCGGTCGTTGTAAAGTGATCGGTATGGTTCCCGCGTGGCTGCGTTTTCCCGGAGCTATCTCTCTTGCGTTGGTGTGTCTCTTGATTGCGCCGAATGCCACGGCGCAGCGGACGCAGTTCAAGCCAGGATGGAATCGGTATTCACCACAAGAAGATATTAGCCTGGGGAAACAGGTTGCTGTAGATGCGGAGAAGCAGTTGCCATCGTGCAACGCGCCGAACGTGGACGCATATCTGACCGGGCTTGGCAAAAAACTGGCTGCGAAACTTCCGACGGGAGGAGTGGAGTACCCGTTCGAGTTTCATTGTGTGAATGACAAAGCGATCAACGCGTTTGCATTGCCGGGCGGATATGTGTTCGTTAACCGCGGTGCTATCGAAGCGTCGGACAACGAAGCGCAGCTTGCGGGAGTGATGGCGCATGAGCTTTCGCACGTGGCGCTGCGACACGGGACAAGCGAGGCGACCAAGGCTCAGTTTGCGCAGACGGGCGTAGGGATTCTCGGAGCCATTTTCGGAGGGAATGCGGGCGGCGCGCTGCTGACGGAACTCGGGAGATTCAGCGCGGGCGGCGTGCTGCTGCGGTATTCGCGCAGCGCGGAGACGCAAGCCGATGTGGTAGGGACGCAAGTGCTCTACGATGCTGGCTACGATCCGCGGGCGCTGACGCAGTTTTTCGAGAAGATCGAAGCGGAGAGCAAAGGAAAGAACCCGCCGGAGTTTTTCTCTGACCATCCAAATCCTGAACATCGGGTGGAGCGCGTGCAGGAAGAGATCGACAAACTGGGCGGACTACCCAGGAACGTGAAGAGAGACTCGGTGGAGTTTGAGACGATCAAACGGGAGGTTTTGGCCCTGCCCATCGTGAGAAAGGAGACTCTGGCCGCTGGCAGGCTAGCTCCCAGACCGATGGGGCCACCACCTGTTCCCTCGACGAACTATGCGGAGTATTACGGAAACGCATTTGGGATGAAGTATCCCGACAATTGGAAAAAGTATGGAGAGAAAGACGACATTTCCTTTGCGCCGGATGGCGGGGTGATGGAAGGCGGAGACGGGCAAGCTGGGATGGCTTATGGGGTCATCGTGAGCGTGACAAGGGTGGAGGGAGACGCCGGGAGAGAGAAGGCGCTAGAAAAGGCAACGCAGGAGTTGATTGGGACACTGCAGAAGGGCAATCCAAAGATGAAGATTGCCCGGCAGCCAGGGCGGGTGCGTCTGAATGGGCAGCCTGGGCTTTCCACTTATTTAAGCAATGAGTCTCCCGCTGGTGGAGAGGAGACGGATTGGCTGATTACAGTAATTCGCCCGGAGGGGTTGGTGTCCTTCGTGTGTGTAGCGCCGCAGAAGGAGTACGAAAAGTACGATCAAACATTCAGCGCGATATTGGACTCGGTCAGGTTTGGAAAATAAGCTCAAGGCAACAGCGGAGTAATGCAGACCGCTTTCGTCAGGCGCTTTGACCAAAATGCCGCCGCTATAGAAATCAACTTCCCATTTCTTCCACAGAGAGTTGAGTAGTTGACGAGCAATCCTTGATTCTTCCGTGGGGTGCTCGTGAAGTTCTTCCCTTAAACGAAGATAGATTCTTACCGATGCAAACGAGAATTAACGTGCGTGTCACAGAGACGCAACAACTGGCCTATATCACAGTTGGCGGAGGTTTTTCATGTTTTCCAAATTGCTAGCGAAATCGTTCTCGTTTGTTCTTGCTTCGGCCGTCGCATTCGCTCCAGTTGCGGGTGCTCAGGATTGGCACCACTCCGACGACCATCTCGGCAATCGGCATGTGCTGTTGATCAGTATCGATGGAATGCACGCAGTCGACTTCAAGAACTGCGTTGCCGCGGGCACTTGCCCAACTCTCGCGGCACTCGGCAAGACCGGCGTAAACTACACCCGCACAACCACTTCCAGGCCGTCCGATTCCTTTCCCGGCCTGCTGGCACTAGTGACGGGCGGGAGCCCCCGAACTGTAGGCGGGTTCTACGACGTGGCTTACGATCGCGTTCTGGCTCCTCCTCTAAAGACTACCGGTAACGGTCTGCCGGGCACAGCCGACGACCCTACATTGCTACCATGTGTCCCCAATCAAATTTATAAGAACTCAGACGGATCAACCGGGACAGAGACCGAATATGAAGAGGGCGACGAATTCGACCAGACGCAGCTTAACGGGCGCCCGGCTCCTGCCAAGAGTGCGTTAGATCTCATCGACGGCAACGTTACATCCATCGATCCCGCCAGGCTGATACGCGATCCGTTTAACAATTGCCAACCCGTATATCCTTGGAACTTCATTCGCACGAACACCATTTATGGCGTGATCCACGCCGCGGGCGGCTACACAGCCTGGTCCGACAAGCATGCTGTTTATTCTCTTGTTTCGGGCCCCACCGGAACCAATTACCCGAGCAACGTGGATGATTACTATTCTCCTGAAGTCAACTCCAATAAGATTCCACTCCCTGGCCTGACTACAGCAGGAACCAACTACAATTGCGCCAACATCGTAATGGACGGGAATGACTTCACAACCGATTTCGATTCCATCAAATGCTATGATCAGTTGAAAGTCAACGCGGTGGTGAACTGGATCAATGGCAAGAACCACCTCGGGACGAAGAAGGCTCCGGTCCCGGTGATCCTCGGAATGAATTTCCAGGCGGTCAGCGTCGGCGAGAAGCTTATCACTCCCGCAGCCCTGCCAGCAGCGCGAAGCGACAGCAACTCGGGTGGTTATGAGGACGCCCAAGGTACGCCCAGACCCCTGCTGATGAAGGAAATCGTATTCGTGGATGCAGCGATCGGGCAGATGGTCGCTGCGCTCAAGCACGAAGGTCTCCTGGACTCGACCACCATCATCATCACCGCAAAACACGGGCAGTCGCCGATCGATCCGAATCGCTTCTTCCCGATCCCTGGGAAGACCAACAACGGTGAGCCGCCCTCCGCGGCCCTCCTGCCCCCTAATCCCAACCTTCTCCCTTTCGTTTACAACGATCCGAACAACGCCCTCGGAATAGCTGAGGACGACATCTCCCAGATCTGGTTGGCAGATTCAAGCACCACAGCGGCCGCGGTAACGGCTCTGGAGAATGCAGGGACAGCGATCGGGCTGGGCCAGATCTACTATGGCTCATCTCTTAACGCGCTATTTAACCCGCCGGGCGTACCTACAGTTCCCGGCCCTTGCTGTTTCCGCAGGGCGGGCGGCGATCCGCGGACTCCCGACATCGTAGTGATTCCAAACGTCGGCGTGGTCTATACCGGCGGCGACAAAAAGCAGTCCGAACACGGTGGCTACGCATGGGATGATACCAACGTGATGCTGCTGGTATCGAACCCCCACATCGAAGGCCGGACCATTCACAGCTTTGTGGAGACCGCTCAGGTGGCCCCCACGATTCTGCAAATCTTGGGACTTGATCCCGACAAGCTGGATGCCGTCCGCATGGAAGGCACGCCGGTGCTTCCCGCCATACAGTTCAACGACGACCGGAACTAGTTCGGGCCGGATCACAATAGCCGGCAAAACCTACAATAAACACATGGAAGCGGGCGTTTCTTCGAGACGCCCGCTTTTTTTGTGCGGCGAGAGTTTCGGAATTCGCCTGGAACGAATCGCAGTCCGCTTCCGCGTTGTTACACCACTTTTTCGGCAATCTCCTCGATACCCGAGGTGTGCTGTGCTCCGTGGAGACTCGCGGCGCGCTGGAGGGCGTCGGCGATGCTGAAGCAAATATTTTCCGTTCCGACGTGACGCTCAAATTCGGCTTGATGCATGAGCTTGGCGGGTTGCTCGCGGGCGCCGCAGAGCAGCAGGGAGCGGCCGGAAGCGTGCAGTGTATCTGCAAGGTCGCGGATAGCGCCTAGACCCGTGGCATCAATGGCGGTCATATTTCGCAAACGCAGAATAACGATCAGCGGCAGAGAATCCAGTTCGCCCAGAATATCCGCGAATTTGTCCGTAGCTCCGAAGAGGAAGGGCCCATGAATGCGGTAGACCGTCGCATAGGGCGGGATGTCTTTACCTTGCAGGATGTGCTTGCGGCTGTCCTCGACATAATCTTTCGTTACTTTGGCGACTGTCGTAGTGCGCGATACTTTGCGAATGAACATGAGCGCGGCGAGCACCATGCCGACTTCAACGGCGAAGGTAAGGTCGGCCACGACAGTCAAAGTCAGGGTGATCAGCCAAACCGCAATATCCGCGACACTAAGTTTCAGAATCTCGGGAATTTCGTGCCACTCTCCCATGTTATAGGCCACGATCATGAGAATGGCAGCGAGCGCAGCCAGGGGAACGTTGCTAACCAGCGGCGCCGCGAAAAGTACGATGGCCAGAAGAGTGAGCGCATGGATCATTCCCGCGACGGGAGTTTTCGCGCCGGAACGCACGTTGGTTGCGGTGCGAGCGATAGCGCCTGTGGCGGGTAAGCCGCCGAACAAGGGAGAAATTATGTTCGCCACGCCCTGCGCCATCAACTCAACGTTGGGGTTATGTTTATCGTTGCTCATGCGGTCGGAGACGACCGCTGACATAAGGGATTCGATGGCGCCGAGCATCGCGACCGTGAAAGCGGGGGAGAGAAGTTGGCGCGCCGTGTCGTAGCTGAAATGCGGGATGGCAAAGGTGGGAAGGCCGCTGGGGATGCCGTGGAACCGCGTGCCGATCGTTTCGACGGGAATTTTAAGCAGAGTGACGGCGATGGTTGCGCCGAAAGTGACGACGATGGCTCCCGGAATGCGCTTGGCATACTTGAGACAGAAAATCATGATGGTGATGGAGAAAATAGCCAGAGCAGTGGCAGGCATGGAGATGGTGTTCCATGCGGCACCGAAGGCTTCCATGCGATGGAAGAAGTCGCCGGGGACATGGTCCATGCGCAGGCCGAAAAAATCGCGGATCTGAGTGCTGGCGATCAGGATGGCGATGCCATTAGTGAAACCGATGATGACGGGACGTGGAAAATATTTGACGGCCGCGCCCATACCAGTTATGCCGAGAAGAACGAGCAAGACGCCGGCCATCATGGTGCACTCGAAAAGGCCGTCGATGCCATGCTTGGCGATGATTCCGGAGATAACGACGACGAATGCGCCAGTGGGTCCGCCGATTTGCGTTTTTGAGCCCCCGAGAGCGGAGATGAGGAAACCCGTGACGATGGCGCAATAGATGCCTGCTTGGGGGGATACGCCGGAGGCGATGGCGAAAGCCATCGCGAGGGGCAGGGCAACGAGGCCGACCGTGACACCAGCGATTAGATCCGAGACGAATTTATGACGGTCGTAATCGCGCAGTAAGAGAACAGATTTTGGAAGCCACTGATTTAGTGCGGAACTCATTCGAGCACGGGCAAAGGAACTCACTCCAGCTTGATAAGTCTATCAGGGCAAACGCGAGTGGAGTTTCGCGAAATACCGCGTGTGCCTGAAACAAAAATGCGGAGCGCCTAGCGAGTAATGTCACGGCAGGCGTATCGAGGAAGCTCGGTTAGTCCGCAGCTTCCTTAATCGACGTCTGCTGCTTCCATCGAAGGATGGGTTTGCGGGCGGCTCCTACTTCATCGAGACGACGGACGCGCGTGGTGTGCGGGGCCGTCTTAACCAGTTCGGGATTCGATGCCACTTCTTCGGCAATGGAGCGCATGGCATCTATGAAGAGGTCGCATTCTTCGCGCGATTCAGATTCCGTTGGTTCGATCATCAGAGCGCCAGGAACGATCAACGGAAACGCCGTTGTATACGGGTGAAAGCCGTAGTCGATCAGGCGCTTGGCGATGTCCATAGTGTTGACGCCGTTTTTCTTCTGAAGCGCATCGCTGAAAACAACTTCGTGCATCGAGGGCAGGGAATAGGGGAGGTCGAAAACACCTTCGAGATGTTTGCGAATGTAGTTTGCATTGAGGACTGCATCCTCGGTGGCCTGACGCACCCCGGGGCCATACGCCAGGATGTACGCGAGCGCGCGGACAAGCACGCCGAAATTTCCGCTGAAAGCTTTGACCCGGCCGATGGAGTCGGGGCGCATTTGTTCAAGTGCGAGGCGTCCTCCATCTTTTTCGACAAGGATCGGAACAGGACGGAAGGGTTCGAGGATTTTCTTCATGGCCACCGGGCCTGCGCCGGGACCTCCGCCGCCGTGGGGCGTCGAAAAAGTTTTGTGAAGATTGAGGTGCATCACGTCGACGCCGAGGTCGCCGGGACGCGTGATGCCCGTGAGCGCGTTCATGTTGGCGCCGTCCATATAAAGAAGCGCACCTTTATCATGCAGAATTTTTGCGATTTCGGGGATGCGCTCTTCGAAAATACCGAGCGTTGAGGGGTTTGTGATCATCAGCGCGGCTACGTCTGATGTGACCTGATCGCGCAGCTTATCCACATCGATCTGTCCGTGGGACTCGGACTTGATGTTTTCCACCTCGTAGCCGGCGATCACCGCTGTGGCGGGGTTTGTGCCGTGGGCCGAGTCGGGAATCAAAACTTTTTTGCGCGGGTTGCCGTTTTTCTCGTGATAGGCGCGGATGAGCAGGAGACCTGTTAATTCGCCATGCGCGCCAGCGGCCGGCTGCAGCGTCACGGAGTCCATGCCGGTTATTTCGAGGAGGCACTTTTCGAGGAGTTGCAGAATTTTCAAGCAACCCTGCGAGAGGTCCTGCGGCTGATAGGGATGTTCCGTTGCAATGCCCTCGAGGCGAGCGACGAACTCGTTCACGCGAGGGTTGTACTTCATGGTGCAGGAGCCCAGCGGATACATGCCGAGATCGATGGCGTAGTTCCAAGTGGATAGGCGGGTGAAGTGGCGAATGACTTCGATTTCGCTGACCTCGGGGAAGCCTTCGACGCCTTCGCGGCGGTGAACCGCGCCCAGTGACTTTGCGGGATCGGCGTTGGGCACGTCGAGCGGCGGGAGTTCGAAGGCGCGCTTGCCCGGCGAGGACTTTTCGAAAATCAGGCCTTCATTTTGGCTTGGATGCGTTGCGGCTTTTTTGATTTTGTCGGTCATGTCTGAGTTCGTGCTCGTAGTGGCGCAGCAAGCTGCGCCTCATACAAAGGAGATCTCTCCTCTAAAGTGGCTGCTCCAGTGCGCGACGAAGTGCGCCGGCGAATCGCTCGATTTCGGCGCGCGGCGTTGTTTCTGTTACGCAGACCAGCGCGTGTTTGGTTAATTCGGGATAGGCGGTCCCCAAAACAAAGGGGCCGATGATCTTTTCGCGTTGCAGATAGGCGTTTACGATCTTCACGGAGCGCGGGAACTCGACCGTGAATTCGTTGAAGAACGGCGCATCGAAAGCGCGGCGTACGCCGGGAATTTTCCCCAGTTCGCCGAGAGCGAATTGCGCTTTGGAAAGATTTTGATGCGCCATCTCGCGCAAGCCCTCTTTGCCGAGCAGTGTGAGGTGGACCGTGGCCGCCAGCGCACAGAGCGCTTGATTTGTGCAGATGTTAGAAGTGGCTTTCTCGCGCCGGATGTGTTGTTCGCGCGTGGCTAGCGTCAAGACGAACCCACGACGGCCTTCGGAGTCGGTGGTCTGGCCCGCCAGGCGGCCCGGCATCTGACGGACAAATTTGTCACGCGAAGCAACGACGCCCGCAAACGGGCCGCCATAGCTCGGGGCAAGGCCAAAGCTCTGGGCTTCCATCGCGACAATGTCAGCCTCCGAAGGTGGTCGCAGCAAGCCGAGCGACACGCCCTCGGTGATGGCGGTGACGAGGAGCGCACCGGAAGCGTGCGCGGCATCGGCCAATGGAGCAAGCGTTTCGATCACGCCAAAAAAATTGGGAGATTGCACGACGACCGCCGCGACATCGTCTTTGAGGACAGCTAACAGTGCCTTTTGATCGAGCGTGCCGCTCGCGGAATAGCCAATCTCTTCCACACGTAGGCCGGAATTCTTGGCATAAGTTTTAAGAACGTCGCGATATTCCGGATGTACAGAACGCGCGACAAGGATGCGGCTGCGGCCAGTGAGTCGTTCGGCCATCAGGACGGCTTCGGTTGTGGCCGTCGAGCCGTCGTACATCGACGCGTTCGCAACTTCCTGGCCGGTGAGCTGGCACATCAAAGTTTGAAACTCGAAGATGGCTTGCAGTGTGCCTTGGGTGATTTCCGCCTGATAGGGCGTGTAAGAAGTAAGAAATTCGCCGCGCTGGATGATGGCATCGGTGACCACCGAGCGGAGATGGTTGTATACGCCGGCGCCGAGAAAACTAGTGTAGCCGCCGGAATTCTCCGCGGCGCGCGCCTTGAAATAGTCGATGATTTCGGTTTCGGAAAGCGGGCCGGGCAACTTCAGAGCTTCGCGAAGGCGGTAAGCCTCCGGAATGCTTGAGAATAAATCGTCGATGGATTTTGCGCCAATGGCGGCCAGCATGTCCTGCCGCCCAGCTGGACTCTTCGGGAGATAGCGCATCAGGCGGAGGCTTCCTTGCTTTGCGACGCGATGTAGGCTTCATAGGCCGCGGTGTCCATGAGACCGCTGATCTCCGCGGCGTTGGCCAGGCGAACCTTGATCAGCCATCCCTCACCATGGGGATCGGTATTGATTTTTTCCGGCGTGTTGTGCAAAACCTCGTTGGCTTCCACAACTTCGCCTGAAGCGGGAGCGTAAATGTCGCTGACGGCTTTCACCGACTCGACCGTGCCAAACGTCTTGCCTGTTTCGATCTTTGCGCCAACTTTTGGAAGTTCGACAAAGACCACGTCGCCAAGTTCGTGCTGCGCGTAGTCGGTGATCCCGATCGCGGCTACGTCACCTTTTACGTCCACCCATTCATGATCTTTGGTGTAGCGATAATTCGCAGGATACGCCATCGGACCACTCCTCACCGCCCCACAAGGCCGGGGCCGCCATAAAAATATCTCATTCAGTCATGCGCTGCGGATTGTGGCGCCGCAGCTTTCTTCGGCCGTTTGTAGAACGGCGTTGCGACTACCTGGGCTTTGCACTTCTGCGTTCGAATCTGCACGTAGATCGGTGTGCCGAGTGCAGTCATCGCGGGCGGAACATAGGCTAGCGCGATGTTCTTGCAAAGTGTCGGCGATGGCGAGCCGCTGGTGACCACGCCAATCGCTTCGCCGCTCTCGTTGCAGCAGCAATATTCATCGCGCGCGATGCCCCGGTCGACCATCTCCAGCCCAACGAGGGCTCGGGTCACACCCGCGGCTTTCGCACGTTCCAAAGCCGCGCGGCCGATGAAATCGCCTTTTTCCATTTTGCAGTAGCGATCCAGTCCTGCTTCCCAAACATCGATTTTGTCGCTGATTTCGTGGCCGTAGAGCGCCATCTTGGATTCGAGACGCAGTGTATTGCGCGCTCCAAGGCCGCACGGAATGATGCCGAACTCGCGTCCAGCTTCCATCACCTTGTTCCAGACCAACTCGCTCGTCGCAACATCCGAGGGGACATAAATCTCGAAGCCGTCCTCGCCGGTATAGCCCGTACGCGCAATGAGAGTGTCCTTCAAGTCGCATACAGTCCCGTGCGTGAACCAATAATTCTTGATCACGTCGAGCTTAGCATCTGTGAGTTTCTGCAAGAGTTCTTGCGCGCGCGGACCCTGAATTGCCAACTGGGTGTATGCGTCGCTGAGTTCCTCAACCTCACAGTCAAAGCCCTTCGTGTTTTCGCGGACCCAGTTGATATCTTTTTCGCGTGTTCCCGCGTTGATCACCAGCAAATAATCGTCCTCTCCGAGGCGATGAACGATCACGTCGTCAACAAACGTGCCCTCGGGATAAAGCATCGCCGAATAGTGCGCCTGGCCGATGGTCAGCTTGGAAGCATCGTTCATGCTGAGATGCTGTACAGCCGCCAGCGCGCCTCCCGGCATACGGCCATTGTGAATCCGGATGTCCCCCATGTGGCTGACATCGAAAACACCAACGCTCGAGCGTACCGCCTTGTGTTCGGCAACCAATCCGCCCGTCGCCGGGTACTCGACGGGCATGTCCCAGCCGCCGAAATTCACCATCTTGGCGCCCAAACGGCGGTGCACCGCGTTCAGCGGCGTCTTACGAAGTTCGGTGATAGGAGGAGTCGTGACGGATTCCATTCCGTGTGCTCAAGCAGAAATTTATACTAGCACGCACCTCGAAACGCGTCAAAGAAGGGTCGTGCAAACTCCAAGAATCTCGCGCAAGGCCCCGAATGGCGACGTATAAAACACGAACGCGCTATGTAATAGAAGAAACGCAGCACAGCCCGAACGTCCAGCTTGCTGGCTTCAGCCAACGTCAGGTACAGTTTTGCTGGAGGCTCCCATGCAAGGTCCCGTCGTTTGCGTTCAATGTGACAGGCCGGAAGGCCAGTGCAATTGCGAAAAATATTGCACGATATGCAAGGGCCAAGTTAACGTGAAGCTCTGCGCGGACGGCTTGTACTATTGCCCGGACTGCCGCGAAGCTTGCGATGTGTCGCTTGCGAGCAGTAACAGTGAGCGCTGAAACCAAAAGCATTCAGTTGCAGATTGACGCCGATCCACGGCTGGCGGCTGCCGTGGGTGGAGCAGCGCGCTTTGTCGCCGAGGCTGTCGGATTGACATGCGACGAAGCTGCTGACCTGCAAAAGTCCATCGTCGCCGCATGCGAGGAGGCATTCGAACATCTGGCGGGCGAGCATCCGCACCTCACAGTGACACTGACTCGCTATCCCGACCGCATCGAAGTCGCTATGGCTCACGAAGGCGCCGCGGAGCCGGCTGTAGGTCTGGACCGAATTGCCGGTTTTGCCGGCCAATTGGAAGGCTTAGGCGGCGTTGACCGGGTTCAGTACGAAGCGCGCGACGGAATGGCTGTGACTCGTTTAACGAAGTATTTCGGCCGCGCACCACACATCGCGTAGATCTCCCTGAAAAGCAAAAAGCCGGGCATGTAAGCGTGCCCGGCTATTTGTTTAAATGACCAACCTTAAAGCTTCAGGTCTTGATTCTTACATCTTGAACGTGAAGGTATTGTGCTTGATCAACGAAGTCATTTGATCGTCGCTCAACGACATATGCAAAGTCACCCGGTCGCCTCCCGGCGTGATGCGAACCTGATCGAGAAGCTGGGCAAGATCGGGATTGTCCTTTTGAGCTTGATAGCGCTTGTAAAGGAACCCCGCCTGCAGCAGCTGGCCCAGCGTGTTTGCGTCATCGGTTGAACCGCAAATGGCCTGGACTTTTGCGTCCAGGTCGCTGCCCGCCTCGACATTGATGATCGAGTTTTGCATGCGCATTACCAGCTTCGCCGCTTCGGGGAACTGCTGAATCTCTGGCGCGAGTTGTTGAATTGCCAAGCGCGTGTAAGCCGGATTTGTAACCAGCCAGACGGAACTGCCGGTGTTGGCTTCATTGATCAGCGCGAAGAATTTATCGTTGCGCATCAGACCATCTTCATCACCGAAGCGAACACTGATCATCTTCTCCAGGATGCTTCTGTGCCCGTAGGCGGCGGTGCTTGCATCGATAAATACGAAGAAGAGGTCTGTGGCGCCGGTCCCCGAGCCAAACGCATACAGCGTATAGCCGTGAAAGGTGGACGTCGGCAGCTTCTGTTTCTTGAAGTACGCCGCTGTCGAGTCCTGGTTGAAATTGCCGAGCGCGACACCCACCATCTGTTCGCCGGTAGGAACCGCATCCGATCCGGTGCCCTCGGTCTTGGCCGTCATCCCCTCGGCCACAAGTGCCCAGGCAATTTCATCGACCTGGCTGTTCGGATCATTGCCCGTCGAAGCCAGGAATTTCTCGAATTGCCGGAACCTCTCGGGCAGCACTTGTTCTTGCAATTGCGGAAACCATTTCAGCGTGCGGGCCTTTTTCATATCGGCATAGCCAAATTCGCCCACATCCTTCGGGAACATTCCGATAACATTAGCGCCGAGTGTCCCGGCTTGCGCGGGCTTGGACATCGTCAGTGCCGCACCAAGCAGGAATCCGATGGCCGCGAGGCTGGAAATCGCCCGCCCAACAGAGGGCAAGCCCAATATCGATTTTAGTTTCATGAAATGCTCCTTTCAAAGGCCGGAGGGGAAGATCAATTCTACGCGGTTGTTGTACGCGGTGCATTCCCCAATCGCTCGCGAAGGGCCGCAACTTTTGAGCGCATCAGCGCCACATAAGCGCTGTCTGTAATTACATCGAGGTTGATCTCGACGTTGGCCAGAGCGCCGCGTGCCCCCGCAGCGGCCATGTAACGCGCTACTTCCAAGTCTGACCTCATGGATGCGGCTGCGATAGCATCCAGTTGTCCCAGCCGTTCGAAAAGGGCAACGGTACTCTCTGCCACCTGCAGGGGAACCTCGGAAGCGCCTTTTGTAGCAGCTTGGATGGCGGTTTCCCGTTTTTGAACTTCGTCGGCACTACTCTTCGGCAACTTGAACGCGGCCATCACGGCGTCGTAGGAAGCGGCGTCGCGATCAATGGCCGTCGCAAGTTCGTCGGCCGTCCGGCGCAAAGAGTCCAGTTCTGTCGATAGCCGGTCGGCGTACGCAGCTTGCGACTTCTTTTTGCGCGAGAGTCCCGCAACCATTTGCCCAAGCGAAGCCGCCAGCGCTCCAGCAAGTGCCGCAACGCTGCCGCCACCGGGCGTGACCGTTGGAGCAGCCACGGCTTCCAGAAAGGGGCGCGCCAAGCTCTCAAGTTTGCCGTCCTTGCTTGCTTCGAGCGGAGCTCCGCCGAGCGCCGCGGCCAGCTTGTTCTCAAACACTTGTGCCGGAGAGAAGTTCTCCAATTGCAGAAAATAATCCCCAGCCATCTCAATCGCTTTTTTCGGAATCAACCCGACGATTTCGCTGCCCACGGGCACGGCGCCGTAGCGTTCCGCCTCGCGCTTCACCATTTCGTAGACGCGGTGCATCGGCGTCTGCTCGAAATCCGTCAGGTTGATCGAAACTTGCGCAAGGTTTCGCGCTTTCAACTCCACTCCCATGGATTTGACATAGCGCAGGCCTCCCGACGAGTGACGGATGGCTTTCGCGATTTTGTTGGCGATGCTGATGTCCGAAGTGTTGAGATTGACGTTGTACGCCACCAGAAATTTGCGCGCCCCAACCACCGTGACTCCCGCCGTCGGATGCAATTTTGGCTCACCTACGTCCGGCTGACGATCGTGATTGTGCTTCATCTCCTCGCGCAATCCTTCGAACTGCCCGCGGCGGACATTTTCGAGATTTACCCGGTCGGGCCGCTTCGCCGCCGCTTCGTAGAAAAACACGGGAATTCTGTAACGCGCCCAAATTTCGTTCCCGGTGCGGTGTGCCAGAGCGACACAATCCTCGATGGTGACGCCTTCAATCGGTATGAATGGAACGACGTCCGTGGCCCCTACGCGCGGGTGCGCTCCGGTATGTTTCGTCAGATCAATGAGTTCCATCGCCTTGCCCACGCCGCGCAAGGCGGCTTCCGCGACGGCATCCGGCTCCCCCGCCAGCGTGATCACGCAACGGTTGTGATCCGCATCCATCTCGCGGTCGAGAACGTAAACACCAGTGACGCTGCTCATCGCGGAGACAATCGCGTCGACCTTCGCGGGATCCCGCCCCTCGGAAAAATTCGGCACGCACTCAATCAGTCGTTTCATCGCAAACGTGTCCCCCGCGTCCCCACACCATCATAAGAGATTATCTGCTTTCCGAGCCACCTGCACACCTCAAGCACGCCGCCAACAGTTCAAGACGAAGTTAATTCTTACTAGGTGGCTTGATGAAAGGGCTCGGCGGAGGATATCTTTTGTCACCCTTTGGCGGCATCGGTCGGAAGTCCTTGCTCACCCGCGGCAGTGCCGGCGGCGTGTACTTCTTCGGCGGCATCGACGCTAGCGGCTTTTTCATCGCCTTCTTGGGAGCCGGTGCTCCCGTAAAGTAAAGCACCGCCTGCCTGCCAACAAAAATGATTCCCACGATCCACAGCCCAACCACTCCCGATTCATCCCAGCTCAGCCCGAACGCTCCAAGGAAAAAAATAATCATCACGAAGAGAATTCCCAGAATGGGATAAAAGTGCTCCTGCCACACAGACTTCTGCTCTGTCCTCTTCACTTGCAGGATTTTTATCTTTTTTTCGGGCTTCTTATGCGGGTTAGGCTTTGGCTTCGTCGGCGGCATGGACCACGACACCCCGCTTCATGGTCATCCAACAAGAGTTCATCCCAAAATAATAGGGAATTTCGCGGTAATCGGCCACTTCGAAGACGGCCAGGTCCGCGAATTTGCCAACAGTAAGCGATCCAATCTGCTTTTCGCGCCGCAAAGCATAGGCCCCATTTACGGTTGCCGCGGTAATCGCCTCGGCGGGAGTCATGCGCAGTTGCGAGCAGGCCAGCGACAGGATCATCGGCATGCTCATCGTCGGACTTGTGCCGGGGTTGTAGTCCGTGGCCAGCGCAACGATCGCTCCAGCATCGATCAACTTGCGCGCCGGCGCGTATTTCCCCAGCCCAAGATGGAAGTCGCACCCCGGCAGCAGCGTAGCCACCGTCTTCGACTTCGCCAGCGCCGCGATATCGCCCGAATTCACCTGCTCGAGGTGGTCGCAACTCGCTGCTCCAACCTTCACCGCCAGTTGTGTGGCTCCTGTACGCGTCAACTGCTCCGCATGCAACCGTGGTGCCAGCCCATTTCGCTTGCCCACTTTCAGAATCTCCTCAGCTTGTACTCGCGTGAACGCCCCGCGATCGCAAAAAACGTCGCAAAACTCAGCAAGCTTCTCCCGCGCCACTTCGGGAATCAGTTTTTCCGTCAACAGCTCGATGTATTTCTTCGCACCTTCCGGCGTTCCGCGATATTCCGCCGGCACCACATGCGCCCCGAGAAACGTGGAGACAATATCCAACGGCTGCTCGGCGGCAAGCTCCCTATGCAATCGCAGAATTTTCAGTTCGCTCGCAACATCCAAGCCGTACCCGCTCTTCGCCTCGATGGTCGTTGTTCCATACGCGGCGAATTGCGTCAACGCGCAGCGTGCCCGCTTCTTCAAAGCCTCCGAAGTCGCCGCCCGCAGTTTCTTGACGGAATTTAAAATCCCGCCGCCTTTGCGCGCAATCTCTTCATAGCTCGCGCCCGCAATCTTCAGCTCATACTCCTCCGCGCGGCTCGCCGCATGGATCAAGTGCGTGTGTGAATCGACGAACCCAGGCAGCACCACGCGCCCTCCGAGATCCAGTTTCTCGGCACTACCAGCTTCCGGCATCGCTTCGATCTTCGCGCGCGTTCCCACCGCCGCAATCCGCCCGTCGCGCACCAGCAGCGCCCCATCCTTCACGATGCCCAAGTTGGCAAGCGCAGCCCCGCGCCGCGCTCCGCTTCCGCGCAGCGTCAAAAGTTGTGAAGCGCCGGTAATCAGCAGGGAATTCGCCACGGCCCCGGTATTATGCCGGATACAAGCAAAGTAGGACAGGCACTCCTGCCTGTCCGCTTTTCTCCCGTCTCTTTTCTTCTGTTTCTTCTCTTCTGTCGATACGAAGGTTTGGCCCGCGTAATCCTAAATCATCGGAATCTTCACGCCGTTTTTCTTCGCAAACTCCACCGCCTCCGGATACCCCGCGTCCACATGCCGCACCACGCCCATCCCCGGGTCATTCGTCAAAACGCGTTCAATGCGCGCCGCCATGTCTTTCGTCCCGTCGGCCACAGTCACTTGCCCCGCATGCTGCGAATAGCCAATCCCCACGCCGCCGCCATTATGAATCGAAACCCACGACGCCCCGCTAGCTGTATTCACCAACGCATTGAGCAGCGGCCAATCCGCAATAGCATCCGACCCGTCCAGCATCGATTCCGTCTCGCGATAAGGCGAAGACACCGACCCGCAGTCGAGATGATCGCGCCCCATTACCACCGGCGCTTTCACTTCGCCCCGCGCCACCAACTCATTCAGCGCCAGCCCAAATTTGTCCCGCTCGCCATACCCCAGCCAGCAAATCCGCGATGGCAGCCCCTGAAATTTCACGCGCTTCTGCGCCAGCTTAATCCAACGCGTCAAATGCTCGTCCTGCGGAAACATCTCCAGCACCAGCTGATCCGTCCGCGCAATGTCCGAAGCCTCGCCAGAAAGCGCCGCCCACCGGAACGGCCCTTTCCCCTCACAAAATAGCGGCCGGATATACGCCGGCACAAATCCCGGAAAGTCATAAGCGTTCTTTACGCCATATTCGAACGCAAACGTCCGAATATTATTTCCGTAATCAAACGTCACCGCTCCCAGCTTCTGCAAATCGAGCATGCCCTGAACATGCTGCGCCATCGCTGCCAGCGAATGCTTCCGATATTCCACCGGCTCCTTCTTCCGCAGCTCCAAAGCCGAGTCCAACGTCATCCCGTTCGGCACATAACCGGCAATCGGATCATGCGCGCTGGTCTGGTCCGTCAAAAGATCCGGCACAACGCCCCGCTTCGCCAATTCCGGAATCAAGTCCGCGCAATTGCCCACCAGCCCAACCGAAGTCGCCTCGCCCTTGCGCACCGCATTTTTCAAAATGCGCAGCGCCTCGTCGAGACTCGTCACCATCACGTCGCAATAACCGCCCTTCACGCGCCGCTTGATGCGCTCCGGGTCCACATCAATCCCCAAAAACGCCGCGCCATTCATCGTCGCGGCCAGGGGCTGCGCGCCACCCATTCCGCCCATCCCGCCCGTCACCACCAGCTTGCCCGCCAGCGTCCCGCCAAAATGTTTTCGCGCCGCCGCCGCAAACGTCTCGTACGTTCCCTGCAAAATCCCCTGTGTACCGATATAAATCCAGCTGCCCGCCGTCATCTGCCCGTACATCATCAATCCGGCGCGATCCAGTTCGTTGAACTTCTCCCAGTTGTTCCAGTGTCCCGTCAGGTTGGAATTGCAAAGCAGGACGCGCGGCGCATATTCATGCGTCCGGAAAACCGCCACCGGCTTTCCCGATTGCACCAGAAGCGTCTCATCCGACTCCAGCGCCTTCAGCGACCGCACAATCGCATGAAAGCACTCCCAATTCCGCGCCGCCTTCCCCGTCCCGCCGTAAACCACCAAATCTTCAGGCCTCTCCGCCACCTCCGGGTCCAGGTTGTTCATCAACATCCGCAGCGCCGCTTCCTGCTGCCACCCCTTGCACGAAAGCGTCGTCCCCCGCGCCGCGCGAAAAGGCCCCCGCGACAAAGCTCCGTCAGCCACCGTTCCCGAAATCGTAGCGCTCATCAAGAAACTCCGCGTTCATCTTAACGCAGCCCCGCGCCCCGCACCACACCGGCCCGTGCACCTCCCAGCAGCGTTGCCTACGCTCGACGCCGGGGTAGCGCGTCAGTTTCCGCTTATCCGACAAATCAGTCGTTCCAAACTACAACTCTATTGTTAGAATCCGCATCACTGAATCGGTACGCACCTCAAAACATGCCGAAAGAGGTCCAGATGCGACCTATCTTGGTGGCCTCGATCCTTTTGTTAACATCCGGAAACCTGAACTCTCAATCCGTTTCTCCAGCGGCTCGAAAAGCCGTTCAAACGATTCAGAAGCTCCGGGCGATTGATGCACCTAATTCCAGGGACCTTGACGTCGGTCCGCCCTCAAAGGTTCCATACCTGCTCAGGCAACTTAATCAAGAGCTAAAAGCACTCATTATTGAAGACCTGAACGACCAGATCCAAAACACATTGCCCAACGAAGAAGAGGTACTTGATCACCTAAGGGCCGCGGGATGGCAAGAATTGCCGAGTAATAAATGGACTGCTTACGGAGAAATCCGGAAGATAAAGTTCGACCTGAACACTGACCAACCACCACTCCTAGTTGTCTCCACTCAGCTATGGCTTCCTTGCGGCGCCACCGACCCGGATTCCGCGATTTATGTATTTCGTGGCATGTCTCGCCGATGGGAATTAGTTCTGTCCACGGATTCTGATTTTGACCCTGTTGGAGGGGACGATGCAGGCGGCCTGCAATATAAGATATCTCCGCGTGACTCAAGGGGGCGCTGGTTTCTTGCGGTAGCACAGTTACCGCCTTCTTGTCGCGGAGCTGGGGATGTTCTGCATTTCAAGGTTCTCCGGCCGGGAGTAAACGCGGATAATCCAACAGTTCTTGTCACGCAACGAGAGGTGATCGAGAGGGGGTTTGACCCTCCATTTCGTCTTGAGGTCCAGGACG
>Ga0209415_10004991_pt1 | contig 24075 bp, 22 predicted proteins | sample PeaSoiSIISIP2007_FD_187696 | JGI IMG/M metagenome (GOLD analysis project Ga0209415, IMG submission 187696) | Peat soil microbial communities from Weissenstadt, Germany - SII-SIP-2007 (SPAdes) (version 2) | ecosystem: Environmental > Terrestrial > Soil > Wetlands > Peat | place: Germany... | reverse complement strand
CACGAGCCGCAAATTCTCTTCCTCGACGAGCCGACCGCGGGCGTCGACGTCGAGCTGCGCAAGGACATGTGGGAGACGGTGCGGTCGCTGCGTGCCTCGGGCGTCACCATCATCCTGACCACCCACTACATCGAAGAGGCCCAGCTGATGGCCGATCGCATCGGGGTGATCAACAAGGGCGAGATCATCCTGGTCGAGAACAAGGCCGAGCTGATGCGCAAGCTCGGCCGGAAGCAGCTCACGCTGCAGCTCCATGCCAAGCTCGACGCCATTCCGCCGGCGCTCGCCCCCTACAAATTGGCGCTGTCGGCCGACGGGTGCGAAGTGATCTACAGCTATGACACGCAGGGCGAGCGCACCGGCATCACCGCGCTGCTCGACGATCTCAGTCGCGCCGGCATCGCGTTCCGCGATCTGCGCACGACGGAAAGCTCGCTCGAGGAAATCTTCGTCGGTCTCGTGAGGAAGGGACAATGAATTACCGCGCGGTTCGGGCGATCTATGTTTTCGAGATGTCGCGCACCGGTCGCACGTTGCTGCAGAGCATCGTCTCGCCGGTGATCTCGACCTCGCTCTATTTCGTGGTGTTCGGCTCGGCGATCGGCTCGCGCATCACCGAGATCGACGGGGTCCGCTACGGCTCCTTCATCGTGCCGGGCCTCATCATGATGACGGTGTTGACCCAGAGCGTCGCCAACGCGTCGTTCGGCATCTACTTTCCGAAGTTCGTCGGCACCATCTACGAGCTGTTGTCGGCCCCGGTCTCCTATTTCGAGATTTTGCTCGGCTATGTGGGCGCCGCCGCCACCAAGGCGATCATGCTCGGGCTCATCATCCTCGCGACGGCCACCCTGTTCGTGCCCCTGCAGCTCGACCACCCGCTCTGGATGCTGGCATTTCTCGTGCTGACGGCCGTCACGTTCAGCCTGCTCGGATTCATCATCGGCATCTGGGCCGACAACTTCGAAAAGCTGCAGGCGGTGCCGCTTCTGGTGCTGACGCCGCTGAGCTTCCTCGGCGGCAGCTTCTATTCCATCAAGGTGCTGCCGCCGATCTGGCAAAAGATCGCGCTCCTCAACCCGGTGGTCTATCTGATCAGCAGCTTCCGATGGAGCTTCTTCGGCGTGGCCGACGTCGATGTCGTGTTGAGCATGGTGATGACGGCGATCTTCCTCGCCGTGTGCCTCACGGTGGTGTGGTGGATATTCAAGACGGGGTATCGGCTGAAGCGGTAGCGGCGCGGGCCGAGGTGGCGTGCCCGAAACTTCGATATTGCGCCTGATCGGAGTGACGAGGTGCCGCCACCCGTGGTACTTTAAGCATATGAACGAGCACTTCATACGACTGCAGCTGCGTCCTACGACCCGGGCGGCCGAGGGCCTGCCGCGTTGGCGCTGGACCGTGGCCGAGATGGAGCGGATAGCAGCCGGCGGCTTCTTCCGCGATTATGACCAGTTCGAATTGATCGGCGGGGAGATGGTGCCGATGATGTCGCCGGCGGGACGTCGTCACGAGACCATTCGTCTGGAACTTGCGCGTCGAATGGGCCGGCTGGCATCTGATGCCGTAATGGTCGCCTCCGAACCGCAGTTCAATCTTGCCCTCGATACGTTCGTAAAACCGGACATATTGGTACATCCGTATGCGATCAAGTCTTACGACTTGCGAGGTGCTGACGCGTGGCTGGCAATTGAGGTTGCCGAGACAAGCCTCAGCTATGATCTCAGGACCAAGCGGCCGCTCTACGCATCCCATGGCGTGCCGGAGTATTGGGTCATCGACGCCGCAACGCTGATGACGACGGTACATCGACAGCCCGCAGGAGATACCTATGCGGACATCGTGGAAGTCCCGCCCGATACGCGACTCGTTCCATCGCTTGCACCGGAGCTCGCGGTCTCCCTCAACGAGCTGGATATTGATTGAATAAACGCGAAGCCGATCTCTGACTTCGTCAGACGTCCGGGAAACCGCGGAACAGCTCAGCTGGGAGAGAACCACCCCGACCGGGCAGGTGATCAAGAACGCGAGCCCGGTCACCATCGTCTACGCCGGCAAGTGACGGGCGGGCCGTCGGCGAAAGCCGGGGTAGTCCCCGCGTCCCGCAACGCGCGCCTATCGCGGGCTCGCGATCTTGGCGGCGCGCGCGGCGTCCCACCACCAGAGGGTGGGGAACGCCGGCTGGCCGAATTCCGGCATCTGGTCGGGTCGTCCGAAGCGATCCCACCGGGCGGTGCGGGCTTTCGGATAGTTCCATTGCGGCACGACGTAGTGGTTCCACAGCAGCACGCGGTCGAGCGCCCGCGTGGCGGCGGTGAGATCGTCGCGGTCCTGGGCCATGACGACGCGGTCGATCAGCGCATCGATCGCAGGATTCTTGATGCCAATAGTGTTGCGCGACCCCGCCATGTCGGCCGCCTGCGAGCCCCAGAACTCGCGCTGCTCGTTGCCGGGCGTCAGCGATTGCTCCCAGCTGTCGACGACGACGTCGAAGTCACGCCGCCTCGCCACCCGGTTCTCGTATTGGACATCGTCCACGGTCCGAATCGTGACCTGGACTCCTAGCCGTTTGAGCGACTCGGCGTAGAACAGCACGAAGCGTTCATAGCCCGGGTCGGACAGCAGGAATTCGGCCGCCAGCGGCTGCCCGGTCTTGGCGTCGATGAGCTTGAGATTGCGCACCACGTAGCCTGCCGCCTCCAACAGCCGCGTCGCCTCGCTCAGGTTGGCGCGCACCGCCTGCGGGTTGCCGCCGACCGGATTCGTGTACGGCGTGGTGAACACCTCCGGCGGCACGTCTGCCGGCACGTAGCGCCGCACGGTTTCGAGGATTTCGAGCTCGCGGCCTTGCGGCAGCCCGGAAGACGCGAGCTCGGTGCCGTCGAAGTAGCTCGCGATGCGGCTGTATTGCCGAAAAAAGATCTGGCTGTTGATGGTCTCGAAATCGAGCGCCAGATTGAAGGCGCGTCGCACGCGCGGATCGCGAAACTGCCTGCGGCGCAGGTTGAACGCGAAGCCCTGCATGGTGCCGGTATTGCGGATCGGAAATTCCTCCCGCAGCACTCGCTTGTCCTTGACGGCCGGGAAGCCGTAACCGGTGGCCCAGTTCTTCGCTGCGCTCTCCTGGTGCCAGTCGACCTGATCTCCCTTGAAGGCTTCGAACTCGACAGCGGTGTCGCGGAAATAGTCGATGCGCAACTCGCCGAAATTGTCGCGCCCGGCCCGGACGTTGAGGTTCTTCCCCCAATAGTCCGCGACGCGCTCGAACGTGATGGTGCGGCCCGCGTCGAATGTCTTGATCCGATAGGGGCCCGAGCCCAGGGGGCGATCGAGGGTGGTTTCAGCGACGTTGCGACGGCGTCCGGCGGTGTTGGTCGCCTCCCACCAATGCTTCGGCAGGACCGGGAATTCGCTGAGGATCTGCGGCAGTTCGCGAATGCCGGGGGCATCGAAGGTGAACGTCACTTCGTGATCGCCCGTCTGCTCAGCCTTGGTGACGCGTCGGTAATAGGCGGAATATTGCGGGGCGTTCGTCTTCAGCGCCGTGAAGGAAAAGATCACGTCGTCCGGCGTGATGGGCCGGCCGTCGTGCCACTTGGCTTCGGCGCGCAACCGGTAAGTCACCGACGCGCGATCCGGCGGATAGCTCACCGCCTCGGCGAGCAGGCCGTAGGCGGACGATTCCTCGTCGAGCGACGGCGTCAGCAGGGTCTCGTAGAGCGCCTCGATCCCGCTCGCCAACTGGCCCTTCACGCCGGCGACCACCAGATTGAAATTGTCAAAGGTGCCGGTGGCGCTCAGTCGGACGGTGCCGCCTATGGGCGCCTGCGGGTTGACATAGTCGAAGTGCGCGAACTGCGGCGGATATTTGAGGTCGCCGAACAATGCGAGGCCGTGCCGCCACGCTCTCTCCACGGGCTGCGCGGCGACACGCGTCGGCGCAAGCGCGACGTGGGCAACAGCCGGCGCCGCGATGGCGGCCCCGGCGGAGCGCAGGAAGGTTCGACGCGTTGTCGTCATGGCACATCCGATGTTGATGACGGGCCCCGGCACGAGCGACGCCATGCGTGGCTTCATACCGCAAGCGGCAGCGGCCGCAAATGGGCAGGAGCCCGCACCGGAAATCTCAGCTTTACGGCGCGGCATCATCGCATCCGCGACGCGACGCTGCTAGTATGCGACCGGCAACAACCAACGCCGGCCATTTTCAGAGCCGCATGTGACGGGAGGATATCATGTCGAAGACCGCCGTGGCGGCTGCAATCATCGCAGCCGCGATCCTTGGCACTCCGGCGCTCGCCCAGGACCTTGCGATCGCCAAACAGGGCTATTTCTTCGTCGGCGGCAAGTATTCCGCGGTCGGCGACAAGCAGGTGATGAGCGGGCAGGCCTACGTCGAGTACCAGATCCCGAAGAAACGCACGCAGCCCTATCCGCTGGTGATCGTACCGGGCGCGGCACAAACGGCGACCAATTTCAACGGCACGACCGATGGGCGCGAGGGCTGGACCCAATATTTCCTGCGCCGCGGCTATGCGGTCTATGTCGTCGAGCAGCCGGGCCGCGCCCGCTCGTCCTACCAGCCCGACACCGACGGTGCGCAGGCATTTCCGCAGGTTCTCAACGTACAGCAACGCTTCACGGCACCGGAGAAATTCACGCTGTGGCCGCAGGCGCGGCTGCACACCCAATGGCCCGGCACCGGCATGGCGGGCGATCCCAACTTCGACCAGTTCTACGCCTCGCAGGTGCCGTTCGTGCAGAAGCCCGAGGTCACGCAGACGCTCAATCGTGACGCTATCACGGCGCTGATCGACAAGCTCGGGCCGGTGGTGCTGATGGTGCACTCCCAGTCCGGCGCCTACGGCCTGCTCGCCACCGACCAGCGCCCGCAATTCGTCAAGGCGCTGATCGTCGTCGAAGGCGCCGGGCCGCCGGTGCACGACATCAACCTGACTGGCGCCCCCACCTGGTTCAGCGACGGCCCGGTCAGCAAGCCGTGGGGCCTGACCGCGATCCCGATCACCTATGCGCCGCCGGCCTCAAACCCCTCCGAGCTCACCTTCGAGCAGCAGGAAAAGGCGGACGCCCCGGACCTCGCGCGATGCTGGCTCCAGAAGTCGCCGGCGCGACAGCTGCCCAATCTCCAGAAGGTTCCGATCTCGCTCGTCGTCGGCGAGGCTTCGTTCTACGCACCCTACGGCCACTGCGTGCTGAAGTTTCTAGAGCAGGCCGGCGTGCATGCGACCTCGCTCAATCTCGGCGCCATGGGAATTCACGGCAACGGCCACATGATGATGCTGGAGAAGAACTCCGACCAGGTCGCCGAGGTGATGGAGAAATGGGTGCGCAAGGCGCTGGCCGAGAAGTCCGCGGCAAAGCCGATGCACCGGGCGTCGCGCTGACGTCCGGCTAAACGGGCACATCCACGGGGGCGGCGGTCTCGAGCGACGCGATCACGGCCTCGAACGCCGCGGTGACGTCGATCAACTGCTGCGGCGAGATCTGGAACGGCGCGCGCCCCGCGACGGCGTCGGCGAAGGACTCCGCGAGCGCGCGCAACGAATCGACCGGCGCGAAGCTGTGCGCCTTCGCGGGTTGGCCGATATAGCCGACCCTCAGTTCGCCCTCGTCGCGCGCCTCGGCGTCGCCCTTGGTACCGAACACGTGGACGCGCCAGAACGGCACGCTCGCCCGCACCGTCGCCATCAGGCCGGTGGCGCCGCCGGCGAATTCCGCCAGCACCGCCACGGCGTCGCGCGGATCGGGCGGCGGCTTGCGGACGCAGGATTTGGCATGAACCTGGCGGATCGGACCGCCGAGGTTCACCAGCGCATCGAGCACGTGAAGGCCGCAGCCCGTCATGCCCAGCGCCGGCGATTCCGCCGGATCGTCGCGCCAGCCATGGGGAAGCACGCGGGTCGAATACTCGTTGGAGAAATGTGCTTCGATGTGAAGGACGTCGCCGAGCGTGCCGCCATCGACGACGCGCTTGAGTTCGCGCATCGAGGAGAAGCAGCGCCGGTTGTAGCCGCAGCCGAGCGGCACGCCGGCTTCCCGGCAGGCCGCGACCGCGCGCGTGGCCTCGGCGCGCGTCAGCGCAAGCGGCTTCTCGCACCACACCGCCTTGCCGGACCGGGCGACCGCGATCACCTGCTCGACATGGAGAGAATGCGGCGTCGCGAGAAACACCGCGTCGATTGCCGGATCTGCGGTGGCTTCCGCGAGCGCCGTCGTCAGGGCGATGCCATACTGCGCCGCGAACTCGCGCGCCCGCGCGGGCTCGCGCACGATGCCGCGCACGAAGCGGATGTGCTCGGACTTGCCCTGCACCGCGGTGACGAGCGCCTGGCCCCAGCGTCCGAGACCACATATGGCGGCATTGATCATTTGCGGCATTCCTCGTTGATCGCATCCGTAGTATTGTCAGTCGTTCCAATATCACGGAGCGGATCATGACGAGGACAGCTTTCGGTCTCGCCGGCATCGCCGCAGCGCTGCTGGCCGCGCCCGCCTTGGCGCATCATGCCTTTGCGATGTTCGATCAAACGAAGCTGGTTCACGTATCGGGCAGCGTGAAGCAGTTCGAGCTCGTCAATCCGCACGGCTGGCTCCATCTCGCCATCACCAACGACAAAGGCGAGGTGTCGACGTGGTCGTTCGAGGGAGGTTCGGTCAGGCAGCTCACCTCGCTCGGCTGGTCGGCCAGCACGTTTCGGGTGGGCGACACGGTCGAGGTCGGCTTCCATCCGCTCAAGGACGGTTCGCGCGGCGGTCAGCTCATGAGCGTCGTGCCCGCAAGCGGGCAGAAGCTGTGCTCCAACCGAGGCTGCGGCGACGGCACGGGCTCGGTTCTGGCCCCCTTCTGAGCAGAACGCGGTTGCGGCCTGCCGGCGTCTTTCAGTCGAAGCGCCCGTCCGGCGGAAACCGGATGGTCTGGTCGTAGCGGGATGGCGTGGTCATGTCCTTGTCGCCGCGTGCCGGAAGCACGATGGCATCGGCGATATAGAGCCTGCCCTTGTGGTAATAGAGCGAAGTGCGCACGCGGCTCCCGTCCATGCGATCGACCACGAGCGAAACTCCGTAGATCGCCTTCTCGCCCTGATAGACGCGCGGGAAATCGGTGAACAGAACGTCGCCCTCGCGCATCAGTCCGAACGCCGCTTCGTTGAGGAAATTGGCGCCGACGTCGGGGCGATTGGTCAGATCGACCACGGTCAGCTTGTAGAGGACGTGATCGTCCTCGGCCGAATAGATCATCGCCGGAAGCCCCTTGGCCAAGGTCGAGTCGTAGGTCGCCTTGGCGGCCTGCGGGCGGGCGGGAAATTGGATGGCGACGCCCTGGTCGAGATAGACGTATTCGCTCCACGCCGATGCCGGACCGGCACCGAGGACAAGCGCGAGAATGATGAAGGCAAGGATGCGCATGGCCGCCTCCGGTTTGTTGGCGGCGCCCTTCATAGCACGCGGGCGCGGCGCTATAGTGCGAAAATGTCACTGGATCGGGATTTGCGCCGGTTGACGGCATTCGGCGGCGCGGTGGCGATCATCGTCGCCATTAAGGCCGCCGCGACCGCCCATGCGCAGGCCATCGATCCTGCCGTGCTCTTGCAACTCGCACCGACAGGCAAACTGCGCGTCGGCGTCGCGGGCGGCCTGACGCCGGGCACCGGCAACGTGGCGATCTTGCCCGGCGCCGAACGGCCGCAGGGCACCGGGGCCGATCTCGGTGCCGGTCTGGGGAGCAAGCTCGGGATCGCGGTGGAGTGGGTGGCCTATCCGAACTCCGGCGCCCTCACCGACGCCGGGGCGACCGGCGCCTGGGATGTCGCCTTCATGCCGGTCGATGAAGCGCGCAAGCAGAAGCTCGATTTCGGGGCGGCGCATATCGTCCTGCAAAGCACCTGGATGGTGGGGCCCGGGTCGCCGATCCGAACGCTGGCCGATGTCGACAGGCCCGGCACGCGGGTCGTCGGCGTCGAGAACACGGCATCGTCGCGGGCGGCGCAGCGCTACCTGAAAAACGTCACGGTCGGCCTGGTCAAATCCACCGACGAAGGGTTCGAGCTGCTGCGCACCGGCAAGGTCGATGTCACCGGCGGTTCGCGCGAGTCTCTCGTGGTCCTGGCCGGATTGCTGCCCGGATCCCGCGTGCTGGACGGCGCCTATCTCAATTCGTATGTCGCCGTTGCGGTGCCGAAGGGCCGGCCGGCCGCGCTCGCCTATGCGAGCGCCTTCGTGGAAGAGGCCAAGGCGTCCGGCCTCGTGCGCCGGTCACTCGACAGCTTCGGCATGCAGAGCGCGATGATCCCGCCGCCCGGGACCAGGCCCTAAGACCGCCGGCGCGCAGTCTTACTCGCTGATCGTTCGAATCACGCCCTCCGCCGGCTTGTTCCCGGCCAATGTCGGCAGCTTGTTCTCGTTGCGCACCGCCTCGTCGAATTGCGGCAGCGTGGCGAGCGTGCCTTTCGGCACCATGTGCACCACCTTGAAGCCGTTCTTCTGGAGCTGGTCGAGGATTTGCGGCAGCGCGATCGAGGTCACCTTCTGGAAGTCGTGCATCAGGATGATGCCCTTGCCGGCTTTCTGCACCTTGGCGATCAGCGACCTCGTGAGCTCTTCGGGCTTCTTGATCTTGAAATCCCACGAGTCGACATCGGTCGAGAAGCTCGCGATGTTGCGCTCGCCCAGATAGGTGAGCATCTCGGGCGGGTGCCGCAGATCGGGAAAGCGGAAGAACGGCGCGATCGGGGCCCCCGCCATCATGCGCACGGCGCTCGCGCCTTTTTCGATTTCTTCCTTTGCGGCGTCGGGGCCGCCTTTTTTCACCGTCGCCAGCAGGTCCGCATGGGACCAGGTGTGGCTGCCGATGGTGTGGCCGGCCGCTGCTACCTGGCGCAGGATGTCTGGGTAAAAGGTCGCGTGCTTGCCGATCGAGAAGAAGGTCGCCCGCACGCATTGGTCGGCGAGCGCCTTGAGCACCGCCGGCGTGTGGCCGAGCCACGGGCCGTCGTCGAAGGTGAGCACGACCTCATGGTCGCGCAGGAAATCGTAGGTCTTGAAGTGCTGCGAGCCGAAGCCCGGGCCGCCGGCGGTATCGATCTCGATGGTGCGGGCGACGCCCAGGGCGTTTCGATTGGCGCAAGCCGGTGCGGCAAGCCTCGGGGCCGCGGTGGGCGCGGGCGGCGGCGCGGCTGCGGCTGCAGTTGCCGAAGTTGCCAACGGCGCTGCCGGCCGGATCGAACCGGTCGCTTCCGCGATTAAATCGGGCCGCGGAAGCGGGGCGGCGGCGGGCGATGGGCTGGGAGCCGCGGAAGCGCTTTGCGCGGTGCCGGCGGATGCCGTCTGTTCGGTCTTGGCGGTGCCCGTCAATGATGCCGAAAGGCTCCATCCCGCCTGCACGATTCCGTAGACCGCACATATTGCAAGGGCGATTGCTCCGCCCACCACAGCCGCCCGTTTCATGCCAACTCCTTAACGCTTTACTAACTGCCACTCGCGATGGCGTCCGCGCGGAACGTGTTGCGCGGGGCCCGTCGCAGAACACCGGGATTTGGCTGTTGTATTGTTGTTTGGGTTAACAAAGGCATTATGCGGAGCGGGCGTGGCGTTTGGCTCAACCCACGCGCTTTCAGGATGAGGCCTGCATTGTTTCAGCCGCCGCTTCCAGCGCCGCCCGCGCATCCCATGGCTGCCACCACGGCTTCACCCCGAGGTCGCGGGCGATGATGCCGGCCACGATGTAGGCGGGGCCGCCCGAGATGGCGCCGCCCGGGTGGGCGGCGGAGCCCGCGTAGTAGAGGTTCGGCAGCGGCGTGCGATAGCCGAAGTGGTTGTACATCACCTGCTCGGCGTTGAAGGCGCCCATGAAGATGTCGCCGCCACGCATGTTGACGAGCTCCTGCGTGTATTCGCGCCCGGTGTAGACGTATTGAGCGATGATGTTGCGCCTCGTCATGTTGGGGCAATAGCGCGCCCAGGTCGCGATGATCTGCTCGGCGAACTCCGCCTTCCAGGTCTCGTAGCTCTTCTCCCCGATGTCGGGATCGAGCGGCATCACGTGCCAGGCGTAGGTGGTGTGCTTGCCGGGCGGCGCCTGGGTGGGATCGATGAGGCTCAGCGGGCCCGCACCGAACTGCACGAGGCTCGGCACCCTGCCGGCCTGCACGTCGCGGTGGGCGGCGAACAGGTCCTCCATGGTGTCGGCCCCGATGCTCCATTTCAGCGCGCGGTTGATGTTGGGATCGAAGGTGGCCGCCGCGAAGCGCGGGCTTTCGTGGAGCGCGAGATGGAGGCCGTAGAGCGCCCAGGCGGTGTATTGAAAACCGTCGAGCTTCGCCCGCATCGCCTCCGGCAGCTGCTCGCGCCCGATCATGTCCTCGAAGGTCTGATGCACGTCGATGGTGCTGGCGACGAAATTGGCCCGCACGGTGCGGCCGTCGGCAAGCGCGATGCCGGTGGCGCGGCCGCCCTCCACCACGATGCGCTCGATGCGCACCTGCGGCTGGTAGGTGCCGCCCGCCGCGATGAAGGTCTCCATCAGGCCGCGCGCCAGGTTGAACGAGCCGCCCTGGCAGAGCTGGTAGCCGCTGTCGAGGTCGAAGGCGCGGATCACCGAGCCCGTCGGGCTGGTCTTCGACAGCGTGTCGGTGAGCCAGGTGCCGAACAGCGACACCTTGAACAGGAACAATAGCTTGACGTGCTCGTTCTCGAACAGCTCGTCCACCACGTCGAGCGGCTGGCGTCGCGTCACCTCGAGAAAATCGCGCCCGAGCGCGGTGCGCGACAGCAGCGCCTCGCGTTCGACCTGGTTCAACGGCTCGGCGTAGCGCTCGGGCAGCAGAATGCGCCGCGTGATTTCCTCGGCCTTGCGATTCCATTCGCGGAACGTGGCAGCGTCTTTCGCGGAGAAGCGCGCGATGTTGGCGACGGTCTCCTCCAGGTCGCGCCCCAGCACCAGCGCGGTGCCGTCGCGGTGGGCTTGGCCGAACTCGTAGCGCGGCGTGATGTAGGTGACGCGGTCGGCCAAGCCGAGATCGCGAAACCACGGCGTCTGCGTGATGTGGAAATGATTGATCGAGTGCAGGTTATGGTAGAAGCCGGGGCGGGTCGCCTCGCTCGTCATCAGCCCGCCCCCATAGGCGAGCCGGCGCTCGACCAGCAGAATCTTGAGCCCGGCTTTCGCCAGATAGGAGCCCAGCACCATGCCGTGCTGGCCGGCCCCGATGATGATGCCGTCATAGGCCCGCTCCAGCGCATGCGACATCGAGTGCTCCCGTTTCCCCATAGAAATCAGCACAGTGTATGATAGTTTCCGCCCGATCAAGCGGCGCCGGGCGCCGCCATGAGCCGCCGTGGGGGCGGCTCCCGGAGGAACGACCATGCGATTTCTGACGACCACCGCCATTGCGGCGATTGCCGTCGCGTTCGCGCAGGGCGCGAGCGCCGAGACCATCCGGGTCGGCGTCATGCTGCCCTATTCGGGCGTCAACGCCGATCTCGGCGACGTCCAGGACAAGGCGATCGACCTGTTCCTCAAGCTGCGCGGCAACATGGTGGGGCCGCACAAGCTCGAGATCATCAAGCGCGACGAGGGGCCGCCGTCGGGCGCCAACGCCAAGACGGTGGCGACCGAACTGATCACCCGCGACAAGGTGCAGATCATCGCCGGCGTGGTGTTCTCGCCCTCCGCCATCGCGATGGCGCCGGTGATGACGCAAGCCAAGGTTCCGTTCCTGATCGGTAACGCCGGCACCGCGTGGATCACCAACCTGTCGCCCTACATCGCGCGGTTGTCGTTCAGCATGTGGCACCCGGCCTATCCGATGGGCACCTACGCGGCGAAGACCATCGGCTGCAAGACCGCCGCCATGGGCTACACGGATTTCCCGCCGGGCAAGGATTCCACCGACGCCTTCAAGGCCGGCTTCGAGGCGGCCGGCGGCAAGATCGTCGACTCCATCCCGATGGGAAATCCCGCCCAGGTGCCGGACTTCACGCCGTTCTTCCAGCGCGTCAAGGACGAGAAGCCCGATTGCTTCTACACCTTCATCCCGTCCGGCGCCCACGCGTCGGGCATCGTCAAGACCTATGGCGAGGTCGGCCTGCGGCAGGCGGGCATCAAGCTGATCGGCCCGATGGACGTCACGCCGAACTCCAAGCTCCAGGACATGGGCGATGCCGCGATCGGCACCATCACGATGGCGAGCTATTCGACCGAGCTCGATAACCCGGTCAACAAGGAATTCGTCAAGGCGTGGCACGACGCCTACGGGGCCAACAACTATCCGGACTTCATGTCGGCCGCCGGCTGGGACATGATGCAGGCGATCGTCGACACCGTCAAAAAGCTCGACGGCAAGTTCGATGACGGCGCCAAGGTGATGGCGGCCCTCAAGGGTTGGACCAGCAACGGGCCGCGCGGCAAGGTCTCGATCGACGCCGACACGCGCGACGTGGTGCAGGACGAGCACGCGCTCGAAGTCGTGCGCCTGCCCGACGGCAAGCTCGGCCATAAGGTGCTGGGCACCATCGCGCAGGTCAAGGACGAGTGCAAAGTCCTCAAGATCGGCCGTTGCGGGCAGTAACCGGCGTCGGCGATATAACGCCGTAGGGTGGGCAAAGGCGCGAAGCGCCGTGCCCACGTGGATATGACGGTGGGCACGCTTCGCTTTGCCCACCATACGGGCGGGGCGCTTCCATCATCAACAGCATCATCAGCATCCTGTTCGACGGCCTCGCCTACGCGATGTTCCTCTTCATCGTGTCGGTCGGCCTGTCGGTCACCATGGGGTTGATGGGATTCGTCAACCTCGCCCATGGGGCGTTCGCCATGGCGGGCGGCTACCTTGTGCTCACCCTGACGGGGAGCCTCGGCGTGCCGTTCTGGCTGGCGCTCATCGTCACTTTCGTCACCGTCGCGGCCGTGAGCGTGCTGTTCGAGCGCACGCTCTATGCGCGGCTCTACCGCGCGAGCGAGCTCGACCAGGTGCTGCTCACCATCGGGCTCGCCTTCATGGCGGTCGCCGTCTACACGTATTTCTACGGGCCGTCGCCGCGCACCATCGTGCTGCCGAGCTACCTGACGGGGCAGATCGACGGCGGCTTCCGCAGCTTTCCGGTCTACCGGGTGTTCGTCATCGCGGTCGGGATCGTGCTGATCACCGTGCTGTGGTACGCCTTCGAGCGCACCAATATCGGGGCGAAGATCCGCGCTGCGGTCGACAACCGCCGCATGGCGCAGTCGATCGGCATCGACGTCGACTTGCTCTTCACCCTCACCTTCGCGGCGGGCTCCGGGCTCGCGGCGCTGGGCGGCGGCCTCGGCATCCAGCTGTTCGGGCTCAATCCGAGCTTCGCACTGGTTTATCTGGTGTTCTTCCTGCTGGTGGTCGCGGTCGGCGGGCTCGGCAGCTTCAAGGGCACGCTCGCGGCCGCGGTGATCCTCGGCGTGTTCGACACGGCGGGCAAGTACCTCTTCGCGGACCTCGGCGGTTTCATCATCTATGCGGTCGCGGTGCTGATCCTGCTCGCCAAGCCGGCAGGGCTCTATGGCCGCGAGTAGCCCCTCCGAAGCGGCGCAGATGTCGCCGGCTGCCACCGATCCGCCCGTCACGCACGCGCAGGCCATCGCGTACCTCGCCGGCCGTCACCGCTTCCGCACGATCGAGGTATTGCCGTGGGTGCTGGCGATCGCCGCCTATTTCGTGTTTCCGGATCGCATGACGTTCGGCAGCCAGGTGCTGGTGATGGTGCTGTTCGCGCTCTCGCTCGACCTCATCCTCGGTTATGCCGGCATCATCACCCTGGGGCACGCCGCTTTCTTCGGCATCGGGGCCTACACGGTCGGCCTGCTGGCGTCTCGGCTGTCCTGGAGCGAGCCGATCTCCGGGCTGGTCGCGGCCGCAGCCGTCGCGGCGCTGGCGGGATTTGCGTCGGGCGCGCTGCTGCTGCGCTACCGCGGGCTGACGCTCCTGGTGCTCACGCTCGCCACCACCACCATGCTGCAGGAGCTCGGCAACTTCTACAAGGATTTCACCGGCGGCTATGACGGGATTCCCGGGCTCGAATTCGCGCCGCTGTTCGGCCGCTTCGACTACGATCTCTACGGCCACACTATCTACCTCTATACACTCGGCGTCCTGTTCGTGCTGTTCCTGATGGTGAGGCGGATCGTCTATTCGCCGTTCGGGCAGGCGCTCGCCGGCATCCGGGAGAACGTGGCGCGCATGCACGCCATCGGCTCGCCGGTGCATGGGCGGCTGCTCGCGGCTTACACGATCTCGGCTGCGATCGCCGGCGTCGCCGGCGCGCTGTTCACCGAGACCAACGCGGTCGTGACGCTCGGGGTGTTCGATTTCGACACCTATTCGGCCGCCGTGATGGTGATGCTGATCCTCGGCGGCGCCGGCCGGCTCTACGGCGCTTTCGCGGGCGCCGTCATCTACATGGTGCTGCAGGACTACCTCTCCAAGCTGAGCCCGGCGTTCTGGCAGTTCGGCGTCGGGCTGCTGCTCGTCGTCACCGTGCTGTTCGCCCGCAACGGCCTCCTCGACCTGTTCGAGCGCATCGGGGCGCGGATGCGGCAATGGGTCCGGCGATGAACGCGCTCGAGATCAAGTCGCTGCACAAGAATTTCGGCGCGCTGGCGGTGACGCGTGACGTGAGCCTCACGCTGGAGCGTGGCGCCCGGCACGCCCTGATCGGGCCCAACGGCGCCGGCAAGACCACGCTGGTCAACCTGATCACCGGAGTGCTGAGGCCTACCGCCGGCAGCGTGCTGCTCAACGGCGAGGACATCACGGCGCTGCCCCAGGCAGCGCGCATGCGGCGCGGCATCGCCCGCACGTTCCAGATCAACCAGCTGTTCCGCGGCCTCACGGTGCTGGAGAATCTTTATCTCTCGGTCGGCGAGCGCACGCGCGCCTGCAATCGGCTGTGGCGCCCCGCCGGCGCCGAGCGCGCCGTCATCGAGGAGGCCATGGCGCACCTCGATTCGCTGCAGCTCGCGGACCTCGCGCTCAGACAGGTGCGCGAGCTGCCTTACGGCCGCCAGCGCCTGGTCGAGATCGCGATCGCGCTGGCGCAGCGTCCGAAGGTGCTCCTCCTCGACGAGCCGGCCGCCGGCGTGCCGTCGTCCGAGAGCCACTTGATCCTCGACGTGGTCGACCGGCTCGATCCGGACATCGCGATCCTGATCATCGAGCACGACATGGACGTGGTGGTGCGCTTCGCCAAGCGGATCTCCGTGCTGGTCGCCGGCGCCGTGCTGCTGGAGGGCGAGCCCGACGACATCCTCACCGACGCGCGGGTGCGCGCCGTCTATCTCGGCGAAGACCAGCGAGGTGCGCCGTGATCGAGGCAACGCGACCCGCGGCGAACCAACCCGAGGCGGCAGCACCCGGAGCCACCTTTGCGCTGGAGCTCGACGGCGTGTTCGCCGGCTACGGCGAGACCGTGTCGATCATCGGCCGCAACGGCGTCGGCAAGTCGACCCTGCTCGCGACCGTGATGGGACACACCACGCTTCACGGTGGCCGCGTCACGTTGTTCGGCGACGATGTCTCGCGCTTGCCCGTGCACCGGCGTGCCCGCGCCGGCATCGGCTACGTGCCGCAGGAGCGGGAGATCTTTCCCTCCCTGACGCTGCGCGAAAATCTCGAGGTCGCGGCACGGCCCGGCACCTGGACGCTGGATGCGGTGTTCGAGCTGTTCCCGCGGCTCGCCGAGCGGCGCAACAATCGCGGCAACCAGCTCTCGGGCGGCGAGCAGCAGATGCTGTCGATCGCCCGCGCTCTGATCGGCAATCCGACAGTGGTGCTGATGGACGAGCCGTCCGAGGGGCTCGCCCCGGTGATCGTCGAGGAGCTGGCGCGCGCCGTGAAGCGGCTCGCCGAAATGGACCGGCTGACCCTCGTGATGGTCGAGCAGAACACCCGGCTGGCGCTCGCCATCTCGCCACGCACCGTCATCATGGACCGCGGCCGCATCGTCTACGACGGTGCAAGCGCGACGCTCAAGCGCGATCCGCAGCTGCTGGAGCGCATGATCGGGGTGTCGAAGCGGTGAGGCGCGGCGGGAAGGTCGAGAAGAAAACATTACTCGGTCGGTGCCGCCTCCGCGAAATCGACGTCATCGTAGAATTCTGCAACCGGCACCTCGATCCCGACCTCGGGCAAAGTCAGAGTGTCTTCGCCCGTCAAGGTCAGCGCTGTAAATGCGGCATCACCCTCCCGCCGATGCAGGACAAGCAGACCGCTGCTCGAGGATTCGACAATGACGTAGCGCCGTATCGAAGCGACGGCCGCGTATTCCCGTACTTTCTCGATACGATCACGCCGGCCGGAATCCGCGCTCAACACCTCGAAGACGATAACGACGCCGGGCGCGATTCGCTCGGTGTCGGGGAATTTTATGCAGGTAATGAGAGCGTCCGGAAAGCGGACGTTTTCTCCGATGGTCCTGACCCCGAGGTCCGGCCCATAGTAGGAGCATGGGGTCCCGCGCAGACGTGACCGCAGCGCGGCATGGATGTTCGTCGTGATACGATTGTGGCGAGCCGTGCCCCCGGTCATCCCCACGGCCTGCCGGCCGACAAATTCAAAGCGTCCCTCCTGCCTTGCGGCCCAGGAGAGGAATTGATCGACCGTCCATGGTTTGGTCAGCACGACGTTCATGGTTTTCATTCTAACATGAAAACGGTACTTGTAAGTACGGGCACAGCCACAAGGGGGGGCGATGCCGCAGCGCCGCTATTTCAGCAACAGCCCCACATTGCCCGACAGGATCCGCTCCCCATCCGCGCCAAGCGCCCGCACATCGCGCACGAAATCCCGCACCGCCTCGTGGGCGCGGATTTCCTGCGGGTAGTCGGTAGCGAACACGATGCGGGCGGCTGGGATTTCGACGAGCGCGGTCTTCACCGATCCGATCGCGCCGCAGAAGCCGGCGGTGTCGAACACCATGTTGTGCTGCAGATAGTAATCGAAGTCGCGCTTGGGCGTGACGCCGTGGCGTGCATTGCCGGCGGTGCCCCAGAAGGTCTTGTCCTGGTAGCTGCGCACGCGCCCCAGCATCGAGGCAATGCCGCCGGCGAGATGCGCCACGTGGACGATGAGGCCGGGGTGGCGGTCGAACACGCCGGAGTTGATGAGCCGGATCGTCGCCATGATGAGCGAGAATTCGCGGCCGACCGAGCGGGCGGTGTCGTAGCCGTCGAACTGGGATGAGAAATTGAGCTTGACCGCCGGATGCACGAACACGAACATGCCGAGCTTGTCGCATTCGCTCCAGAACGGCTCGTAGCCGGGCGCATCGAGGAACTTGCCGTCGGCCTCCGAGGTGATGACCACGCCCTGAAAACCGAGCTCGTGCCGGCAGCGGTTGAGCTCCTTGAGCGCGTCCGGTCCGCCGAAGGGGTGCACATGCGCAGCCCCGGTGAAGCGGCCCGGATAGTCGCGCTCGGCTTGTTTGGCCTTCTGGTTGCACAGCTTCGAGCGTTCGAGATCGGCCGACATGCCGGCGGCGCTGGTGAGCCAGGCGGCGTCGATCCCGGCGGTGTCCATCATGCGGATGTGCTCATCGAGATCGTAGAGCAGCGCATGCACCGTGTAGCTCGGCGCGCCGTTCTCATCGTAATGAAGGACGAGCCGGTCGCCGGGATCGTCCTTGATGAGTTCGCGCGGCGTGAAGTGGTGCTGGAAATCGACGATCATGGCGAGGTGCCCCTCCCTTGAGCGCACCCATATTCCATAATAGACCGAGGGGGACAAGAAAACGCGGCCATGCGGCCGCGTCCCCGTCCGGCGGGCCGAAGAGTCGTGCACGGCCTGGTGTCGGCAGCGAGGAGGAACCCCATGAGCGTCGCCACCATCAGGTTCTCCGCCACGTTGTGGGGCTTCGCGCAATTGATGAAGCATGCGGCGCGCCGGCACGAGAAATTCCGCGATCGCCTGCGCGAGCGCAACCTGGTGGCACAGATCAAGGCGCGCGACGAGGAAGTCGGGCGCTGGTTCGAGGTGCGCGGCGGCAAGGTGAGGTCGGGTGCGGGGTTGCACAAGAAGCCCGACATCACGCTCGCCTTCAAGAACGCCGCGCTCGGCGCTTCGCTGCTCACGCCGCCGATCAACTGGCTCGACCAGATCAATGCTCAGAAGGATTTCAAGCTCACGGTGGACGGCCCCGAGGATCTCACCAACTGGTGGGCCCAGACCATGATGGCGACGCTGACGGCCGGCTGGACGTTCGGCACGAGGCTCGCCGACGGCACCATGCGCTACTGCAATATGACCAATGGCGGCCCGGTATTCGTACACGTCAAGGGCGGCAAAATCATCCGCATGACGCCGATCGATTTCGACGCCTCAGATCCGCAGCCATGGACTATTCATGCGCGCGGCCTCGCGCTGACACCGCCGCGCAAGACCACGCTCGCGCCCCACGGGCAGAACGCCAAGTCGATCGTCTATTCACCGGACCGCCTGCTGCATCCGATGAAGCGGGTCGACTTCGACCCCAAGGGCGAGCGTAATCCTGGTAACCGCGGCAAGTCCGGCTATGTGCGGATCTCCTGGGACGAGGCGCTCGACATCGTGTCGTCCGAGATCAAGCGGCTCAAGAGCACCTACGGCCCCGGCGTGATGGCGGTGTCCCACGGCTCGCACCACACCTGGGGCAATATCGGCTACTACCTCTCGGCGCTGCATCGCTTCCGTAACGCCGTCGGCTACACCCAGGTGCATCACAATCCCGATAGCTGGGAGGGTTGGTACTGGGGCGCCGTGCATCACTGGGGCTACACGCTGCGCGTCGGCCAGTCGGAGACCTACGGCACCGTCGAGGACTGCCTGCAGAACTGCGACATGATCGTGTTCTGGGCCGCCGACCCGGAAACCACCAGCGGTTCCTACGGGGCGCAGGAGGGCACCATCCGCCGCCAGTGGCTCAAGAACCCCAAGCTCGGCATCAAGGTGGTGCACGTCGATCCGTACTACAACGCCTCGGCACAGTTCCTGCCCGGCAAATGGCTCGCCCCGAAGCCCACTACCTCGGTCGCGATGGCGATGGCGATCGCCTATGTGTGGATCAAGGAGGATCTCTACGACAAGGATTATGTGCGCACCCACACGGTCGGGTTCGACGCATGGAAAGACTATCTGGTCGGCGTTGAGGACGGCATCGCGAAGACGCCCGAGTGGCAGGAGAAGGAGACCGGGGTGCCGGCGAAGGACGTGCGCGCGCTCGCCCGCGAGTGGGGCAAGAAGCGCGTCTACCTCGCCCCCGGCGGCTGGGGTAACGGCCACGGTGGCGCCTGCCGCAACCAGACCGGCATCCAATGGGCCCGCGTCATGGTGTGCCTCACCGCCATGCAGGGGTTGGGCAAGCCCGGCGTCAACATGGGCAATCTGCAATGGGGCTGCCCGCTCGACTTCAATTTCTATTTCCCCGGCTACGCCGATGGCGGCATGTCGGGCGATCTCGAGAACACCTCGATGCCGGTCGAGCTCTACCAGCGCATGCCGCAGCTGCCGACCCTGTCGTCGACGTTCCAGCGCATCCCGCGCATCTGGATGCCGGAGGCGATCGCGGACGGCAAGGCCGAAGGCTATCCGTGGGTCGGCAAGTCGATCGAGCACCAGTTCGCGAAGTTCGCCTATCCGGCGCCCGGCCATGCGCCGGTGAAGATGCTCTACAAGTACGGCGGCTCGATGTTGTCGACCATGAACAACACCAACCGCCATGTGCGGATGTACCAGTCGGAGAATCTCGAGTTCGTCGTCAACCAGTCGATCTGGTTCGAGGGCGAGGCGAAATTCGCCGACGTCATCCTGCCGGCCTGCACCAATTTCGAGCGCGTCGACATCTCGGAATGGGCCGGGCTGGGCGGCTACGGCCACCACGGCCAGCAGCAGCTCAACCACCGCGTCATCATCTTCCAGGCGCCCGCCATCGCGCCGATGGGCGAGTCGAAATCGGACTACTGGATCTTCACCGAGATCTGCAAGCGGCTCGGCCTCGCCAACTACTTCAATGAAGGCATGAACGAGATCGACTGGGTCAAGCGCCTGTTCGACGCCTCCGACCTGCCGCAGCGCATCTCGTGGAAGGAATTCATCAAGCGCGGCTACTACGTGGTGCCGGCCGAGAAGGAGAAGCTGCGCGCGCCGGTGTCGTTCCGCTGGTTCTGGGAAAACCGCAAGAAGGACGTGCCGGAAGCCCATCCGCTGCCGTCCGATTATGCGACGGAGTTCCAGCGCGGATTGCAGACCCAGTCCGGCAAGCTCGAATTCGAGTGCAACAGCCTCAAGCGTTTCGACGACCCCGAGCGGCCGCCGATCGTGAAATACGTGCCGTCATGGGAGGGGCCGCATTCGGGCGAGCTGTTCGCACGCTATCCGCTGCAGCTCGTCACGCCGCACTCGAAATACTCGTACCACACCCAGGGCGACGGCAAGGATAGCTTCCTCCTCAACATCGCCGACCACCGCGTCAACGTGAACGGCTACTACTACTGGGTGCTGCGCCTCAACGCGCAGGACGCCGCCGCGCGCGGCATCAAGAAGAACGACCTCGTCAAGGTCTTCAACGACCGCGGCGCCGTGATCTGCGCGGCGCTGCCGACCGAGCGCCTCGCCCGCGGCGTCTGCCACGGCTACGAGTCCTCCGCGGTCTACGATCCGATGGGCGAACCCGGCAAGTCGGTCGACCGCGGCGGCTGCCTCAACCTGCTCACCCCGGAGCGCACCCAGACCAAGTCGACCCACTCGCTCGCCGGCGCGAACTCGCTGGTCGAGGTCGAGCCGTGGGACGGGCGCATCGAGCACATGTCGGCGGTGTTCGCCGAGATGGCGAAGGATCGCGAGATCAGGCGGACCCTCGGCGCCGCCAGCCTGGTGCCGGCGAAGTGATTTATCCCTCGCCGAAGACGGGGAGGGATAAGAAAAGGCCGCGACCGAGAATGCCAAGGTGGAGTCTTCCATGTCCAAATGGAACATGATCATCGATGTCGCTGAGTGCACCAATTGCCAGCTGTGCACGCTCGCCACCATGGATGAATATGTCGGCAACGATTTTCCAGGCTACGCGGCGCCGATGCCGAAGCACGGGCATCGCTGGATCGACATCCTGCAGAAGGAGCGCGGCCAGGCGCCGATGATCGACATCGCCTATGTGCCGACCATGTGCAATCACTGCGACGACGCGCCGTGCATCAAGGCGGCGAAGAACGGCGCCATCGCCAAGCGCGAGGACGGCATCGTCATCATCGATCCGGTGAAGGCCAAGGGGCAGAAGGACCTCGTCGCGGCCTGTCCCTACGGCCACATCTGGTGGAACGACGAGCTGCAAGTGCCGCAGCACTGGCCGTTCGACGCGCATCTGATCGACCAGGGCTGGCAGCAGACCCGCGGCCACCAGTCGTGCCCGACCGGGGCGATGCGAGCGGTCAAGCTCGACGATGCCGAGATGGCGCGCATGGCGCGGGATGAAGGCCTCGAGACCATCAAGCCCGAGCTCGCCACCAAGCCGCGTGTCTACTATCGCAACCTGTGGCGTTACGCCAAATGCTTCATCGGCGGCACGGTGTCGACGGAAGTCGACGGCATCGTCGATTGCGTCGAAGGCGCGCTGGTGCGGCTCATCCGGGCCGGCACCGTCGTCGCCGAGACGACGAGCGACAATTACGGCGACTTCAAATTCGACAAGCTCGACGAGAACTCCGGCGCCTACACGGTCGAGGTCGCGAAGGGCGGTGCGAAAAAGTCCGTCGCGGCATTGCTCGGCGCCAGCATCAATCTCGGCGAGATCCGATTGTAGCCATGCCGGAGCAGGCGACGGCGCTGATCGTCCCCGGCCTCGCGGGCCTCTATGCGGCCTTCGCCCCCATCGCGGAAGCCTTGTTGCGCGTCGTCGTTGGATTGGCGCTGGTGCCGCACGGCCTGCGCATGACGTTCGGCCGGTTCGCCGGCGCCGGGTTCAAGGTCACGAGCATCAGGATGCTGGCGAAGCAACTCGACGACACCGGCTACCGTCCGGGCCGGCTGTGGGCGCCCGCCATCTCGGTCACCGAACTCGTGTGCGGGCCGCTGCTGGCGCTCGGCCTGTTCACGAGGCCGGTCGCGGTGCCGATCTTCATTTTCCTCCTGGTATCGAATGTCGAGCGCTGGCGCGTCGGCGGCTATTTCTGGAACACGCTGGGGCTCGAATACACCCTGATGTGGACGGTCGCGGCGTTCTATTTCCTCGTCCACGGCGGCGGCCTCTATTCGCTCGATCATTTGCTGATCGGGCGGGAATTGTGAGCTGCTTCAAATCGCGCCGGCGGCGATGTTCACCATCAGGGCGAGCAGCGTCACGTTGAAGATGAACGACACCACCCCATGGACAGCGACCTGGCGGCGCAGTGCGCTCGATGCCACCGCGACGTCGGAGACTTGCGACGTCATGCCGATCACGAAGGAGAAATACATGAAGTCCCAATAGTCGGGAGCCTCCTCGCCCGGGAAGTTCAGCCCGCCGCCCTTGTGGGTCTTTTCGTCGTAGTATTCGTGGGCGTAGTGCAGCGCGAAAATCGTGTGGGTGAAGGCCCACGACAACAGGATGGTGACGGCCGCGAGCACGAGATGCGCCGGATCGCGATGGGCGCCGCCGAGCTCCGCCAGGATGGCCAAAAGGCTCGCCAGCGCCGACGCCACCACCAGGACCAGGATGGTGATGCGGCCTTCGTCCTGGTGCGCGGACCGCAGCTTGATGCGGTTGTGATCGCAATTCGTCATCAGCTGGAACGCCAGCACCAGATAAAGCCCGATCGCGACATCCCATGCCACCAGCGAACGCGTCGCAACGCGCCATTCGGCCGGCAGGAACACCCCGACCACGACGCCGAGCACGATCGACAGGAAGAGCCGCGGCCGCGCGCGCACGACCCGCATCCAGCGACGCAGCGGATTGCGGCTCTTTTCCGGCGCCGTCACGGCGGCTCGGTCCGGCTTGCGGGCTGCATGTTCGATGGCGAACCTCCGTCATTGCGACTTGAAAAAAAATGCTATGCCGGCCGCGATCATACACGATCCGACATCCGGACGATCCGTGATGAACCGACCAGCATGAAAGCCGCAGGACCGCCGCATGACCGCCACGCCGCCGCAAGCCTCGTCCCCACGGCGCGTGCCGCAAGCGATCCGGGTGCTGGTCCTGGTCGTAGCCTTCCTGCTGCTCCTGCCCTATGCGCTGACGCCGCTCTATCGGGTGGTCGACCCGGTCTCGACCCTGATGCTGTGGCGGTGGGCAAAGCGCGCCCGGGTCGAGCGCATCGTGGTGCCGCTCGACCGCGTGGCGCCGATCCTGCCCCGCTCCGTCATCGCCGCCGAGGACGATCGCTTCTGCAGCCATCACGGCATCGATTTCAACGAGCTTCGCCGGGTCGTGAGGGCGGAGAGCAACGGCGTGCGGCGGGCGCGCGGCGGCTCCAGCATCACCCAGCAACTCGCCAAGAACCTGTTTCTGTGGCCGGGGCGCAGCTATGTCCGCAAGGCGCTGGAAATCCCGCTGGCGCTGTGGATCGACCTCGTGATCCCCAAGCGCCGCCAGATGGAGATCTATCTCAACGTCGCCGAATGGGGACCGAACGGCGAATTCGGCGCCGAGGCCGGCGCCCGCCGGGCGTTCGGCAAATCCGCCGCGGCCCTCTCCGCCCCCGAGGCCGCCATGATGGCCGCGATGCTGCCCAATCCGATCCGCCGCAACGCCAAGCAGCCGAGCCCCGCCCTGCGGCGGCTCGCCGCCACCTATACGGCGCGGGCGGGCGCCGGTGCCGACATCGACCGCTGTGTGCGGGCGGTGCGCTAGGCGCTGCGTTCCGGTGCAGATTGCACGGGGCGGAACCGGCCGCGACTGGCGGGCCCCTGCAGCGTATTGATTCGGCTGCGGTTTTTTGGGGTGTTTCGTTCTGCCGAAATGCCGGAGGCGGTCAGGGACCACCTGGGTTGGCTTTGTTCCGCCAGATGCGCGAGCGGACGCATCGCGAGATGTCCAGCGGGTAAGCCGCGGCGCCGAAGCTTGACGCACTGATTTATCGAC
>Ga0209415_10004990_pt1 | contig 24075 bp, 21 predicted proteins | sample PeaSoiSIISIP2007_FD_187696 | JGI IMG/M metagenome (GOLD analysis project Ga0209415, IMG submission 187696) | Peat soil microbial communities from Weissenstadt, Germany - SII-SIP-2007 (SPAdes) (version 2) | ecosystem: Environmental > Terrestrial > Soil > Wetlands > Peat | place: Germany... | reverse complement strand
GGTGGCGGCGGTTGGACTCGAACCAACGACCTACGGATTATGAGACCGTCGCTCTAACCACCTGAGCTACACCGCCAATCCTGAAATACGCGGAAGGAACCAGGGACAGCCCGGAAATGGGCACAGAATCCCGCAGACGCGGGTGGACGCGTCCCTACTGCATTCTAAGAGTGCATGGAATGCAGTGTCAAACGAATGCAGTCCAACGAATGCTCTGTCAAATCCCACGAGCTCCGTGCGAAACTGGGCGCATGAAAGTCATTGCCGTCATTCCGGCGCGCCTCGCTTCGACCCGCCTGCCCCGCAAGATGCTGCGCGAGATCGCCGGTGCCCCACTGTTGGCCTGGGTCTATCAGGGAGTGCGGCGGTGTTCGTCGCTCGATCAAGTTATTGTCGCCACTGATTCCGATGAAATCATGCGATTCTGCCAGCAGCACGGCTTTGTTGCGCGCATGACTTCGGCAGCGCATCGCTCAGGCAGCGAGCGGGTTCACGAGATCTCGACCGTCGTCCCCGCGGATGTTTACTTGAATGTTCAGGGCGATGAGCCGATGACACGGCCCGAGCATATCGAGAGCTTGATCGCGGTCATGCAGGGCGCGGGAGTCGAGGTGGGCACGTTGAAGACGGCGGCCGCAGAAGTTGACGTCAATAATCCGAGTGCGGTGAAGGTGGTAACGGACGCGACCGGACGAGCGCTGTATTTTTCGAGAACGACCATCCCGTATGACCGCGACGGCGTACGCCCGCCATACTACAAACATCTCGGATTCTATGGCTATCGCAAAAACGCGCTGGATAGGTTCGTCCGCTGGCCTGAGTCGTCCCTCGAACGCAGCGAGCGCCTGGAGCAGTTGCGCTTCCTCGAGAACGGAACACCCATCTACGTAGCCGAAACTCCATTCGACACCGTAGGCGTCGACACGGAAGAGGATCTGCGGAGAGTGGAAGAGATCCTGAAATTGCAGAAGTCAGAAGTCAGATTGCAGAAGCAAAATCTTTAGCGCGGAGTGCGCTGAGAAAGGTTCTGCTTCTGCGATCTGACTTCTGCAATCTTAATGCGTCTTTGCCCAAGCCTCGGCGGCGGCGATTCGCTTGGCAATTGCGGGATGCGAGTACAGTAGCCATTCCACCCAGCGCGAAGGTGTTCTTTCGGCCAAATTCTGCTCGGCCAATTTATTCATCGACGAAATGAAGGGTTCGACGCTGGCCACCGAATGGAAGCAATAGCGGTCGGCCTGCCGCTCGTTAAAGCGGGAGTAGGCGTTAAGCGCGGGCATCAGCAAGAATGAGAGCACGGTCGCGACCAGAATCAGCAGCGGCAGATTGGCGAAATCGGACATTTGCTCGAACATCTGGCGGCGCTCCACGGCATAGAGGAGAACTTCGTTGGCCAGCCAGAACCCGAATAGCGTGATTCCCGCCTGCACCACAATGCTCTTCAGAATGTGCCGGTGCACGTGATGCCCAAGTTCGTGCGCCAGCACAGCTTCGATTTCGTCGTCCGAGTAATTGTCCAGCAAGGTGTCGGCGAGGATGATGCGCCGCGTCGCCCCCAGTCCGGTCAGCGCGGCATTGGCTTTCTTGCTTTTCTCGGAAAGATGCCACTTGTAGACGCCGCGCACGCGCGTGCCCGCACGTTCGCTCAAAACGATCAAGCGTCGCTTGAGTTCCTCGTTGTCAAGGGGCTCGAATTTGTAAAAAATCGGGAACAGCACAACCGGCGCGAGTTGTGCCAGCAACACAACCAGTCCCAGAAATACAGCCCATCCAATCACCCACCAGTGCTCCGGGGCCTGGCGTATGAGCATGTAAAGCAGTTCGACCACAATCGTGGCCATGACCAGCCCAATCAGTAGACTCTTGCATTCATCCCAGAGCCATGAGCGAAACTTCTGGTTGGAAAGGTTATAGCGGTGCTCAAGCCGGAAACTGTAGTATTCGAGCGGAGTTCCCACCACTTTGCTGATCAGCATCAGCATCACAACGTAGAGCAAAACGGAGTAAGCGTAATTCTGCGAAGCACCCCGCTCGGCCATATCGCGGAGCGTTCCCGTCCAGCCGGTAGCCAATAGCACGACCAGCAGTCCAAAGCCGGTCGCGAAATCGGCAATGCCCAGCCACCGCTTGATGCGGTTGTAGCGGCGCGATTCCGGAGAATCGGCGAGAACCGGAGTTATTTCCCTGGTGGCCATTAGGCTGAGTGTCATTATCCTATCGCGTTCCGTGGCTGGCTAGAACGCGATAGTGCAGGCGAAGGATGCCCTTTGGTTCTCAGTTCCCGAGCCACGATGGCTGCCTTTGAGCCTCACCCGTTCGCTTTCTCCGCTCCCAGCATGGACTGCAGAATCTGATCCGAGACCTCCTTGACCGCCCCGGGTGAGTGCGCCAGAAACAGCGTGTTGGTTTTGTCGTTTTCGCCGATCGACTTCAGGGTATCGAAATACTGCGTGACCATCACCAACTGCATGACTTCTTTCGCCGACGCCCCCTCCACCACCTTCTGGAACTGTTCGATCGAGACTTGCAGCCCTTCAATGATGGCCTTCCTTTCATTCGCGATCCCCTGTCCCTGCAGAGCCTTGCTTTCCGCTTCGGCTTCGGCCTTCTTGACCACCAGAATCTTCTCCGCCTCGCCCTTGGCATTAGCGGCTACCTGTTCGCGCTGTGCTGCGTTGATATCGTTCATGGCAGACTTCACCTTGGAATCAGGAACTATGTCGGTGACCAGCACATTCACAATTTCGTATCCGAAGGTCGCCATGTCCGCATCCAGTTCCTGCTTGACGGCCGCGGCGATACTGGATTGCGAGGCAAACACCTCGTCCAGCGTCATTCCCGGAACATGCCCCAGGATCACCTGCTCGACATAGGATTTAATCTGCGCCACCGGATCGGACAACTTGTAGTAAGCGTCATAGACTTTTTCCGGACGAACCCGGTTCTGCACCGAAATAGGAATGGTGACGAACACGTTGTCTTTGGTCTTCGTCTCCATGGTCAGAGTGATCTGATTCACACGCAAACTGACGGTGCCGGTCACGGAATCGAAGAACGGCCTCTTCCAGTTCAACCCAGGCTCGGCGACCCGAAGGAACTTGCCGAATCGCGTGATCACGGCAACTTCTGCCGTGCGCACGGTGAAAAAGCTTCCCAAAACCAGGTAGAGCACTATGAGAGCCAATATCCCGAACGGAACCCAGTACAGTTGATCCATATTGTTTTCCTCCGCTTGCTTCTTCTGGAAGCAAGCCAGATTATACCCTTCGCTTATTGAGTTGCTTTTGGAAGGACACGGCTTCTAACCCTGCCTTACGAACCGTTCGCCGCTTTCAAGAATTTCTGCGACCAGTTCCGGCGTGGCCGCTTCCACATAGCAACGCAGCATGTGTTCGGTACCGGAGGCGCGAAACAATACCCAGGCGTCGGCGCCGTTTCCAGGCTTGGGAGCATCCAGGTAGAACTTCACGCCGTCGCGATCCTCCTTGCGCAGGATCGGATAAGCGCCAAGCTTCTTCGTCTGCGAATCGGCCGCGCGGTGGATAGCGCCGTTCTTCATTTCATCGGAAATGTGCAGATCGCGCCGGCCAAAGTAATGCGCGCCGAATTCCCGCTGCAGATCGGCGACGAGTTGGCCGAGCGGCTTCCCTTCTTCCGCCATCACATTCGCCAAAAGAAGCGCGTTGAGAATACCATCGCGTTCGGGGAGAAAGCGGCCATATCCGATGCCGCCTGACTCTTCTCCGCCGATCAGAATTTCATGCTCCATCATCAGGTCGGCAATGTACTTGAAGCCGATGTTGCACTCGCGCAGCTTGCGCCCATATTTCGCGGCGATGCGGTCCATCATGCCGGTTGTATTGAACGCGCGAACCACATCGCCCGGCCACTTCTTGTACACCAGCAACCAGTTCAGCAAAACGCACATGCACTTGTGCGAATCGACAAAGCTGCCGTCTTCAGCGACCGCGCCGATGCGGTCGGCATCACCGTCGGTGACCAGGCCGGCGTGGCATTTTTCCTTTACCACGGTTTCCTGCAGCAGCGCCACGTGCGGCAGAATTGGTTCGGGATTAATGCCCGGAAATAACGGGTTAGCGTCTTGGCGGATCGCTACGTACTGAATCCCATTCTTGTCGAAGATGCCCGGCAAGACTCCACGCCCCGAACCGTACATCGAGTCAATGGCGAACTTGAAGTTCGCTTTTCGGATCATGCTGAGGTCTGCAAACTGGCAGATCGCCTCGACGTAGGCGGGCTTTAAATCCACCTCTTCGATTTTCGCAGTTGCCCGTGCCAGTGTGGGGACGGGCGCCCCCGCCCGTCCAAGCCGAGCAGAGCTCGGCAGTTGCCCGTGGTCACCACTCGGCATTCGCTCTAGTTCGTCTTCGATCAACTTCATAATGGCGGGCGTGGCCGAACCTCCGAACTTGGCTTTGAACTTCACCCCGTTCCAGTTCCACGGATTGTGGCTCGACGTGATCATGACGCCGCCAGCAGCGCCCAGTTTTTTCACGTTGTAGGAAACAGCGGGCGTGGGCACGTAGTCGTTGGCCAGCAGCACGGGAATGCCTGCGCCAGCGATGACTTCAGCAACCGCGCGAGCGGCGCGTCCCGACAGGAAGCGCGTGTCATAGCCAATAACCACGCCGCGCGTGGGATCTTCATTCTTGAGCACGTAGCTGGCTACTGCTCCCGCTACGCTGCGCACGTTGTCGAACGTGAAATCGTCGGCGATAAGGCCGCGCCAGCCGTCGGTACCGAATTTGATTTGGGTCATAGTCAGTCGTTAGTCGTTAGTCGTTAGTCGCTGGTCGTTCGCTGTTTGCCGTTCGCTCCGGCAGCACGTTCGCATCGAAAGTCCAAAGCTTGCCAACGACTAACGACCATCGACCAACGACCTTCAAACCAGTTTCTTCAGCTTCTTCTCATCCAGATGCTTCACCACTTTGCCGACATCCTGCGCCTGATCAAGCGTCGTAACCAGCAGAGCATCGTCGGTCTCGACAATCACCAGGTTGCTCACGCCGATCAGAGCGACAAACTTGCCGGGCACGTGAACATAGTTATTCCTCGCATTCAGGGCAAAACTGCCGGACGCCGAGACCGGGTTGCCGTCGCGTGATTTCGTCTTCGCCACATGGTGCTCATGCAGAGCGCTCCACGAGCCGAGGTCACTCCAACCAAAATCGGAGGGCAGACAGAAGATACGTGACCGGCTTACTCCCTCGGCGGAACGGGGTTCGAGGACGGCATAGTCGACGCTGATGTTTTCGCACTTCGGGTAAAGCTTTCGAAAAGTTCCCGCGAACTTGCTGGAGCCATAGGCCGCGGCAATCTTTTCGAGGAGTACCGCGGTGTTGGGCAGATGCTCGCGCAGCGCATTCGCCAGCGTGTCGGCGCGCCACAGAAACATGCCGCTGTTCCAGAAGTAGTTGCCCGCCTCAAAAAGCTGACGGGCTCGGTCACGGTCCGGCTTCTCCGTGAAGCGGCGCACGCGCAGCGAACCATCAGAGTCTGGAGCCCCCGCCTCGATATAGCCGTAGCCCGTCTCCGGACGGGTCGGGCGGATGCCGAGCACAACCACATTGTCTCCTGCGGCAGCGATTTCAATCCCGCGGCTGAGCGTCGCGCGATATTGCGCAGGCTCGGCGATCACGTGGTCGGAGGGAAACAGCCCAAGCACCGCCTCGGGATCGTGACGAAGCAAGAGAAATGCTGCCAACCCAATCGCCGGAGCTGTGTTGCGCGCCGCTGGCTCGGCGATGATCTGCTTCGCCGGAAGCCTCCGAAGCTGTCGAATAATAGCGGGCCGGAGGTCGTCGTTGGTGATGATCCAGAACCGGCTCGGCGCAGCCATGGGTACCAGGCGCGCAACCGTCTGCTGGATCATGGTCTGCTTCCCGTCGAGCGCGAGCAGTTGCTTGGCGCGCCGTTTACGACTCAGCGGCCAGAAGCGCGTGCCGCGGCCGCCGGCGAGAATGACGGGATAGAAGTGAGGGTTCGTCTTCACGGGAATAGAAAGCCTACCATTTACGCCTAGGTGTGAGGAAATCTCACATGCGCGTGGCGGGCTCAGCTACCGCCGCACCGGGTACGGAAGCCTTTAGGAATTCGACCGCCCACTGCGGGCGCACCATGAAACCCTGCACCGCGGCCGGAACCACAACCGCGTCGCCCTTGGCCAGCGTCACCGGGTCGCGGCCCTGCGCCTCGACCACTCCGCAGCCTTCGACCGCGACCAGAATTTGCACGGACGTCTTACCCGAATCGCCGGCGGTGGAAAACACGTGCGGCTCCTTCAATTCAAACAGGTCCACCGTGAAGTAAGGAGCGGCAATCATCGAAGACTGGCGGCTCTTGCCCCCGTGAATACTGACGGGCGCGGGGCGGATCACTTTGCCCGAGGCAACGCGCTCCTTGACCGAGGCCAGGCCGCGTTCCAGATGCAGCGGTCGCGGCCGTCCGTAGTCATAGAGACGATACGTCGTGTCGGATTGCTGCTGCGTCTCCACGATTACGGATCCAGGTCCGAGCGTATGCACCGTGCCGCCGGCCACATAAATCATTTCTCCCTGATAGACGTTGATCCAGTTCAGCAGCCCTTCCGCTCGATTTTCCTGGATGGATTGCTCGAATTGAGCCACGGTAACGCCGGGCTTCAATCCAAGCGCGATCTGCGATCCGGGCTTGGCGTGGGCTACGTACCAGCATTCGGTTTTGCCCCAGGGCTCGCCGAAACGCTGCGCGGTGGCGTCGTCGGGGTGCACCTGGACAGAGAGTTTTTCCTCGGGAAACAGAAACTTCAGCAGCAATGGAAAACGCTGCAGGTCGCGCGCGGCTGTGCCGACAAGTGCGGAACCGAATTCCTTGCTTAGGTCTTCGAGCGAACGCTTCGCCAGCGGACCGTTCGCTACCACGCAGTTGTCGCCGGTAAGCCAGGCTTCTCCGATGCGTTCGTTGAATTTGTGATTGGGATAGATGGCGGAAAGATCAAGCGTGCCCCAAGGCCGCGGGTCGAATGCGGGCGACATCAGGAGTGGGTAGAGTTGGGTCATGCGCAGCAAACCAAATACATTTATGGAGCACGCGATGCCTACAACCCGCCAAAGAACTGCCGCATGCGTTCCAACCCACGGTCCAGTTCCGCCTTCGAGGTGGCGTAGGAAAGCCGGATATGTTCCTTGGTGCCGAAGCCTTCTCCGGGAACAGTAGCAACGTGATTCTCGCGCAGCAGTCTGCCCGCGACGTCAGATGCCGAGTTCATCCCGCCACGTCCGAAAAATCCCGACACATTGGGATAGGCATAGAACGCGCCTTCCGGCAGCGTGCATTGCACGCCAGGGATGGAGCGCAGTCCCTTGACCACATGATCGCGCAGCTTGACGTACTCCAAGCGCATGTCTTCCACGCATTGTTGTTGGCCTTTGAACGCCGCAACCGCAGCCTTCTGCACGATCGAGGTCGGATTCGAAGTGGATTGGCTCTGCAGCTTTTGAAGGGCCATGATGATCGGCGCCGGGCCCAGCGTGAATCCGAGACGCCAACCGGTCATCGCATAGGTCTTCGAGAGCGATCCGACCACCACAAAGCGGTCGCGGAACTCGCGCAACGAACCCACCGAGAAGCGCTTGCCGGTGTAATTCAGATAGACGTAGCACTCATCGGAAATCACCCAGATGCCGCGCTGGTGGGCCAGCCGCACGACTTCAGTCATGTCTTCCGGACTCATCACCGCTCCCGAAGGGTTTGACGGTGAATTCAAAATGATGAGCTTGGTCTTCGGCGTCACCAGTTTCGCCACCATGTCGGCAGTAACGCGAAAGCCCTGCGCTTCGTCGCTCTGCAGCAGCACGCAGTTGCCACCGGCGTAGCGCACCATGTCCTTGAACGAGACCCAGTAGGGGACAGGAAGAATGACCTCGTCGCCATGGTCCACAAGCACAGAAATAACGTTGAACAGCGCGTGCTTGCCGCCTACCGAGGCTGCGGCCTCCTCACGCCGGTAATCGGAGTCGAAGTCCACGGCATGACGGTGCACGATAGCGTCTTTCAGTTCGGCGGTGCCGCCAACCGCGGTGTACTTCGAAAAATTCGACTGGATAGCAGCGATGGCCGCATCCTTGATGTGCTGAGGCGTGGAAAAATGAGGCTCGCCCGCGCCGAAATCCACAACATCAATACCCTGCTGCCGCAGCTTTTCAGCCTCGGCTACCACCGCCATGGTCGCCGAGGTCTCGATGCGGTTGATGCGTTCCGTCAGCCGGACGGGATGAGTCGGGGTCATGACTGTGCTCATGTTGACTATGCTTTCTTCTTCCTGGACTTGCTCTTGCCTTCGGAGGGCTCGCCCTCCGCGAACTTGTGAGCCACGTCCATTTTCTCACGAAGCTTCTGCTCGACCAGTTCTGGCACCAGGCAGGCAATCGAACCGCCAAGTTGCGCGACTTCGCGCACCAGCCGCGAACTCAGGTACGAATACTTTTCCGCGGGCATCATGAACACGGTTTCCACCCCGGGCTGGAGTTTGCGATTCATCAGCGCCATCTGCAGTTCGTACTCATAGTCGCTGATGGCGCGAATGCCGCGCAGAATCACTCGCGCCTCGACCCGCAACGCGTAGTCCACGGTGAGGCCCTCGAAGGTGTCAACCGAGACGTTGTCAAAGTCCGAGGTCATCGCCTCCAGCATCTTGCGCCGGTCGGCCACGCTGAACAGCGGGTCTTTCTCGGGATTGCGAAGAATGGCCACCACCAGTTCGTCAAAAATCTTGCTGCCGCGCTCGATCAGATCAAGATGGCCGTTAGTAGGAGGATCAAACGATCCGGGATAAATGGCTTTTATGCGATTCACGGGGCCCTCGGGCGAAGAAAGGAGGATTGTATGCGGGGGCAAGCAAGGATGGCAATCAAGATAATGGAGAGCCGGGCGCCCTCGCCCGGCAGTCGGGGGCGGACGAATACGTCCGCCCCTAGGTGTGCAATGGCTACCTTCTCGCCGCCGGGACCTTCGCCGCTTCCGAGGCGCTCGGCATGGTCGTGACTCGTCCCTGCGTCCCGGTGGCCTGCGCCGGAACCACCGCCGGTGTCGCTGCCGACGGGGCCAGTCCCAGAGCCTTTCGCACTTCGGCATCAAGCTTGGCCATCGTGTCTTTATTTTCTTTCAGGAAAGCGCGCGCGTTCTCGCGTCCCTGTCCGATGCGCTCGCCTTTGTAGCTGAACCACGAACCCGACTTCTCCAGGATATTGTTGTTCACCGCCAGATCAATCAGGTCGCCTTCGCGCGAGATGCCTTCGCCATAAAGAATGTCGAACTCAGCTTCGCGGAAGGGCGCCGCCACTTTGTTCTTCACGACTTTGACGCGGGTACGCGAGCCCGTGACCACGTCTCCTTCTTTAATGGCCGCAATGCGCCGGATGTCGATGCGCACCGACGAATAGAACTTCAGCGCGCGCCCGCCCGTCGTGGTTTCCGGGTTGCCGAACATCACGCCAATCTTTTCGCGGATCTGGTTGATGAAGATCAGGGAAGTGCGTGACTTGGCCACGGTTCCCGTCAACTTGCGCAGCGCCTGCGACATCAGACGCGCCTGCAGGCCCATATGGCTGTCGCCCATTTCCCCGTCAAGTTCGGCCTTGGGGACAAGCGCCGCCACCGAATCCACCACCAGCACGTCAATCGCGTTCGAACGCACCAGAGCTTCCGTAATTTCCAGCGCCTGCTCGCCGTAGTCAGGTTGCGAGACCAGCAGGTTGTCAACGTCCACGCCCAGCTTTTTGGCATAGCCCGGATCAAGCGCATGCTCGGCATCGACGAACGCCGCCATGCCTCCGGCCTTTTGCGCCTCGGCAATCACTTGCAGAGCGATGGTGGTTTTGCCGGAAGACTCCGGGCCGAAGATTTCAATCACTCGCCCGCGCGGCACGCCGCCCACGCCCAGCGCGGCATCGAAGGAAATTGCGCCCGTCGAAATCACCGCGATCGGGACAATCGCTTCCTTCGACCCCAACCGCATGATGGAACCTTTGCCAAACTGCTTTTCAATTTGTGCGAATGCAAGTTCAATTGCCTTGCCACGCTCGTCTGTTCGGCTACGCTCGTCGGCCATAATGGCTGCTCCTGTTTGTGGATCTGGAATTTGAGCCTACACCCCCGGGCTGGAGCGTGAAGTGTTGGCTATCACATCAGTTTTGGTCAGTTTAACATGAAGCGAAGAAAAGGCGAAGTAGGAAGTTGATGGGTGTGTGGTTCAGAGGGCGTGCGGCCAGAACCTGCCGCGGAGGCACAGAGATACGGAGAGGAGCAAAGAATTACTTTTTGCGGGTTGCTCCGTGCCTCCGTGTCTCCGTGGTGAAAGAGGGTTTTCTTGCTAGACTAACTTGTGCGCAAAGAGAAACAGAATGGTGACACCGCCGAGCGAGGCGCAACCATAGCAGGTCCATCCATAGCAGGCCCATCCCTCTATCTAGTCGCCACACCCATCGGCAACCTCGAAGACATCACCCTGCGCGCCCTGCGCGTACTCAAAGAAGTTGACCTTATCGCCTGCGAGGATACGCGCCAGACCCTGAAGTTGCTCAGTCATTACGGCATCCAGACAAGACTGGTCAGCTATCACGAGCATAACGAGATGACCAAAGCCTCCGAACTGGTCGTCGACCTCGAAGGCGGAGCCAAGATCGCGCTCGTCACCGACGCTGGCATGCCCGGCATTTCCGACCCCGGATTCCGCCTGATCGCGCTAGCCATCCGGCATCACGTGCCAGTAGTGCCAATTCCCGGAGCCTCGGCATTCCTGGCGGCGCTGGTGGCCAGCGGCCTGCCCACCGATTCCTTCCGCTTCAGCGGCTTTCTCCCCGCGAAATCAGGCCAGCGCCGCAAGCTGCTGGAGAGCGTAAAAGACTCTCCGCGCACGCAGGTGTTCTACGAGGCCCCTCACCGCTTGCTGGAAACGCTGGCCGACGTGGTCGATGTCTTAGGAGAAGCCCGCCACGTAGTAGTGGCGCGTGAAGTGACGAAAATTCACGAAGAATTCCTGCGCGGCCGCGCGAAAGAAGTTCTCGAACAACTCAAAGCCCGCGGAGACGTCAAAGGCGAAATTACGCTGCTGATAGCAAAACCTGACACCCAAGACTCGCGACCTGAAGTAGCCACCGTAAGCGTGGCCCAGCGCGTAAGAGAAATCATGTCCGCTGAAAAGGCAGATGAAAAAGCCGCGCTGAAGAAAGTGGCCAAAGAGCGCGGGATTGGGAAAAGCGAAGCGTACCGGGAGTGGCAGCAGAGTAAGTAATCCCTACTTCCCCGCCAATTCCTTCTTCACCGTCTCGCTGACCACCTTCCCATCCACCCGCATCCCTGCCGCGGCAAAGCGCGCCATGGCGGCCTTCATCACCGTGCCCATGTCTTTCATGGCAGGAGCAGGCGTAATCTCGGCAATCGCCGCCCGGACTCCAGCCACGATTTCTTCCTCCCCCGCGGCCTTCGGCAGATAGGTTTCGATCAGCTTGATTTCGGCGGCTTCCTTGTCGGCCATCTCCTGGCGTCCGCCCTTGGTGAACTGCTCAACCGAGTCCTTGCGCTGCTTGATCAGCGTCGAAAGCACCTGCTGCGATTCCTTGTCGTCGAGCGGCGCCATCTTGTCGATTTCGCGGTTCTTGAGCGCCGTCTTGACCATGCGCAGGCAGGAAAGGCGGTCCTCTTCGCGGGCCTTCATGGCCGAAACAATGTCTTTCTGAATCTGATCAATGAGGGGCATGGGAGAATTATAGAGGTCAGAGGTTAGATTGCAGAGGCGAAAACCATATGCAGCGAGTGCTTTCATCTCTGCAATCTAACCTCTAACCTCTGACCTTTCCTTCCCGAACCACAGGCTTTCGAATATTCTGGTTCCCATGCTCAAGAAGAACCGTCTCTTCACTCCCGGACCAACTCCCCTTCTGCCCGCCGCGCAACTAGCGATGGCTTCCTATGGCGCGCACCATCGCACTGCAGAATTCCGCGCTCTGTTCACGCGCGTTCTGGCCGACGTGAAGGAATTCATCGGCACGAAGAATGACGTGCTCGTGCTCTCCTCGTCGGGCACCGGTTTCATGGAAGCCTCGGTCTCGAACCTGACGTCGCCCGGGGACCGCGTCCTCGTGTTGACCGCCGGCAAATTCGGCCAACGATGGGTCTCGCTAACCAAGGCGTTTGGCTGCTCCGTGGAGACGGTGACCGCCCCCTACGGCGAAACATTTTCGCTGGAGGCGGTGCATCGCATGCTGATACCCGACATCCGCTGCGTTTATCTACAAGCAACCGAGAGTTCCACCGGCGCAAGGCATGACGTCAAGGCGATCGCCAAGCTGGTGCGCGCATTACCCGATACCCTGCTGGTCGTCGACGCCATCACCGGGTTAGGCACAACCCGGTTCGACGTGGACGGTTGGGGAATCGACATCATCATTGGTGGTTCGCAGAAGGCGCTGATGATTCCGCCCGGCTTGGCCTACGGCGCCATCAGCGAGCGGGCGTGGCAGCGCATGGAGACGACGACGTCTCCGCGCTATTACTTCGACCTGCGCAAGGAACGGAAAGCGGCCGCCAAGTCGGAGACCGCCTACACGCCCGCGACTTCCCTGTTTGCCGGACTGGCTGCGGCGCTCGATTACGTCCGTCAAATGGGGGACGACAACCTGACAGCGGGCCGCGACGCGCTGATCGCGAACGCCGAATTATGCGCGGCGATGACGCGCGCCGGCGTAGAAGCGCTGGGACTGAAGTTATTGGCGCCGAGTTCCCCAGCAGCCGCGTTGACCGCCGTCGCAGCCCCGTCCGGCACCGATTCCACGGCCATCTGCAAACGCTTTCGCGACCAGTTTGGCGCGGTCGTGGCCAACGGACAGGCGGAAATGAAAGGACAGCTATTCCGTATCGCTCACCTCGGCTACTACGATTATCTGGACACGGTGGGGGTTCTGGCCGCGTTAGAGCATGTAATCGCCGAAACCACGGGGAAGGCGGTCGAGTTCGGAAGCGCAGTGCGCGCGGCACAGGAGGTCTACGCGAAGGTCAGGTAAGAGGTAGGAGGTCAGATTGCAGAGGTTAAAATCCCGGCCCTGTGCGCAATTGGGTTCTAACCTCTGCAATCTAACCTCTGACCTCTGACCTTCCTACGAGTCCAGCGCTTCCCGCCGTAACTTGCGGCTCTCCGCCAGCAGCGACATGGAGTGCATCAAATTCTGCAGCGTAACGATTCCGACCAGATGCTGATCGTCGACAATCGGAATAATGCTGAGATTGCGGGCGGAGAGCTTGCGGAAAGCGGAGGCCAGCGACTCCTGCTTGGCGGCCACGTCGAAAATGCGGTTCATCACCGCCTGCACGTAGCCGTTGCCGTCGGAGCGCAAAGCATCGAGAATTTTTTGTCTGGAGACGACGCCCACCATGTCGCTCCCGCGTACCACCGGAAAATCATCCTGCAGCGTATGCACAGCCTTTTCCAGCGCGTCTTCCAGCGTGTCGGCGGGCGAGAGCGTGGCGAAATCGGTGAGCATGACTTCTTCCAGGCGGACACTCTGCAGCACCGACTGAAACACCGCCGAGCGCTCTTCCAGTTGTGCGCCGGCAAAAAGAAAGAAGCCGATCATCATCAGCCAGTAGCCGTCCCATCGCGTGTCAGGGTGCATGCTGATCAGCATTCCGACCATGATCATCAGGATGGAAAAGACATGGCCGATGCGTACGGCGCGCTGGGTAGCTTGCACCATGTCAACGCGGCGTGAAAAAACAGCCCGCAAAGCCCGCCCGCCATCCATGGGATACGCCGGCAGCAGGTTGAACAAGCCAAGGTAGAGGTTCGCCCAAACGATGCTCCGCAAAAGACCGTGCGGGTCGAGTAGCGGCCTGACGCTAAGCGAAAAGCCCGGTACGGCTGCGAACAAGACCAGTGCGGATAGACCGGCGATGCAGAGATTCACCAGCGGTCCGGCAACGGCGACGCGGATGTCACGCTTCCAGGCGTTGATCGGGTCCGGAATGGCGTGCGCTTCGTCCAGGATGGTGATCCCGCCGATCGGCAGCAGGATGATGCCCTTCGCGGGAATGCCCGATCCGCGGGCCACCAGCGCGTGACCCAATTCGTGCAGCACCACGCTGCCAAAAATGATGCCCACCAAACCGAGTACGCGGAGGACAGCGCTGGCATCCTGAGTAGCGGCGGTGGTACTCCACAAGAAAACCAGCAGAAACAGGAAGGTGAGATGAATGCGAATTTCGATTCCGAAAAGCCGCCCGACCGGGATGGACCAACTGCGCATCGTCATGCCTACCAGTATTCTATCTTCTTAGACACCGGCTGACTCTCCCGGGTTGCGAAAAGGCAAATCGGAAGGGCTGGGCCGGAAGGACATGAATCCGATGAACGCATGCCTATGAGAGTCATTGCCGGACAGTACCGCCGCCGGACGTTGCGGTCGTTGCCTGGACTCGAAATCCGTCCGACCGCCGACCGCCTGCGCGAGACCCTGTTCAACGTGCTGTGTGCGGGCCATCCGCAAGCGCTGGCCGAGTCGATGTGGATCGATTTGTACGCCGGGACGGGCGCGGTGGGCATTGAGGCCCTGAGCCGCGGCGCCCGGATGGTGTACTTCGCCGAATCGTCCAAAGCAGCCGCGGAGCTGATTGCCTCAAACTTGAAGTCTTTGGGGATTGCGAGCGGGGCACAGATTCTGAAGGTCGACGCCGGCAAAGCCTTGCGTCAGTTGGAAGCGGCGGGAAACGTTGCCGATTACGTGTTTCTCGATCCACCCTACTCCATGCAGGATGAGTACGCGAAAACGCTGGCAACGCTGGCGGAATCGAAATTGCTGGGCGAGCGCAGCCTGGTGATCGCCGAGCATGACAAGAGATTCGATCCGGGAGAGGAGTTTGGGGAATTACGGCGCTACCGCAAGCTGGTACAAGGAGACGCCGCCCTGAGCTTCTACCGCCGGATTTAGGAGGGACGGGCGGAGACGACCGGCTCTCCACCAGCGAGTCGTTATAATCACTACGACATGTCCAACTTTCTACCGGTTGACGAACAACTGGCATACCTCAAGAAGGGCGCGGCGGAGATTGTCAAGGAATCCGAACTGCGCTCGAAACTCGAACGCTCGCGCGCTTCGGGCAAGCCGCTGCGCGTAAAGGCGGGCTTCGATCCGACCGCTCCCGACCTGCACCTCGGGCACACCGTCCTGCTGCGCAAGCTCAAACATTTTCAGGATCTCGGACACACGGTCATCTTTCTAATCGGAGATTTCACCGGCATGATCGGCGATCCGACGGGCCGCTCCGCGACCCGGCCTCCGCTGACGCAGGAGCAGATTGCGGAAAACGCCGAGACCTATAAGGCACAGGTTTTCAAAATTCTCAGCCCGCAAAAAACCGTGGTGGATTTCAACAGCCGCTGGTTCTCGAAGTTCTCGGCTGAGGATTTCATCCGTTTGACCGCGAAGTGCACCGTCTCGCAGATGCTCGAGCGCGAGGACTTCCACAAACGCTTCCATGAAGAAAAACCGATTGCTATGCACGAACTCCTCTATCCGCTGGCGCAGGGATACGACTCCGTAGCGCTCGAGGCTGACGTGGAACTGGGCGGCACCGATCAGAAATTCAATCTGCTGGTAGGCCGCGAGTTGCAGCGAGCCTACGGCCAGGAGTCGCAAGTGGTGCTGACCACCCCCATCCTCGAAGGCCTCGACGGCGTGAACAAGATGTCGAAGTCGCTCGGAAACGCGATCGGAATCCACGAGCCGCCGCTCGAAATGTACGGGAAAGTGATGTCGATCTCAGACGATATGATGTGGCGTTATTACGAGCTGCTGACAGATGTGCGAGTAGAACAGATCGCGGCGATGAAAGCAGATGCAGCGAGCGGGAAGGCGCACCCGATGGCACTGAAGAAGGAGCTGGCGCGGGGGATCGTGGCCGACTTTCACTCGGCGGAGGCGGCGGCGAAGGCGGCGGAGGATTGGTCGCGGCAGTTTCAGAAAGATGAGCTGCCGCAAGATGCACAGCGGGTTGCCGTAAAAGTATCTAAGGTGAGAGCCGCCGATGTCATGCCGGACTCTGGGCAAGGTGGGGCACCTCCGAACATCAACTCCGATCCATCCGACCCGATCAGGCTGTTTATCCGTACGGATAAGTTGGTCAAAGAAGCCGGCCTTGCAAGTTCTGTCGCGGAGGCTAGCAGAAAGATCAGAGAAAAAGCCGTTAGCATCAATGGTCAACTGATACAAAACTACGTGATCGTGGTTTCCCCTAACGGCACCTTAACGGTGCGCGTGGGTCGTGGAATGAAGCTGGTAAGTCTCACCCTTCTTTAGCCACTCAGGATGACAAGTTCTGAGATTTGACGAGTTCTGGCCTCTCCTTGTGCCACTCAGTCGCTTGTTCGTAGGCATGTGCCGCCTGCAGCAAAACAATCCCATGCCAGGGAGCGGCGGCTAATTGCAGGCCGATCGGCAGGCCGTCTTTTGTAAATCCGCAGGGAACCGAGACCGTGGGAATTCCCCAGACGTTGAAGGGGCGCGTGTTCCGAAGCATGATCAACTCTTGCGAACGCAGTTGATCGGGATGCTCGCGAAGGTCGGCGATCAGCGGCGGCGGAATCGGAACTGTCGGCGTTAGCAGCACGTCCACTTCATCGAATATTTCCTGGATGGCGTGACGGCTCGCCTGGAGGTCGGCGCTCGCACGGAGAGCGTCGTGGGCGGAAATGTCGGCTCCGGACCGGATGCGCGCCAGCGTAGCCGGCTGGTAAAGCTCTGGTGAGCGCTCGATAAATTCCTTGTGATAAGCATAGGCTTCGGCGCTCGCCAGCGTGCGGTCGGTCGGAACCTCGAGCTTGATGTCGCGAATCTCGTTGTCGAGGCCGGCAAAGATCTGGATCGCTTTCTCGATCGCGGCAGCGATTTCGGGGTCAAGATCGTCGAAGAAAAACGACCGTGGCACACCGATGCGCAGATTCGTGGGAGGGTCGTCGAACGCAGAAACAAGGCTCGGCACTGGTCGGTCAGCACGGGGATTCGGCGAATCGTAGTCCGACAGCACCTGCATCATCAGGGCCGCGTCATAGACTGAATTTGTCAGTGGGCCGACGTGATCGTAGGACGACGCTAATGGCACGACTCCGCGGGTGCTGACGCGACCATAGGTTGGCTTGACTCCGACCACGCCGCAGTAGGCAGCGGGCAGGCGGATGGAACCGGCTGTGTCGGTGCCGACGGCGGCGAATCCGAGACCAGCGGCGACGCTGGCCGCCGAGCCTCCTGAAGATCCACCAGCGATACGCTTCGGGTCCCATGGATTGTGGACCTCGCCAAAAAAACTGATGATCGAACTGCCACCGTAGGCAAATTCGTGCAGATTCTGCTTGCCTAAGATGATTGCGCCTCCGCGGCGCAGGCGGCGGACGACTTGGGCGTCTTCGGTGGGAATGCGATCTTTAAACAGCGCGCTGGCGGCGGTGGTGTGGACTCCCGCGGTATCGATAATGTCTTTGAGTCCGATAGGAATGCCGTGCAGAGGCCCGAGATAGGTACCGTGAAAGATTTCCCACTCGGCACGACGGGCGCGGTCCAGTGCGGATTCCGCGGTGACTGTGATGAATGCGTTCAGCGTTGGGTTGAGTTTTTCGATGCGATCGAGGCAATCATGAGTAAGTTCGACAGGAGAGATGGAGCGGTTGAAAATTCTCGCGCTCAGTTCGCTGATGGTGAAGGGCATATGGTCTTCATATAAATCTACCCTGCTTTGGCCGCCTTCTGCGCGGCGCGCCTGGCAAACCATTTCACCACAAAATAAACCACTGGGCCGGCGGCAAGTAGGCACGGGCCCAAGAGCTTCGCGATCTTAGGGCTATTCCACAAGGCGACGCAGGTCATCGCCAGTGGGAAGGCGATCACATAGATCAGCCCGAGGTTGCCGCCGGGAATGCGGAAAGCCCGCGGCAAATCTGGCTTCTTGCGGCGCAACCCCCACGCGGAGAGCACGGTCAGCGTGGTAGTAGCGCCCCGCAGCCAGCCATAGATGCTGATCAAATCGCCGAGCGAGTGCAGCGCCAGGGATGCGTAAATGGCGGCGGAAATCAGGATCGCGATCCAGGGCGTGCCGTAGCGCGGATGCCGGCGCGTGAGGAATGGCGGCAGGTATCCGTCTTCGGCCAGCGTGAAGGGCATGGGCGTAGCGGTGAGCATGGTGCTGTTGAGCAGCGCGACCGCCCCCGCCATGGCGGCGACCGCCATCAGATGGCCGAGCCAGGGGCCCCCGATCAGCAACGCCGCGGTGGAGAAGTATCCGTCATTCCATTCTTGCCAGTTTCCGAGCGCGGCCGTCCCCGCCAGCACCGGCAGAAAATACGTCGCCATGGAAAGCGGAACGACCACGGCAAGCGCTCTCGGATAAGTGCGCTGCGGGTTCTCAACCTCCCCCGCCACACTCGAGACTTGCTCGTATCCGGCGTAACCCCAAATGGCCAGGGCCAGGCCAACTCCGAAGGCTTTGAAAAAAGGCTGATGCGGCGGGACCAACGGCACAAACGGGTTGTGATGCCACTTGGCAAAACCAATGACGACCATGGCGATCACGGGAATGAACATAAACAATTCGAGAACAGTGGCCGCTTTGCCCACCATCTGGATGCCACGGACATTGAGCCAGGTGATGACGACGATCGGCGCGAAAGAAACCAGCCAATGCTTCCACCCGTTGATCCCGGGAAAATAGTAAGTCAGGTAGTCGGTGAACATCACCGCATAGGAACTGCCGAGGATGAATGAGGCGGACCAGTTCCACCATCCCGCAAGGAATCCCCAGAAATCTCCGAAGGCGGCGCGGGTCCAGCGATAGAACCCGCCCTCGACCGGCATGGCCGTGGTGAGTTCGGCGGCGACGAACGACACCGGGATGCTCAACAAGAACGGGATGACCAGCAGAAAGATCAGGCCCATGCCCGGGCCGCTCAAGCTGACCATCCCTTCCAGTCCGAAGGGGCCTCCGGTGGTGTAGGAAAACATCACGAAGACGAAATAAAAAAGGCTGGCTTTACGGACGGTGGAAGCCGTGGATGAACTCGGGGCATTCACGATGAAGATAGCGGCTAGTGTACAAGAATCGCGCCAAACGTCCATCAGTAGAGACGAGGCTTGCCCCGTCTTGCGTGGATGAAGGTGGATGGCAAGCCGCGTCTCGGCTGAACATGAGGCTATGCGCCGATTCCCAGTGGAAGGCAAGGACGAACATGTTCCTGTTCAAGATCGAGCAACTTGCGCTTGATCTCGAGACCCCCGCCGTAACCGCATAGCGATCCGCTCGATGCAATCACTCGGTGGCAGGGTACGACGATGGCGACCGGATTCCGGTTGTTCGACATGCCCACAGCCCGGTAAGCATGCGGATGGCCGATGGCTTCGGCGATGTCGCGGTAGCTGCGGGTCTCGCCGTATGGAATTTCGAGCAGCGCACGCCAGCACGCCAGCTGGAACTCGGTTCCCCGGAGATCGAGCGGCAAGGAGAACTCGCGGCGCTCGCCCGCGAGATATTCGTCGAGTTCGCGAAGATAACGCGCCAGGGCTGGCTTGGACTCCCGAAGATGAGTCGTACCGGGGTCCATCTTCAGCACCCGATCTTCGAATTCCAGTCGTACCAACCCCTTAGTGGACGCCGCCAGAAACAGTGGACCGACCGGCGAAGACGTGCGGAAGTAAAACAGAGTTTCCATGACGCGTGGAGGATAACACGAGGTCGTGTGGAAGCGGGGCTCCGCCCCGCTTGGACGAGGCGAAGCCCCGTCCCCACACCAATAAAAAAGCCTCCCGCTTTCACGGGAGGCTATTAGGGGGGAGGGTACTGTTCTTACTTTGGCTGTTGTTGCTGATCCGTTGCCGCCGGGGTGGTGGTGCTGGTTGAAGCAAGCTGCTCCAGATCGTTCTTCAGCAGGCTGACTTCAACCCGGCCGCCGGTGATGCGCTTCGGCTTGGCTTCGCCCGTGGAGCCTGCAGCCGGGACCGGCGCATTCCCCATACCCACCAGGTAAATCCGGTAGATCGGAATGTCGTGGTTCAACGCCAGGTAACGAACCACCGACTCGGCCATCTTCTGCGAGTTGGAGATCGCGACCTGTCCGTGACCGGAGGCAAAGCCCTGGACTTCGACCACGTAGCCACGCTGGTTCTTCAGCGGGGCGGCCATCTCATCGAGAGCAGTCTTGGCATTCTGGCTCAGCACCGTTTGTCCGGGCTTGAACAGGATTTCAGTTTGGGCGGAGGCCTGGTATTGATCGATATTGGTGACCACCTTTTCAACAGTGTTCAGCCGGGTGTGAGCCTGTTGTGCGGTCTGTTGCGCGGCCTGCGCCTTGTTGCCGGCATCGATAGCATGTTGATCGGCCTCATTGGCCTTGGCCGAAGCGAGTTGGATTCCCTGCTGCGCGCGCGCATCGGTATCCTTGATCGCCTTGGTGTTCGAGGCAGTCAGTTCGTCGAGTTCGTTGACGCGATCGCGGATCGGCGAGGTCTGGCGTGCAACATACTTCTTGCGCGCAAACGGGTTCATGTGGCCCCAGAAGCCTTCGCGGGTCTCCGGTTGCAAGGGGTCTTTGCCGGTGGCGCTGTCGGCCTTGGTGGGCGTCGGGGCCGCGGTCGCAGTCGGCGCCGGCTGAGTCTGGGGGGCGGAATTGTCTTGCGCAAAAGCTGGCACAGCCAGCACAACGGCCAGCAGTAAAGCAAAGATAGTACGGTTTTTCATTTTAAACTTCCTCCAAGTGAGGAGTGGGGAGAGCCACTCCGTGCGCCTTCCGGCGCGATTTTGATTGCGTCGTTTCAGTAACAGAACCCTTAACTTTCAGAAGGCAAGCGCCGACGCCAACGAATACCTCAAAAAACTTGCCTCAAAAAGCTGGACCCGTATCCCGGGCCTGCCTTTCTATTAACAGTTTGCGTGCCAAATGCCAGGATGCAGAACACGTAATGCAAGTGCTTTATTTTCATATATATTGTACCTTATCGCCCTTTCGGACGACAGCTCCGCTGACGGTAATTTTGGCGACAACTGGTATAAAAACTGCGTGCAGCGGTTTTGTTCCCGAAAACATCAAAAAACAAAGAAAGCCCACGGTAGGATCATGCCCGGAAATCTGCGACGATTATCTATTGTGCTGTTCCCGGTTCTGCTGGCATTCCTTGCCAACGCCAACCTGGCGCGCGCCGAGAAAACCCGTTTCGATCTCGCCCAACTGAAAGCGCCGCCGGGATTCCATATCTCGGTTTTTGCCGAAGACGTGGACGGCGCACGCATGTTGGTCTTCAGCCCCGGCGGCGTGCTGCTGGTCAGCGAATCGGGCGAGAGCAAGGTGGTCGCGCTTCCCGATCCCAAACGCACGGGCAAGGCCGAGCGGATCGTAACTGTTCTCGACGGACTGAATGAGCCGCACGGCCTGGCATTTTACGAAGGCAAACTGTACGTCGCCGAGAACGACAAAGTTCGCCGCTACGACTGGGACGAGGCGAACCTGCGCGCCTCCAGTCCGAAAATGCTCACCGATTTGCCGACCGGCGCTGGGCACTCCACCCGCAGCCTCCTGTTCCACGGCGGCAAGATGTACGTTTCGGCCGGATCAAGCTGCAACGTCTGCATTGAAAAAGATCCCCGGCGCGCCGCCGTCATGGAATTCAATCCCGATGGCACCGGCCAGAAAATCTTCGCGAAAGGCCTGCGCAACGCGGTCGGGCTGGCCGTGAATCCGAAGACGGACACGGTCTGGGTCACGGTCAACGGCCGCGATTGGCTGGGCGACGATCTGCCGCCAGAGACCATCTACGATCTGGGGAAAGATGGCGGTGATGCCGGCTGGCCCTATTGCTATGGCGACCGAGTGCCCGACGTAAACTTCACGAAGCCCGATGATAACCGCTGCCAGAGCGTAATCGAGCCCAAAGTCCAGATGCAGGCGCACTCCGCTCCGCTCGGCCTCGCGTTCTATGAAGGGTCGATGTTCCCGCCGGAGTATCGCAACAACATCTTTGTCGCCTTCCACGGATCGTGGAACCGCAGCGTCCCCACCGGCTACAAAGTAGTGCGCGTGAAACTCGACGACAAAGGCCAGCCCCAAGACGGCGCGGAAGACTTCATTACCGGTTGGCTGGCACCCGGCGAAACGAAGAAAGGCCGGTGGATGGGGCGTCCAGTAGGGATTGTATTCAGCAGCGATGGGTCGATGTACGTGAGCGACGACGCGGGCGGCGTGATTTATAGGATCACGTACGTGAAGTGAGCTTCTTGTAAGAACTGTCATCCTGAGCGGAGTGAATGCTCTGCGAAGCAGAGCATTCACGGAGTCGGAGGACCCCTACTCCACCTCGACACGATGTCGTCTCAGGGAGTTCTCCCGATACTGACAACACGGTGAAAATGCCTTGCCATTTTGTCCAAAGCCGCCTAGTCGGTAGGGGTCCTTCGACTCCATTTGTTTCGCGCTTCGCGCGAACCAAATTCCGCTCAGGATGACATTATGGTTTTAAGCTGCGGCCCTATTCCCCGCAATACTTCTCATACTGCTGGTAGATGAACGGATCAGTCATCCCCGCGATGTAATCGCAAATCACGCGAGGCAGCGGCTCCTGCCCAGCCTTTTCGCGGTAGGTACGCGGCAGGTCATCCGGCTCCTCCATCCAGTGCGCGAAGAGTTCTCCAGTAATGCGCTCGGCGTCTTCCTTCTCAGCCGCCAGCGCCGGGCTGTAGTAAAGATTTTCGTAGAGAAAGTCTTTCAGCTGGCGTCGGTGCTCTTCGACGGGCGCACTGAATGCAGCCAGCCGCTCACCGTGGCAGCGGACGTCTTCCAAAGAATGCACCCCTGCAGCTTGCACACGCTCCGCCGTGTTCGTAATCAGGTCCCCGACAAACCCGTTAAAAATGCTTTTCAACGCCTCGTTAAACACCAGCTTCTCGGCAACCTTCGGATACCGGTTTTTTGCCTCGTTGTAATGGCGCTTGAAAAGATCGACGCTGTCCGCAATCTGCTCGACCGTCAGCAACCGCGCCTCGTAGCCATCGTCTAAATCAGCGGTGCTGTAAGCAATTTCGTCGGTCAGGTCGATGAGCTGCGCTTCCAGCGGCGGGCGCTGATCCAGCAGATACTCGGCGAGTTCCGGATGCTCTTTGGCCTCGTAATCGTGCGAGTGCTTGATGATCCCCTCGCGAACTTCGAAAGTAAGATTTAGCCCACGAAAAGCGGCGTAGCGAAGCTCGAAGTCCTCGACAATGCGCAGCGCATGCAGGTTGTGATCAAACGTAAGCCCGTGCTGGCGCATGGCCGTGTCCAGCGCTTTTTCTCCGGAGTGGCCAAACGGAGGATGCCCCAGATCGTGCACCAGCGCAAGCGCCTCCACCAGATCGGTGTTCAAACCAAGTTGTGCGGCGATGGTGCGCGAAATCTGCGCCACTTCGATGGTGTGCGTCAGCCGGTTGCGGAAATGGTCAGAGTATCGGCGGGTGAAAACCTGCGTCTTCGCTTCCAGCCGGCGAAAAGCGCGAGAGTGGACGACGCGATCGCGGTCACGTTGAAAGTCGTTGCGGTAGGGATGCGCTGGCTCGGGATGGCGGCGTCCGCGAGAATCTTCAACGCGCACCGCATAGTCGGCGAGCATGAAAAGAGTTTAGCAGCGTTTGCGTTTCGTATCAGGGCATCGCTTTAGCGATGCCGTAGCGCCTTACAAACCAGATGCCCTTTCAGGGGCTGCATTCTCTCACTACTTCGCGCCTTCTTCCTTGGCCAGCTTCATTTTCGCGGAATCCAGCTTCTTCTGGACTCGTGTCACGTCTCCCGGATCGACCTCGGCGGCAATAGTGCGGTTCCACTCGGTCAGGGCGCGCTCCCAGTGCGTTGCGGCCAACTTCAGCCGCCCCGTCTTCTGGTACAGATCGCCAAGATGATCGTGGACAGTCGGATCGGTATTGATCTTCTGCGAAGCTTTCAGCAGGCTGTCTTCCGCCAATTCATATTTTCCCAGGCGGAAGTAAGCCCAGCCCAGGGAATCGAGATAGGCGCCGTTGGCGGGA
>Ga0209415_10004989_pt1 | contig 24078 bp, 20 predicted proteins | sample PeaSoiSIISIP2007_FD_187696 | JGI IMG/M metagenome (GOLD analysis project Ga0209415, IMG submission 187696) | Peat soil microbial communities from Weissenstadt, Germany - SII-SIP-2007 (SPAdes) (version 2) | ecosystem: Environmental > Terrestrial > Soil > Wetlands > Peat | place: Germany... | reverse complement strand
CTCGTCGAGGGTCAGGCCGAAGTGAGTGGCTATCGACCCGGTAACTGCCTCGGGCAGATCATGATAGTCGACGAACAGGGCCCTGGGGTCGTTCCGGTATGCGACGGCGGAACGAAGGAACTGGGCCAGGACGCGGGCGGACCACTCCTGACGGGGTATGCGGGGGTGACCCAGTTCTTCCCCGGTGTCGTCCTGGGCCTTTATTGGAATCGCGTCACGATGCCGGCTGTCTTTGCCGGAATGTTTACCGGAGTCGCTACCGCCGTCTGGCTCATGCTCAGTCACCACGACCCCCTGTTCGGCTTGAGCGCGGGCTTTCTGGCACTGTGCCTCAACTTCCTGATTGCTGTTTTGGGGAGCCTGCTCACGCGAGAGCAGGGAAGGGACCCTCAGATAGGCGCCCGCGCGCTGGGACGCCATGCCTCCGTCGCATGAGGTTCCGGGCCGACCAGGGAGCCGCGGTGATGGAGCAGTGATACGCTTCTTCGCCCGCGACCTTGGATACTGGATAACTTTGCTTATCGTAGAAACCCGGAGATCTTCGAGACTGCAAGACCGGCGCGCGAGTGGATCGATGGGGAGGTCAGTGGGACTCTTTGGCTTAGCGGCACGAGAGTTCATACGGGTATCAGCATGAACTTGATTGAACCAATCTTGGCCGAGAGAACGGCAATTCAGGCGCTGCGACGGGACATTCATGCGCATCCTGAACTTGGCTTTCAGGAGCAGCGGACCTCTGATCTGATCGCCACGACACTGACTGACTGGGGCATTCCGGTGCATCGGGGCTTGGGGGGAACGGGCGTAGTCGGCATCGTGAAGAACGGCAACACGAAGCAGGCCGTTGGCCTGCGCGCGGACATCGACGCGCTGCCCGTGACGGAGCGCAATACGTTTGCGCACACGAGCGTGCACCGCGGAAAGATGCACGCCTGCGGCCATGATGGCCACACGGCCATGCTGCTCGCCGCCGCCAAATACCTATCCGGTCGTCGGGACTTCGACGGTACCGTCTACCTGATTTTCCAACCCGCCGAAGAAAACGGCGGCGGCGCGCGCGAGATGATCAAGGATGGCTTGTTCGATCTGTTCCCGATGGAAGCGATCTTTGGTGTCCACAACTGGCCCGGCCTGGAGGCTGGCCAATTTGCGGTCAAATCTGGGCCGGCATTCGCGTCCGCCAACGAATTCAAGGTCACGATCCATGGCAAAGGAGCGCACGCGGCGATGCCGCACAACGGCATCGATCCGCTACCAGTAGCTTGCCAAATGGTACAGGCGTTCCAGACGATCATTACACGCAACAAGCGCCCAATTGACGCGGGCGTCATCTCGGTCACCATGATCCATGCCGGGGAGGCCACCAACGTACTGCCGGACACCTGTGAACTGCAGGGAACCGTGCGGACCTTCACGTTGGACGTGCTAGACATGATCGAACGGCGCATGCGGCAGGTAGCCGAGGCCACCTGTGAGGCGTTCGAAGCCAGTTGCGACTTCACATTCAAGCGCAACTACCCGCCCACCATTAATCATCCTAAAGAGACCGAGTTCGTGCGCACTCTGCTCGGTGACCTGGTCGGAGAGCACAATGTAAAAGAGTTCGAGCCCACGATGGGCGCCGAAGACTTCAGTTTCTTTCTGCTCGAAAAGCCGGGCTGCTATTTTCTGATCGGCAACGGTGACGGCAATCATCGCATCGGCGGCCATGGCGCCGGGCCTTGCATGCTGCACAACCCGAGCTATGACTTTAACGACGAACTCCTCCCGCTGGGCGGATCAATGTGGGTACGGCTCGCTGAAAAGTGGCTGAAAGCCGGACATTGATTAACGCTTGGGACAGGACCAGGCAGAACAAGAGCAACATCAGGGAACAATCACGACCGGGAGGCGGACCGGTACCACGACACGGGGCCGCGATATGCTGAAATATCTGATTTCCGCCGCACTCGTATTCGGTCACCTGGGGTGTGATGTCTTGGCAGACGATCGTTCGCAAACTCGTTCCATGGTCTTCTCGCGCGCCGGTGTGGTTGCGAGCGAAAGCGTGCTCGCATCGCAAGTCGGGGCGCGAGTACTCGAAAATGGTGGTAACGCCGTCGACGCGGCCGTTGCCACTAATGCCATGATGGGATTGGTAGCGCCCATGAACGACGGGATCGGTGGCGATCTGTTCGCCATGGTCTACGACGCGAAGAGCGCCAAACTGTACGGTCTGAATGCGTCGGGATGGGCGCCGGCTGCACTGACCCCGGACTATCTCCGGGCCCGGGGCATCAACGACATGCCGCAACGGGGCATCCACTCAGTGACTGTTCCGGGTACCGTTGACGGGTGGGACAAGCTTCTAAAGCGGTTTGGCACCAAGAGTCTAGCCGAGCTTGTCGCACCTACCATCACGTACGCAGAAAGCGGGTTTCCTGTGACCGAGGTCGTGGCCGGCTATTGGCGCGAAAGTGAAGAGATCCTCAAGGAGGATGACACGACAGCGAAGCTGTATCTCCCCGCCGGCCGTGCGCCCGGAACCGGCGACCTGTTCACAAACCCGGACCTTGCTTGGACCTTTCGGCAAATTGCCGCCGCCGGAAAAGATGCGTTTTACAAGGGTGCCGTCGCCAAGAAGATTCTAGCCACGGTTGCGACGCATGGCGGGACCATGAGCGCGGCCGACCTCGGAGAGTACGCGTCTGAATGGGTAGACCCCATCTCGACCACTTACCGCGGGTGGAAAGTCTCTGAGCTACCCCCCAACGGTCAGGGCATCGCTGCGCTCGAGATGCTCAACATCATGGAGCGCTTTCCGCTCAATGACATGGGCCACAATTCCGCTCGCTCGCTGCACGCCATGATCGAAGCGAAGAAGCTTGCCTACGCCGACATGATTCGCTATGACGCGGATCCGCAGTTTGCGAAAATCCCGGTCGCGGGCTTGAATTCCAAGGCGTTTGCGGCAACACGGGCGAAACTGATCGATCCTGCGAAGGCGAACTGCGGCGTCCCGCCGGGAACGCCGCCCGGAGTTGACAACGGCACAACCTATATTGCTGTGGTCGATAAAGACGGCAACATGGTGTCGCTGATCCAGAGCAATTTCTCGACTGTCGGCTTCGGCTCGGGGCTGGCAGTCGGCGGTGCGGGCTTTGTACTGCACAATCGCGGTGCTCTCTTCACGTTAGAGAAGGCGCACCCGAACGTGCTCGCCGGACGCAAGCGGCCTCTTCACACCATCATCCCGGGCTTCATGGAATCTAGTGACAAGCGCGTCGCCTTCGGAATCATGGGGGGATGGAATCAGGCCCAGGCACACGCCCAGTTCGTATCAAATGTGGTTGATTTCGGCATGAATATTCAGGCCGCGCTGGACGCGGCGCGGTTCTCGAAGGAGACCTTTGAAGGCTGCGATGTGAGTCTCGAGGCGCGCATCCCCGAGACCATTCGCAACGAGCTCGAGGCCATGGGTCACCAGGTCATCCTTCGCGGCGAGTTCTCCTCGGCGCGCATGGGCTCGGGACAGGCGGTTGGTCGCGATCTGGGTACGCGCATGAATTCTGGCGGCTCCGATCCACGCAAGGATGGTGCGACCGTGACGGAGCTGGTCCCATTTCGGTGAACGCGCCAGGGACCGTTCACCCTCGCGACGTGGCGGTTACGACGAAGACACTGGCATTCGGTGAAGTGCGTGGTGACAGATCAGATTCGGGGATCGCCGCTCGGTACCGATGTCGCGCGAGCCGCTCGCAACGGAGATTGGCGCCGATGAAGCGGCCGGCTGGAAGCTGTGAGCAATTCCGATTGTGCCGAAGTCGCACTATTGCCGGGCCCATCGCCGTGCACGGTGCTTGAGGTCCCGTCCAGTGGCTTCCTCGCCGCCTTCCCGCGCGAGCATGATCTCATTCAGTGGCACCAGCGGCCCCAGGTACGATCCCTGCGCAAAATCGACGCCCACCAATGTCAATGCGACCAGGACGCTCTCGTCTTCCACCGACTCAGCCACGGTTTTGATCCCCATCACACGCCCAATATTCTGAATTGCTTCCACGACCGCACGGTTGACAGCATCCGTACACATGGTCCTCACGAATTCACCGTCAATCTTGAGAAAATCAACCGGCAGGCTGCGCAGGTAACCAAATGACGACATGCCGCTTCCAAAGTCATCGAGCGCGATTGGACAACCGAGGGTCTTGAGCCGGTTCATCAGCTGAGACGCGCTTGCCAGGCTTGTGATCGCCGCGGTTTCTGTCAGCTCAAAGCCAACGCTGCTCCGTGGCAGGTCATATTGCGTGAGAAGTGCGCCGACGAAGTCTGCCAACTCCGCGTCGGTGACGGATGCACCGGACAAATTGATCATGCAGCTCGGACTCGTGCTGTACCGGCGCCGTATGTCGGCAAGCTCTCGGCAGGCATTGGCGATGACCCAGCGATCAATTCTTGGCATCAGGCCATAGCGTTCCGCTGCGGGTATGAACGCCATGGGTGCAACCAGCGCGCCATCGGTATCGACCAGCCGCATCAGGATCTCATACCGAGATGGCGCACCCTCTGCGCCGCTGACCGGTGTGCTCGCCACCGGGCGGATTTCTTGTGCATATAGCGCAAATCGGTCGGCATCGAGCGCCGCATTGATTCGTTCAACCCATTGCATCTCCCCATGTCTCGCGCGCACCTCCTGATCGTCGGGACGATAGTACTGGACCCGGTTGCGCCCGTTGTCCTTCGCGAGGTAGCAAGCTTGATCCGCGGCACTCATGGCTTTGCTCACCGATGGCAGCGAGTCCGCCAGGGAGAGCACGCCGATGCTGGCGCTGACTGCAAATGCCTTGCCTTCCCAAACGAACCGTAGCTCGGAGATGTGCCGTCTGATCGACTCGGCGACAGTGAGCGCCACCTCTTCTGGGCAACCCGCGAGTAGCGCACCAAATTCGTCGCCGCCCAGTCGTGCCAGGACGTCTCCCGCGCGTAGCAGCCCTCTTACTAGCCACGATACCTGGCGGATCAACTCGTCGCCGGCGGCGTGGCCGCACGTATCATTAACGACTTTAAATTGGTCCAGATCGAGGTACAGCAGAGCGTAGTCTGTCGCTGTTTGCTTTTGATCCTCGATCGCCAGCAATAGGTGGTGCTCAAAGTCGCTTCGATTGCTCAGGCCCGTCAATGCGTCGTGGGTCGCCTGGTAGTGCAAACGCGTTGCGAAAGCCCTTTCCTGCGTGATATCCCGCAGCACCAGCACCATGCCGCTAACATCGCCGTTTGGAGCCCGGATCGGAGTCGCGCGCTCGTGGACCGGCGTCATCGATCCGTCGCGCCTTTGCAGTGGCACGCCGGTTGCCGGGCCCGACCGTTGTTCCCCCTCCAGTACCCGCTCGATCTCAGCGGTTACGCTACCAGTAACAGATTCAGGCAATATGCGGAGAACCGTCGCCAGGGGTTGGCGATCCGCTTCGGCAGCTGACCAACCCGTGAGCTGCTGAGCCGCGCGGTTCAGGTAAATAACCTGCTGCTCTCGATTAGTCGAAATGACTGCGTCAGCAATCGAATCGAGCGTGACGCGGGCGCGCAGCTGCTCGGCGTAGGCCTGGTCCTGAGTCGCGCGTAGCGCATCGGCCATTCGTTCCCTGCGGCGAATCGTGATGCCCGATATCGATGCCCCGATAATGACGAAGGAAGCGCCGCACAGAGTGAGGAAAACCGTCAGGAAAGTTGCGACTTTGCGCGACGCGAGGCCAAGGGTCGAGGAAAACTGATCCTCCAGTGGCGCGATGCGACGGTGAATCAACTCGGCATCATTCATTAACCGCACGACGCGATTGCGCACATCGACGCCGGATTCCACAGCCGCCCGCATTTGCCGACCATTCTCGGCCAGCTGCACAATAAACGTATCGCCTCGCGTCCAAACGGAAACGGCATCGGCAAATAACCAGTAATTCTGAAACAGCCGAAACAGACGTATCATGCCCGGCACGTCGTCGGCAGCATTCCGGCCATCCACGAATCCCTTGGTGGCCGCTGTGAAATCCGGGTTTACACGTTGCAGTTCTAGTCGCGCGGCTCGGTCGCCAATGGGCACGTCTAGTTCGGTGCGGAAGCTTTCATAATCGATCGATGCACCGCTAGCGGAATACTTTCGCAGGTCGGCGATCGCCTGTCGTTCCGCTTTCGACCACATGCTCTCGCCGTTCACATAAGCGCGCAGCGACGAGAGAATCATGATGCTGATGACGCACAGAGACAGCATCAGTGTCGTGATTACGATCAGCAACCACGTGACCGAGGATATCTTTCGGTAAACGTTACTGGAACGCGAGCTTAGTCGGGTTTCAGTCATTACATGACAACGATAACGCGAAGGAAGGACGCTATCGGCTGATCATACTTGGCCTCGAAATGTACCCGGCTGGACGCTTTCTCGCATGCCCCCATTTTTCAAATGGAACTGTGACAGATTCCCGGCCGCGGCGCAGCGCCGGGAAACGTCGCGACACGGCTCCGGAGCGACCTCGAACATTGGGCGGACAGAGGCACCCACTTCGTACGCCTGGCACGCTCAGGCGGGGCGCCTCGGAACCGCAACACCGGCTTCGACACCGCGGGGAAATGGGTTGGTGCGGACTTGCACGAGGCCGTCACTGCTGTCACGCGATGTCGATTGCATCTGAGGATTCGGGTCGCAGCGCTCGGCGGACTGTGCGATTCGTCGGCTATACGAGCGACTCCACAGTCCCAGACCCACCATCCGCTGAGGGCAAGTGTAGATTTCACCTTGTAAATTGGATGATATTATGTTAAAATAAACATTCGGTTGAGTTTATCTGGAGTGTATTCGAGCTCGCGGTGGGGTCCCCGAACCCTGGTCAGCACCGAATAACCGGCGACGCCCCACCAAGCCCAGGGGCGACGCGATCTCCGTGCCGAAGGTTCGAGCGCTCCCTCACCGCAACTGCAATTTCCCGCACACGTATCGGCAGGCGCATCCCGTGCGCCCCGGTGGCACGTCGTGCTCGCTGCGCATGCAGTGCGCTTGTCGCCTCAAGAACTTGGTGGGTGTCGCCCTGCCGCAATCCAGCCGGCGCCCGTGAACGTGCATCGCCGCCCGACGGAAACGTCAGCGGCCGCACGCACACATTCGCCACCGCCTCTGCGCGCGCTGGGCCTGAAATCACCTCACTCTGAAGAGGAGCCGGCATGTCCACAGAGCACAAGTCGATTGAAGGCCTTCGCATCCTCGTCGTAGAGGACGAAGCGCTCACTGCAGAGGCCATCGGCGAGTACTTGCGCCGGGCCGGCTGCCAGGTCCTCGCCACTGTCGACACTGCGCGAGCGGCGATCGAGGTTGCAGTCTCATCGCGGCCGGATCTAATTCTGATGGACGTCCGTCTGAAGGGCGGCATGGACGGCATCCAGGCCGCCGAGATCATCCATCAGCACCTGGCCGCGCCCGTCGTGTACCTGACTGCGCACGCGGATCACGGAACGCTACAGCGGGCTAAGGCCAGTTCGGCATATGGTTACGTGCTCAAGCCATTCCACTCGGAAAGACTGTTGGTCGCCATGGATCTCGCGATCGATCGATTTCGATTGGAGCAGCGGCTTGAGGAGAATCGACTCACCTATGCAACAGTCCTGAACAGCATCTCCGATGGCGTAATCGCAACCGACGTGAACGGTCGCGTGCGGTTCATGAACTCTGTCGCCGAGCGGCTCACCGGCTGGACAATCGCAGAGGCACAGGGGCGGCCTGCGGGCATAGTACTGCGGTTTGCAGACGCCCACGATCAGCCCAGCTATCAGCATCCGATTGCGCACGTTCTCAGCACGCGCGAAACCGCCCGTCTCGACCGCGATGAGCGCGTGATCAGCCGGCACGGGGCGCTCGCATCGGTCGAAGGCGCCGTTGCGCCCGTCGTCGACGACCTTGAGCGACTCGTCGGCACGGCCATCACGCTGCACGATGTGACCGATCTCCGTAAGGCGGATTCCGACTTGAAATCGATGGCCGAACGACTCCGCGCGGTTGTCGATACGGCTGTCGATGGCGTTCTACTGGTAAATACCGCCGGTACGGTGCTTGTGTTCAATCCCGCCTGCGAAGGGCTATTTGGCTACAAGCCGAGCGAGGTGGTCGGCCGCAGCATCGAGGCTCTCCTTCCCTCACCGCTGAGCGACGACTTTGGCCATTCACTGCGCATAGGCCCGGTCCTGGACAGCACGCTCGGGGGACCGATGTCGCGTGCCACAAACGGTCGTTGCAAAGACGGCGCCGTATTTCCGGCCGAGGTGACCATCGGGAAGGCGTCCTTCGCGGGCGAGACAGTATTTGCGATTGTTGTTCGGGATGTGTCGGAGCGCAAGCAACTGGAGGCGGCGCTTCTGGATGCAACTGCCCACGAACAGCGTCGTTTCGGCGCCGACATCCACGATGGGTTGGGGCAACACCTGCTTGGTCTGGAGCTGCTGATCACGGCTCTCGCGCGCAGTGCGCATGGAGCGCACCTTCCCAACGCAGAGGACCTCGATCGTGCCGCGGGCGTCGCGAGACACGCGATCCAGGCGTGTCAAAGTATCGCCCGTGGGTTGGCACCAGTTAGTGAAGAGCAAGGCGGGTTGATCGTCGGGCTGCGCGACCTGGTAGGACACCTCCGCGAAGTGCCCGGACCTGACATCAAGTTTGCCGCCGTCCAGCAAGCCGAGCTGGGTCTATCGCCATCGACGACCGATCATCTCTATAGAATCGCGCAGGAAGCACTCAGTAATGCCGTCAGACACGCGAATGCGAACTCAATTAACGTGACGCTCGATATTGAGCCCACGAGCGTGCGGCTGGAGGTCTGCGATGACGGTCAGGGTTTGGCCCTCCTTGACATGAACGCGCTCGGGCTCGGGTTGCGCACGATGAGGTATCGCGCCGCGATAATGGGGGCTCGGTTCATGATCGCGACCAACGATCCGGTCGGAACCTGCATCGTCTGCGAGTGTCCGCAGGCTGCGTGAGCCAACATGCGAGCAAGGCGCAGCGCAGAGGCTTGTCGTATCTAGCGACCGGCGCAACCGCTGACGCGATGACTACATCGTCGTCTCCTCGCTATCTCAAAGGGGGGGTAGCGAGTTTGTGTACCTGCAAAGCCGTGGCGATTGCGCTCGTGAGATCCGCTGCTTTCACAGGTTTCAAGAGGTAGGCGCACGGTTTCGTCCTCTCAGCCCTTTCGATCATTGCTTCGTCTGCGTGCGCCGTCAGGTAGATGATTTGAACGGCGAAACGGTCCAGCAGCAGCTGGGCCGTGGAGATACCATCGATCGGTCCGTTGATTCGTATGTCCATAAGCACAATATCTGGACACCTATTCGATACGCATGCGACGGCTTCCTCCGCGGAAGAGGCGATGGCGAAGGCGTCGTAGCCCAGTGCGACCAGAGTCTGCTGGATGTCGAACGCGACGATGCTGTCGTCCTCGACAATGAGTATCGAGGGGCGGTCTGCGCGATTCAATTCAGCGTCTCAACGGGAATCGTCAGCCGGAACGATGTGCCGCCGAGGGTTCCGATCTCGAGCTCCGCGTCCACCTGCTTGGCAAGCATCCGGACGAGTTGCAGTCCCAGCGACCCAGCTGTTTGTGCATCAAGACCCTTGGGCAATCCGATGCCGTCGTCGCTTACACAAAGCACCAACCGGCCGTTCTGGATCTTGCCTAGCTCGATCCGGATCGTGCCCTCTCTTCCAGCGGGAAACGCGTGCTTGAGCGCGTTGGTGATGAGCTCGTTCAGGATGAGACCGCACGGAATCGCCTTGTCCACCGGGAGGGCAAGATCCTCGACGGCAAGCTTCAGCGAGACGGACTGCGGCGACACGCCCGTCGCCTGAAAGACGTTGGCAGCTAAACTCTTCGTGTACTCTGAAAATGGCACACGCGCATAGTCCTTCGACTGATATAGCTGCTGGTGAATCAAAGCGATCGCCTGCACGCGCGTCTGACACTCCTCGAGTGCATGACGGCTCGCGCCCTCCTTATCCTGGCGGAGCTGGAGGCTGATGAGGCTGGAAATCACCTGGAGGTTGTTTTTGACGCGGTGATGAACCTCCTGAAGAAGAACCTCACGTTCCTTGAGTGTCGCCGTCAGTTCCGCCGTCCGAACCTGCACCCGCTCCTCGAGCTGGTCCAAGAGTTCCTCACGCTCTTGTTCGGCCCGTTTCCTTTCAGTGATATCCACCACCGAGCTGAGCACGAAAGCGCCTTCGGGAGTCTCCAGCGGATTCAATCCGATCTCGATCGGGACTTCTGTCCCATCCTTGCGCAAGCCGTACAAGTCGCGGCCCGCACCCATGGGCCGGGACCGCGGATCGGCGAAGAAATCGGCCCGAAAGTCCGGATGTCGTTTCCGGAATCGCTCGGGCACCAAAATCTCGATGGCGCGGCCGATCAGCTCTTCGCGGCGATACCCAAACAGCTTTTCGATCTGTGCGTTGACCAAAACGACCCGCCCGTGTCGCTCCACCATGATCATGCCGGTGGGCGCAGCTTCGATCGCCAGCCGAAATTGCTCGACGGAACGCTTGCGCTCAGTGATATCGACGACGGAGCTGAGCACGAATGCGCCCTCCGGCGTCTGTATCGGGTTGAGTCCGATCTCGATCGGGACTTCGGTGCCATCCCTGCGAAGGCCGTAGAGCTCGCGGCCTGCCCCCATCGCCCGCGCTTTCGGGTCGCCGAAGAAAGCCTTTCGGAAGCTTGGATGGCGCCCGCGGAAACGCTCTGGCACGAGCACCTCGATCGATTTGCCGAGCAATTCGTTGCGCGGGTAGCCAAAGAGCTTCTCGATCTGCGCATTTACCAGCACGATTGTCCCAGTACTATCCATCATGAGCATGCCGGTCGGAGCAGCGGCGATCGCCACGCGGAACTGCTCCCGCGCGCGATGCTGCTCGGTCATGTCGCGCGTAACGTTGGCGAATCCGACCAGGCAGCCGGACGAATCGCGCAGTGCCGTAATCACAACGTGGGCCAGGAACTGGGATCCGTCCTTCCGCAGGCGCCAGGTGTCCTCTTCGTACCGCCCATCTCGCTGTGCGATCTCGAGCTCGTGCCGATCCATCCCGGCGGCAAGATCGTCGCGTGGGTAAAAGCAGGAAAAGTGTTTTCCGACGATCTCCTGGGCGCTGTATCCCTTCAGGCGCTGTGCGCCCGCGTTCCACGTCGACACCCGGCCATCGGGATCGAGCATGAAAACCGCGAGGTCCTTGACTCCGTCGAGGAGCAGACGCAAGCGTCCATCGGTGATTCTCGCGGGTGCGGCGCTGTGCGTGGCGTCGGTGCCTCTCTCGCGGCGGCCGCTTTTACCTGTCATGCGTCAGAATCTTTGCATGCCAGCCAGGGTGAATCGCTGGCCGGAAGTGACGGAGTACGACTCGGACAGAAGCCCTGAATATGCTCCGCGATGTGCCGGACTGCCACTCGCCTTGTGGACACGCCATTCGCACCGGCGGTCCGGGTCGCCGGCGGCATCGGCACAGCCGTCACGGCGTTAGCGTGCAATGGGGTGTCGGAAAAGGATTCAGACACGTCAAGGTTCCACCGCGGCGAGCAGCCGTGTTCGGGGTGTTCGAGCGCCGCGGGCTGATTTAGCAGCTTCGCTCGGGTTGATCTCGACGTGACAACTATTGTGTAATCAACAACTTATATATACGCAGACCCCCAGTAATGGATGCGCGGCCAAGGCGAACATGGCCTGTGGGACCTCAGCGTTCTTGAGGGCGTGTCAGTAACGCCGCGCGCCGCCGCCCCGATCCATGCCGACGACATGCCGATTCCGGTGCTTGAGGACGGCCGCAATAAACAAGCCGCTGATGGCCGGCTACGCCGCAGGCGCACCGCGTGCGCCGGCCTGCTCTCTCCATCCCTGAACGTTCACACCCATTACGAGGAGCCACAGCATCACCGATCCTTCCCCGAGGAGGCCGGCGGCCAGATTGTAAGGGGACAGATGGTTTGCGAGCGGCGTTGACAGAAAGGTCAGCCAACCTAACCCGGCAACCGCCATCAGCGCGCCTAGAATTCTAGGCAGGAAGATCGACCTGAAAATGAGGTAGCCAATCAGCAGGCAATAAATTCCACTAAATACGATCGCGATGTTGACGCCCCGAGGTTGCAATCGAAGAGCCTCAAAGGTGAGTCCCACAAGCCCGGTGAACGCCGCGATCAAGGAGAGGCCCCTGTTCACCGGTCTAAAGATGTCATAGACGAGCAGCGTCACAGCGACCATGCCGGAGACCGCGATGAGGCCGCCTGCGATATTCAACTTGCCGCGAACGTAGAGCTCGCTGAATGCGGCCACCATTAAGCTGAGCAGATAGAGAGCACCGGCAATTCTGGCCTTGAAACGCGGCGACGATTCCGCAATCTTTTCCATCATTTTGGCTGCGCTCATTCTCTTTGCTGCTTATGTGAGTTATTGAATCAGGTGCATGCGAATCAGATCGGTTCAGGAAAGCACCGTAGCCGCACCGCCGCGGCGTTTGGCGGCAGCTGTCATGCTGCGCTGGCCTGCTCCTTCCATCGTTGATCGTTGACGCCCATGACGATGAGCCACACGCAAAGCGATAGTTCGGCGATAAAGCCGAGGACCAGGACGTAGGGGGACAGATAGTTTCCAAGCGACGGTACCAGAAAGGTCAGCCAACCCAAACCGGCAGATGCCATCAGCGCACCGAGAATTCGGGGCAGGAAGGCCGACCTGAAAATGAGGTAGCCGATCAAGAGGCAATAGAATCCGAAGAATACCAAGCTCACGTTGATGGCCTGGGTGTGCAGTTCGGTAAACATCAGCGTCAGAGCGCGCAGCTGTTCCTCCTTAAACTCGCTCAAGTGTCGGTCGCCCCCCAAGGCAGTCAAGGGGGTGAATTCGAACAGGCTACCGAACGCCTGAACGGCGCATCCCACGAGGCTGAAGAAAGCCGCGAGCAAGGAGAGGCTGCCGCTCACAGGCGTAAACAACGCGTATAACAGAGCCGTTACAGCGATGTAGCACCCGGTCGCGATGAGGCCGATCGCCAAGCCCAACCGAAACAATGGCTGGTGCGCGAGGATGTTGGTCGTGGTGGCCGCGGCGTCGCCAGATACAACAAGCCCTTTAAGCAGCAGCTCGCCGCCTACCGCCGCCAGAAAGTAAAACAGATAAACAGCGCCCGCAATCCTGGCCCTGCGCGCTGGGGGGTACTTGCGATCGGGTCCGTCATTTTCCATTTATCCCTCCGGCTCCCAATGTGAGTTGCGTTTATTGACGCCGCCGTGGCCTTCAGCCGCTGTCACTGGAAAGACGTGCGGACGCACGTTAAATTCGAGAGCGCAATTCACCGCACCGATATGTATATATCAGAATACGACGGTGTCAAAGATACGCCGCTCTGTGACCGGGCTTGTGTTTAAGCCTGTCCGACATCTGGTCGTACGGCTGGCGTGGAACAGCAGAGTCACGCAGGCGAGAGCGCCTACGAAGTTCGGCTCTCGGCTTCGCGACGCAGTTGCAAGTAGAGAGGAGGAAGTGAAGCGGAATCAGTGCTGGCATGAGCGATCCCAAGGACTGTCAGAGTGCCGCCTTGCGCCAACGCGCGCCCGACACTCCGCTTAGGCGACTCTCCTACTAACGGGAAGAAGTCACGACGGGACGGGCGGCTGCGGATGGAGCCGCAGAAACGCCGATGCTGCGTTGGCCGCCCGGTCGGTCAACGCGGGTCCGGGCGGAACTTCCGTGACACGCAGCAGCGCACCGAGCAGAAGATCACCCCAGAGCAGTGCGAAGAATTGCTCGGTCATCGCTCGCACATTGCCAGCGGCAATCAATTCCGCCGACTGTGCATCAGCAATGATCGCCTGCGCGGCGGACCGGCCGGCCTGGCGGCCTGCGCGGTCAAGCGTTCGCGCAACCTCCGGCGAGCGGTTTGCCTCGGCGATCGCAAGACGATAGACGGCAATTACCGCTCGGTCGCATACCTCGCGCAGCAGGACGGCACCGAAGCGAGCCATGACTGCCTCCAATTCCGCCCTGGTGCGGGCGGCCGGGAGATCACCGGGGAGGCGCATGCGCTCGGCGCGATCGGCGATGCCGGCGGCAAGAATGGCCTGCTTGCTGCCGAAGTTCACATAGAGTTCACGTTTCGAGACCTTGGCGCGGCGAGCAATCGCGAGCGTGCTCGTCTCGGCGTAGCCCTGCTCAATGAAAGCCTCCATCGCCGCGTGCAGGATGCGCTCCCGCGCCGATGGCGCTATCGCTGGATCCGGGCACGTCCCCGCCGCGCTGCGCTTGACCTTAGTGATGAAACACCTGTTGCAGTGGTACCCGTTGGTACCATATCATATGCGCGCTGGTACTTGTCGGTACCAGCCGTCACAATTTCGCCGCGAAGCAACATGACACCGGAGCTTCAGGATTACGGGAGGGAATGAGCGTGATGCAACCCGCGCAGCGATCGAGCGTCGTGCGCCTGATGCACGTTGGCAAAACGTACCGGGCCGGGGTGGTAGATGTCGAGGCTCTAAAGGACATTACGCTCGAGATACCCGCGGACCGGTTCTCGATCGTCATCGGGGCCTCCGGCAGCGGCAAGACCACGTTGCTGAATCTCATCGGCTGCATCGATTCGCCGAATCGAGGCGCCGTCGAAGTCTGTCAACAGGGGATCGCAGACCTGGATGACGATGCGCTGGCCGACTTTCGGGCCCGGAACATCGGCTTCATCTTTCAGAATTTCAGCCTGATCCCAGTCCTGTCGGCGTACGAGAACGTCGAGTACCCTTTGCTGCTAGTCGGCATGCCCGCCGCGGAACGGCGGCGGCGTACGCTCGCAATGCTGGACGCGGTGGCGCTCACGGCGCAGGCGCATCAGCACCCGAACGAGCTCTCGGGCGGGCAGAAGCAGCGCGTGGCGATCGCCCGTGCTTTGGTCAAGGCACCGCAACTCGTCCTCGCCGATGAGCCGACGGCCAATCTCGACAGCGCGAATGGGGCCGCCATCATCGAGCTGATGCGTCGCGTGCAGGCCGATTCGCATACGACGTTCATCTTCGCGACCCATGATCCGCAACTGATCTCCCATGCCGACGAGATCTTTGCGATCCGAGATGGCGAACTCACCGAGCACCGAACGGTGGCGAACCGATGACCCTCCTTTTCAAGATCGCCTGGCGCAACATCGTGCGAAACCGTCGGCGCTCGCTCATGACGGCTTCGGCCGTCGCCGCGGGCGCGCTCGCGATGCTGCTGTTCCTCGGCTATACGACCTACATCTTCCTCGGGATGGAGACCGGCAATGTCCAGCGCACCGGCCATCTGAGCGTGTTCCGCGCCGGCTACTTCCTCTATGGAACAGGCAATCCCGCCGCCTACGGGATCGACCACTACCGTGATGTAATCAGGCTGATCGCGCAGGATCCCGTGCTGCGCTCGATGGTGAACGTCCTGACACCAAGGCAGTCGCTGATGGGCATCGCCGGGAATTACTCTGGCGACAACGCGGCGTCGCGAACCTTCATCGGCGAGGGTCTTGTTCCCTCAGATCGTGACCGGATGCGGCGGTGGGACCAATATGGAACCGGCAACGTCTTTCCGCCTGATCCGCGAATCAGCGATGCCGACGTGAATCGTGGCCTGATCGGGACCGGTCTCGCGCGGATTCTCAATCTGTGCGTTCCACTCGCGCTGCCTGACTGTCCGCCGGCCGTGGCACCGCCCGCATCAGCCGAACGTCCGGTGATCGTCAACGAGGAACTTACTGAGCTCGCCAGCCGCGAATCCGCGCCGAGCGCGCCGCGCAGCCCCGGCGCCCCACGGATCGACCTGCTCGCTGCGACGGTCGGTGGCGCCCCGAATGTCGTCAGCCTCAACGTCAGCGGCGCGCAGGCCCAGGGTGTGAAGGAGCTCGACGACGCATTCGTCCTGATGCATCTTGGCTTGGCCCAGCAGCTCGTGTACGGGCGCTCGGAGCACAAGACGACGTCGATCGTAATCCAGCTGCGTCGCAGCGATGATATGGCGGCCGCGCGCGAGCGTCTGACTCGGCTATTCCGGGGGCGCCATCTGGACCTTGAGGTTCGCGACTTCGGGGAGCTGACGCCGTTCTACGGCCAGGTCATCCGGATGTTCACCGGTATCTTCGTATTCATCGCGCTGGTCATGGGAATGATTGTGCTGTTCGCCGTCATCAATACAATGACGATGAACGTGATGGAGCGGACCAACGAAATCGGTACGATCCGGGCAATGGGTCTGCGGCGGAGCCAGGTTAGGGCACAGTTCATCGCCGAAGGTGCGTTGATCGGCGTCATCGGTGCTACGTTTGGCGCGATTGTCGCGGTCATTGTCGCGGCTCTCGTGAACGCAAGCGGCGCCACATGGGTACCTCCCGGAAACAACGTGGCGATTCCCCTACATCTGAACGTTGCGGGGCGGCCGGCGATGGCTCTAGGCGCCTGGCTCGCCTTGGTGCTGGTTGCTATCGTCGCGGCCCTGCTGCCGGCGAATCGCGCAGCGCGCCTTTCTGTGGTAGACGCGCTGAGGCACGTGTGAGGTTCCGGCTGGATCCTGCATGTCTTGCCATTGTCGCCTTGCTCGGAGCGACGTGCGTGATAGCGCGGGCTGCCGCCGAGGCGCCTACGGCGCAGGAAATCGTCATGGCCACCGACCGCGTCCGAAATCCAGGCGAGCCGTTCCGGCTGACCGTGACGCTGACGGAATACGTTGCGGGGAGTGAACGCAATCACGATCGCCTCGTGGTCTTTTCGAAGGAAGACCCTGGCACGCGCCAGTTCCGCAATCTCATTCAGTATGTCGAGCCACCACGCGACGCCGGCAAAAAAGTGCTGCTTGACGGGCACTCACTATGGTTCTTCGATCCGGCTTCGAAGATCAGCATTCGGATCTCTCCGCAGCAGCGCCTGCTCGGCCAGGCCGCGATTGGCGACGTCCTCACGGTGAATCTCGCCGCCGACTACGCGCCGACGGTCAGCGGCACGGAGACGATCAAGGACGCAGCGCGCACGGACCGCAATTGCTGGCATCTCGATCTGAGGGCGGCCAACGACCAGGCGGTCTACAACCGAATCGAGTACTGGATCGAGCAGCGGTCATTTTACCCAATCAAGGGCAAGTTTTACTCCGACAGCGGACGGCTGCTGAAGATTCTCTACTACCGCGGCTTCGCCGAGCAGCTCGGCGCGGTCCGTCCGACCGAGGCAGTCATCATCGATGCCGTCGACACATCGCTCGCGACAACTGCGGCCTTCGGCGACTACCGGTTCCAGGAGATTCCCGACGCCTGGTTTCAGCGCGACTACCTGCCTCGCCTGCAGATCCAATGAATGGGCGCCGGCGACGGCGATTTCCGTATGCCGCTCTCGTCGGTGGCCTCCTGAGTGCCACGGCGTCGATCGCGGCGGAGGAGCCGCCTGCATCGCAGCAGAACCAGGACCTCGAACTCATTCCGCCCGCCGCGCAGCAGTCTTCGATGCCGACGGCGGGGCACGGGAAGACCGCCGCTGGTCCGCAACGCCTGTATGTCGAAGACGCCGTTACGGTATCTTCCCAGCGAGACGACTTGGTCGTGGCGGCACCGCTGCCGCCGAATTTCAACTGGCAGGAGCGGCTCTTTGTCGACGCGCGGCGCCAGTGGGACATCGACGAGTCATCTCACCTGTTCTATAGCGACCGCCTCAACCTTCGCGCCGAGAACGACATCTCCGCGCCAGACCATGAAAACGCCATTAACGACCTGCGCGAGGCTTACATCAGCTTCGAACCGTTGATCCGGACGTACTTTGACCTCGGCAGGATCAACCTCAAGAGCGGCGTTGCGCTTGGCTACAATCCCACCGACTACTTCAAGGCCCGGGCCGTCGTCGAGCCACTGTCCGCGGACCCGACCGTTCTGCGCGAGGACCGCCTCGGAACAGTCATGTTGCGCGCCGAGCGGATCTGGCAGGGCGGATCAGTCACTGCGGCGATTGCGCCTGCGCTTCACGCGGCCAGCCCCATTTATACGAATCTCGACCTTCCCAGCTTCGACCCGATGCTGGACCGGACGAACGCCCAGAGCAGGATGTTACTGAAGGGCAGCGTCAACATCGCCCCTGACTTCAGTCCGGAGCTGCTCATCGTCCGCGACGGGAACGTGACAAAGCTCGGAGCGAATCTGACTGAGGTCGTCGGGCAGCGCGTGGTTGCCTATGCGGAATGGAGTTCGAGCCGACAGACGAGCTTGATTGACGACGCGTGGCGGTTCGGTCGCCAGACCGGAACACTTCCGGAGAGCGCCCCGCGACCGCTGTCGGATGATGGCCACGAGAGCTTCGTGAACGAACTCGCTGTCGGCGCGTCGTATACGCTCGGGACCAGTGTGACATTGAATCTCGAGTGGCACTGGAATGCAGCTGGGTTCTCCAGCAGCGACTGGAATCAGTGGTTTGCAGTCGGTCGCGGCCGGAGTGCGCGTGATCCGGTGACGCTCGAGTTGTGGTTCATCCGTGACTACGCGCTCGACCAGCAGGAGCTGATCGGTCGCCATGCCATCTTCTTTCGCGCGGACTGGGTCGACGTCTTCGTTCCGAAGCTCGAGCTGGCGGGTCTGGTTGACGTCGACCCGCGCGACGGCTCCGCGCTGCTGCAATTCAGTGCCGACTATTACGTTGCAGACAAATGGACCGTCGGCGGCCTCATCATCGCGTACGCCGGCGGCCGGCTTTCAGACTTCGGCAGCCTTCCCCAGCAGGGCAGCGCGCTCGTGAAAGTCATCCGCTATTTCTAGGCGATGAACGCAACCGGCGTTCGCACACCCCTGCTGCGGCCTCCGCGAGCTGGGCCGGTTCCACCGGCACGAGAGGCAGATGGACTTCTGTGTATTCTATTGCTGTTAGGAAAGGGAGCTCGCGCGAAGACGCCAAACCAGTGGCTGTGTCCAAAAGGATCGTCAATGACCGATCTATCCGAATTCCCCGTGACGCGGAAGTGGCCCGCCCGGCATCCGGACTGTATCCAGCTCTATTCTGAGACGACGCCCAACGGCATCAAGATCTCGGTCATGCTGGAAGAGACTGGCCTGCCGTACGAGCCCCACCTCGTGCGCTTCGATACAAATGACCAGATGTCACCGGAGTTTCTGTCGCTCAATCCCTACGGCAAGATCCCGGCCATGCTCGACCCCAACGGTCCGGGCGACAAGCCGTTCGCCTTATTTGAATCCGGCGCAATCCTGATCTACCTAGCTGACAAGGCTAAGCAATTCGTGCCACAGAACGCGGCCGGCCGCTACGAGACGATCCAATGGCTGATGTTTCAAATGGGCGGCGTAGGCCCGATGTTCGGCCAGGTCGGATTCTTCAACAAATTTGCAGGCAAGCACTACGAGGATAAACGCCCGCGCGATCGCTATGTCGCCGAATCGAAGCGCCTATTGGGTGTACTCGACCAGCGCCTTGCCGACCGCACTTGGATCGTGGGCGACGCCTACACCATCGCCGACATGGCCATCTTCCCGTGGGTTCGCAACCTGATCGGGTACTACGAAGCCGGTCCTCTCGTCGGTATCGCTGCTTTCCGCCATGTCACCAGGGCACTGGATACGTTTCTTGCGCGTCCCGCGGTCGCACGAGCTGTTCGTATCCCTAGCGGGCCAAGTTAATGACGGGCCACCCGATACGACGTTCGCGTCGAGGGTAGGACGGCGCACGCAAGCGAGCTTGCTCAGGCGGGGCACTCCGCCCGAGTCACGAGGCTCCGACCGTCGTCCGTGAACGGCTGTATCGGCAACAACGTCTAAAGAGCAATCTCGCCGGCGAGTTGGCGCGTGAGCACTGCCGCTGGGACCTCCATGCAGCCGCTCGCATTTTGGCCACACCACAGCGGCGAAAAGTCGCCGGACCCGAGCCGTTCCGCTTTGGCGCGTAACGGCGCGATCGCGGCGCTGGCTAGGGGAAACGCGGGCGCCACACTGCTCACGGGACCAAGTTCTTTCATCAGGCGATTCACAATGCCGCGGGCCAGTCGACCGGTAAATAGGTTGGTAAGTGCGGTATGCACGACGGCGCGACTCTTCAGCGCGGCGCGATGGATTTGGCTGGTAGTGGCTTCCGGACACAGCATGTACGCGGTTCCGATCTGAACCGCCGCGGCACCCAGGGAAAGTGCCGCCGCGACGCCTTTGGCGTCGGCGATCCCCCCTGCGGCGATTACCGGCGAGTTCACGGATCGCACGATCTGCGGCACGAGTGCCAATGTGCCGACCTGGGTCGTCGGGTCTTGCGTCAAGAACATTCCGCGGTGACCACCGGCCTCGAATCCCTGCGCGACGATGGCGTCGACGCCCTGCTCCTCTAGCCATCGCGCCTCTTCAACGGTTGTTGCTGAAGCAAGTATCTTTGAGCCCCAAGCTCTGACTCGCGCCATCAGGTCGCCTGGAGGCAAACCAAAATGAAAACTGACGACCGCCGGCCTGAATTCCTCCATTACGTCCGCGGCGTCCGAGCCAAATGGCATACGTTGCGCGATCTTCGGTTCCGCGTCGACTTCGACTCCATACTCTTTGTAATAGGGCAACAATGCCGCCCGCCAATCCGCTTCCCGCGTGTGATTGAAATCAGGTGTCTGGTGGCAGAAGAAGTTCACATTGAATGGGAGATCTGTTCTCGCATGGATCGATGTCAGCTCCGCGCGCATGGCGTCCAAACTGAGCATGGCGCACGGTAGCGAGCCGAGACCACCCGCGTTGGAAACGGCCACAGCGAGATCGCTGCCTTGGACCCCCGCCATAGGTGCCTGGATGATTGGCAGCTCGAGACCCAAGAGTTTGCGCAGCGACATTATGTGCACTCCTAACAGCTCGCATGCATGTACAAAGACTAAGCTGCGTAGCGATCTTGCCGCGCACGGGCTCTGATTTGCGCCGCCGCGCAACTTGAAGTCCGAAGATGCAGGCCGGTTGTCGGCCTGACCGACCGGCGCTTGCCATGAGCTGCTGCTCCCCAACGGCGGCGCCCTACAGAGCCGGTGCGGTGACAGTGGGGACGGGGCCCCGAAGGGTTGCGCCCTAAGCTGCCCGTGCGCGCTCCTGGGCAGCGCTCATGGAGATGCCAAGTCGTTCGGGCCCTAGAGCTACCATCAAGACAATAACAATGGCGACCGTTCCGACTACGATCGCCATCGCCGTGCCGTAATCGTTGCCGTGGGCCTCGGCAATCGCTACCTGCAGATTCAAGTTGACGGCCGCCAGCAGATTGCCGAGCTGGTATACAAAGCCGGGAAACGTCGCCCGAATCTCCAGCGGGGAAAGTTCGTTCAGATGAACAGGAATCACGCCCCAAGCACCCTGCACTGCAATTTGCATCACAAACGCACCGACAGCCAGAATCAGGGGCGTCGTGCCGAACGCCCAGAACGGCAGCGCGGGTAGCGCGATTAGTGCCGCGATCATGATGGCCCTACGCCGTCCGATTTTCTGCGACAGCGATCCGAAGAAAAGTCCCCCACAAATCGCTCCGATATTCGCAATTGCCGTCATGAGCGAGCTCAAGTGCGTGTCGAAGTGATGCTGGACCTTCAGGAACAGATTCGGATAGGCATCCTGGGATCCATGACTGAAGAAGTTGAACGCGGTCATGAGAAGGACGGCGTACACCGCGAGCTTCCAGTCGCGCCGCAACACGCTCAGGATGCCCATGCGCGGCGCATGTTGCTGTTCCTTCCACGCCGGCGACTCGTCGACTCCCCGCCGGATGAAGAACACGAGGACAGCCGGAATCACGCCGAGCACGAACATGTAGCGCCAGCCCAGCCTGTCATAGAGCAAGTACACGGCCAGCGACGCGACGAAGTAGCCCGAGGGATAGCCGGCCTGCAGCAGGCCCGACACGGCTCCGCGCGCCGACGCGGGAATGGTCTCCATCGTCAGGGCGGAACCAATACCCCACTCCCCGCCCATCGCAATCCCGAACAAGGCACGCACGATCAGAAGTGTCGTCATGTTCGGCGCAAATCCCGAGGCCATCTCCAGAAAGGAATACGCAAGAATGTTCCACACGAGCGTGGGTTTGCGACCGAATCGGTCAGCAAGCCGACCAAACAGAAACGCGCCTACCGGTCGCATGCCCAAGGTCAGGAGGACCGCGGTCGAGACGACCTGCATACTGGAGTGCAGCTCCCCTGAGATGTCCTTGAACATAAAGACCATCAGGAAGAAGTCGAACGCATCTAGCGTCCAACCCAGATACGCGGCAATCACCACATTGCGCTGGCTTTTGGTCCACATCGTGCGGGTCTCTTAGTAAGGGTTCTCTGTTGTCTGTGCGTCGATGGTCGCGGTGCAACATACCGTGAATTGCAGGCGGCGCATCGATAAACCCCGGGGCAAAGCGGTTTTTCGTTTATGGGCCATGTCTACTGTAGCTTGCGGTGAGACTCTTTAGTAGGTGTTGTGCGTTGTTTTTGAAGACGTTAACGGCTTCACAGAGAACGATCCCGAAACAGGCAGAGACAATTGTGCCGTTCCGAGCCGTGGTCCAAGGGACGCAACGCTTCGGCTCCTCGCGGGAGCGTCAATCGCCACCCTTTCTCTCCTTGAGCGCAGTTGACTCGCTGGGATTGCACAGCCAACGTGTCCGACGCCGTCCCGGATGAGATGAGTGGATCTCGATTACTAGCGGTACCAGAGCGGTCCGGCCGAGCGCCGCCCTGCGCCCCGCGCCGTGTAATGATTCTGTTATTGACGTCGCCGCGTCGAGACTCGAGTATCCCGCGACGCATCACGGCCACGACAAGACGCACCGGGGGATCCAATGTCGATCGAACTGTATGTCTTTCCGCCATCGCCACGGGCCTTCAAGGTGCTCGTTGTGGCGAACCACCTGAAGATTCCGTACACCACGCATCTGGTCGACCTGGGAAAAGGCGAGCAGCGGGCGTCTGGCTATGCCGCGCTAAATCCCAACATGCGGATGCCGACGCTCAAGGATGGTGACTTCGTCCTCTGGGAGGCAAACGCCATCCTGCAGTACCTCGCATTACAGAGGCCTGAGAGCGGGCTACTGCCAGCCGACGAACGCGGCCGCCTCGATGTGACGCGCTGGCAGTTCTGGGACCTCGCACACTGGGATTCGGCATGTGCGATTTTCATCTTCGAGAACGTCGTCAAGCCGCGCCTGCTGGGCATTGACGAGCCGGATCGGGCGGCGCTGGCCCGCGGCGAGGAATCCTTCCACCGTGCCGCCAAGGTTCTGAACGAGCAACTGCGTGGCCGCCCGTATGTCACCGGGACGACACTCACGCTTGCCGATGTCAGCCTGGGTGCCGTGCTGAACCTCACAGACGGCGCGCACTTGCCGGTCGGCGATTACGCGGAAATCAGGCGCTGGTACGCCGGACTCGCGGCCTTACCGGCGTGGCAGCGCACACTCGACGAGACTAGGCGGCCGCCCGCAACCCGCGTGTGACTCCGGAAACGGCTGTCGGTCACCGCTTCGCTCAGGCGGCGTGTCGTCGGCTGGCGGGACCGCCGCTGCTGGCTGCACGGCCGGCACAGCGTCGGTGAGAATACAATTCTGGCGCCTCTGCTGATCGCATCCGTGGCGAGCCCGGTGCGATGCGCCGGTGACGCGCAGCGTGTCGCGGCCTCGCCCAAAGAGCATTCGTTACCTCTTTGGTCTGTAAATGTAATTCACAAACACATACCCCCACGGTATAGCAACGATCGGCAATATCACCCACAAGAACCCCGACGTGATGCCTTCCGCTGGTGAGCCCACCAACGCGCCCTTCATCCAAAGCGGGTAAGCCACAATCATGAGCCACAGAACTTTGCAGAATACCTCTAGCAGCAGGATCGGAAGCATCTTCAACGGACGGATGATTCCTAAGCCCGCCAAAGTCGCGAAGGCCGTCCACACGCACCATGCAACGGCGTTCGTTGGATCCCATGGTCCGTGGTGGGTGAGGATGTGTGTCCACGTGTCGTTGCCCAGCACGAAGAACATCTGGGCTTGACCCGCTTTCGTGGACCCTTCAGGGTCACACGGAGAGGTGTCAATCATGGCGAAGGGTCACAAGCGG
>Ga0209415_10004988_pt1 | contig 24086 bp, 21 predicted proteins | sample PeaSoiSIISIP2007_FD_187696 | JGI IMG/M metagenome (GOLD analysis project Ga0209415, IMG submission 187696) | Peat soil microbial communities from Weissenstadt, Germany - SII-SIP-2007 (SPAdes) (version 2) | ecosystem: Environmental > Terrestrial > Soil > Wetlands > Peat | place: Germany... | reverse complement strand
CGCCAGTACCGCTCGCTGTGGATCGTGCGCATCGGCGCCGCCGCCAAGCTGAACGGGATGAGCTACAACCAGTTCATCCACGGGCTGAAGGTTGCCGGGATCGAACTGGACCGTAAGATTCTGGCGGACCTGGCGGTGAAAGATCCGGCAGGCTTTGCCAGCCTGGCCACGCAGTCCAAGGGCGCAATAAGCGGGGCAGCCTAGGGCGGCTGTCAGCTCTCAGCCGTCAGTTTTCAGCGTGCGCGCGGCGACTCGGGAAGGGCACGGCTTCCAGCCGTGCCATCCAGCTTTCTTTTAACTTAACCTTGTCATTCTGAGCGAAGCGAAGAACCTGTGCAGTCCGACGGGAGTTGCATAGGTCCCTCGCGCGAAAAGCGCGCTCAGGATGACAACACCTTGCAAGGTGATCGTGGCATACACCGTTCCCAAACTGACGGACTATTCGGCGGCGGCGCTGGACACGGCGACGCGCGACCTACTCGCCGCGCTCGATCATGAATCCGCAGCGGTGAAGACCGAATCTGAATACGAAACTCTCCGCATCCGCTGGCGTGCCCGAAAAGACGGCATCGTCACTCAAGTCAATGAGCTTTGGCTGAAATCTGCTCCGCGAGAAGCCAAACGTGACGTCGGCCAGAGAGTAAACGAAACCATAATTTCTCGGGTCGATACAGTGCTGCGAGAACGGCATGACTACGTTAAGAGCTTAGCGATTCTGAAGAAAGCCCGCGCTGAAGGGCTCGATGCAGGAATTGACGCAGCCAGGCGTGCGGCAGAGTTGTCGGAGTCCGTCGACATCTCCCTCCCCGGCGTCCGCCGCCCCATCGGCGCCGAGCATCCCGTCATGCAGACCTGGCGCGAGATTGTTTCCGTCTTCCAGAAACTCGGCTACTCCGTCGCCGAAGGCCCCGTCGTCGAGACGGATTACTACAACTTCGAGGCGCTGAATTTTCCGCCGAACCATCCCGCGCGGGATACGCAGGACACCCTGTTCATCGCGGGTCAGCAAGCGAAGCCGCAGCGTGAGCGTTTGCTGCTGCGCACGCACACCTCTCCCGTACAGATTCGCACCATGGAGAGGATGCGGCCGCCGATCCGCATCGTGATTCCCGGGACGGTGCATCGCAACGATCCTCCGGACGCGAGCCACTCGCCCATGTTTCATCAGATCGAAGGGCTCGCGGTCGACATCAACATTACATTCGGGGATTTGAAGGGCACGCTCGATCACGCCATGAAGGCGCTGTTCGGCTCGTCGGTGAAGACACACTTCCGGCCGTCGTTCTTCCCGTTCACCGAGCCCAGCGCGGAGTTGTACGTCACCTGCTTCATCTGCGGGGGCGGCGGGAAGCGCGGCCCGGATGACGCCCCGTGCCGTCCCTGCAAGCAGACGGGATGGATCGAAGTGCTGGGCTGCGGCATGGTCGATCCCAACGTGTTTGAGTTCGTGAAGGACAACGGCTATGACCCGAAGAAGGTTTCGGGCTTCGCCTTCGGCATGGGCGTGGACCGGCTGGCGCTGCTGAAGTATGGCGTGGATGATCTGCAGTATTTTTTTCAAGGGGATGTACGGTTTTTGCAGCAGTTTGCGTAAGGGATTGTCATCCTGAGCGGAGCAAGAGCTTCACGAAAGTGAAGCTCTTGCGAAGTCGAAGGACCCCTTTGAGCTGACGGGACGACGGACTCTGCGAGGAGTTCTCTCATCGGCCGTGGAGAGAACTCCCAGCAAGGCCAACGATTGAGCAAGGGAAAAGGGATCCTTCGACTGCGGTTTGCTTCAGTCAGGTGAAGCAAATCCTCGCTCAGGATGACAGAGCTTAGGACATGAAACTCTCTTCACAATGGATTCGTGACTTTGTCGATCTCCCTGTCGACGACCGCCAACTTGCTGAGGACCTGACCAATGTTGGGATCTCGGTCGAGGGGATCAGCGGGAGTGGCGCCGACACCGTTTTCGAAATGGAGATTGGGACGAACCGTCCCGACGCGATGAATCATTACGGCGTCGCGCGGGAGGCGGCGGCGATTTACGATCTGCCGCTGAAAGCGCTCGAGCCGAAGCTGCCCTCAGCGGCTAAAGCCGCGACTTCGAATGGACCAGACGCGGCCCTAAAGGGCCGCTCTTCCACCAAGAACTCGCCCACGACCACGGCTGAGACCGCCCCATTTCCTATTACGGTTGAGGAGCCGGCTCTTTGTCCGCGTTTCTCCGCGCGCGTGATTCGTGGGACTCGGATCAAACCTTCCCCTGAGAAGTTCGCGCACCGGCTGCAACTGCTCGACCAGCGGCCGATCTCGAATGCCGTTGACGCGACCAACTACGTTCTGTGGGAGATCGGCAAGCCCACCCACGTCTTCGACATGGACCTGCTGGAAGGCGGGAAGATCATCGTGCGCAAGGCGCGGGACGGGGAAACCCTGAAGACTCTCGACGGCGTGGAGCGCAAGCTGACTTCTGAAGATCTCGTCGTGTGCGACGCCAAGAAACCCGTGGGCCTCGCCGGAGTGATGGGCGGGTACGACACGATGATCACGGAAAAAACCAGGAATGTTTTAATTGAATCTGCCTGGTGGGACCCGGGGACCGTGCGCAAGATGTCGCGGCGGCATGGGCTGCACACTGATGCTTCGCACCGCTTCGAGCGCGGCGCGGATTTTGAATCGACTGCGCTGTCGTGCGATCTCGTAGCGCAGATGATTCTGGAATCGGGAGGCTGGGAGCTGGTTGGCGACGTGGTTGATGTCATGTCCAAACCAATGGACCAGGCTCCGGTCGTACTGCACGTGGCTGAGGTGCGGCGCATTCTGGGTGGAACTCTTGATCGCGGCGAGATATTTCGCCTGCTCAAGCGGCTGGGATTCACGCTGATCCCCGAAGGTCAGGGCGATGTCCAGGACGACGCGCAGTTCCGCGTACATATCCCCAGCTGGCGTCTGGATGTGGAGCGCGAGATCGACGTGATCGAAGAGATCGCGCGTCTGCACGGATACGACAAGTTCGAGAACACTCTGCCGGCCTACAGCGGCGCCGTGGTCGAGTTGCCGCATGCGGCGATGGATGCAACTTTGCGCAAGCGGGCACTGGCGCTGGGATACAACGAAGCGTTGTCGCTGACATTTATTTCACACGCCGACGCCGAGAGGTTTTCTGCGGGGGCGAAGGTGCTGGAGTTGGAGAACCCGCTGAGCGAAGAAGCCTCGGTGATGCGGACGTCGCTGGCTCCGGGCATGCTCGATATGCTGGCGTGGAACTTGAATCGCGATGTGGCTGAGGCTCGCCTGTTTGAAGTGGGCACCGTGTACGAACTGTCGGGCGGGTCGTCCGGCGAGTCTCGCGTGGAACCGAGGCGCTCGTGTCTGGGCGCGACGGCGGCAGCAGTGCGAAGTGCTTTGCCAGTGGGCAAGGCGCTGGATGCGAGCAAAGGCGAGCATGCCGCGGCTGCGGAGATGTTTCGCGGATTCAAAGGCGATGTGGAGAATTTGCTGGCGGCGTTTGCAGGAGAGGCAAGTTATGACCGGGAGACGTCCGAATATTTTCATCCTGGACGCTCGGCGCGGGCGCGGGTGAATGGTGCGGTGGTGGCGCAATTTGGGCAGATCCATCCGGAAGTGGCCGCGGCGCGCAAGTTGCGGCAGGATGTGTTCCTGGCGGAGTTCGATCTGGAACAGCTGTACAAGAATGGGCTGCGACCGGTGAAGTTTACGCCGCTCGGAAAATATCCGGCGGTGGAGCGGGATTTTTCGTTTGTGTTTGGCGATGAGGTTTCGTTCGCGGAAATGCAAAAGGCGGTCACGGGATTGAACGCCCCCGAGTTGCGCGATTTCCGTCCGGTGGAGATTTTCCGTGGCGGGTCGATTGCCGCAGGAAGATACTCAGTGTTGCTGCGAGTTCAGTTTCAGTCGGTGGAGAGAACGCTGCGCGAGGATGAAGTGGCGCAGTGGTCGGGGAAGATTGTGGCGGCGCTCACCGGCCTCGGCGGAGCGCAGAGAGTCTAGCAAATCCCCACTCTAGCCGCAAAAGACGCGGCTAGAATGGGGCACCCGCAATGTTTCCGCAGGCGTCGGACGTCAATCCGCGGATGTCAGGACCGACGCGTCCAGCTCTTTCACCGAGCGGAAGCCGCTTAGGCCCATGGTGAGGTCCAGGTCGGCCAGAAAATTCTGCACTACGTCGCGCACCCCTTGCTCGCCGGCGATGGCGAGACCCCAAATATAGAGACGCGCCAGCAGCACGGCGCGCGCGCCCAGGGCTAAGGCCTTGACGGCGTCGGCACCGTAGCGGATGCCGCTGTCGAAGAGAATGGGAATCTTATTCTCAATCGCGGCGGCGACGGCAGGAAGCGCATCGAGCGCGGCAATGGCGCCGTCGACCTGGCGGCCTCCGTGGTTGGAGACAATGATGGCGTCGGCGCCGTGCTCGAGCGCCTGGCGGGCATCGTCGGGGTGCAGAATTCCCTTCAGAAGAATTGGCAGGCGCGTCTGCTGGCGAAGCCAGGCGAGATCGCTCCAGGCTAGGGCGGTATTCGAAAACGTCGTGGCCCACAGGCGAATGGCAGCGGCGGGATCGGCGAGCGGCGGTTGCTGAAGGCGTGCGCAAAAAACCGGGTCGGTGAAGTAGTTGGCAAGTCCATGGCCGAAAAGAAATGGGAGAAAGGGATGCTGAAGATCGCGTTCGCGCCATCCCAGCATGGCGGTGTCGAGGGTGACGACGAGCGCCGAGTAACCGGATTGTTCTGCGCGTTGCAGCAGGCTGGCGGTGAGTTCGTGATCCTTGCCCCAGTAAAGCTGGAACCAGCGCGAAGCGGTGGCCATGTTTTGGCCAACTTCTTCGATGGGGCGCGAAGAAACCGTGCTGAGAACGAAAGGGATGCCGAGAGATGCTGCCGCGCGCGCGACGGCGAGTTCGCCTTCGGCATGAATAATGTTCTGCACACCGACCGGCCCGAGCAAAACGGGCGCGGGGAAAGTTGTGCCGAAGAGTTCGACGCTGAGGTCGCGCTGCGAGACGTCGCGCAACATGCGCGGGACAATGCGCCAGCGATCGAAAGCAGCGAGGTTGGCGCGCGCGGTGCGTTCGCCCGAGGCGCTGCCGGCAACGTAATCGTAAGCCTGGGGTGACAGAACTTCGCACGCCTTTTTTTCCAGCTGATAGAGCGGAATCGGGACTGAGAGAGTTCTTCCCGCCATGCCAAGCTGGTAGATTTCAAGCTGACGCTGCATGCCTGGGCTGGGGGCGTTCGGACTGGGAACGGAGTGGGGTGAATCGGGCATCGGCTTCCTCGGAGTCAGGCTAAGGAGCGGGGATTATTCTATATTGCCGCAGTGCTTCGAGGTCACGAGCATTTTCAGTGTCACGCAATTCAAGAAAACACAACCACAGAGGGCACTGAGGAACACAGAGGAAAACACAGCCCGATCTTCCGTCTCGGAGTTAATCGATTTCTCATACGCCCGCCCGGGTTTCAGGTTTTCCGGTGTGCTGCCGATAGTAAGAACGTGGGAAACATGTCTGCTGGACAAGCTGCGGCGCCCGCCCGGGTCAAGGATGTGAAACCGCTGCGGTATGTGGCGCGGCAACCGATCGTTGACCGGGACGAGAAGGTATTCGGCTACGAACTGCTGTTTCGCGACGGCCTGGAAAATGCGTTCCATGGCGACACGGACGAGGCGTCGCGGGCGACGCTCGACCGGTCTCTGCTGATGGGACTCGATGTGTTGTGCGATGGGCGGCGGGCGTTTGTGAATTGCACGCGAGATACGCTGATCAAGGGACTGGTCACGCTGCTGCCCTCGACGACGACGGTGGTGGAGATTCTGGAAACGGTTCCGGTGGATCCGGAGGTGGTGGCGGCCTGCCAGAGTTTGAAAGACGCGGGATACACGCTTGCGCTCGACGACTATGTGGCCGATGATCCGCGCGAAGCGCTGGCGGAGATGGCGGACATCATCAAGGTGGAAATGCAGCTGACCACCGAGGAGCAGCGCGCGGTCATGATCAAGCGGTTCAGTCCGGGGCACTGCCGGATGCTGGCGGAGAAAATCGAAACCCATGCCGAATTCGCGCGGGCGCGGGATCAGGGCTTTGTATACTTCCAGGGCTACTTTTTCCGCCGTCCGGAAATGATGAACACCCACGACATGCCGGCCAACCGGATGAATTATCTGCGCATGCTGCAGGAAGTATCGCGCCCCGAATTGAATGTGCGCGAACTGGAAAAGCTGGTCAAGACGGAAGCATCGGTGTGCTACCGCCTGCTGCGGTATATGAATTCGGCAGTTTTCACGTTCCAGAGCGAAATCCATTCGGTGCGCCATGCCCTGTCGATTCTAGGAGAGCGCGACGTGCGGCGATGGGTGCGGCTGGTCGCGGCCGTGGGTGCGGGTCAGGAAAGAACCAGCGACCTGGTGCTGTCGGCGCTGGTGCGAGGGCGGTTTGGCGAATTGCTGGCGGCGCAAGTGCCGCATGGAGAGTCGGATTTATTCTTGCTCGGCCTGTTGTCGTTGATCGATGCCATGCTGGAAATGCCGATGGCCGAAGTGCTGAAAAAAATTCCGCTGGATCATGCGACCAAGGCGGTGCTGTTGGGGCAACCCAGCGTGCTGCGTCCGGTGTTCCAGTTGATGCTGGCGCATGAGAGCGGGGAGTGGCAAGCGGCGGCGGATTTGAGCGCGAACCTGCAGGTGAATACCGAGGATGTTGCCGGATTTTATTGGCAGGCGCAGCAGTGGGCGCGGGCCGTTTCGAGCGGGGAGTGAAAGGCGGCTCTCCGCTTCCGCTCTCGGCTTCCGGAGCGAGAAACTGGCAGGGGTCGGGAGAGACGTTGCCGGCAACGTCTCTACAGAAAAACTCTCAGCCATGACCTCCTGTGCAAAAGATGGGTCGCTGGGGCCTTGCGCGGTTGGGCAAGGGCGAGTACCATGAAGTTGTTCTCATTTAGGCCTCGTTCCCGCGCAGGCCTTCCGCGCCAGCCGATCCGAGGCGGCGCCGTACGGATCCGATAAACGGAAAATCGATACTGAGTCAAACTTAAAGGTTTTATTTCTCGAATAGCAGTTCGTTTGAAGAGTTGGGGTTCGTTCCATAGTGTGTCCAGTCGCCACCCGCAATTGCGTCGATCCGATTCTCGGTGCCCGGCGGAGCTTCGCCCGCAAGGGTGAGATCCTGCGACTGGCGGGGCTTTGGGATTCCGTCAAAATTCTGCAACAGTGCGCATCAGCTTGAGAGGACTATGAACGCAGGACCAGGAAGACCCTCCGGTGGTGGGGGAGGAAGAAGAAGGCGGCGCGGACGCCGTCCACACAACCAGCGCGGACAACGGCCCGGGCCGGGCCTGAGCCGGGAAAACAAAGACGGCATCTACACGGCGCCGATGGACCACAGTTATCGCGCGGCTATGAATGGGAACAACAACAACGGGCACAAGGGCGGCGGCGGGCGGCAGAGGCCGGGTTTCGCGGCGCAATATCCGCAGCCGGAACCGGAGCCGTTGCCGGCGATCACCGAAGACACCAACTCGCGCATCTTTGCCTTCATCGAAGATCTGTTTTTCATGGCGAAAATCCAGGAAACGGCGCGCAAACTCAACGTGAAAGTTGAGTTTGTGAAGTCGGACAAAGATCTGATGGAGAAGATGGAGCAAAACGGCGAAGAGAAACCGTCGCTGATTATTTTCGATCTGAACAACGCCAGCGTGAAACCCCTAACCCTGATTCCGAAGCTGAAGAGCAAGCTGAAGAAGGGGACATCGATCATCGGGTTCCTGTCGCACGTGCAGGGAGACTTGAAGCAGAAGGCGCACGAAGTGGGTTGCGACATGGTGCTGCCGCGCTCGGCATTTTCTCAGAACTTGCCGCAGTTGTTGCGCCGGCACGGCGCGCCGGAGGATGCGGAGCCGACGGTGCAGTAGTGCTCCTTGTTCCGGACTCTGAGCTTCAGATTTAACAATTGCCAGAGCAAATTCGCTTCCACGGTTTCGACGTGCAGTTTTTTCACTCCGCATCTCCCGATTCGCAAATCTCGCGCACTGTGCGCTATTTAGCGGATGCGGATGCGGCCAAGGTCGCTGGGTCCAACTCCAGGACCACCCAGTAGGCTGCGCGAGGTGGTGCCGTAAAGGGAGTCTCCTTGCGGGTGAAGGACAGGTAGAGCGTGCGCATCAAGCAAACGGCGAAAGCGTCAGGGCGCGTTTGCGTCTGCGCATTTTCCGCACTGCCGTCCTTTCCGACTCGCAGGAAGAATTCAACCTTGTGCTGGTCGCCGTTGGATTCCTTCAGGCAGGAATCTTCGAAAACCGTCAATTTTTGTTCCACGTCTTTCCGGTAAGCTTGGCCTTCCTGAGTTTGCATGTTGTCTTGGGCTTCCTTCCGGGTGGTGCGGGCTTCGATTTGCATAGGAGCGGCCTGCGCAGCAGTGTCTTTGTTTTGCTTGAACCAAGCCTCCGTGATCCATTTCTCCTCGCTCCAGTTGTCGCCGATGCGCTTGAACGCGGCATCCGCGGCCACCCAGTCGCTGGATTTGGAGGCCATGAGCGCAAAAGAGTTCACGAGAGACATGGATACACCGTATTTCTTCTCCAGGGCGGCGAAACCTTTCTGCAAGCGAGGCCAGGAAAAATGGTCGAACTCCGGCTCCTGGCACCCACAGAGAATTCCTTCGGCAATCTGGAAATAGAGGATGTCGCCGGCTTCTCCGCCCACTCGGTCGGCGGTGTCCTCCGCGAAACGCGCGGCATCGCCTTCTTCTCCGCTCCACTTGGGCAGAAGATAATTGGCATAAATCCGGTAGTAGTATGAGTAATCCGGTTCAAACTTGACCGCCTGCTGGAATAAGGCGGTAACCTGCCGCAGATCCCAACTCTGTCCTTCGGCGACCTTTTGCATTGCGATGTACCAGTCGGGGCATTTGCTGGCGAGAGCGGAGTTCTCATCGAGAATCGATTTTGCTTTTGCCATGCGCTCGCCAAATAGCTTCCACCCGCTTTCACTCACACTATTGGAATAGCCGTCGCCGCGCGCATCCCAGCCGTAACTTGCATAAGACTCGGAGAGGGCGATCATGGCCGTGACTGAGTTGGGCTTGCGCTGTCCCCAGAGCTGGACCAGCTCCATATGCCGAAGCCAATCCTCCTGCGTGGGATGACCGGGCTTGGGGGAATCGAGTCCGATGTAAATGTTGCGAAGCTTCCATGCCCCTCCGGGAAATCGTGTCTTGCCTGCCCGGGCAGCGTCGGCGAGGCAGTCCAGTTCCGCGAATTTTTCCTGCTTGAGCAGTCCTGCAATGGCATCACGGTATTCATCTAACGCCTGAACGTCGGTCGTGGTGTCGAAGTCGGCGTCCGAAAATGCGCACGGCGGGGCGGCGGCTTGGTCTTTCCTGTCAGCGGCAGATGCACGAGCGCCATGGAAAAGAGCGACCAGCAACGCAGCCACGCCGACGATACGGGCGCCGGCGGTAAGTGTATGGAAAGCGCGGTCAAGACTATGCGGCAAGCAGGGGCGATAGCTCATAAGAAGTCCGGTAAAACCAAAAGCTACGAATCTGCCTCGATGCTACTAAGCCAGGAATGCAGTGTCACCGTTACCTTAGTGAAGGGTGAAGGACGGAAGAAACCGGCTTTGTGGCATAATCTGTCGTTCTCCCGAAAACCCAGAAAGCGCAGAAACGCTACTCGGTTCGCGCACGAAATAATGCTGTCATGCGGAATCTCAAGATTATTCTCGGCGCTGCGGTTCTTGTTCTGGCGGTGAGCACAGGCTGGCAGGTTGGTTCGGCCGTAGTCGCCAACATGAACTTGCAAGAAGACTTGCGCGACCTGGGATCACAGGCGGGTGCTCATGTTGGATTTGTCGTGCCGAACACAGATGCGGACGCAACTCCTACGGTAATCCGCAAAGCGAAAGAACATGGCATTACGCTGGAGCCTGCTCAGGTTACGGTGCGGCGCATTGGTGCCGGGGAAACATCAACCCTGTACCTCGCGGCGGACTACACCGTGCCCGTCAATTTGGCGCTCTTTTCGTTCAACCTCCATTTCACTCCATCGAGTGAACGGAATGGCTAACGCTATCCTGGAGGCCAGACGAGTGGTCGTCCACCGAGCAGATGAACGTGCAGGTGGAAGACGGACTGTCCGGCGCCGGGGCCGACGTTCAGGACGGTGCGGTATCCCTGCTCGATGTTGCGCTGGCGGGCGATTTGAGCGGCGGCGAGGTGGCAGCGGCCGATGATTTCCGCGTCGCCGGCCTCAGCTTCTTTCAATCCGGCAAAATGTTTTTTGGGAATGATCAGGACGTGCGTGGGCGCCTTGGGATTGATGTCTTCGAAGGCGAACACGTGGTCGTCTTCGTACACTTTCCTGGCAGGAATCTCGCCGCGGAGGATGCGGCAGAAAAGACAGTCGGTCATAACCCTCGCTCAGATGGGGATGACCAAACGATACACTTGCGCTGCAGAAATGTCAGCCGCAAGGTAGGTTTCATCGACTGCGCTGTCGCCAGGCTTCCGCCGGACACGCCACTTGTTACGAATCCCCGGAATCCACCGAAGTAGTCGTGCGCTCGGTCGCCGCGGGACTACACTCTGCCGTACCTACCCCCGGGAGGACTTGCTGTTCGTTCAGGAGGCAACCGTCCACTCTGTCCGCAGCTGTTCCTAAGACTCGGGGTCGCGTCGCTGCAAACGCTATCGGGGAGAAAGCATCGAATGCCCCCCCTCCGGTTTGACGGGTAGGTATATACGGACGGCAAAATGCTCCCTCCCCCCCCACCGGGCGCGATTTTGACTTCGGCCCGACCGCGCGCGAGAAGGACTCGCTGCGAGACGCGAGGGATGTTCCTATTCTGTCGGGCATCCTGTATCCTACTTCCAAAAGACATCATCTACATGGTGGAGTCGTCACCCGATCCGACGCTTGCCCGAATTGATCAGGTTCTGAACGACAATCGCAGGACGGAGACGCTATTCATCGTCTTGGCTGTTCTCCTAGGTTCTGCGCTCGAAGGGAACCTGCGTGACGTTCCATATATCCCGATGTTGAAAGATCCTGAACCACGTCAAGGGTTCTTGCATCCTGCCAAGTTCTCTGAACTGCACGACGCCATGCCAGAGAACTTGCAGCCGATTCTGTTTTACCTCTACCTGACTGGATGCCGCACTACGGCTGCCAAAAAAGTGGACTGGACTCAGGTCTCATTCAACGGGGAGCGCGTCGAGATTTTGCTCCGCGCTGAGCAAGTGAAGAATAAAAGACCGCTTCTGCTGCCGCTCCCGGACAAGCTGGCCGATGCGCTCAGAAAGACGCCGTTGAAGAAGAGAACCGGACCTGTGTTCGACGCTACCAATCTGACGAAGGCTTTCCGGAAAGCATGCGTAGCAGTCGGAGAGGGGACATGGCGCGACCCCAAGAACCATGATGCTGGCTACGACGGCCTGATGCTGCACGATTTGCGCCGCAGCGGGGTCCGCAACTTGCGACGGGCAAAAGTTTCAGAGGACGTGGCAATGAAGGTCAGTGTTCAGCAGGTACAACATCGTGGACTCTGACGACCTGCATGACGCGATGCAGAGTGTCAGTGAGTTTGTGAAGAGCAAGAGCAAGGCCGCGTCGTCCTAACTATGTCGTTTAACCAAGGACTTCCGCAGAGATGCGCCGCCCCATTTGTCTCCACGTTGTCCGTTTTTTGTAAATTTCCTGAAGCCAATGCTCATCTACTTCCAGAATGGTGTAATGTGACTTTTCAGGCACAATTCCTCGAACCCCTGCACGCGATAATCGATTTTTCGGGTCCCTTTAGGCACTTATCCTTAAAGGAGTAACAACCCATGAACATTGTTGGAGGTACATCGAAAAAGCTTCTTCGAGTTGGGCTTGTGTCTCTATGGCTCGCAGCAGTCGCATTCGTGACCAGCTTTGGAACGCTACAGAGGGTGGAGGCGATTTGCCCTTTCCAATCAAGTAACATCGGGATATGGGTTTATCATGATTGCGTCTATGCTGGAGGCTGCGACAATCACGGGGAAGACATAGTATGCGAGACGGACATCTGCGGCAAGACGGGTCATTGTAACGGAGGAGAAATACAATACTGCATCCTCTACGAAGACTGCGGTCTGTTTCCGGGGTGCAATACGTGTTCGTGACGCGCTCGGGGATTTGGAGCGCTATCTAGCTTGCGAAATTGCAGGGAGGTCTATCATGCGCAAGAGATTGTTCTTGGTCGGACTTGCTACGGTCTGCGTAGTGTGCCTATCAGTTCTAGCCGTTAAGAAAGAAATCGTTTTGGCCGAACAGGTTCATTCGGGGAGTAAAACGGCCTTCACCGCGACCCAGATTACGAGGATGTATGATCAAGACGGCAGATTGCGACACACTCTTGATTCCACGTACGCCGTGCGCAGCGACGGCTCGTGGGTTGAAGTACGAACATCCGGCGACGGCCGACCCCTCGATGGCAGAAAAGTGGTTTTCGACCTCTTGTCGCAAGAACGTACGGTGATTATTCCGGCAACGGAGTCAAAGACAACATACCACTTGGACCCCGACGATGTGTTGCGCGCAACACGCAGTCCTGATTCAAGGTGCTCCATCAAAGGGCAGATCGGACCAGATGTTCAGTTTCAAGAGATCGGAACGGGCAAGCGTTTGAACATTCCCGTTGTAGGCTATGTTTGGACGAGGACACAGGGTGATTTGACTAAGAAGGCTTCCGAAGAGTGGCTAGCACCATCTTTGAATTGCTTCCCACTGGAGCAGAGAGTAACTGTGATTCGGGAGGGTGCAAAGATAAATCCTGTCACCTCAACTGAGGTTCAGACGGTTGAGCTAGCGGATCCCGACCCAAGCCTTTTCTCAATATCGACCGATTACGTCGAAAAATCCCCGTCGCAAACTATCTCGGAGGAAGCTCATCTAAAAGGGCGAATGTGCTCCTCTTGTGAATTTGCAAACGGGGAACTCGACAAAGCCTACTACGGCCATCAGAAAAAGCATTGAAGGATTTTATCGCGATCCCTCTTTGAGTGGACATGCGATCTAAAAATTCGCGGTGTAGAATGGAGAGATGCGCCGCATCCGCCCACGAACATAGCCCCGCCCGCAAGTCTCCTGAGGCTAATCGCAATTTAATTGCAATTGGACTGCCTGCATCCCTCGTAAGTTGTTGGTAGCGCTACCGGGAATCGAAGTTGTGACCAATTGAATTTTGCCCATAAAAATGGGGGATTCTTAATGCTTTTGCATCTTCAACTTACAGCGAGCAGGGAATCCCCGATTTTCTGAGCGATCCTTTTTTGCATAAATGATGGTGAAATTCAAGTTCGTTTTTTTGAATTTTTTGGGACAAATTGGGACAAAAACCTGTGTTCGCTAGCCTCGGGGTGCGCGGCTTTTTGTCTCCGGCTATCCGGGAATGGCAGCCAGATGAAGCTGCGAGCACCCCGGCGGCATTGCAGTATCCAGTGACGTGCAGCCAACGAAACTGCCAATTGGGTTGGCGAAGGCGCTCCCCTGGAAGCGAAGATTCCGTGCGACGATTTTACACAGTTAGCATGGGACACAGCCAGAGCGCGCGACGGATGTGCCGCATCATGACCATCTTCTTTGATCTCGGTCAGCCACTTTTCGACGATTGACGGCAAGCGTTCCTGATCGCACAGTTGCTGGATGCCAGCATGCAGCGGGTGCTCTGGACACTTCTTGTGCAAAATGACTCCGTACAATATTCTGAGGCACATCATCGCTGTGGTCTTCGTGGCTCCCACGTTGAAGCATTTTTGTGCCCTACCCAGTCCTTGGCAATTAGATCAGGAATTGATTTGTGAGCGGTCAGCTCTGGTCCTGATGGATAAAACGTCAGCGAATCAGTCTGACGATCCTGATCCGCGTTTTGTGCTCCGTTTTTCGTCGTGATAACGTATGTACGTTTGCGACATCTCGTAGAATTACACTGCAGAATCGCGTAATAGATGATCTTGGTACCGGCTGGGTCCTGCCCGACATTGGTTACGGCGAATGTGCTGGGCGTGTCGCAGTGCGGACACCGCATGTAAACATTGTGAAGAGCGTTTTGGTGGAAATACGCTTCCCAATGGTTGGGTAGTGGCATGGTTTCTCTCCCTGATTAGTGCTTTTAGCCCAAGCGTACCATCTACGCTTTTTGCGTGCACCTCAGGCTTCTCGTGCGGGGGCCGAGACTCCCACCAATTCCGCCAAGACCTGCCAGTGCCTCTTATGCGATCGGTACCCTTGGCGAATCCGACTCGCATACCACCGTGACACTCCAATCCGTGACCGAATGACCGAGGTTGACACACCGGCGAGCAGCGGCTGGATTCGTTGCGAAAACACTTCGGGCGTAAGCCAGTCCGGCTGCTTCGATGCGTCCCATGCTGAGCATGCCTCTGCGTGCCGGCGCCGCGAAGCCACATGTTTGGCGCGCGCTTCCGGGCTGCGTGCCGCTATTCGCCCAATTCGAGCAACGCCCCCAAGGCGTTCGGTCGCTCCATCAATCGCGCAATTCGCACAATGAGTGCGTCCAGCGGCGATGTTTTTCCCGCACCCTCGACAGAGCGTCTGCGGAGGCTGCGTACGTGGAGCAGGTGGACAGGTTGGCGCGCCTTTTGCCTGTCGCTTGTTGCCCTGAGTCAGCCGCGTAGCGAACGGAGCATCGGGTTTGCGTATGGTTGACCAGAACGCACGCGCTACCCACTCCGCATAGGGTGCGACGGCGCGTCCCCAAGTGGGCGCGGTCTGGCATAAGTGAGCAGCAAACGAGCCCAGCAAGCGACAATTCCCATCCCTCTGTTCAACAAACCAATCTCGACTTAGCGACTGTCGCGTGATCCATTCCAGCAGGTAGGAGTCCACCTGCGGGCGAACCGGCTCCATGAGATCGCAGGCCAGACTGTCACGCGCGGTTGTATCAACATGCAGGACCCCCAGGCCGACATCGAGTCCGAGTGCGGCAGCTGCTATGCGTGCCTCGGATTCCAAAAGGCTATAAAGGTAGTTCAGGATCGCATTGGCGGGGGAGGCGGCTAGTCGGGGTGACCCTGAAAGAGGCGATTGACGACTTCCGAAACTGAGCCAATGTTCAGGCACTCGGCGCAGGTCCTTCTTCGGGAAGTTGATGGGCAACGTGCTCCACGCCGACCAGTACGCTCGGGCGGCCTGCGACTCGATCAGCCGGATCGTTGTGATGCTGTCGGCGGTAGGCACCTCCGCACGGAATCGAGCAATCGTGTCTGCCGTCGTGGTGTCCAACAGCTTGATGCGCGCGACCTCTTCCTGACCAGCAAGTTTTTGACTGATCAATTCCCGCGTGATGCGCAATGCGGCTCCCGAATGATGGGCAAGCGCTTGAGCACGGCGGAGCTTCGCATCCGATGGACGAACGGGACCCGTTGTCGCGAGAATGGAGCCGTCACGGTCGAGCAGGAGAAAGCTGGCGTCCTGATCGGAGACCCATCGGAGCGCCTCAAGGCTGATGAAGCCGTCGCTGCCGATTAAAACCAGCCTTTTCAGTCCGTGGCCCACGCGAGCGAGCCTGATCCTGCGCCGCTCGGGGCCGATGCCATCCTCGATTTCGAGATGGCCACATTGCATTCGCACTTTGATGCCAAAGCCAGAGAGCGTTAAAACGCCACTCTTGCCAATCGGAGATTTGCGGGAAAGTCCTTGTTGCGGTAGGGTGCCTGAAGCTGCCATCGAGCGATACCTCCATGGTGGTTAGGGCTTGTCGGCTGCTTCCAACAGTCGGCAGGCCCGCTTATCTCTCTATTATTGTATAGCTTAGGCTTGTCGGGTGCCACGTCAATGCCAGGCTTTCGAACCAGTATTCGGGTGTCATAGCTGAGTAGCCCACAAGTCCGTTAAACTTCCCTGTAGGAAATGACTCCTAGAGAAGCCAAAAACAATTCTGCTCTCACGTCAGCGCTAGAAGCTGTGGCGAACCTATGCGGCCGTGAACTCGGCGAACTCGATCGATCTAGCGGGTTAGAGGCTGTCAGCACACACTCCGAGATAGAGCAAAGGAATATCAACGAAAAGAGTGCAGCCTTTTATCGATCTTTTGTTCCATTACGCAGGCGGATGACTGCAGTGCTGGCGGGTAGCTACCGGCTGTACTTCAAACTGGCTCTCGTGCATCCGAACCAAAACGGAGGTGATCCGGGTGCATGGGCGTGGATTCAGCTTCGGCCCGCCGTTCATGTCGCGTTGGAATGGATGCGTGACTGGTATGTCTTGGCATGTGACGGAGAAAGTCGAAGGATGCGCCGCATAGCCTCATTTCCATACGAGCCTGGAAAGGCAGTATCGACTCTCATCCCAGCTTCTTTTGATCCTTTTCCGCCGATGACAGCTTGGCGCGCTCCGGCCTGGCTGTTTCACGTTTCTCTCGCTTTGGTTGGGATCGGAGTAGTGAAGACGGATCACATTCCAAGTAAGGAGTCAGCCGAGAGACTGGGCCCGAGTCACACTCGCTTGATCCTTAAGGGCGCTCGGCGGGTCTTTCTGATGGAGTTAGGTACAGCCATTGAAACCGTGCGGGACGAGGAGGTCGTCGCTGCCGGTACAGTTCGCACAGAGACTCCACATCCCCCGGAGCGGCGACCGAACAAGCGGAAGGGATGGGAGCAAAGACTCAAGCTTCACGATGTCATCCGGAAAATCCTGAGCACCAACTCCTCTCTGCAAGGAATAAAGTTTTGCGGCGAACTGGACAGGAGACACGCCCTGCCTCTTCACGATTGGGTAGCTAGGGGAGAGTGGCGGACAGGACTTACTTGGAAAGAGGCATGGAATAATCCCGACCTGTGCCGCAAAATCCGCCGGGTACGCCAAGAAGCACAAAAAAAGAAGATCTAAGGGCCGTCGTTTTTGCCTACTCGGTTTTCTCGATTGGTGCACGATTTAACAAGCCTCAGTCCCCGACTTCAACCTACTCGCTAATAGTTGCGAGTAGGGTCTTGGAAGTGCGCGTGAACAGGGCTTTTACCGATCTAGCCTACTCGCAAACCTAACGCAGGCACTAAGCCTGCAAGCGCACTTCACGCGCCGACTGAGCTACTCGCAGACAAAGCCGAGTACTACAAAAGCGCCGTATCGACTCCTATCCTCGCAGGCATGGCGAAAGCTAGGACTCCCGCACCTAAGACGCGTCGCTGGCCTCGCTCGATCTCTGCATCGCAGTCCTCAGACCGCAGTCAGGCCGCTCGTGGGCGGGCACTCAAAGCACTCTCCGCCATGCGGCGCGGTGACACTCTTTCACGAGCCGCCCGCGACAACGGCGTCACGATTCGCACGATCAAGAGATATGCAGGATCGGCACTCGTGCAAGATCGCCCAGGGGGACGCATTCGCGCGACGAAAAGTGACCGACTCGTCCGGTACTTGCAAATTCCCGGCACTGATGGTCCGAGGGATGTAAACGTTCGCGGATCGAAAGCGGCGAGCAAGTTCGCAAATTACAAAGCCGCGATCAATCGCTTGCTGCGCGGTGATCGTAATGCCATGGCTCCGTGGCATGGGAAGAAGATTGCGGGAATTGAGCTCATAACGGACACCAAGACGTTAGTCGAGCAGGCTCGCAGGGACATACTTCCGTATTCGCTTTACCGCTCACTTTCAGGTGGTGCCGCGTGAAGCTGAGGCGATCACAAATCCGCTGCTGTGCAATATGCGGATCAACGAAGGACCTGCAAGATCATCATCTTGGAGGATTCCATCACGCTCCATTTTTCACCATCCCCCTCTGTGAACCACATCATCAAGCCGTCCACGTCGCCATTCAACGCGCTGGAGTAGACCTGCATTACACCTGTGTCGCGCAGGAACGTGCGCGAAGGGCAAGGATGGCGGCCTACGTTTTTCTCTGGTTTCTCGATGAACAGTTACTAGCTGCCCGCAAGAACAAAACGCTTCGGAGGACAAAATGACAGATCTACATGATGTGTTCGTTCGTGCTTACGCAGTCGCTGCCAAACAGAAACAGGATAAGAATAAGGATAAGGAGCACAAGAGCAAATCCCAGAGCGGCGATTCCCCAAAATGGCCGTGCCGCGCTCTGGTCATCGATACCGAGACGCGGATCACCGCTGATCAGTCTTTGACGTTCGGTGTCTTTCGTCTGTGCGAGCTCGAAGACGAGAAATACAAGCTGACACGGGAGGGCATCTTCTATGCCGACGATCTGCCCGCGAAGGATCGCCGGGTTCTTGAGGAGTATGCGAGAACGGCAGTATCGGATGCAAAGTCATTCCCGCCCGAGTTCCCGCTCTATTCGCGTTCTGAGTTCATGCAGAAAGTGTTCTGGCCTGCAAGCAAGCGAAATGGAGCATTGATCTGCGGATTGAATCTCCCATTCGATCTCGCCCGTCTGGCCGTGGCCTGGAGTCGGGGCGATCACGACGAATGGTCACTCACCATGTCGCAGTTCTCGAATGGAGTCGAAAACCGCTATTACCCGCGCATCCTCATTAATCCAATTGACAGCAAGAAGGCATTCATCAAGCTGGCAAATCCGTGGAAAACAGAAGAATGGGAACACGACGCCAAGGCGCACTTTTTGGACTTAAGAACGCTGGCCTGGGCACTGTTCAATCGCTCATTCTCGTTGAAGCGGCTTTGTAAAGAACTGCAAACCGAACATCAGAAGATCGACCACGAGCCTACAGGGGAAGTCACTGCCGAAGAAATCGAATACGCACGACAAGACGGTCGCTGCACGGTAGATGCTCTTAACGCGTTGAAGCAGGAGTTCGATAAACATCCAATCGATCTGAAGCCGCATTACGCCTATTCCCCAGCAAGCGTGGCGAAGAGCTATTTGGATGCCATGGGCATCATCCGACCAGACGAGAAATTCAAGATTTCACCGAAATATCTGGGCATCGCAATGCAAGCCTATTACGGTGGCCGCTCGGAAACCCGCATACGTTGCACCGAGGTCCCAGTCGTTCCCGTCGACTTCACGAGCGAATACCCCACATGCTGTGTGCTATTGGGCCTTTTCGATGTCCTTACGGCCGAGGGCGTGACCTTCGAGGAGGATACGGAGAATGTTCGTCGCTTGCTCAGCAAGATTTCGTTGGACGGCTGCTTCAATCCCGCAATATGGAAGAAGTTTGGGTTTTTCGCGCTGGTACAACCCGATAACGACATTCTGCCCGTTCGTACAGTTTATGACGGTGTGACGCAGAATATTGGGAACAACTACTTAACTTCCCAGACACCGCTGTGGTTTGCGGGTTGCGACGTGATTTCGTCCGCGATCAGAACAAAAAAGGCCCCGCGTATCCTGCGAGCAATTCGCATGGTGCCGCACGGTAAACAAGCTGGCATGAGAGCGGTGAATCTGCGCGGCAGCATGGTCGAAATTGATCCGTACAAGGACGACCTATTTCGCAAGGTGATCGAACAACGCAAGTTGAACAAGGCCGACAAAAAGCTCTATTACTGGCTGAAGATCCTCGCCAACGCGATTTACGGATTCTTTGTTGAGCTGATTCCCGAATTGCAGAACCAGAATCTGTCAGTGGAGGTCTTCTCAGGTGAGAAATGGTTCACTGATTCTTCGGACGTAGACGAAAAATCCGGAAAATGGTTCTTTCCACCCCTGGCTTCGCTGATCACGTCTGCGGGACGCTTGTTGCTCGCAATGACAGAAGCGTGCGTGGATGAGAAAAAGGGCACATATCTATTCTGCGATACCGATTCCCTTGCAATCGTAAGCTCCAAACATGGTGGACCACTCAATATTCCAGGCAGCCAGGGTCGCAGAATCCTGTCCTGGACAGAAACCCGGAAAGTCGCAGACAGATTCACTTCGTTGAATCCTTACGACCAGAAAGCAGTACGAGGATCGATCTTGAACCTCGTAGACGCAACTTTCATTGATTCCGATGGCACAAAACCACAACGCCAGCTCTACGGGTACAGCATTGCTGTCAAACGCTATGCGCTGTACGAAAAAACGGGAAAATCGAAAATCGTGATTGTTGATCCTAAAGCACACGGCATTGGTTTTCTGTATCCACCACAAGATTCCCCAAAGAACTGGGAAAACGAAGTGCCCCTCTGGATTTATCAGCTTTGGGATTACATCGTACGCGGCGCGTTGAAACTGCCACGAAAGGCACCGCCGTGGCTCGATGTTCCACAGATGATGCGCCTGACCATTACGACGTACAACGTGTTGGAAATGCTCGGAGAGTGGGAAATCGCACGTCCGTACAACTTTCTTTTGCTGCCAATGGTGGATCCACTATTTGGATTGGCATTTCACAGGCAGGCAGATGAGAAGGTTCTTCTGGTGTGCCCGTTTTCATCGAAACAAGAAGAATGGTTTGCCCTGGAATGCGTAAACGTGCATAACAGCAAGAAATACAAAATGCTCGATTGCAAACGGACAAATGGAAGCATCCCTTACAACGTAGTCTTTCCTTCCCAATTCGCACATCTGCTAATTCAGTATCAGCGACATCCGGAAGTTAAGAGCCTGGCTCCCGATGGAACTCCGTGCACGGCAGACACGAAGGGCTTGCTCAAGCGTGCGCACGTCATTGCGGGAGAAATTCGTTACGTCGGCAAGGAAACAGATCGCAAATGGGAAGAGGGCGACGAAATCAGCGTTTTGGAATTTGCGGCCACCGAATACGGGCGGAAAGGTAAAGTTGTCGCGAGTGAGGAGGTAAAGGCACAAATCAGCAGCATCGGAATCAACAAATGCGCGCGTGAAAGTGGATTTGATCGCAAGAACTTCATCAGGAAATTGATTCGTGATGTGCCGGTAAAACGCAACTCGTACACCGAATTTGTTCGCTGGCTTCAGGACTACAAGTCACAACCTCAGTTAAGGAGGCACTGATGTCGAATTGGAAAGACAAGTCTGTCAATGCCTGGAAGGATCAACGATCAAGGTTTTCGCAGATGGAGAAAGCGTTTGCCACTAAGGCAGAACACATGCCAAAGCACATCTACAGACATCAGTCTGGATCGCGACAATAGGCGCGGACTGATGAAATCCCCACCCTTCGAAAATCGCGAAGGGCGGGGCAGCCGATTCTCCTCAGGCGCTCTTACTGAACGTTGAGGTTGACGGTGATGGTGTGCGAAATGGTCGATGATGTTGCCGTGACGGTCACGTTGGTTTGACCGACAGGCGTTCCGGGATTGTGGGGTGGCCCGCCGCTGGAGCTGCTGCAGGCCGGCAGCCACAGCATCAGCAGTACGAGCACAGCCACAAAACTGATCATGGTGCGTGCTCTGGATTTGCGGCGAGCGGCAGGCCACAGCAGTCCCAGCAGCGCGGGGAAGAGAGTGGCGTAGAAGATGCGATTGCCGCGGCCTAACGGGCCCTCGATCAAAGACGACGCCGCGGTCGTGCCGATCATGACCGTCTCCGTAGTGGCGGAAGCTGCCGTGAAGGTGCAGGTCGATTCAGAGGGCAGACCGGTACACGCAAAGCTGGGCGCCGTGGTCACTCCCCCGAGCAAGCCGAAGGTGATGGTGCCGGAACCGCTCTGGCCGGGGGCGGTAACAGTGACATTCAATGTGCTCGGGGTCATGGTGAAATCCTGCACGTTGAGCGTGGAAGCGGTCGAGGTTGACGCACCTAGAGTTGTGTCTCCGGGATATTTGGCTTCGACATTGTACGACCCGCCGGGAATGGTAGTGCTGGTGAACGTAGCCACGCCGGCGGCTGTGGTCCCGCTCCCAAGAGTCGTGCTCGACGTTGTGTCCACGAACGTGACGGTTTCGCCGTTTGGCGGAGCTGGGGAGATGGTGGCGGTCAGGGTCACGCTGGCGCCCGCCGTCACGGTGGCTGGGGAGACTTGGAGTGTGGTGGTGGTGGGTGTAAGCCCGCTTGAGCCGGACCAGTTGGTTACCAGAACATTTGCGTTCACGGAACCCAGGCCGGTGACTTGGTCATAGCCGGTAGTGGTGATGAAGCCGAACTGAAAAGGGGCGGTGGCGGGACAGTTGGGGGTTCCGGACTGGCACGGGACGATGTTACCGCTGGGAGTGCCGGTAAGGCTGTAGTTGCCCGCAGGAATATCGTGGAAGGCGGTGGGCGTGCTCGCCGCCAGGGAATACAGCATCGGGTTTATGTTGCCCAATCCTGGTGCGGTGCCCTTGTTCTTATTCAGATAGTGGTTGAGCAACACCACAATACCGGCGAAGACAGGGGCCGCGGCGGAGGTGCCTCCCACGCGAGCCGTGTCCTGAGCGATTCCGTTGGCGCAACTACCTACGTAGGTGGCGCCGCCGAGGTTGGTGCAAAAGACGTAGCCATCGTGGGCGCCTGAGGCCGCCATGGCAACGTCGGGTAGATCACGGGCGCCATCATTGGGCACGCCTGTACCAGTTTGCCAGGTCGGTTTGGGAAAGAAGATGCTTGCGCCACCTCCGCCGGACCAGATAGTGCTGGGTATGAGGTTTGTTCCCACGGTGCCGTCGTTCCACGCGAATTCAGGAATGTAGGAAAGCGCTGAGCCTCCATTGGTACCGTTGTTCGGGCTCCAGTACGTACCTGGGTTGTTGACATCAGCGTCGAACTCGGTGCCCCCCACTGCGGTGACCTCCGGAGGGCTCGCAAAAAGGTTCACTGCAAAACCCTTGCTTGCCACAGTTACCGTGTTCTGGTTGTCGCAGTTTGCAGCACCATCGTCGCCTGTCGATACCATCAGAGTTTGGCCCTGAAGAGTGCCTTGCTTGATCAAAGCATCGAATTGCGCCGCAATCGCTGGAGTGTACTGAGTTTCGCAAGTACTGTAGCTCATGCTCATGACCGGCGCTAGGTTGTTGTTGATCGCATACTGGAGCGAGCCGACAACGCCGCCGCTTGCCGCGTCACATATCACGAACTTAATGGTGGCATTCCGCGCAATAGCTCCTGACCATTCCAAATCCAGGTCGGCTTCGCCTTCATCCGCTGTATATCCCGGATCCGTACAGCCTGTAGCCAACACAGGTGTGGGATCGTTCACGGACAAGTTGAATCCGGCGCGAAACTGTTCGATGTCGGTCATGTGTACATCGGTCCGCCCCATGATCGCGAGCGTCATGCCGGTGCCATCAACACCCGCCTGGTACAAAGTGGCAATGTCGTAGATCGTGGCTAGATCGTCTGGGGCCAAATAGTTGTTCCCTCCGCTGGTGTAATCTGGCGCGATCTGCCTGAACCCCTTGATAATCCCCGCCTTCGGCTGGAAGTTATTCAGGCCCCGGAAACCAGTCACGATGCCCTTTAGAGTTTTGGGGACGGAGGGATCCGTCACATTGGCGAAGCGCTCTTCGCCATCGACGGTGAAGCGGTGAATTTGGGTGTGGAACACGTGCTCGATTTCTCCAACCGTGGAGCTGAACGCAATCCAATTACGAGCGCGGGCAACTTCTACAACGGTGAAGCCCTGCAAGCGCAGCCAGCGTTTCAGTGCGGTGATGTCAGAGTGGCTCATGCCGAAGCGGTCTCCGTACTCTTCCGGGGTGAGCCATTTGTGATAGTTCGCGGAGGAAGGATCCTGCTGTTCGGTTAGCAGTTGTTTGCGCGCTGCTTCCTGCGCCGCCGTGGACTTCAGGAGCATGGTGACGTACGGCAACTTCGTCGAGGGATCGAGCGGGCCTAAATCATTTTCCGGCTTGGCTAGAGGGGAAACGCTCCCCTTGAGAGCGACGGTCTGCGTGTTGTCGATGGCGCTGGTGATGCGGTTTTGCTGAGCTACTGCCGAGGAAGAAATCGCGGCGGCGAGCAGGACAAGAACAATGATCTCTGTTCCCCTGGTCATGGATGCCTCCCCAAGGCTTTGAATTTTCGACTACTGGGATCACCGGGACTGTAACGATCTGGGCTCTCTGGGCTTCGAGACTCTGGAGGCGGAATCATAGGCCCACCGATAAAACAAGTCAATGTGAATGTCGGTTGGTGAATGTCGGTTGGGGGGGAGGGAGCATTTTGCCGCCCGTATATACCTACCCCCCTCCGGTTTGACCCTTCTTTTCTCGCGCCTGTAAGATCAGGAGTTACTCTTCCGCTGGCGGATTCTCCTGTGCCGAATCCCGTCATCGCACACCAAGATGCCGCACGAA
>Ga0209415_10004987_pt1 | contig 24088 bp, 20 predicted proteins | sample PeaSoiSIISIP2007_FD_187696 | JGI IMG/M metagenome (GOLD analysis project Ga0209415, IMG submission 187696) | Peat soil microbial communities from Weissenstadt, Germany - SII-SIP-2007 (SPAdes) (version 2) | ecosystem: Environmental > Terrestrial > Soil > Wetlands > Peat | place: Germany... | reverse complement strand
CCGGCGCAGAGTTCGGATCGTAAGTGGGATAATTCGCCAGCGCCAGAATCTCACCGGTGTAAGGATTCATGGCGACCAGAGACCCGTTGGCGGCGTGATTGGCGAGCACCGCTTTCTCGAGCGATTTTTCGGCGTCGTATTGAAGATTCGAGTCGATGGTCAGCGTCACACTCGCGCCCGGTTCCGGCTTACGAGACACCACCGAGTCATACGGATTCTGTTTGACGTCCGTGAACACGCGCGCCAGGCCCGGCTCGCCGGCCAAATCGTCATCGAAACTCGATTCAATTCCAGCCGTGCCGCGCTCGAACGTATCGTCGGGATTGACGATACCCATCGAGCCGACCACGTGCGCGGCCAACTGATGGTGCGGATAAAAGCGTCGCATTTCGGGCCGGAATTCGACCCATGAAAGATTCAGGCTGCGCAGCCGCGCCGCTTCATCGGCAAGAATCTTGCGCTTGATCCACAAAAATCCGCTGCCGCGCAGCGACGCCTCCTGGATCTTGTCAAACACTTTCTCGCGGTTCAGATTCAGCACGCGCGAAAGCAGATCGGCGGCCATTCCAGGATCCGAAATTTTTTGCGGATTCACGCATACCGATTCGGCCGGCAGACTCTTCGCCAGCGTCTGCCCGTTACGGTCGAAAATCGATCCGCGCGCGGCCGGAATCTGTTGCGTGCGCTGCTGCTGTTGCTGGGCGAGATGCGCCAGCTCGTCGTGATGGATCACCTGCAGCCACACCAGGCGCCCGAAGATCAACCCAGCCCATGCGAGCAGGATCCATAGGAGCCCATGAAGGCGGCGGGTGGATTGCGTCTCGGCCATGCTGCGCCCACTCTCTTACTTCTGGTTCATCGCCAGCGATCCGTTGCGGCCGTTTTCTAGATACACCACCTTCTGCGACGGCGGATCGATGAACTGCTGCTCCCGGGCCAGCTCTTCCATGCGCGCGGGCGAAACCAACTGGGCTTCCTCCAGCTCGAGCGAAGCCTGCTCGGTCGCCAGACGCTGGCCTTCCTTGCGAAGCGCCTGCACCTCATAGCCCGCCAGCAAGCTGTAGGCGCTCGGCAACAGAACGCACACCAGCAGCACTACGGCGGCGACTACGGAGCCGATCAGCCTCCAGCATGTCCCGCCCGCGCGCGGATCGGCCTCGCGGCGCATTCCGCTGTTGTCAATTTTTTTCACGAAGAAATAAATATCCTCGTTCGGAAACGCCCGGACGCGGACGGAGGTGTCCAGCTTCGGCGCCGGCGGTGTCTTGGACGGGTCGAAACTTCGTTCGATAATCCGGTTATATACGTTTGCTAGAGCAGCCATGATCCTTTTTTCCTCAAACCATTTCCACCGCGCGCAGCTTCGCGCTCCGTGACGCAGGGTTTCGCCCGATCTCCTCTTCCGCAGGCCGCACGACGTGCCGGGTGAGAATCCGCGCCCGGCCTTCCCGCGCCATTGCCTGAAAACTCTGCTTGACTTTGCGATCCTCCAAGGACTGGAAGGTCAACATTACCGCGCGTCCGCCAGGCTTCACCAGCCGCGGAATCGCGTCCAGCAGCGCGTCCAATTCCTCCAGTTCCCGGTTCACCGCGATGCGCAGCGCCATGAAGGTCTGCGTCGCGGGATGAATTTTTTGAGTGCGGGGCACGGCCTCCTCGATCAGCTTGGCCAACTGACCGGTGGATTTGATCGGACGCGCCCGCACGATTGCCCTGGCTATCTTCCGGCTCCTCCTTTCCTCGCCGAGTTTGTAGATCAAATCGGCAAGCTGTTTTTCCGATTCGAAGTTGACGATGTCGGCCGCCGTCTCGCCCTGACTGCGGTCGAGCCGCATATCGAGCGGGCCATCGGCCATCAGCGAGAATCCCCTCTCGCCCGCCGTCAACTGGTACCGCGAGACCCCTAAGTCCGCAAGCAACCCATCCAGTTGTGCAATTCCTTCGTTTCGAAGCGCCTTTTCCAGTCCGGCGAATGAAGTTTGAATAAAGCGAATCCGCGCGCCGCAATCCGAAGTATTCGCGCGCGCCAGTTCCAGGCTCTCCGCGTCGCGGTCGCACGCGATCACGAAACCCGTGGTCAGCCGCCGCGCGATCGCGCCCGCATGCCCCGCGAGTCCAGCCGTGACGTCCGCGTAGATGCCATCCGGCTTCAGCGCCAGATACTCCAAGCACTCGTCGAGCATGACCGGCACGTGCATACATAGCCGCTATTTCAGCCCTTTCTTCTCGAGGTTCTTCACCTTGTCACCCAGGTTCACCACGGCGCGCTGCATGCGCTCGTCGTAAATCTTCTTGGGGAACACGTTGATCCGGCCGCGATAGTAGTCCAACCACACCGGCTGCTTTTCGATCTCCAGCTTGCGCCGCAAATCGGTGGGCATCAGCACCCGGCCGGCCTCGTCGACCTCTGAAAAGTCCCCGTACACATTAGCTATAAATGCAATATCTTCAGCGCTTTCCGTGTCCTCGCCCGCATTCTCGAAAAGATTTTGATTGCTCTCCCACACCGTTCTGGGGTAAATTCTGGCTATCCGCATGTCCAGTGTGGTTATGAAAATCTTGTCCTCCAACGCCTTCAGGTACGCTGCGAACCGGACGGGCAATTTCAATCTGCCCTTCTCATCACACTTAGCCTCGAAAAGCCCCAGCGGAGGCTCCGCAATCGACACTTGACCGCCCGTTTGATCCACAAAAAAACAATCCGGTCCACATTAGACCACCTTTTTACACCGAACGCAAGAGTTTTGTTGCAGGGGAAGGATTTACGCCGTTTCTTCGCCAGTAGTGGGAGATTTGGATCCCTTAGTCCCTCACCGAAGCCTTGCCCGGAGGTATGATTGGCTCCTGGGACCGTGCGACTGGAGGCCATCAGGTGTCAACCGTCATCGCCTTAGTTCGGACAGCAGAGGGCATTGCGATCGCCTCGGACGGGCGTAAGTCGAACGCTGAAACGCACGAAATTATAGACGATGACGCACGCAAGATTTTTGCGATCTGCAATTCGGAGGCAACTCTAGCCTACGGCCTTGCAGGCACCATTGAGCTTGGGAATCATGAGAACGTGGTGCTATTTAATTTCGAGATTGAAGTACCACGCGCTGTGGAGCGGTTGTCCGGTATCAAACACCGCAATTGGTTCGAGTACATTTCGGCTCTTGCAACTGAGATTTCGAATACCGTCAACAAATCGCTTTACGGACTGGGCAGCACCCTTTCGTCTCCCGTTGACACCTGGATTTTCATCGGTGGGTTGTTCGGTAAGCACGTAAAGAGCGCACATATACTCTTTTGCCATGGCCAAACCAAGACGGAGGCAACGGTAACCACTCATCGCGCTGGCGTCAATCCTCCGCCATTCGGGTCACTGGCAATACTCGACCTTGTGAATAGGAAGGATTCACGCTTCCTGCCATACAGCCAGCCAGAGCGGGACCAAGTTACAACGCTCTCTGACGCGATAGAGAGGGTAAGGAGCGACATTTTGGCGCATTGTGACCCAGTTGCGCTGCAGGTCGATCAGGCGTGTTGGATGATGGGCGGCCGCGTGCAGCTTGCTACGGTTACGCCCGCCGACGGATTCCATTGGGTGCCAGGATTCGGATGTATCGGGTCACCTGAAGCTAAGTCCTAACCAAGGCGTAGCTGCCCGAAAAGGCGCGACGCCTAGCCCGTCCGGTGACGAAAGACGACCGACCCGCAAGAGGTAATCGTGGTTAATTGCCGATATCCACGTTAAGCGGTTCTGACGCGTCTCCCCTCAGCGTTACCTGAACGGGGTCCGATATAGAATTACCGCCCTCCACCGTCACCGCTAGATGCCCCATGCTGTTCCCAAATTCTTGTGGAAGGTTCCAGAACATCCAAAGAAACACAGCCACGAGAAGCATCGATCCGCCGCGCAAAACCTTGTCGAAATCCAAATGTATCTGCGCCGCCCCGGCCTTGAGAGACTCGACCGCCGCGTACGTGACGATTCCGAGCAAGAGTAACGAGATCGTTAGTTTATCTGGATGATTGGCGCGATATCTCGCCCATCCAGCCGGGTTGAACAACTCGAAGCCAAGATTCCACACAAGCAGCACCCAGGTGAGAAAAATCCAAGCGCCTAAGGCGCGGAGCCGAGACCATAGTTCAAGTTTTTGCATCCCGCTAGACTATCACCGCACGCAGCAAAGTGCCGCAAAGGATACTCCGTCAAGACGACAGAGACGTAGAATTTGGGGCTCAGTTGCTAAGTCACTGCGACCCCGGCCCCAGAACTTATGGGGTGGTTGAACACGGAAGAGATGAGTTCCATCGGCTGAGCGAACCCGTCTATATCACATTGGTAGACACGACGAGCCACCAACGAATAGGGCCTGTCGATGGGTCATGTTGGGCGTGATTTTGAGACGGCAGCGAGTTGCCTTTTTCAGAGACGTCCTCATGTCCACAGGACGCGCATCGGTAAATTCCGGAGCGCGGCGCAGCATCTCCAGGGTTAAGCTGAAGGTCAAAGTCCGGATTATCGCTTTTCTTGAGAATGTCCAACCTTTTGTAGCAAGCCATGGGCGCAGGATATCACGAAGACACCGGAACTAATATCTACTGCCACTGGTCAGCGTTCGCCTCAATCTCACCCCGAGCGCATTCCGCGCGTCAGCCACGCACCGACGGCCCTCGAAACAGAAGCGGCGGAACGGACCGTGCCGCCCGGGGAGTAGAATCGTAGACTCGTCTAGTCAGTTGCTATCGCTATTTCACACCGCTGGCGACTCGAGCGGGAAGAAATTCGTCACCAGCGCGCCAAGTCGGCAGCTTCGACGAGTTGGCTACATTGATCCCGATCAGAAAGCCGAAGCGAGCGAACTGTTCCATGCCTGAAAAATCCCAGTCGTCGCGATATTCGTCGGCCGGCTGGTGATAACGGTGTTCTTCAAAATCGTCGAAGAGCTTTTTGCCGGTCCCGGGCGGTTTTCCGAGCAGATCCTCGCCGCCCTCAATCGAAAACGACGGGATGCCGACGCGGGCGAAGGAAAAATGATCGGACCGGTAGTAAGTGCCGGCGTCCGGACGCGGATCAGGCTTGATCCTCAGATCGAAGCGCCGCGCGGCCTCTTCGACGATGGGATAAAAAGTGGTGCGTTCGGCGCCGTTCAACACCACGTCGCTGGTTCGCCCGAACGGCATGAACATGTCGAAATTCAGGTCGGCGGCGGTTTTTCCTGCCGCGACCACCGGATGTTGGCCGTAGTATTCCGATCCGCGCAGACCCGCTTCTTCGGCCGTGACCGCCAAAAATAGCGCCGAGCGCCGAGGTTTCTCCGGCAGATTCGCCCACGCGCGCGCCATTTCGAGAATCATCCCGCAACCCGTCGCGTTGTCGGCCGCGCCGTTGTAGATCTTGTCGCCGTCGACGGCTTGGCCGATGCCCAGATGATCCCAGTGCGCGCTGAAGATCACCACCTCATTCTTCAACTGTGGATCGCTCCCTTCGATTCTTCCCACCACATTGCGCGTATGAATTTCGCGAATTTTCGTCGGCGCGCTTCCGCGGAACCGCAGCGGCAATGGCATCGCTTTGAACCCGCGCGTATCCGCCATCTTAAGCAGTTCGTCGGCGGATTTGCCGATCGATGCCGCGATCTGGTCGCCTTTCTCCTTCGTCACCCATCCAGCGAACGCGAGACCCTGCTCGCCCGGCGCGAGCTTCACTTGTTGATCCTCGCGCCCCCAGGACGAGCGCACTACGTCCCATCCGTAGCTGGCGGTTGGAGTGGTGTGGATGATGATTGCGGCAATCGCGCCGCGGCGGGTGGCTTCCTCGTATTTGTAGGTCCAGCGGCCATAGTAGGTGAGCGCGCGGCCGGTGAAGAATTTAGGATCGTCGGAGGGCGGTTCATTCGTGAACAGAACCACTACTTTGCCGCGCACATCAACACCCGCATAATCGTCCCACTGATATTCCGGCGCGCTGATGCCGTGGCCGACGAATACCGCCTCCGCATCGAATGCGGCGTCAGTCTTCTGCGATAAAGTGACGCCGACGAAATCGTCAAGCCAGCGGAAGGAAATGGACCCGGCGTTTAACGTTGTAGAAGGCTGCGGCTCGGCGCCCACCAGGGTCAGATTCTGAAAATACGTACCGTTGTCGCCGGCGGGTTTCGCCCCCGCAAGTGCGAGCTGCGCGGCGATATATTCGGTGGCCAAATCGCCTCCGCGCGCGCCGACGCCGCGGCCTTCCAGAAGATCGCTGGCCAGGAATTTCACGTGGGCGCGGATGCGCTGACCCGAAATATCGTTCATCTGGGCCTGCGTTACGCCGAGCGTGCAGCAAGCCAGCAAGAGGATACGCTTCATATGGACTTACCGCGGGCTACATCTTCGAGAATTCGCTCCGCGCGCTTGGGATTGAAGACGCCGCAGGAACAGAAGCGCGTCAGGTAGCCGGCGGCCTGCTCCGGCGTGCGGCGGCCCTCCTTCACCCAATCGATCATCTTCTTGGCGAGAGAATGGCTTACCATCCCGTGGCCGCACATGGTGGACAGCAGCATCACCTTGGAATCAGGCAACTTCTCCGTCTTCCCTTCGAATCCCAGTGAATATCCGACGCTGTGCCGAGGAATGCCGGCGGCGTAGCAACATTGCTCCGCGCCATCGATCGACGTCGAGACGTTGACGCTCAGCCCCAGGTCCGCGTCCTTCACGGCCTTTACGAAGTCCTCCGCCGCCATGCGGTTATCGAACACGGCAGCAACCGTCGTGGGAGCATCCAGGCCGCTGATCACCGCCTGAAAATCCGGCTTTGTGTCGCGATCCCAATGCGAGGTCGGATTCATTTTGCGGCACGGCCTCAGCGCGCCGCCGTGAATCGCGTCGCCCAGGTTCACGGGGTGGAACGAAACCGCCATCTCCAGGAATCGGCGCAGCTTAGGCAACGCGCCCTGCTCATTTTTTCCTTTGCTGGCGATCGCGAATACGACGAAATCGTCGTGAAAGCTTTCGGCGTCGCCAAAGCGATGCAATGTGTTGGTCATACGGCAGCGGGCTCCTGAACGGGTTTTGGCTCCGCGGTATTGGTGATTCGGCCCAGACCGATGTTGGTCTTGGCGCGATCCAGTTGATAACCAAGCTTTTCGAGAATCGGGCCGACCACGTGATCTTCGCCATGTTCGTCGCAGCGCGTACCGACGCCCAGCGCGACCACGGTTTCGAGCTGCTTTTCGACTTCCCAGACCAGACGGATGATTTCCTCGGTGCGCGCGACCGGAACTTTGATCTCCACGATCGCCGAGAGAACTTTTTCCTCCAAAATATCCTCTCGAATGTCGCCTTTGGCGACGTCGGTCATCAGCGAGGTTACGGGATTCTTTTTCTCGAACCTAACGTCCGCCTTGGCCAGCGCCCAGCACATTTGTTGAATATCGCGAAACCGCACGCCGACGCCGGGTCGTCCGAATTCAATGGTGAATCCGACTTCACCCACCTGCACGCGACCGCTCACATCGTTGGTTTTCACTTCTTCCGTGCCTCGTCCGTGAACGCCAGTCGATTCGTGCGGAACGCGCGGATCGGAAAACGCCCGCCGAACCACGCGCGGCCATGTCAGCTCATCCGGCTCAAACGCGGCCGTGGGACAGACATCGGGTTCCGGGTCGAAGCGGATCCGCATCATCTGGAACATCTTGCGGACGGTGCGCACGAACGTGGGGTTCAGATGTTCCTGGCTCAGCCCGTTGTAGCAGGCATAGCATTCCACGCACTCATCGCGATTGATGGTCGCACGATAGATGACGGGATCGATATAAATCGCTCCCATGGGACAAACGTAGGTGCAATTACCGCAGGCGACGCACTTATCGGGATTGATTTTCATACGAAAATACGCTTGCTCGCGTCGATTTTTGAGTACAGTAAAGCTGCGACAATGCACAGCGCCGAAGTGACCAGGAAAGGGACATTCCAACCATATCCTTTAACAAGATACGCAAGCGCCGTGGGGGAGATTGCGCCTCCTATATTACCGCACATATTCATGACCGATGAAACCGACCCGGCATAATCGCCGCCGATGTCGAGCGGAATCGCCCAGGAGACGCCGACGGTCACTTCCAGGCCGAAAAACGCAATGCAACTCAAGATCACGCACGCTTTCGGATTTGCTGTAAGCGTCGCGGGAAGAATGGCAATCGCGCCGATCATGAACCCGATGACGGCAATCACGCGGCGCGAGCGGTTCACGTTGTGCGTACGGCGCAGCATGATGTCGGAAAGCCATCCTCCGGCAAGATCGCCGACCGTGCCGGCGAGCATCGGAAGGCTCGCATAAAATCCCATTTGCGTCAAACTGTAGCCGCGAAATTCCTTGAGATATGTCGGGAACCAGTCCAGATACGTCGACAGGCTGTAGTTGTAGCAGAAATACATAAGGCAGATGTACCAAAGGGTGGGGCTCGAAAAGATGCGGCGCCACGGGATGGCTCCGGTTCCAGCCCGCTGGCGCGGGCCGCCGGTCGCTTTGTGGATCAACTCGCGTTCGGCGTCATTCACGGATCCGTGCTGTTCCGGCGTATCGCGATACCAGACGAACCATATCGCCGCCCAGAGGATTCCGAAGACGCCGAAAATCACAAAAGCCGAGCGCCAGCCGTAATGCGCGATCAGCAAAACTACCAACGGAGGTGTCAACGCCGCGCCGAGCCGCGATCCGGCGTGCGTTATTCCCTGCGCGAAGCCGCGTTCCCCCGGCAGCAGCCATCGCGACAGCGACCGAGTGGCGATCGGAAACGCCCCGGATTCTCCGATCCCGAACAGGAAGCGAATCACAACCATTGACGCGGCGTTCCATGCCAGCGCGGTCATCGACGTGAAGATACTCCACCAGGTGACGATCAGAGACAGCGCGCGGCGCGGGCCGATGCGGTCGCCGAGCCACCCGCCAGGGATCTGAAACAGCGCGTAACTCCACCGGAAGCTGGACAGAATCCAGCCCATGGTGATCAACGAGAAGCCCAGTTCTTTGCGGATCACGGGCGCCGCCGACGAGATGACCACACGATCCATATAGGTGATCATGTAGGCCGCCACAGTCATGGCGAGCACAAGGTGCCGGACGCGAGTCGGACGCATTTAGCGCATCCGCTCCATGACCGACCACACGGCTTCGACGCTCTCGCCGCGGCAGACGTAAATGCGGTCGTACAGATTCACGGTCGGGTCGCAGTGGGGCGGAATGAATTCAATGCGATCGCCGAGACGCAGTTTTCGCTCGCGCACTGCGATGTCGAGATAGCCGAACTCGTCCCCTCCCCACCGGTAAGCGGAGCCGGGAAGGTTCAACGCTTCGGGTCCATAACCGCGATCGGTGGAAAACGCTTTCAGTCCGCCGTCGACGGTTACAAACGCATCGTGATTGGCGCTGACGACCGTGGTCAGGACGGTCATCGCATTTAGAAAATCGATGCCGAGGCGGCGATAGGCCAAGTCCATCATGGCGTAGGAACCGGCTTGAAACTCGGTGACTTCGGGCAGTTTCAGGTCGACCTCCCATGTGCCGGTGCTGCCGCCGGAAAGAATTTCGGTGGATAAACCGGCGCGTGCGAAGGCTTCCTGCGCCGTCGCTGCAATTTCAAAAGCAGCTTCGGAAACGCGTTTGCGATCCTCGGGACCCGCGTGCGAGCCGCTGACCGAGTAGCCTTGAATCCCGCGCAATTCAAGATACTTAGCCCGATCCACAGCCTGCGCGATTTCAAGAGCTTGTTCCAGCGAACTCGCGCCGGTGCGATGATCGCCGACGTCGAGATCGACCAGAACGTCGATCTTGCGAGTCGCGGCATGCGCATACCACTCGACTTGTTTCACATGATCGACCACCACCATCGCTCCGGTTTCGACGATTTTCGCGACTTTCAGCGGATCGGCGACGGGCGACGTAAGAAGGATACCGGGAAGGCCCGCTCGGGCCATCATCTGCGCTTCGCCAAGCGTGGCGACCGAAATCCCGCATGCGCCCGCCGCGATCTGACGCTTCGCGATCTCGACGCATTTGTGCGCTTTCGCGTGCGGGCGCAGTCGCTTCCCGGATTGCTTCACGCGATCTGCCATGCTCGCCAGATTCTTCTCGAAGGCTTCCAAATCGAGCAGTAGAGCCGGAGTGGGGATGTGGCTCCTGGTGAGCATCGAATCATTATCGCAAGTTGTTCCGAATCGACCGCTTTGCTATTCTCTGTTCGTGCCGGCTCCCGCGATTTCGCGATCGGACCGTCTGGCGGCGCTCAAACCGACGGCGGTGAATGCGATTCTCGCGGAGATGCGCGCCTTTCAAGCCCAGGGCGGGGACTTGGTTTCGTTAATGCGCGGCGAGCCCGACTTGCCCACTCCGCCGCACATCGTCGAAGCGTGCACGCGCGCGCTGCGCGACGGGCGCACGGGATATCCCGATAATCGCGGAGAGAAGACGTTTCGCGAAGCGGTCGCACGAAAGCTTCAACGTGACAATCAACTCGATTTCGATCCCGCCACGGAAGTGCTCGCGACCAGCGGCAGCACGTTTGGGATTTATGCGGCGCTGACGGCACTGCTTAACGAGGGCGATGAGGTTTTGCTGCCCGATCCGGTTTATGACGCATACCAGTCGCCGATTCGATTGGCGGGCGGACGGGTGAAACCGGTAACCGCTCGAATCGAACAGGGACGATTCGTCATCACGGACGAGGCTCTGGAAGCCGCCTGGTCGCCCGCGGCACGAGTCCTGATTCTGAACACACCCTGGAACCCGGTCGGTACGGTGCTGACGCGCGGGGAACTGATCGGGATCGCACGATTCTGCGAACGCCGCAATCTCATCATGCTGAGCGACGAAATCTACGAAGCCATCACCTATGGCGATTGCTTGCATGTATCTCCGCTCGCGATCGCGCCGCAACTGCGCGATCGATGCGTGCTGATCAACAGTCTTTCGAAAACTTACTCGATGACCGGATGGCGCGTCGGCTATTGCGCCGGGCCGGCTCCGCTGATTCAGGCGATGTTCCTGGTGCTGGCGCAATCGAGCCGCGGGCCGGCGACGTTTGTTCAAGACGCGGCGGCGGAAGCGCTGTCGGGATCTCAGGATTGTGTCGCGTCGATGCGCGAAGAATACGCGCGCAGGCGGCAGCAAGTGCTATCGAGCCTCTCTGGCGTTCGCGTGCTCTCGCCAGAGGGTGGTTTTTTCGCGATGGTGGACGTCCGCGATTCGGGAATCCCGTCCGACGAAATCCGCCGCCGGCTCATGCATGATCACGGAGTCGCGGTGGTGCATGGCGCAGCGTATGGCGCGGCTGGTGAGGGCACTTTACGAGTCTCTTTTGCGAGCGGAGGAGCAACGCTCGCTCGCGGCCTGGAGCGGCTTCGCGCGGGGCTCGCGCAAATCTTGGGGTCGAGCCGTTGACCCTGGTGCAGTTGACTCCCGATGCGGACGCCCTGCATCGCGAACTCGACGCGCAGATCGAAGGCGAGGTTCGCTTCGACCAGATTTCCCGCGCCCTATATTCCACCGATGCGAGCGTGTATCAGATCCTGCCGCTCGGCGCCGTGATTCCGAAACACCGCGACGATATCGTTCGCATCATCAAGATCTGCCATCGCCTTCGCTGCCCGCTCACGCTGCGCGGCGGTGGAACGTCACAAGCCGGGCAGGCCATCGGCGAAGGCATCGTGCTCGACACGTCGAAATACTACAACCATCTTCTGGAAGTGAATCCGGAAGAGCGGTGGGTTCGCGTGGAGCCGGGAATCGTGCTGGATGAGCTGAATGCGGAGCTTGCGCCGCTGGGGCTGCGGTTCGCACCGGACATTTCCACCGCCAGCCGCGCCACTATCGGCGGCATGATGGCGAACAATTCGAGTGGAGCGCGCAGCGTCCTCTATGGCAAAACCATCGATCACGTGCTGGAGCAGACGGTGGCGCTTTCGGATGGAAGTATCGCGCATTTCCGCGAGATCGCTCGCAGCGAAATTCCGGTTGGCGACACGTTGGAAGCCGCTTGCTACCGGACCGTGCTGCGCCTGGCTTCCGAACATGCAGGGGAGATCGACCGGCGGTATCCGAAAATCCTGCGCCGCGTGGGCGGGTATAATCTCGACGAATTTGTGAGCGCTTCGAAGCCCGTGAACTTGGCGAAGATCATGGTCGGGTCCGAAGGGACGCTCGGTGTGGTGCTCGAAGCGAAGCTGCGACTGGTCCCGCTGCCGAAGGCGAAAGCCGTAATGGTGATCGGGTTCGCGGATCTGCTGGAATCGCTCTCAGCCGCGCCCGTGATTCTTCAGCACAAACCATCCGCAATTGAGGTAATGGATAAATCGATCCTGGACAATACCCGTCAGAACGCCGCGCTGGACAAAATTCGAACCGCAGTGATCGATGGAGATCCCGGAGCGACACTGTGCGTCGAGTTTTACGGTGACCGCAAGGAAGATCTCACGCCGAGATTGGCAGCGCTGGAGCGAGACCTGCGGACTCGCGGACTCGGCGCGACTTTTCGGGCGGAGACGGAAGCGGCTGGACAAGCGCGCATCTGGAGTCTTCGCGAAGCCGCGCTGGGGCTTTCGATGGCAATGAAGGAGGACGCGAAATCCATTCCGTTTGTCGAGGACACCGCCGTGGCTCCGGAAAGACTGAGCGAGTTTATCGGCCGGTTCCTGGAGATTCTGCGCGGCTACGGAACCACCGCCGGCATTTACGCGCACGCCTCGGTGGGATGTCTTCACGTGCGGCCGGTGATCAATCTGAAGAGCGAGGAAGGCGTTCGGAAGTTCGAAGCCATCGCGCGAGAAATCTCGAGCCTGGTGCTCGAATTCGGCGGCGCGCTGTCGGGCGAACATGGCGATGGGCTGGTGCGGAGCCCATTCATGCGCCAGATGTTCGGCGATGCGATTTACGAAGCGTTTCGCGAGATCAAGCGGACCTTCGACCCGTTGGGGATTCTGAATCCCGGCAAGATTGTCGATGCGCCCCCGGTCGCGTCGAATCTGCGTTTCGGCGCGAGTTATCGCGGTTCGATTCCGCACACATTTTTCGATTTTTCCGAATACGGCGGATTCGGCGGCGCGGTCGAGATGTGCAGCGGCGTCGGGGCCTGCCGCAAAAAGCTTTCGGGCACGATGTGTCCTTCCTACATGGCAACCCGCGAGGAAACAGATTCCACACGCGGGCGAGCCAACGTGCTAAGGCTGGCGATGTCGGGACAACTCCCCGATTCGGACGAAGGCGTTTATCGAGTGCTCGATTTATGCCTCGAGTGCCGCGCGTGCAAATCCGAATGCCCGGTGGGCGTCGACATGGCGAGATTCAAGAGCGAGTTTCTGGCGGGCTATCACGGTCGCAACGGGACTCCGCCGCGGGCGCAAGTACTGGGAAACATTCACGAGCTTTCAAAATGGGGTAGCCGGTTCGCTCCATTTTCGAACTGGATGGCCGGAAATTTTCTGGCGCGCTGGATTAATGAAAAGCTTCTGGATCTAGACCGGAGACGGTCGCCGCCGCCATGGAAACGTGAGACGTTCGAGCGCTGGCTGGCTCGGAACCCACGCGAAACTGAGGGCGCCGCGGTGACCTTGTTTAACGACACCTTCACGAATCACTATGAGCCGGAGATCGGCGCGGCTGCGCTCGAAGTGTTGCAGCGCGGTGGATGCAGCGTCAATGTGGTTCGGCCAGGATGCTGCGGTCGTCCATTGATTTCGCAGGGAATGCTCGCCGAGGCGCGGGCGCATGCGGCGCGCGTGGTCGACGGACTGTTCCCGATCGCGAAACGTGGCGAATCGATTTTGTTCTGCGAACCCAGTTGCCTTTCCGCGGTCAAAGAAGACGCTCCGGCGTTGTTGCGTGGCGAGGCACAAGCCAACGCGCGAACGGTTTCGGAACATTGCGTTCTGTTCGAAGAATTCGCAGCGAAACTCAATCTGCCGTTGCGGGCCGGGCCATCGAAAATTCTGGTTCACGGCCACTGCCACCAGAAATCGATGGGGTTGCTGCCGGCGACCATATCTCTCTTGTCCCGTATCCCACGCGCCAAACTGGTCGACATTGATGCCGGTTGCTGCGGGATGGCGGGTTCTTTCGGCTACACCTACGGGCATTACGACGTCTCGGTTGCGATCGCGAATCGAAAGCTGATCCCGGCCGTGGAGGCAATGGAATCTCAAGACATCATCGTCGCGCCAGGCACGTCCTGCCGGCGTCAGGTAGCGGAACTGGGCGGCGTCGCGGCGGTGCATCCCGCGGTTCTGATTCGCAGTCTGCTGAAGCCCTGACGGTACACTGAAATTTGCCGCCTCTTCTGAACGCACAAGGAATCCGCAAGTCCTATGGGTCGGATCCGTTGTTTCAGGATCTGTCGCTGAACATCGACGAGGGAGACCGGCTCGGGCTAATCGGCCCGAATGGCTCCGGCAAATCGACGTTGCTGGAAATTCTGGCTGGACGCCAGAATCCCGATAGCGGAATCGTGGCGCTTCGCAAAGGGACTCGATTGCAGTATGTCGCACAGGAGTCGAATTTCGCCGCGGGCGACACGGTGCGGAGCGTGATCCGGTGCGCGCTGGATCGGGCTGCGGTGCCGGAGGCGGAACGCGGCTCGCTCGAAGGCGAAACGTTGGGTCGAGCCGGATTTGAGGATCTCGATCAGGCGGCCGCGGATCTGTCGGGTGGATGGCGCAAGCGCCTGGCGATCGCGGAGGCGCTGGTCCAGGATCCCAGCATTCTTTTGCTCGATGAGCCGACCAATCATTTGGATTTGGCGGGAATCGAGTGGCTGGAAGCGATTCTGAACGATGCGGCATTCGCGTGCGTGGTGGTGAGCCACGACCGCTATTTTTTGGAACGCGTCGCGAACCACATGGCTGAGCTGAATCCGGTTTATCCGGGCGGGATGTTGTACATCGCTGGGAACTACAGTGCGTTTCTGGAAAAGAAAAGCGCGTTCCTGGGAGCGCAGGCCAAGCGGCAGGAAGCGCTGGAAAATCGTGTTCGGACCGAGATGGAATGGCTGCGCCGGGGCCCCAAGGCTCGCGCGACGAAGGCGAAGGCGCGTATCGACAAAGCTAATGAGCTGATCGGCGAACTGGCCGACCTGCGCGCGCGGAGCCGCACCGAAACGGCCGATATCGACTTTTTTGCGTCGGATCGCAAGACCAAGCGCCTGATTCATCTGGATGGCGTCAGCTACTCGATCGAAGGTCGTAAGCTAATTGACGCATTCGATTTCACGATAACCGCCGGCATGCGCGTGGGGTTAGTCGGCGCAAATGGAAGCGGGAAAACTACACTGCTGCGCTTGCTGCGAGGCGAGATCCTTCCGCAGAACGGTGAGATCCAGCGGGCTGCCGCTCTGCGGACCGTGTACTTCGATCAGACTCGGAAGCTTGATCCCGATGTGACGCTGCGGCGAGCACTCGCGCCCGATTCGGATTCGGTGATCTATCAGGATCGCGTGATCCATGTGGCTTCTTGGGCCGCGCGATTTCTGTTTTCGCAGGAGCAGCTCAATCAACCGGTCGGCCGATTGTCGGGCGGCGAACGGGCGCGCGTCTTGATCGCGAATCTGATGCTGGAGCCGGCCGACGTCCTGCTGCTGGACGAACCGACCAACGATCTCGACATCCCGACGCTGGAAATTCTGGAAGAGAGTCTGCTCGAGTTTCGCGGCGCGCTGGTGCTGGTGACGCATGACCGCTATCTGCTGGATCGTGTCGCGAGCGTCGTGGTCGGCCTGGATGGCCAGGGCGGCGTGGAGCGGTTCGCGGATTATTTGCAGTGGGAAGCGTGGATGGAAGAACGCAAGCCCGCCGAAATCAGGCCGGAAGCCGTGGTGCGCCCGCGCGTGCCCGCATCTGCGCCAGTGAAAAAGAAGCTTTCATATTTAGACCGGCTGGAACACGAGGCGATGGAGCAGCGCATCGCCGAGGCGGAATCCGATCTGGAAGCGAAACGCGCGGCGCTTCAGGACCCGGCGGTGGTGGTGGATGGGCGCAAGCTAGAGCAGGCATATCGCGAGATGGAAGCAGCGCAAAGCAAAGTGGACGCACTGTACCAACGGTGGGCTGAGCTCGAAGAGAAAATCGTTTAGCGGCGAGCCGCGGCCGCCATGCGCGCAACACGGAGCGGGGAGAGAAGCAACGCGGAGGTCAGACCGCACGCGGCCGCGAACGATACCCACAATCCCGGCACCGCGCGATTCCCAGTGGCGTGAATCAGGTAGGTGCAGATCGCGGGAGTGAATCCGCCGAATGTCGCCGTCGCGCAACTGTAGGCAAAGGAAAATCCCGTGGTCCGAATATCGACCGGCATGATCTCCGTGAGCGTCACCACCATCGCTCCGTTGTAACTCCCAAACAAAAAAGAGAGCCACAGCTCAACTTCAAGCAGCCGCGAAAAAGACGGCGCGGCCACCAGCCAGGATAGAGCCGGATACGCGGTGAACAGCGCCAGCACTGTAATGCCGATCAGCAGCGGACGCCTCCCGATCTTGTCGGACCATGCTGCCATCACCGGAATCCAGAAAAAATTCGACGCTCCGACGCACAACGTCACGGTCATGCTGCTGCTCGCGGTTAGGTGAAGCACCGAGCTTCCGAACGTCGGCGTGTACGCGGTGATCATGTAATAGGACACCGTGGTCATCGTGGTGAGCATGATTCCCAGCAGCACCAGCTTCCAGTGGGCCGCCAGGATGCCCAAAATCTCCCGCGGCATCGGGTGGTGCTTGCGTGCGGCGAACACGGGTGTTTCCGCAAGCGAGCGGCGCAGGATAAACAGAACCGGAATGATCATACAGCCGGCGAACAACGGAATACGCCAACCCCAATGCGTCATCTCATTCGCCGACAGGCGGGAGGTCAGCACCAAGCCGAGAAGCGCGGCGAACATTACCGCGACCTGCTGGCTCGCGGTCTGCCAGCTTACATAGAACCCTTTGTGCCCCGGCGTGGCGATCTCCGATAGATAGACCGAAACGCCGCCGCTCTCGACTCCGGCGGAAAGCCCCTGGACCAGCCGTCCCGCTACCACGAGCAACGGCGCCAGCAGCCCGATGGAGCGCTACGACGGCGTGACAGCGATCGAGAGCGTGCCGATCGCCATCAGGCCGAGCGTCAGTAGCAAGCCGGCGCGACGGCCGCGGTGATCGACATACGGACCCAGAAAGATGGCGCCGAGCGGGCGCATCAGGAATCCGGCGCCGAACGTCGCAAGCGAGGCCATCAGCGAAGCGAATTCATTACCGCTCGGGAAGAAAGTAGCCGCGATCGCCGCGGCATAGTAGCCGAAAATCTGGAAATCGTACATCTCCAGAAAATTTCCGCTGGCTACGCGGATCACCGGCCAGACTTTTCGCTCCTGCCGCGTCTCGACGACCATGCTACTCGACAGTCGCCGTGGTTTTCACGTAATTCGCAACTTCTTCATGCGTGGCGAACCAGACCCCGGGCTTGGTTTTCATGTACGTGATCAGTTTATCCAGCCATAGCGCGCGCGAACGGTGTCCGGTATAAAACGGATGCATGGTCAGCACGTATAGCCCGCCTTCTTCATACGCGACATCGAATTCGTCGCGATAGATTTTATCGACCAGGTCCGGAGCCGGAAGCGATCCGTTGGCCGCGCCGAAGTAGGGAGCGTCATCCAGAATGCGCTCGATCGGAAGCTCCACCACGCCCGTCGGCTTTCCGTCGAGTGAGACTTCGTAAGCGTCGTCGCTGGCCATCAGGCTGCTGTCGTAAAGAAAACCCGCGTCGCGAACCTGTTTCATGGTGAACACGCTCATCGCCCAGGAAGGCGCGCGATAGCCCACCGGTTTCTTGCCCATGGCTTTGGTCAACAGGTCGATCGATTTGTTCAGCAGGTCCTGCTCCTTGGCTTCGTCGTTCATCTCCACCAGATTTTCGTGAATCCATCCGTGGATGCCGATCTCGTGACGCTTCTTGGATTGAATCGCTGGAATCATTTCCGGATTCAGCGCCGCGGAGACCGCGGGAATGAAAAACGAGGCCGGTACGTTCTGCTTGTCCAGCACGCGCAGAATGCGCGGCAGGCCATCGATCGCGCCGTATTGGCCACGGCTCATGGGCTCAGAACCCGGGGTCCCGCGCGCCAGCGTGCCGGACGCGTTATCGATGTCGAAGCTCAGCGCGACTGCGACCCGCGCCCCGTTCGGCCATTTTTTGGGCTTCAGCCTCCGAGCCATGTACATGTGCTGATATTGCGTTTTCAGTTGGTCCAGGCTAAGACTCGCGCCGGGGAATGGATTCGGTTTTGCGGCGGTGGTCTGCGCCGCTGTAGGCGCGGTACCGCACGCGGATAGAAGAATCGCCAGACCGATCAGGATCAAACTTTTCATGGTCGCCTCCTTGGAGCTTCGCTGCACTATACTACAGCCGTTGTGCCGGGCGCGAAACCGTTTCCACGATTCGATGTGTTGGTCGCCGGTGGAGGCAACGCTGCTTTGTGCGCCGCTCTCAGTGCGGCAGCGGAAGGAGCCAGCGTCGCCGTGCTCGAGTGCGCTCCCCTGGAGTTTCGCGGCGGGAACAGCCGGCACACGCGGAACCTCCGCTGCATGCACGACGCGCCCACGCAATTCCTGACTGGCGCGTATCCGGAGCAAGAATATTTCGATGATCTGATTCGGGTCACGGAAGGCAATACCGACGAAGAACTCGCGCGCCTGGTGATTCGCGAGTCGCGCGATTGCGCCGCGTGGATGATGCGGCAGGGCGTCCGCTTTCAGAAGCCTTTGAGCGGGACGCTCCATTTGGGCCGCACCAACGCGTTTTTTCTCGGCGGTGGCAAAGCGCTGATGAACAGCTATTACGCGACCGCGCGACGCCTGGGTGTTCAGATTTTCTATCGCGCGGAAGTCATCGGCCTGAATTTCGCCACTGGAAAATTCGAAAGCGCGGACGTTCTTTTGAATGGCGAATCGACGCAGATCCGAGCCGCTGCGCTGGTTGCCGCGGCCGGCGGATTCGAATCGAATCTCGAATGGCTCAAGGAGATCTGGGGCGACGCGGCGAATAATTTCCTAATCCGCGGCACGCCGTATAATCACGGAAAAGTGCTGAAGCTGTTGCTGGCGAACGGTGCCACGCCCGCCGGCGATGCCGCGCAGTTTCACGCGGTCGCCATCGATGCGCGAGCTCCCAAATTCGATGGCGGCATTGTGACTCGCCTGGATTGTGTTCCGCTCGGCATCGTTGTAAACAACGCAGGCGACCGTTTCTACGATGAAGGCGAGGATCTGTGGCCCAAGCGCTACGCCATCTGGGGACGTCTGATTGCGCAGCAGCCCGGCCAGATCGCCTGGTCGATCGTCGACGCCAAGGCGGAAGGAAAATTCATGCCTTCGGTATTTCCGCCCGTTCGTGCGAACACGATTCGAGAGCTCGCGACGGGCTTGGGGTTGAGCGCGGATGCGGTAGAAGCCACGGTGACCCGGTTCAACGACGCAGTGATACCGGGGCACTTCGATTTCGCAAAGCTCGACGATTGCAGAACTCGCGGTCTTGCCATTGACAAAACTCATTGGGCGCAGAGAATCGACATGCCGCCGTTTTGCGGCTATCCGCTTCGTCCTGGGATCACATTCACGTATCTCGGGGTGAAAGTGGACCGCAACGCAGCGGTGCTCGCGAACGGCGGCCGTCTGGCGAGCAATGTGTTCGCGGCGGGAGAGATCATGGCCGGTAACATTTTGGGGAAAGGCTACGTGGGCGGAATCGGTATGGTAATCGGAACAGTCTTCGGACGCATCGCCGGACGGGAGGCGGCGTGCTATGCCCGATGATTTGGCTCGCGAAGGCGAGCGGGTCATGACCATCTGCAACTCCTGCCGCTATTGCGAAGGTTACTGCGCAGTGTTCCCGGCCATGGAGCGGCACTTGCATTTCACGGAAGCCGATCTCAACTATCTGGCAAATTTGTGCCACCAATGCGGGGAGTGCTATTACGCGTGCCAATACGCGCCGCCGCACGAATTCGCCGTGAATATTCCCAAGCTCCTGGCGGAGACGCGAGCCGGGTCTTATCGCAAATATGCATGGCCCAGCGCTGCGTTCGGGTTCAATGCAATGGTGATCCTGGCGTTCAGTTTGTTATTGGCCGCACTCGCGGCACGCAAGAACTCGCCTGGGGATTTCTATAGCGTGATCCCACATGTAGTAATGGTCACCGCGTTCGGCGCGATCTCGATCTTCGTGGCCGCCGCATTGGCGATCGGATTCGCAAGATTCTGGCGCGAATCACGAGAATCCGTCAAAGGACTCGCCGTCATGGACGCGCTCCGCGACGTTCTCGCGCTCAAGTATCTTGACGGCGGCGGCGAGGGCTGCACATATCCAGGAGAAGACCGGTCGCGGGCGCGCTGGTGGTTTCACCAGTCGACCTTCTATGGATTCCTGCTCTGTTTCGCCGCAACGTCGGTGGCCGCGCTTTACCACTACGTCATGCACTGGCGCGCGCCGTATCCGTACCTAAGTTTGCCCGTCGCGCTTGGCACGCTGGGCGGAATCGGGCTCGTGATCGGTCCCGCTGGATTGTACGCTTTAAAACGCCGTCAGGACCCCATGCTCGGCAAACCAACCGATTCGTCATTCATCGCCCTGCTATTTTTCTCGAGCCTGAGCGGCCTGCTATTGCTTGTCTTTCGCGACACGCCGAGCATGCGCGTATTGCTGATAGCGCACCTTGGAATCGTAATGGCGTTCTTCGTGACCTTGCCGTATGGAAAATTCGTGCACGGCATCTATCGTTTCGCCGCGTTGATCCGTTACGCTCTGGAACAAAAACGCCACTAGCGCGTCGACACGACCTTCGAATCCACCTGGAACTTCCGGTAATCGCTCCAGGTAGTCTCCTGCTGCTCCGACAATTTCTTGAGCAGCACAAGGCGGCCTTCTCCGCTCACCAATTGCCGTTTCGGCAGCCAGATTTCATCGTTCACGCGGGTCTGTTCGAACAGCAGACTCGCGCCGGGATCGAGTCGAGCCAGGCACAATCCCCAGGAAATCGTATCGATGGTCTTTGCCTCGATCCGCACCCACTGGGACTCGCTTTGATCGATCCAGATCTTCCCCTCGATCTTCGCGAACGCCTTCGCGTCGCCATGGTTCGCCTGATAACCCGGCTTCGGCCGCGCAGCGATCACCCACGCATCGTGCCCGTCGATTTTCTGCGCGCCGTCCAGATGAAATTCGAATGCGTCTGGAATCTCGCGCAGAAATTCGCGATCCTTTTCGCGCTCCCTGGCGTAATCGGCTATGTGCCGCTGCCGTTCGGCCGGACTTTCCCGTTCGAGCTTGCCGGTGACCTTGTCGAGCTTCTCCTGTTCCTTGCGCTGTTCTTCCGCACTGAGCGTCTTGCCGTTCCGCTCCACCAGTTTCCGGTATGGCCGTCCGAACAAAACGATGGTTTCCCAAGCCTCGCCGTCGGTCGACTTCAATGCACCGGAGGAATCCAGGCGACGCGTGGTCTCGCGCGAGATCCAGGTGTAATCCTTGGCGCGCATCCAGTTGGCTTGGTCCAGCTCAATGGATTTTCGAACGATCGCGGCGGCATCCTGCGCATCCGCGGGAAAGATCGAAGCAGCCGCGATTGCGATCGTCAGCAGTGCTCGCATACCCCGAGTATAATCGCTGTAAGCATATGGAAGATCGCCGCCGGTTTCTAAAATCTACGGGAATCGCACTCGCCGCGGGAGCGCTCCTCAAGGGCCAGAACAGCAATGCGATTAAGGTCGGCCTAGTCGGCTGCGGAGGACGAGGGACCGGCGCGGCGGCGCAGGCTTTGAAGGCCGACGACTACGCGGCATTGACCGCGCTTGCCGATATCTCGCAAGACCGCATCGACCAGTGCATCGATCAGATCAGCAAAACTCAAGCCGCGAAGGTCAAGGTCGATCCCAAGAACCAGTTCCTTGGGCTGGATGCCTATCAAAAGCTGATCGACAGCGGCGTCGACGTAGTGCTGCTTGCCACGCCGCCCGGTTTTCGCCCCGTGCATCTTCGCGCCTGCATCGACGCGAACAAACACGTCTTTTGCGAAAAGCCAATCGCCGTGGACGCGCCCGGCGTCCGCCACGTTCTCGAAACCGCGAAAATGGCGAAGCAGAAAAATCTTTCGCTGGTAGCCGGCTTCTGCTGGCGATACAGCAACTACATTGTCGAGACCTTCGATCAGATCCACGGCGGCGCGCTCGGCGACCTTGTCGCATATTACGCAACTTATTACACAAGTCCGGTGAAACCGATGCCCCCCGCATCCGACCGCCCCGCCGGTATGAGCGATGTCGAATGGCAGATCAAGAACTGGTACAACTTTCTGTGGGTCTGCGGCGACAGTATCGTGGAGCAGGCCGTGCACAGCGCCGACAAGATCGCCTGGGCGATGCACGATCAGCCTGCCGTCAGTTGCGTCGGCGTCGGCGGTCGTCAAATTCCAGCCGAAGGCGGAAATATTTACGACCATTTCGAGGTGAATTATGTTTACCCTAATAATTTTCGTGCGTTTTTAGGCTGCCGCCAGATCGACAATTGCTGGAACGAAAACGCGGATTATATTCTGGGTTCTAAAGGCGCCTGCACCATCGGCCGAGGCCCCATGCCGCACATCACCGGCCAGACCGAATGGACCTTCACCGGCACGAAAAATGATATGTATCAGCATGAGCACGACGTGCTGTTCGCTTCCATCCGCCAGAACAAACCGATCGCCGACGGCGAACGCATGGCCACCAGCACCCTTCTCGCCATGATGGGCCGCATGGCTGCGTACACAGGTCAGGAGATCACCTGGGAGCAGGCTCTGAATTCGCAGGAACGAATTTTCCCGGACAAGCTGGACTGGAATGGATCGCTCGCGGTGCCGGCCATGCCCCGGCCGGGCCAAACTAAATTTCTGTGATCCTGTTGTTGCTGCTCTCGCTGAGCGCCGATTTTGAACAGCAGATCGCCCCGATTCTGATCGAGCACTGCCTGCCGTGCCACAACGGATCGAACGCCCAAGGCTCCCTGCGGTTGTCGACTCACGCCCGCGCATCCAAAGCGATCGTTCCCGGGTCTCCGAAGAAAAGCACGCTCTTTACCAGCGTGGAATCCGGAACAATGCCGCCCGCGGGTCGGCTGTCCAGAGACCAGCGCGAGCTGATTCGATCCTGGATCGCCGATGGCGCGAAATGGCCCGACGGCGTCACACTCGAAGGATTGAAGGCTTCGCAGGCAGAACACGACTCCGTTGCGCGGCTTCACGACCGCATCGTCGCCGCGTTGAAGAAAGACGACTTCAAGCCCTACAAGTTTACGAATCCGGCTTTCGAAATGGTCCCCATCCCGGAAGGCGATTTCCTTATGGGGACTCCGGATCGAAAAGATGAATCGCCACAACATAAAGTACACATTTCTCCGTTCTGGATGGGCAAATTCGAAGTGACCTGGGACGAATATCGTCTCTTCATGTTTTCAAAAGACGATGGAGTGGACGCCGTCACGCGTCCCACACGTCCCTATGTGGAAATGTCGTTCGGAATGGGGATCGAAGGATATCCCGCGATCAGCATGACGCAGCACGCCGCCAACAAATACGCCGAGTGGCTGAGCGCGCACACTGGCCAGTTCTATCGCCTGCCGACCGAAGCCGAGTGGGAATACGCGTGCCGCGCCGGAACCACAGCCGCCCCAGACCATCCTGACGATTATGCCTGGTATTTGGCGAATAGTAACGGAAAATACCAGAAAGCCGGCACGAAAAAGCCTAATGCGTGGGGACTTTATGACATGCTGGGCAACGTGATGGAGTGGACGCTCGATCAATACGAGCCTTACCGCTCCGCGCCCGCCGCCGATCCATGGATCCGGCCCAGCAAACCCTATCCGATCGCAGTACGCGGCGGATCGTGGATGGACCCGGCCGGTGCGATTCGATGCGGCGCGCGCACTCCATCGGACCCAAGCTGGAAACAGCAGGACCCGCAAATGCCCAAGAGCATCTGGTATGAGACCGACGCGCAAGGCCTCGGCTTCCGGCTGGTTCGCCCGCTGAAAATCCCTTCAGCCGAGGGCATGTTCAAGTACTGGAACAACGGTG
>Ga0209415_10004985_pt1 | contig 24094 bp, 19 predicted proteins | sample PeaSoiSIISIP2007_FD_187696 | JGI IMG/M metagenome (GOLD analysis project Ga0209415, IMG submission 187696) | Peat soil microbial communities from Weissenstadt, Germany - SII-SIP-2007 (SPAdes) (version 2) | ecosystem: Environmental > Terrestrial > Soil > Wetlands > Peat | place: Germany... | reverse complement strand
GCGGCCGCGATTCGAGCCGCGCTACATTCTGTCGATCCGCAGCTCGCTATTGATCGTGTGAATACCATTGAGCGCTTCGAGCACGAATCCATGGCCTCGCCGCGCGTGACGGCGATTCTGCTGGGATTATTCGCCGGCCTTGCGGTGATCATCAGCGCCTGCGGAATCGCGGCGGTGATGGCGTTGTCGGTCAGCCAGCGGACCAACGAGCTTGGCATCCGTATGGCGCTGGGCGCATCGCGCGAATCCATCGTCTACATGGTGGTACGCCACGGTCTGACCCTGGCCATTGCGGGAACCGCCGTGGGATTCACCGGCGCCATCGCCTTGACGCGGCTGCTCTCGTCGCTGCTTTACGACACCAGCCCCACCGACGCCGGGACCTTCGCCGCCGTGTCGCTGTTGTTCCTGACCGTCGCCGCGATTGCGTCTTTCGTGCCGGCGCGCCAGCTTACCGCCATCGATCCTCTAGCGGCGCTGCGTCAAGAATAGTTCGGAACATCCAGCCGAGCGCGTTATCCTAATTGCTTCTGGAGAATTATGAAGCGCTCGCTCGTAGTGTCCCTATCGTTCCTCCTGGCCTTGCAGGCGCAGGACCAGACGCCGCAAGATCAGACGCCGATGGTATCCGTTCCTCCTTCGTCCGACCGGTTGCACGGCCTGCTGCGCCCCTTCGCCGCCCGCGAAGTTTCGCCCGCCAGTTTTGAGAATTCCGCGCGAATTCACGACCTGATACGTGCCGGCAACCTGTATCTCTCGTTGCCGGACGCCATCGCGCTCGCCATCGAAAACAACCTCGATATCGAGCTTGGCCGCTACTCGATTCCGATCGCGCAAATGGAAACTCTGCGCTCCAAAGGCGGCGGATTGCCGCGCGGCATCCTGTTCACGCTCGCCCAACCGCCGACCGGCGTCGGCGGCCCGTTGAGTCCGCTGGTGACGCAAGCCGCCACTCAATCGACACCCGGAACCGCGGTCGCCAGCAATGCGCTTGAACTGGGCGTTCTCTCCGAGCCTCAAGTGAACCTCTCGGTATTGAGCACGATTTCCAACTCGAACGGCTCCCCAATTCCAGCCTTCGATCCGGTCCTGTTCGCGAACTACAACTGGACCCACCAGACGGTTTTGAACGCTAACACCACTACTAGCGGCATCGGAGCGCTGGAAAACAACATTCAGACCGGCAACGCCGGCTATCAGCAAGGCTTCAGTCCCGGAACCAATGTAAGCGTCGCGTTCAACAACACCCAGGAGAACACCAACTCGCCGAAGAACGCCGTGAACCCGTATATCAATTCGGACCTGTCGCTCACAGTCACGCAGCCCTTAATCCGCGGGTTCGGCCGAAAACTGAACGACCGGTTTATCCGCATCAGCCTCGGCGAGGAAAAAATCACCAGCCTGCTGTTCCGCCAGCAGGTGATCGAAGTTGTCTATGGCGTCGTGCGGCTCTATACGGATCTGGTCGCGCTGACTGAGGATGTGAAAGTGAAGCAGGAGACTCTTGCCTTCGCAGAGAAGCTTTACGACGACAACAAACAGCAAGTGGATGAGGGCACGCTCGCGCCCCTGGAACTGAGCCGCGCCCGCGCGCAGGTTTCCGGCAGCCGCCAGGATCTGATCAACTCCGGGGGACTTCTCGAAGAGCAGGAAGCCATCATGAAAAACGTGCTGACGCGCCGCGGCAACGAGGACGCGGACATCCGAGCAGCTCACATCATTCCCACGGATACGCTAAGTGTCCCCGCTTCTGAGGAAACGCAACCCATCGATCAGCTCCTGGCCGAGGCTTACAAGCTTCGCCCCGACCTCGGCCAAGCCGGCTTGCAGGTGAATATTTCAGAAATCAGCCTGGCCGGCGCGCGCAACAATCTTCGCCCCGAGCTCGACCTGGTCGGCACGGCGCAGAACAACGGTTTGGCCGGTCAGCCGCTGGTGATCGGGGCGGACCCACGCTTCGTCGGCGGATTCGGCACGGTGCTCGACCAGATCGCCACGCGCAAGAATCCGACGTACGCCATTGGTCTTCAGCTCACGGTCCCGCTGCGCAATCGCATTGCGCAGGCTGACGCGATTCGCGACGAGCTGATGCTGCGTCAGACCCAGATTCGCGAACGCCAGCTCCGCAATCAGGCGCAAGTGGAAGTGGAAGACGCGCTAATCGCGATGCGCCGGGCTCGCGCGTCTTATGAAGCGGCGTCGGAAACGCGGGCGCTCCAGGAACAGTCCCTTTCGCTCGAGCAGACGCGCTACGCCGAAGGCGTGTCCACCAGCTTCTTCGTGATTCAATACGCGAGCCTGGTGGCGCAGGCAAAATCGTCTGAAGTGGCCGCGAAGGGCGCCTACGTGAAAGCCCGCGCGGCTCTCGCGCGAGCCGTCGGATCGATTCTCGACGAAAATCATGTGACCCTCGAAGCCGCGCTAAAGGGTCACATGTAAATCGATTTCCGCCATCTTTCGAATGAGCCGCGCCGCGTGCGCCAGGGGCTGTGGGAAAACCCGCTATATTAACCGCTCCCTTTGGTCACGGCTCGCATGCCTTGCTGATGTGTCGAGGTGCCGACCCCGAGCCGCGACTGCAAGGAGCGGTTAATCGCCGGCTTTCCACAGACTCGCCCAGCAAGCGGTGATTCGCTAGTCTTTTAAATACCACGGCACGTTGATCACGATGATCCGCTGGCTTCCGCGCAGCAGCAGCAGTGTCTTCAGCACTCCCGCGCGCTTGTTGTGCAGCAGGTGATGATACCAGCGCCGCTCCACCAGCTCCGGAATCACCACCGCGATCTGACGGTCAGGATATTTCTTTTCCGCCGCCAGAACGTACTCGATAATCGGCCGCAGCACCAACCGGTATGGCGACGAAACCACCACCAGCTCCGGCGGCGGCAATCCCGCCTTGCGCGCGGGGGTATCCGCGTAGCTCATCCAATCGTTGCAAAACGCATTTTCCGCTTCCTCGGTCGACTCGACGTGCAGAGCGTGCACTTCCGTCGTCAGCGTGTACGCGAATCGCAGCGCCTTCTGTGTGATCCGGCTCCAGTTCTGGATCGGCACTACCACCAGCGGAGCCTGTAGATTCGATAAATCCAGCGGCGCGCGGCTGGCCGTCGCCAACGCGACCGTATGATAATGGCGGCGCACAGCGCCCATAACCCCCAGCAGCACCGGGATCAGCAGCATAGTGACCCACGCCCCTTCGATGAATTTCGCCACCAGCACCACGATCACCGTGATCCCGGTGGCGATGGCGCCTAGCCCGTTCACCAGAATGTGCTGGAGCTTGCCCTGGTGCCGCAGCCAGTGCATCACCATCCCCGCCTGCGACAGCGTGAACGCCAGAAACGCGCCCACCGCGTACAGCGGAATCAGCCGGTCGGTTACGCCGCCGAACAGAACCAGCAGCATCGCGGCGAGCACCGCCAGCACGTAAATCCCCTGCGAGTAAACCAGCCGCCTTCCCACCGATCCGAACGAGTGGGGAAGATACCCGTCATGCGATATGATCCGGCACAAGCGAGGAAAATCCGCGAACGCCGTATTCGCCGACAGCGCCAGCACCAGCAGAATCGAGACGATGCTCACGTAGTAAAACCATCCCTGCCCGGCAACAGCCAGCAGCAACATCGAGAGGACGCTCTGGTAACCTTCTTTTCCCGGATCGGTCGCGCCGATGTGGTACGCCGAAACCAGATACGCGATGCCCGCCAGCAGGACGATCAGCAGAGCGATGATAATCGTCAGCGTTCTTTGCGCCGTGGGACCCGTCGGTGGACGAAACGCCTTCACCCCGTTGCTCACCGCTTCGACGCCGGTCATCGCCGTGCAGCCACTGGCGAAAACCTGGAGCAGCAGCCACGTACTCACCATCGCGGTGGCCGCCGGCACGTGTGGAGGCGCAATCACCGGCAGCGGATGCCCGTGCGCGAGCAGCGTTTTCGAAACGCCGATCAGAATGGCGATTAACAGGCTCGCCACGAACAGATACGTCGGGATCATGAAGATCACGCCCGTTTCCCGCACGCCGCGCAGATTCACCACGGTGATTACGACCAGAATTCCCACGCACATCACCAGCGTATGCGGCAAGAGTTTGGGAACCGCCGAAACCAGCGCGCCCACGCCGGCCGAAATGCCCACTGCAACGGTCAGCACATAATCGATCATCAATGCCCCCGCCGCCAGCAGGCCCGCGAAAGGTCCGAGATTCTGCCGCGCCACGGTGTAGGACCCTCCGCCGCCTGGATACGCGGCGATGGTCTGACGGTAAGAAAAATAGACGATCACCAACAGCGTGATGATGCTGAAGCTGACCGGGAGAATGTAAGCGATCCCCGCAGCGCCGAGCGGAATCAGCAACGTGAGCGCGGCCTCAGGTCCATACGCAGCGGAGCTGAGCGCGTCCAATCCGAAGATGGGAATCCCCGCCGCCGGCCCGATCTTCTCCGCGCGCTCGTCTTTCGAAGCTAGCGGTTTGCCGATGAGAACGTCGAGTACCGACACAGGTTTTATTTTAGACGCGAAAATGCGATCGGTCTGAGCCGTCGCCCGATTTTCTCGTCGACCCTGGGATCGAGTTAATCTTGATCTTATGTACGAAGTCACTCGACGCGGATTTGCTCTCTCCATGCTCGGCGCGATGGCGGCGCTGGGCGATACCAAAGACGACCTGGCCGGTCTGACTCTGGCCGAGGCTTCGGCTCGCATCCGGTCGCGAGCCGTCACACCGACGCAGCTCGTAGAAGCGTGCCTGGCTCGTATTCAGGTGTATAACCCCAAGGTGAACGCGTTCATCACCGTGCTGCGAGAGCAGGCGCTGAAACAGGCTCGCGAGCTGGATGCCGAACAGCAAGCCGGGAAATTTCGCGGGCCGCTGCACGGCATTCCTATCGCCCTGAAGGACAACATCGATACCGCCGGCATACGGACCACCGCCGCCAGCGCCGTGTTCGACGATCGCGTGCCGACGGAAGACGCACCGGTGGTCACGCGACTGAAGGCGGCCGGAGCGATCTTCATCGGCAAGGCGAATCTTCACGAGTTTGCTTTCGGGGGCACATCCGCCACCAGTTATTACGGACCGGTGCGGAATCCATGGGCGCTGGAACGCAATCCCGGAGGATCGTCAGGAGGCTCGGCCGCCGCCGTCGCGACCGACCTGTGTTTCGGCGCGTTGGGAACTGATACCGGCGGATCGATCAGGACGCCGTCATCGTACTGCTCGACCGTCGGGCTGAAGCCGACGTACGGGCTGGTGCCAATTCGCGGGATTGTTCCGCTAACGCTGTCTCTGGATCATTGCGGTCCGTTGACGAAGACCGTGGAAGATGCCGCGCTGATCCTGAACGTGCTCGCCGGGTATGACCGTCTGGATATCACCAGCGTCGAGCACGCCAAGGAAGATTACGCGTCGGCGATGAAGCAGCCCATTGCCGGTTTGCGCCTGGGGATTCCGCGCGCGCCGTTTTTTGACATGGTGGATGCCGACGTGGCGAGTGCGGTGGACGAAGCCATCGGCGTCCTCGCCAAGATGACGAAGAGCATGAAGGACGTGACCCTTCCGCCGACCGGCAATCTCAGCCTGAACGCGGAAACCTATGCGTATCACGAAGAATATTTCACGCATGGCGCGGGGCGTTATCAGATCCCCACGCGGCGATCGCTGCAAAACGGTGGTAACGCGAAGGCGGCGGATTACGTTCGCTCCTTGTGGAAGCTGGAGCTGATCCGTCGCACCATCGACGATGCGTTCAGCGATTTCGATTTAGTCGTCCTACCGACGCGAAGGCACACTCCGCGCACGGTGGATGCATCTATCAAGCGCGAAGAAAGCGACAAGCCTCGTAATCCGGAGCTCGAAAATACGGGCCAATTCGATGTCTACGGGATTCCCGCCATCTCGGTTCCGTGTGGGTTCACCGCCGCGGGCCTTCCCGTCGGATTGATGATCGCGGGCCCGCGGTTTTCCGAGGGCCGGGTGCTCGCGCTGGCGAATGCTTATGAGCGAGCCACCGAATGGCACAAGCGCAAGCCTCCCATCAAGCCGGATACCGTGGTGCCGAAGCTGGCGGTCACTGAAGATCAGGAATAAATCGCGATGCACATCGATCTGAACTGCGACATGGGGGAGATCCGCGAGCACATCGCCGATGGAACGCAGGAGTCGCTGATGCGGTCGATCACTTCGGTGAACATCGCCTGCGGCGGGCACGCGGGGGGTGAGGCGATGATGAAGACCACCATCGAGCAAGCTCTGCGCTGGAACCTGATCATCGGCGCGCACCCGGGCTATCCGGATCGCGAGAATTTCGGGCGTCTGGAAATGGACCTGCCGCTGAGCGAGGTTTCAAATACGGTCGCTGAACAGGTCCGAAGACTGGCGGAAATCGCCGCGACGTATGCGACGGCGATCGTCCACGTAAAGCCGCACGGGGCTCTGTACAATCAAGCCGTGAACAAGCCGGATTTGGCGCGGGCCATCGCAGACGGTGTGGCGCGTGTGAATAAAGACGTAGTGCTGGTAGGGCTCGCCGGGTCGCCGATGCTGGGAGTGTTTCGCGAGATGGGATTCAAGGTAGCGGCAGAGGCGTTCGCGGACCGGCGCTATGAGCCCGATGGGACCCTTCGATCACGCAAATTTGAAGGCGCGCTGATTCGGGATCCGCAGAAGGCAGGCGAACAGGCCGCAAGGATCGCAAAGAAAGAAGGAGTGGTGGCATCGAACGGAGCAACGGTGCGGGTGAATGCGGAAACAATTTGCATCCATGGCGACACGCCCGGCGCTCCAAAGATCGCGGAGATGGTCGCAAAGATGTTGCAGGACGCAGGCGTCGGTCTGCGGCCGCTGGGGAGTTAGATTATCTACGATATGCCGATGAAGAACCCACCACACCCCGGAGGCTTTGTGCTTCGTCAGTGTATCGAGCCGTTGGGCTTAAGCATCACGGAAGCAGCCGACCGTTCGTGCGCAAGCTGTCGAGCCTCGGTCAGGTTTATATGTCCGCTGAATCCGTGCTTCTCCAGCAGATGGAGAAGATTCGATCCGCTGAGCAGCGTCAGCGGCTTCCCTTTCGCAAATTCGTAAGCGTCGGGCCCATAGTCTGAGGTCGTCACGAGAATACCCTTATTAGCGCCCTCGTTCATAAGGGTCCCATAGAGGTCCCGGACGGCCGAAACGCCAACGGTGTGGGCGTAACGCTTCGCCTGGATCACGACCTTTCCACCACGAATCGGATCTGGATCGAAGGCGACTGCGTCCACGCCGCCATCGCGACTTGCTTGCGTTACCTTGACTTCTCCACCGCTGTAAGAAAACTCCTTCTCGAAGATTTCCCGGATCAAGTGTTCGAAATCCTCCCAGTCCATCACGGCAAGGTTGGAGCCTTGGATTAAGCTTTCGGCGACTCCGTGGGCTGCGACGAAGCGTCGATCATCACGCCTAAGCTCAAGAATCGGTGCGATTGGGGTGATGCTGTGTAGCTTGGAACTGCCGACGCCACGGAGTTGTCGAAAGCATGTCTTCGGATCAACTTTTGCCAAGTTGAACCCGAGAAAGATTTCGCGAGAAACCTGCACCGACAAGATGCAAGCCGTCGTTTGATTTCCTGTCCCCTTATCGGTCGATGTTACGATCCCGTTAAATACGACGGTCGAGATGGCTCGGACGGAATCGCTATAGAACAACTCGTGAAGCGTTCGAAGTGTGATCTGATAAACAATGTCGTCGTATAGCTTGGCGCTCTGCCCCTCCGAGAGGAACTTTTCCGTGACGCTGTCGGTTGTCTGGACGTATTTCACTTCGACCAAACTCGGAATGTCATCGGGAGCCGGCAGTCTGCAATTCACCAGCAGCACGCCGGAATCAGGGTTCAGATCAAAATCAAATTCACGGGGAACACAGCTCGGGTACTCGGAGTTCGAGAGAACTCGTTCGCAATATTCGACGACAGCGTCCAGAATCTTCGCTTCGTATCGCTCGCGAAGTCGGTCAACGCTCGCGTGCTGTTCCCTCTCCTTCTCTTCGTGGGAGAGTTTCCTGGTCTCCCAATCAGCGACAGCCTCGACATATTTTTCGCGCAGCTTTTCCACCCTGACCCGCGATGGGAGCTCATTTCGGACTCGTGTTCGGCGATCAGGGCCGCACAGATCGCTTTCCAAGCGTCCTCATCAGCGTCATATACACGGCTAGCTTCCGCGCGTTTCGCTGCCTTTCGCGATGCGCTTAAGCGATCCAGCATCGAAAACTTAGCTTGATACTTCAACGCCGACCTGTCTGGGCCAGCAGGCGCAGGCGTTGGTTGAGGTTCCGGTGGAAGCTCTGGTTTTGACGGTTTACCCTCGGGAAACGGTGTGGTTATTTTGAGCTTGTTCCAGTCAAAACTTGGGTCTATTTCAATCCCCGACGTAAGAAGTGTGCGAAGAGTTTCGAGCAGCTGTTGAGCGTCCGTCGTTTGATCGAGCGCAGCCGCTTTGCGCTGTTCAAGATGGAAGCGCCGCATCTCTTTCGCTAAGTACGTCCGCTGAACACGTGCTTCGGTCTCGCATTGCTTATTCCAGCTCGTGTTCCACTGCAAAGCCTGCGCCTGCATCTTGTTGCGCAGAGTGTCGAGATCGCCGGCGCGGAGTTCGGCGTATTTGTGCAGCCCGTCGTGGAATGCTTCGATGCGATACGTTGCGACGCCGCGCGGGCTGCTCGTAACGCTGACCTGACCGAAGCGCGTTTCCATCGGGCTATGCGGCATTATACCGCCGTATCATGCTAAATCGGCAAACGCGATTGTGCCAGGATACGCTGGAAATGCGGTCTTTTAGCCGAAATTCTAGCCTGGGAGAATTTTTGAGATGTCGTTGTAGATCACGAACACCACCACGACCATCAGAAACACGAACCCGACCTTCACCACTGCCTCTTTAACCTTCAGATCCAGCTCCCGGCGCAGCAGCATTTCGATCAGCAGCATCATGATCACGCCGCCATCCAGGATCGGAATAGGAAGCAGGTTGAAGATCGCCAGGTTCAGGCTCACGGCAGCCATCAAACTGAAGAAAGACGCAGCACCGGCGCGCGCGGCGTCGCCCGACATCGCAGCGATTTTCACCGGTCCCACGATCGACTTCGGGGACATCCGCCGCTCCAGCATCCCTTCCAGGAACTGGAAAATCAGCTTGGCGTTCTGCATGTTCCAACGGCACGACTCGCGCACCGCCGCCGTGAACGGCAGCTTCGTGATTTCGATTCTCGGTTCCGCGGTCAGCCCGATCATCCAGTGTGGAGTGCCCTGATTATCGATGTCGGATTTCACCGGCGTCACCGTCACTGCATGTTCCTGCCCGGCGCGTGAATACACCAACTGGACCGGACGTCCATCGGTAGCTTTCTCAATCTCAGGCAGTTTCGAAATGGACCGTAGCGGCTGACCGTTGGCGCTGACCAGAATGTCGCCGCGCTTCAGCCCGACTTTCTCCGCTTCCATTCCCGGCACGATACTGCCGACCTGCACGTCGGATTGCTGATCCCATCCGGCGTATCCAAAGCCTTCTTTTTCGTCGAGCTGCGGCGTCACCGGAATGCGCAGTTTTTCTCCGTTGCGAACCACCCACACCTGCATGGGACGATTGGCGCTGGCGATCTCCTTCAGCGCGATGTCTTCCCAATTGGGATCCACCATGCTGTCCACCTGCACCACCTGGTCGCCTTCATGAATGCCCGCCTTGGCGGCGGCTCCGGTAGGAACCACGTACCCGACCAGCGGATCGCGCGGGGTGGGAACTTTGGGAAAGTGCTGCATGAACAACCCGGTCAGCAACACGATCGCGAGCAGCACATTAATCGCCGGCCCGGCGAAAGTGATGATCAGGCGCTGCCAGCGCGGCTTGGCCATCAGGCTGCGCGGATCGGCCGCGGCCTCTTCGTCGCCCGGCTGGTCGCCCGCCATCTTCACATAGCCGCCCAGAATGGGCAGCGCGGAAAAACGGAAGTCGGTATCGCCGTATTTGAAGCCGAACAGGCGCGGCCCGAAGCCGAAGCTGAACGTCTCCACTTTTACGTCGAACCAGCGGGCGGCTACAAAGTGGCCCAGCTCGTGGAGCAGGATCATCACTCCGATCAGAACCAGGTACCACCAGATGTTTTCTAAAAAGTGCATATGAATTACTTACGCGCGTAACGCCGCTTCGGTTGGAAGCTTTTCACCCCACCTCGATTCTATGACTTTTCGAGCCGCCTGTCTTGATTCCCGGTCGATCTCGAGTACTTCCTGTACTGAACCGGGTTCGCGAACCGGGACTTTTTCGAGGGTTTCAGCCACCGTCGCCGCGATGGCCGGAAAGGAGATTCGGCCGTTTAAGAACGCCTCCACCGCAATCTCGTCGGCAGCGTTCAATGTCGCGCACGCCGATCCGCCGGCCTGGTAAGCGTCGAAGGCCAGCTTTAGAAGAGGAAACTTCTTGTAATCAGGAGGATCGAAAGTCCAACGGACGGCTTGCGACCAATCCAGCCGAGGCACCGGCGCATCGGCGCGTTCGGGATACGTCAGAGCGTACTGGATCGGCATGCGCATGTCCGTCGCCGAAATCTGGGCGATCAGACTGCCATCAGTGTACTCCACCATGGCATGCACTTTCGACTGCGGATGCACTACCACCTCAATATCCTTCGGCTGTAGCCCAAAAAGCCAGCATGCCTCGACCACCTCGAATCCCTTGTTCATTAACGTTGCGGAATCGATAGTGATGCGCTGGCCCATCCTCCAGGTTGGATGATTCAGGGCCTGCTCGGGAGTCACGCGGACCAGATCCGACGCAGGAGTTTCCCGGAACGGACCGCCGGAAGCGGTCAGAATCAGCTTGGTAACCTCATCACGCCGACCGGCACGCAGGCACTGGTGGGCTCCGTTATGCTCGCTGTCAACCGGGATCAGTTCGGCTCCAGAAGCCTGTTGCGCGGATGTGACCAAACGTCCACTGGCCACCAAGACTTCCTTATTGGCAAGACCGACCCGTTTAGCGAGCCGAACCGCCGCGTAAGTCGCTTCCAAGCCTTCCACGCCAACGATCGCCGACATGACGAATCCGGATTCAGGGGCCGAAGCGGCAGCGATACGAGCTCGCGGTCCAGCGGCAAGCTCCGGAGGCGCAATGCCCTTCCGTCGAAGCGCTTGGCGAAGTTCGTCGAGAGCACGGTTGTCGGCGACGACAGCGACTTCAGGACGGAACTCGGCGATCTGATCTGCGAGTAAAGATGTGTTGCGGCCCGCAACCAGGGCGTAAATGCCGAACCGGTCCGGCCAACGGCGCACTACGTCCAAAGTGCTTGTCCCGATTGAACCCGTGGATCCTAAAAGCGTGAGAAACGTCACTCGACTCCGATGATAACATTACCCCTAATCGAGCGGTACTATCTGGTTTCGACCTGCCTCGGAACCCTGAACCTCTTTGTGCTACTTGGACCCCAAAGGGGCGCCGGGGAGGTTTGCTTCAGGGGTCTTTAATGAGGTTAGTCTCGCTTTGGTGGGAGTTGCCTCCCCGGCTTAATTCCAATATTAGTATACGGTCAGACCGATTGCAACAGTTTTTTGTATAAACACCTTAGAATTTTTGGGCGCGACCGGGAACGAATGGTATTAGTACTTTGTTTTCCGAAAGTTATACATATAGTACGCGCTCGCGAGTACTAGCGTCCTCAGGCCGTCCCGGCCCCGCTCCGACTACTTCTTAACCTCGATTCCCGCCCAATCTTCCAAAACCCGAATCGCGGAGCAGAAGTCGTCTTCCCCATAGCCGCTGGCAATGGCCGCGCGGAGCATCTGCTCGGTAAGCGCGGTCGCCGGAAGGGGGACATCCATGGATTTGGCCGATTCCAGGGCCAAGCCGATGTCCTTTGCCATCCATTTGGTAGCGAAATTGGTGGTGAAGTCCCGGGCGAGGATGAACGGCGCCTTGTAGGAGATCAGGCCACTTTTCGCCGCGCTGTTATTCAGGATGTCGAGCATCAGCTCAGGCGGAACGCCGCCTTTGGTCGCCAAAACCATCCCCTCCGCGAAAGCCTGCATGATGTTGGCAAGGATCAGGTTTTGGGTGAGTTTGGCTTGCAGGCCCTGGCCGGCGGGACCGCAATAGTAGAAAACCTTCCCCATCAGATCCATGTACGGCTTGATTTTTTCGTAGGCAGCTTGATCGCCCCCGATCATGAAGGTCAGGGTCGCGTTTTCGGATCCCGGTTTTGAGCCGGTGCAGGGTGTGTCGAGGAAATGGGCTCCCTTGGCGGTGAACGCGGCGCCGATTTCTTTGCTGACGGCCTTCGAGATCGTGCTGCAATCGGCGATGATCGCCCCGCGCCGAACGCCGTCGATCAGTCCACCGGAACCACAGGTGACCGCACGCGCCATGACACTATCGCCGACGCAGTAGAAAATGAAATCGGCGCGTTCGGCTACCTCCTTCGGCGTCGAGCAGGCGGTCGCCTTACCCTCCTTAGCGAGCTGCGTCGCTTTCTCGCCTTGATTCGACCAGAGAGCGACTTCATTGCCGCTTTTCACCAGGTGCCGGGCCATCGGATAGCCCATGATGCCGAGTCCGAGGAATCCAAGTTGAGCCATAGAAGTTATCATTCTATCAATGCAGCCACGAGTACTTGTCACCAAACGCGTTTATCCCGAAGCGATCGAATTCCTGACACAGCATGCCGAGGTGGACTACGTCTCGGACGATGACGGGCTTTCGCCAGCGGAGTTGCTGGAGCGGGCGCGAGGAAAAAACGCGATCGTCAGCCAGCTCGTCGATAAGTTCACGCGCGACGTGATCGCGCAGCTTGACTCCAGCGTGCGCATCATCGCCAACGTCGCGGTGGGATTCGACAATATCGACGTCGCCGCGGCAAGCGAACGGGGCATTCTGGTGACGAATACGCCGGACGTGCTGACCGACACCACGGCCGATTTCGCATTCGCTCTGCTCATGGCTGCCGCGCGTCGCGTTGTCGAAGCGCATGAGTTTGCTCACTCCCGGAAATGGGGACGCTGGACCATCGACATGCTGGTGGGGCAAGACGTGCATCATCGAACGCTGGGAATTCTCGGAATGGGCCGGATCGGACAGGCGATGGCCCGGCGCGGCACAGGATTTGCGATGCAGGTTCTGTATCACGACGCCGTGCAGCTGCCATGCGATGCCGAATACTCGAGCAAAGAACGCGTCTTGCAGGAATCCGATTTCGTCAGTCTGCATGTGCCCCTATCGGAGGCGACGCGGCATTACATCGGCGAGGCGGAATTGCGCATGATGAAGCCGTCGGCCATTCTGATTAACACTTCGCGCGGTCCAGTGGTCGATGAGGCAACGCTGGTGCGCGCCCTGCGAGAAAAATGGATCGGGGGCGCCGGCTTAGACGTGTTCGAGAATGAGCCGCGCGTGAATCCTGGGCTGCTCGAATGCGCGAACGTGGTGCTCGCGCCGCATATCGGGTCGGCGTCCGTGGATACGCGGCGCGGAATGTCGATGATCGCGGTGGAAAATGCGGTAGAGGCGATCGAAGGAAGACGCCCGAAAACCCTGCTTAATCCCGGTGTATGGGATTCAATCGCTTCCCGGCGAGGAGCCTGAGCACCAGAAGGTCGGAGGGCTGGAAAGTGGTCACGGGGACGTTGTTCAGGTCCTCATCACGGTCCACCACGTGGCTGCGGATCATGCCCCGAAGCTGCTCCACGGAAATCCCAAGTTCTTCGGCGGCCTCGGTCTCCGAGTATTGGGACTTCCCGGATCTGGTAAATTGCATTTCGAGCACGTTTATCCTCAATTTGCATTGTGCAGGAAGCGAGAAGCCTGCCCAATCGGTTAGAGCGCTTATTTACGACACGGTATCGCCTGACGTACCAATGTACTAAGAGTCGAAGGACAAAGACTTTCCCTCCGTTTATACAGGCTAAAATCGAATTAATGGCTGATACCAAGTCTCTCCTGCGATCCTCCACGGAAGTTCTGACGCGCGGTTTCGATCCGCGTCTCTCGGTGGGCTCGGCGCGGCCGGCGGTCTTCCGCAGTTCCACCTATGTGTTCTCGAGCCCGGAAGCTGCCGAGCGTGCATTTGACCTGATGGCCGGACGCGCTACACCCGAACCGGGCGAGCAAGTGGACCTGGTGTATTCCCGGTTCAATCATCCCAACGCGGAGATTCTCGAAGATCAGATTGTCCCGCTGGAGAGGGGCGCGCAGGCCGCGCTGATATTCAACTCCGGGATGGCCGCGATCATGACTGCGCTATTCGCGTTTGTGCGGCCGGGCGACACGATCGCCTATACCGTGCCGGTGTACGGCGGGACGCAGAAACTGATCGAGAATTTTCTTTCGGCATGGGGTGTGAGCGGAATCGCCATGCCGGCCGGAAAAGCGGATCGAATCGACGAGCTGATGCGGGGCGCGAAGAATCTTCGCGCCGTGCTGATCGAAACGCCCGCGAATCCGACCATCCTCATGACCGATATCAGGCGCGCCGCGAAAACTGCCGGCGAGACGGCGGGGAAGCCGCTGGTGATGGTCGACAACACCATGCTAGGGCCGGCATTCCAGCATCCCCTGGAGCTGGGAGCGGATATTGTGCTGTATTCGGCGACCAAGTACCTTTCGGGATTCAGCGATCTGATCGGCGGCGTGGCGCTGGCTCGCGACCGGGCGCTGGTCCAGAAAATGCGGTCGATGCGAAGTCTGTTCGGAAACATCTTGCAGCCGGATGAATGCTGGATGCTGGATAACCGCCTGCCTACGGTCGGGCTCAGAATGAACCGGCAGAGCAAGAACGCCCAGCGTGTCGCGGAGCGGCTGGCCGGGCACCCCAAAGTCAAGAAGGTCCTGTATCCGACGCTGTTCGACGATCCGGAGCAGATCCGCATTTTCAAATCGCAGTGCGATTTTCCGGGCGGGATGTTTTCTCTGGAACTGCGCGGAGGGAAACCTGCTGCGTTCGAGTTTCTGAGGAACCTGAAAATCGCGCGCAATGCCGTTTCGCTCGGTGGGGTCGAAACGCTGGTGTGCCATCCGAAGACCACCACGCATTCCGGATTCACCGAAGAGCAGTTCGCGGAAGCGGGCGTGACGGATGGACAGGTTCGCGTATCGATCGGCATCGAAGACTGGCGGGATCTGCTGGAGGACTTCGAGCAGGCCCTTGAAGCAGTGTGAAAACCGCGATTCGCGCCGCGACTCTCGACGATGCGGAATCCCTGATCGAACATCGCAGGGCCATGTTCTTCGAGATGGGCTATCGCGACGCAGCGGCCCTCGATGGGATGGTAGCGGAGTTTCGTCCCTGGCTGCGGCGGAAGATGGAATCCGGAGAATACCTCGCGTGGGTCGCAATCGAGCCCAACGACCGAATCGTCGCGGGCCTGGGTTTATGGCTGATGGATTGGCCCCCGCACATGATCGGACCGGGCGCTCCGCGAGGCAACATTCTCAACGTCTACACGGATACGGCTTACCGGCGGCAGGGAATCGCGCGCGAAATGATGAAAATCGCGCTCGAATGGTGCAGCCAACGCAACATTGGCGCGGTCGTTCTGCACGCCAGCGACGATGGCCGGGAGCTTTACCAACAACTCGGGTTTCGCCCCACTAACGAGATGCGCGTGATGCTCGTCTAACGGTTCGGGCTATTCTGGGGGTTTATGCGATTCCTTTTGTCACTTGCTTTCGTGTCCGTGATTTGCTCCGCGCAGAAATTCAACGGGTTCGATGTGACGTCGCTCGACAAGTCGGTGAATCCGTGTGTCGACTTTTATCGATTCGCCTGCGGCGGATGGATGGCCGCCAACCCGATTCCGGCCGACCAGTCGCGATGGGGACGTTTCAATGCGTTGCAGGAGCGAAATCGCACCGTGTTGCAAGGAATTCTCGAAGCGGCGTCCAGCGATAAGCCCGGCCGCACGCTGGTGGAACGAGAGATCGGCGACTACTACGCCGCCTGCATGGATGAGAAGGCCATCGACGCGCGAGGGATCGCTCCGCTGAAGGACGATCTGGATCGCATCAACGCGATGCGCGACAAGGCCGCCATCACCGATGTCGTCATTCACATGTACCGAATCGGTTCGCAGCCGTTTTTCCGATTCTCCTCGTCGCAGGACGAGAAGGATTCGACGCAGATGATCGGCGATCTAGATCAGGGCGGCCTCGAATTGCCGGATCGCGACTATTACCTGAAAGACGACGCCAAGTCGGTGGAGCTGCGCAAGAAGTATGTCGCGCACGTCGAGCGGATGTTCGAGCTGATGGGCGTTCCGGCCGCGGAGGCCGCGAAGAAAGCCGACGTGGTGATGACCATCGAGACTGCGCTCGCGAAAGGGTCGCTCGACAATATTTCGCGTCGCGATCCGAACAAGGTCTATCACAAGCTGACGGTGAAGGAACTGATTTCGCTTGGGCCGACGTTCGACTGGCAGAAGTTTTTCGAAGGCGCCGGTGCGCCCGCTCTCAGCAGCTTGAACGTGGATGTGCCTCCTTTCATCCGCGCCATGGAATCGATTCTGGTGCAAACCAGTCTGGACGATTTGAAGACGTATCTCTCCTGGCAACTGATGCACGATTCTTCCGGCGTACTGCCGCAATCGTTCCAGCAGGAATCGTTCGATTTCTTCGGGAAGACGCTCGCGGGCGCCAAAGAGATGCGGGCTCGCTGGAAGCGCTGCGTCGATCAGGTGGACTCACAGCTTTCCGACGCCTTGGGCCAAAAGTTCGTCGACAAGACGCTGGGCGAGGAAGGCAAGCGGCGGACCCTGCAAATGGTCAACGCGATCGAAAAGGCGATGGGGGAGGACATTCAAAAGATCGACTGGATGACGCCCAAGACCAAGGAACAGGCGTTGATCAAGCTGCACGCCGTGGCGAACAAGATCGGCACCAAGGCGCATTGGATCGACTATTCGTCGATAAAAATCGCGCGCGACGACGCGTATGGAAACTCGGAGCGCACCAGCGAATTCGAATTGCGGCGGCAGCTCGCCAAAATCGGCAAGCCGGTAGACAAGACCGAATGGCAGATGACGCAGCCGCAAGTGAACGCGTACTACGACCCGCAGGAGAATGACATCAATTTTCCAGCCGGGATTCTGCAACCCCCATTCTGGGATAACAAACTGGACGACGCGGTGAACTACGGCGCGATCGGCGCGGTGATCGGGCATGAGCTGACGCACGGCTTCGACGATCAGGGCCGGCAGTTCGATGCGGAAGGCAATCTGCGCGACTGGTGGACGGAGGCGGACGGAAAAGCATTCGAGGAGCGCGCGCAGTGCTTCGTGAAAGAGTATTCGGGGTTCACCGCAGTCGACGACGTGAAGCTGAAAGGCGAGCTGACGCTGGGCGAGAATACGGCCGACAACGGCGGATTGAGGCTCGCGTATATGGCGCTGATGGATACTCTCGCGGGCAAGCATCCGTCCAAACGCGACGGATTCACCGCGGAGCAGCGCCTGTTCCTGGGGTGGGGGCAGATCTGGTGCGAGAACCGGTCGGACGAATCGTCACGCATGCTGGCGCAAGTGGATCCTCACTCGCCCGGCAAATATCGGATTAACGGTGTGGTTTCGAACATGCCCGAATTTCAACAGGCATTCGCGTGCACGGCAGGGCAGCCGATGGTGCGGTATCCGGCGTGCCGGGTCTGGTAGCTATTCCGGAGCCGGCTGTTGCGGTTTCTCAGAGTCCGGCAGGATGAAAGTCGTCTCCCCGGGCCGTTGCAGTTTTAACTGCTTGCGGATTTCCATGTCCTGCTCGCTGGGGCTGTCTTTCAACCGGTGGATGCGCTCGCGCAGCCTCTGATTTTCCAGCTCGATCGCGTGGTTGGTTTCCTGAAGCTCGCGGATCTCGCGGTGTTTCGCGAGCAGGTTGGTGACCCCCATGGGTCCGCGCAATGCGATCCAGCCATATGCGCCGATCAGTCCGATCGCGATCACATAACCGGCTCTGCGCATGGCGTTCTGCAATGGTTCGGTCACTTAACCTTTATAAACCGGATCGAAAAAAATAGCCAGTGCATGTTATTCTCCTCATATCGGCCATGGCTGAATCAGACTCGCACGAAAGGCGAATTGCCTGCCCCAAATGCGGCTCGACGGATGTCCGCCGCAGCAAGGGCGAGGGGATGAGAGCAGGTTTGGCGCGTATGTTCGGACGCTGGCCGTTCCGCTGCCGGAGTTGCCGGGTCAAGTTTTATTCTTACGCTCCCCCGCCCGAGGACGCGCCCCAATAAGCTACTTCTTGTCGACCAGAGTCTTGATGTCGGCCGGGAGTTCGAATCGATCGGCGGGGATCTCCGGGTTGGTCTTCACCGTCTCGATCGTCATGGTGAACTCCTGCCCGGCCGCCTTCTGAATCACTTTGGTCGGCATGAGTACGCCGTCGAAGGGCTTGTATTCGGAAACCACCGCCTCGAACTCGATCTCGCCCATCTGGCTGGATGCGATGCCGGTGGTCTTGACCGCGAGTCCGGATTTTTTCTGATAGTACGTGGTCTCGGGCTTGCCTTCCGTGGGGGTCATCAACACCTTGTAGCATTCTTCCCCGTCGATGGTCTCGACGCCCGCGGTCTCGACTTTCGAGAACATTTTTCGCCACTGCAAGGGTGAGTTAAAAAGTCCCTCGCGCAGGGATTGCGCTTTTTCGTCGCCGCTCTTGATGCGGGCGCCTTGCATGACGTCCTTGCTCCAGGCCACGCCGCCGTTAGTTCCCTGCTCGATCTTGCCGACGCCATCGAGTTCGATCGATATGTAGCTCTTGTCGGGAGCGGCTGAGTAGCGGGTCATGGGACCCTTGATATTCGCGGCTGGGACCTCGAAAGTTCCGGTGGAAATCTCAGTCTTGCGCTTCTCATAGGCAGCCTTGCCGCCAGTGACTTCGACGAACCGGTCCAAGATGGTTTCCGCTTTGGGCAGCGCGTCGTCGGCCGCGAACAGCCGTAACGAAAATAGCGGGATTGTGAAGAGAATCAGCCTGCGAGTCATTCGGGTGTCCTCTGCTTCTTTATCCACTGTACCGCAGCATCGATCACGGAGTCGTGCCCGGCCAGTAGCGCGGCGCGGGTCAGGTTAACTTCCATATCGGGGGTTACGCCGTTGGCCTCCAGCGGCTTGCCGCCTTCGGAAACATAGTTGGCGATGGCGTACTGGAATCCGTCGCCGTTAGGAAGCTTTTCGATCATCGACGGCAATGCGGCCGCGGCGGTCCGTTCTCCGAAAACGCGCGCGCGGCCTAAGTCCTTCAATCCGCCGGCGAAAATTTCCGAGGTGGAAGCGGAGGATCCATCCACCAGGATCGCCACCGGTCCGCGAAACACCTCCGGACGCGGATTGATCACGAAGTTCAATGTGGTGCCGCGCATGTACATCGTGCCAAGTTTTTCATCGGGTTTGTCCTCCACGTACCCGGCCATGCCCATCGCCATGCCGCCGATGCCGCCGGGATTGCCACGCAGGTCGATGATCAGCCCGTCGCACTGTTTGCAGCTCGCCACAGCGTCGGAGAAGCTGGCCATGACGCGGGGCATATCGAGGAACATGTTGAAGCGGACGTACCCCGTATTGGCGATCTTTTTCGATTCGAACCAGACATGCATCGCGGGAAGATTGCCGAAGTGCGAGATCTGACCGCGCGGCTCGGCCAGCGGCAGCTCGAGAGCTCGCCTCTGATTTTCGCCGTCGAGAAAAATCACCGCGAACCTTCCGCCAATGGGTCCCGTCAGACGGGCCAGCAACGCGCGGACCAGCGTGAGCTCAGTAATCGAGGGGTCGGCTTGAAGGGTCTTGATTGTGGGCCCGAGCTCCTTGCCGCGTGCGCTGAGAATGGCCCAGCCCGGTTTCACGCCGGCCTTTTCGGCGGGCGAACCGGGGTCGACCGTGGTAACGATGGCCTGCTTATCCAGCACACGCAGATCGATGCCGGTTTCGCCATCGCCCTGGACTTGAACGCCGACGTCTTCGTAAATGACCGAGGGGAAAATCGCGAAATGGGTCTGGTGCAGGCGGGCCAGCATGTCGCGCATGACGGCTCGGGCAGCTTCGGTAGAGGGTGCAGCTTCGATTTTCGGCCGGAATTCGGCGTGAATTGCGTTCCAGTCCAGGCCGCCGGGAGTCTTGTCCCAATGTTTATCGCGGATGGTGGTCCAGACTTTTTCGAACGAGTCGATGTTGAGCTGCTTCTGTTCCGGCGAGAGCTGCGCGCGGGCGGACACGGCGAGCAGGGCCATCGCGAGAATGGTTCGCATGACTTTAGATTGGCAGGGAGCGTGAGGTCAACGCAAGGCGTGCGAGATTAGAGTCAGCCCAGGAACGCCCTGATAATCGTCGCGATTGTGGGTTACCAGCGGAACGTCGTAAAGCAGGGCTGAGGCCGCGATCCAAGCGTCAGCACATTCAATTCGATGTCCTCTTGCTTGCGCGGCTACGGTGACTTCAGCCCATTTCGTGCAGAGAGCGCGATGATAAGGAAGAATTACGAACGGCTCGAGGTAGCGATTCAGCCAGGTGCGCCGTGCCTCACCCCAGCCACGCTGGATGACCCAGCGATCCAGCTCTGCGACCGTCATAAACGAAAGCAGGAGCGTGTGTCGCTCAAGGTCCGAATCATAAAGTCTGGCGACGGGATGGTTCTTGAAGAGGAAAGAAACCACGTCGGTGTCGACAATCAGCCGGCTCATGCCGCGGGATCGGACTTGGTGGACTTTGCGTGGCCCCTCCACTCGTGAAGCGCGGCAAGAAAGTCTTCGATCCGCTCTTCCTCGGGCCAGAAATCTCCATGCAGCAGGCTCACATCGACAATAGGAGCCTTGTCCTGCTGCGCGATGATTTCATCCAAACTCGGATTGTCTTCGAAGTCGGAGACGCCCGCCATCCGTGTCTAGTATAACAATCGACCGAGGCCGCGCTTCGCGAGATCGTGCTGCAAGAGCTGCCTCGCTTGTACCGCGATAAGATAGGAGCTTATGAGCGAACTGGTTAACTATACGCGCCAAGGCGAGATTGGCGTCATCACGATCAATAATCCGCCGGTGAACGCGCTGAGCCCCGGAGTGCCGGACGGCATCATGGCCGGGATCGAAGCAGCGAACCAGGACCCCGAGGTCAAGGCGATCGTGGTGATCGGCGGCGGACGAACCTTCATCGCCGGCGCTGACATTCGCGAATTCGGAAAAATGACCGCCGCCGGTAACGGGCGTGTGCCGCTGACGCCGGTGATGTCGAAGATCGAAGACTCGAAAAAGCCCGTAGTGATGGCGATCCACGGCACCGCGTTCGGCGGCGGCCTGGAAACCGCGATGTCCGGTCATTACCGGGTGGCGGTCGCGACCGCGCAGGTGGGGCAGCCGGAGGTGAAGCTCGGGATCATCCCCGGAGCGGGTGGGACGCAGCGCCTGCCGCGGTTGGCCGGCGTCGCCAAAGCCGTGGAGATGTGCGCGTTCGGCGAGCCCATTGATGCGAAAACAGCGCTTGCGGCCGGGATTCTCGACAAGATCGTCGAGGGCGACCTGCTGCAAGGCGCCATCGATTTCGCGCGCAGCATCGCGGGCAGGCTGGTGCTGAAGACTCGCGAGCGTAACGAGAAACTGCAGGATGCGTCCGGGAACACGGCGATCTTCGCGCTCGCTCGCGAGCAGGCGCGCAAGACGCGGCGGGGGCAGATGGCTCCTTTGTCGGCCATCGATGCAGTGGAAGCGGCGACGCGCTTGAGTTTCGATGACGGGATCGCGCGCGAGGCGGAGATTTTCCGCGTGTGCCTGTTCTCGACGCAATCGAAGGCGCTGATTCACGCTTTCTTCGGCGAGCGCACCGTCGCCAAGATCCCGGATATACCCAAGGAAACCAAGACCTACGACATCAAGAGTGCGGCGATCATCGGCGCGGGCACCATGGGCGGCGGCATCGCAATGAACTATGCCAACGCCGGCATTCCCGTGATCGTCAAGGAGACCGCGAAGGACGCGCTTAACCGCGGCATGGAGACCATCCGCAAGAACTACGAAAATTCGGTCAAAAAAGGCCGTTTTTCAGCCGACACGATGGTGCGGCGCATGGCGCTGATCACGCCCCAGCTCACCTATGACGGATTCGACCAGGCCGACATTATCGTCGAAGCGGTGTTTGAAGGCATGGATCTGAAGAAGCAGATTTTCGCCGAAATGGACAAGATCGCCAAGCCGGACTGCATCCTGGCGTCGAACACGTCGACGCTCGATATCGATGAGATTGCATCGGCGACGGCGCGTCCGCAGATGGTGATTGGGCATCATTTCTTCAGCCCGGCGAACGTGATGAAGTTGCTTGAAATCGTGCGCGGAAAGGCTACTAGTAAAGAAGTGATCGCGACCTCGATGGGTCTCGCCAAGAAGCTGGGTAAAGTGGGCGTCCTGGCCGGGAATTGCCGCGGATTTATCGGCAACCGCATGATCCACTGCTATGGCCGCGAGGCGCAGTTCCTGGTGGAAGAGGGCGCGTCGGTAGAAGCAGTGGACGGGGCGCTTTACGATTTCGGGCTCGCCATGGGACCGCTGGCCATGGGCGACCTGGCAGGGCTCGATGTCGGCTGGCGGATTCGCAAGGAGTTCAAGCATCTCGAGAAACCAGGCGTACGCCGTCCGCTGATCGCGGACCTGCTCTGCGAAATGGGGCGCTATGGGCAGAAGACCGGCAAAGGCTGGTATCTGTACGACGCCAACCGGAAGCCGTCGCCCGATCCGGAAGTGGCCGCGCTGATCGAGAAGACCGCGCGCGAAGCGGGCATTGAGCGGCGCAACATCACCCACGAAGAGATCATCGAGCGGACGATTTACGCGTTAGTCAACGAGGGCGCGCGCATTCTGGAAGAGGGGATCGCGCTGCGGGCCGTGGATATCGACATCGTGTATCTCAACGGCTATGGATTCCCGGCATGGCGCGGCGGACCGATGTTCTACGCGGATACCATCGGCTTGCCCAAAGTGCTCGAGAAGATCCAGGAGTTCGAGAGGCGCCACGGATCGGACTGGTGGGCTCCGGCGCCGCTGCTGAAGCGGCTGGCCGAGGCTGGGAAGACGTTCGAGAGCTTCGATAAAGAGAAGGAATCCGCGGCCGGAGCTTAATCGCCACCGATTCACACTGACCTAAATCTTTAGGCGGCGGGTCAGCCTTTGCTCGCGCTTGCGTAGGGCTTGGGAGTCGTCGTGATGCAACGCCTGGCGTGTCATATCTAGAGCCATCGTGTAGTTTTTTTCGCGATGCTCGTAGTGTTTGGCGAGCTCCTCCAGAGCGCGCACGCGAAACGGATTTTTCGCGGCAGCCAGATCGGTCCACGCGTCGAGCGGGTGCCCCAGCTTGCGCTCCAACATCCCGATATCCCACAGCGTCTTGAACAGCAGATCGTCAGGAAGGCCGGCGTCGACGGCGCGGCGAAACAAACTGAGCGACTGATCGAGCTCGCCCGCCGCGCTCAGCCAGCGTGCGATCCCGGCCATTTCCGCGCCGTGTTTCAGAGGAGCGCTCGCCGGATCTTTGAACGCATAGGGCACGATTCCGGTGAGACAGGCGAGCGTCAGGATGTCCGTCGCATTGTGATGAAACACGGGAAGCATCCGCGCGGCGTGACGCGTGCGGAGATACTCGAAGTACACGTAAGGAATCAGCGCGCCAGGAATATCGCCCTGCCGTTCGACGCCGAGTACCTGTGTTTCGAGATCGACCAGGCGGCAGCTTTCAAAACGCAGCTTCCACAGGCGGCGCGCGCCATGCAGCAAATCCAGATGATCGAGCGCCGCGAACGGCGGGCGAGCGCGATTCAGCCGATAGCGCGTTTCAAGCAGCGGCTGATCGTAGGCGCGGCCGTTATAGGTGATCAGCACGCGAAACGGCGCCAAGTGGCGCGAAAGCGCGTCCAGAAGGCTGGCCTCTTCGCCGTGATCGCGCATGAAAAACTGCCGGACATGGAAACCTTCATGCGTGATTCGGCCCACGCCCACCAGGAACGCGCAGGTGCCTGTGCCGCCGGCCAAGCCTGTCGTCTCAGTGTCGAGAAAGGCCCATTCTGAGGGTGGCGCATTTGGAATCGCCAGCGATTCGAGCAGATCGTGCGGAAGATCGGCGAG
>Ga0209415_10004984_pt1 | contig 24096 bp, 27 predicted proteins | sample PeaSoiSIISIP2007_FD_187696 | JGI IMG/M metagenome (GOLD analysis project Ga0209415, IMG submission 187696) | Peat soil microbial communities from Weissenstadt, Germany - SII-SIP-2007 (SPAdes) (version 2) | ecosystem: Environmental > Terrestrial > Soil > Wetlands > Peat | place: Germany... | reverse complement strand
AGGATGAAGGGCGAGGCGAGCTCGTCGCGCATCCAGGCCTCGAGATGCAGGATCTTGGCCAGGTCCAGATGGTTGGTCGGCTCGTCCAGCAGCAGCAGATCGGGTTCGCCCGCCGCGGCCCGGGCGATGAGGGCAAGACGGCGCCAGCCGCCGCTCAATTCCGAGAGCCGGGTCCGGCACTCCCTTTCCCCGAAGCCGAAGGCGGCCAGCAGCGCCTCTGCCCGATAGGCGTAGATTTCCTGGTCCGCGGGCGCCATTCCGCCGATCACCGCCTCGCGCGCCGTGAGGCCTTCCAGTACCGCCGGCGGTATCTGCTCGACATAGGCGATGACGAGACCCCGGCGGAGCTGGAGCCTGCCGGAATCGATCTCCTCCCTTCCCGCCAGCACGCGCAGCAAGGTCGACTTGCCGCAGCCGTTGGGCCCGATCAGGCCGACCCGGTCACCTTCGCCGATGGCAAAGTCGAGCCCGGCGAAGATCTGCCGCGTGCCATAGGCGAAGCCCAGGTTTTCGGCGCTCAGCAAAGACAAGAAAAGCCCCCGTCAAAAGGGGCGGCAGCATACAGGCGGGATCGCGCGGGCAAAAGGCGCTGCGGGAGGGACCCAAGTGGTGCCCTGGCGCGAACTTCTTGGCGGGACCCCGTGGGACCCGCGCACGAGCCTCGAGACCCGGGCTAACGCTCAGCCAATGCCAGGCAACGGACGTGTAACCATTTTTGGTGTATTGTCGCGTGGCACTCAAGGAGGAGACGACAAATGATGACCGGATGGGTCCTGATTCTGTTCATCTACGCGCATCGCGGGGGCGAGTCCTCGGTGCCGGATCGGCCGATCGTGGCCGCGACTTCCGCCGCCTTCGGCACCGAGGCCGCTTGCAATGCCGCCGGACAGGATGCGCTCACGCACTTCCCCGGCAGAGTGACCTGGCTCTGCGAGCCTCAGCAGAAGTAAACGGATTTAAGCCGGCTTGCCATTCGGTTCGGCTTCCGACAGCGGTTGAACGGCGGCACTTCCCGCCATCGCCGCCGTGGTGACCAGCACCGGACAAGTTGCTCGCGCGATCACGGCCTCGCTGTTGCTGCCGAGCAGGACACGCCCCAGACCTGTGCGCCCCTCGCTGCCCATCACGATCAAATCCGCCTCGGTCTGGCTGGCGATGGCCTGGATTTCGTCCGGCGCAGGACCGTGCCCCACCTTGCCGTCGACATCGATTCCCTCGGCGCGCAACGCGGCGACCGTCCGCTCCACGATTTTCGCGGCTTCGGCCTGACGCTCGGCAGAGTGTTTGGGAACTTCGACCGACACCACGGTCAGGGGGAGATTCCGCGCCCGGGCCAAGCGCGCGGCAATCCTGGTCGCCGTCTCGCTTGCCGCCGAACCGTCGCTTGCCAGAAGGATGCGACGCTCCCACATTTTCGAGGCTCTGGGAGTCACCAAGACGGGGCATAGAGCGCCGCCGATGACGTTCCCCACGGCACCGCCCAGCATGGCCCGCGTCAGGCCGTACCGGCCGCGCCGACCGATCACGATCATGTCGGCGCTATGCTCATTCGCCGAAGCGACGATTCCTTGAGCGGGGCTGCGGCCCCGGTGCGTCACGGCCACGGTCTTCACGCCACTCGCCTCGGCGCCGGCAACGGTGACTTGCAGGAGCTTCAACGCCTCCTCTTGTTCGGCCAACCGGGTGTCGACCCCCATGACGTCGGATCCCTGCCGGGTGGGCAGCACGTTGAGCACCACCAGCACGGCGCCAACCGCGTGCGCCAGTTCCGTCGCCACGCGGATGGCGCCGGCGCTGAATTCCGAACCGTCGATCGCCACCAGAATCTTGGATAGGCCAGCGGCGGACTGCGTCACATCGAACACGGCAAATCCTCCCGCCTCCCCTGTGCGGTAAACGGGGCTCGATCGATACTCTCTCGATGCGCCCGCCGCTACCGTATCATTCGGCAATTGCCGCGCAAACTGGCTCATGAACGTCTCCATGCCATCTTCGCTGACGGTCCGCTGGCCATGGCGATGTTGTCCTTGATTTTGAAGGTTCAGGCCGCTTCGCCACTGTGGCAATTAGGGGTTTGACGAGTGCGCCCTCAGCGGGGACGGTCTTCTTCGGCGAAGAGGCCCACGGCACCCAGTTCCTCGCGACGCATCAGATCGGCTTCCTCGACGAGGCAGCGCAGCAAATGCGCCTTGTGGACGCAGCCGACCAGCCGAGGGTCCGTGGGCGACATTACCACCGCGGCCGTTTCGAAATCCATCTCGTCCAAAACCGCGAGCGCGGTGCTGAGCCGGTCGTCAGGCGTCAGGAGGCGCGCCTGAGGTTGTGCGAGACCACCCGCGGTCAGATCGCTGCCCGCGCCCGGTTCGGCGATCTTGGCGGTCGCGCTCTGGCTGTCGACGATGCCCACAAGGGTACCGTCGTCCTTGTGAACGAAAGCCAAGAACTGGCGCTGTCTGGCAAACTCGCGGACGAGGTCCGCGAGCTTCGTCGCCGCCGGCACCCGGAACATGTCGCGGTCGAGGACGCGGCGCACCGTCAGCTCATACATCCGGCTGACGTCGTAGGCGCCCTTCAGGCCTAGCCCGCGGATGTGGAACCGCCAGGTCGAGAAGGAATAGCCGAACCAGCGCCGGGTGATGACAGTCGCGACCATGGCGGCCACGGCGACGCCGAGCGTCATCGTGTAGTCGGAGGTGATCTCGAAGACGAGAAGGATCATGGTCAGCGGCGCGCCGACGATCGCGGCGGCGACGGCGCCGACGCCGACCACGGCATAGGCCGAATGCACGGCGATCAGCGTCGGGAAGAAATGGAAGCAGAGATTCCAATAGGCAGTGCCCAGCAGCCCGCCCAGCAACAAGGAAGCGCTGAACAAGCCGCCGCGAAAGCCGCTGCCGATGCTGATCGCCGAGGCGAGCGCCTTTGCCCCCAGCAACAAAATGATGAGATCGGCCGGCACGTTGTCGCTGAGCGTCGCGGCCATCACCTCATGGCCGGTCCCCAGGATCTGCGGATAGAGGTAACCGAGGCCGGCGACCAGCGCCCCTCCCGCCGCAGGCCTGAGCCAGGCGGGAATCGCCGCCCTGCGCAATAGGCTCTCAAAGGCCGTCGCGGCCCACATGACGGCGACACCCACGACCGCCGCCGCCAGCCCGAGCAACCCGAACAGCACATAGTCGTTCGAGTTGAGCATCGGCGGGGTGACGACGTAGAAGATGGGCTTGGCGTCGAATATGAGATGGGCCGTCAGGGTGCTGACGATCGCCGCCACCGCCACCGGCACCAGGGCCGTCACTGCGTAGCCGCCGATGACCAGCTCGAGGGCGAAGAACGTGCCGGCGATAGGTGCGTTGAATACCGCCGCAATGGCCGCCGCGGCACCGCAGCCGACCATGGTCCGTAGAGAGGACCGGCTGAGCTTGAAGCGCCGGCCGAGCCAGCTCGATACCGCTGCGCTCAGCTGCGTGGCGCCGGCCTCGAGCCCCACCGACGCGCCGAGGCCGACGGAGCCGACGGTCATGAGAGAGATGATCACCCCGTCCCAAAACGACATGATGCCGCCGTGAAGCGCGTTCGCCTCGATGACGTCCAGCGGTTCCTGCTTGCGCCGGCGCTGGATAAAAAAGGCCAGAAGGCCATAAGCGAGACCGCCCAGCCCGAGCACCCCCAGGGGCTGCCACCATTTCAGCAGCGCCTGGCTGAGGGCGTACTCCTGAAACGGCACCCGATAGAGATAGTGATGCATGATGACCACCAGCCCCCTGAGGGCAATTACGCTGGCAGCCGCTATGGCACCGGAGATGGCGGCGAGAAGAATGAGGAACAGTTCGTCGTTGCGGGCGCGCTGGCGAAAGGACCGCCACAATGCCCTAGGGGACCTCAGGTCCATGGCTCTTAGACACCGGCGCGAGGAATCTTGACGGGATCGCCTGGCGGCGGGCGAAGCATAGCCGCGAAGGCAATCGGACCGCATCATACGCGAGCCGGCGAGATGCGAGAGAGGAAAAAGCGCCCGTAAGACCCTGGATTTGCGCCACGGTTTGGCGGCGGTCGCCATTCGTGATCCGGCTCACGAAATCGCAGACCCGCCCCCGCCCCGGCAGCGCCAGCCCGCCTTCCTCCATCCTCGGATATCCGGCGTCAAGCAAAGTGAACCTTTCGTAAGGCTTGAAACAATCGCCGAGGGGCGACGAAGCCGGGCTGCAAGGCATAGCTCCAGCGCGTCGGACGAACGGCGCCGGCCATGGTCCGCGCCTCCGCCGGCCGCTTCGGGTCGCTCCCCTATTCCCGAATGATGACCCTGCTTCCGCTGGGCCGTCGAAATCATTTTCCCCGATCATGCTGTCCCAGCTCCGAGCCCCCGGCGCAGCGCATATGATATAGTATAACAAAATTCTGGACGTCCTTCTGGACATGTTATATCATTTCATAACGGAGCAGCTTTGGCAGCCATCTCACGAATGGGGGCGCAGATGAAAACACGCGACGTCTTATTCCAACACCGCGTCCACCGCGATGCAGCACGCGACTCGGGCGGACCCGCGTCGGCGCCGTGTCATGCGGCAAGATGGCATGCGGCAATCTATGGCGCGTTCGTGGCTCTGGCCTTGACGGCGGTCGGCCATGGCAGCGCTTTCGCCGCATCGCCGGGGACGATCAATGCCGTGGGGGTGGAAAACGAATATGCCGATGTCATTTCCCAGATCGGCGGGACGTATGTCCGGGTATCGGCGATCGAGACCGACCCTAATACCGACCCCCATACCTTTGAGGTGAGCCCCCAGGTGGCGGCGCAAATCGCTTCGGCTTCCCTGATCGTGAAGAATGGCGTCGGCTACGATTCCTGGGCCGACAAGATCATCGCCGCCGCGCCGAACGCCGATCGCAAGGTGATCGATGTCCAGCATTTGTTGGGGCTACCCGACAGCACACCAAACCCCCATCTATGGTATGATCCCAAAACGATGCCAACCGTAGCGAAGGCAGTCGCGGACGCTCTCTCCGCCCTGCAGCCCGCGCAAGCCGATTATTTCCAAGCCAACGTGAAGACTTTTGATGCCTCGCTCGAACCCTGGTTCGCGGCGATCGCGTCATTCAAGGCGAGCTATGGAGGTACTCCTGTCGCTGTGACCGAGCCGGTCGCCGATTACTTGCTTGAGGCCATGGGCTGCAACATCGCCACGCCTTTCAGCTTCCAGGCGGCGATCATGAACGGCACAGACCCTTCACCCCAGGACGTGACAACGCAGAACAATCTGCTCAGTCAGGGCCAGGTCAAGGTATTGGTCTACAATCAACAGGTCACGGACCCCCTCACTCAGTCGCTGCTCGGCCTCGCCAAGCAAAACGGGATCCCGATCGTCGGCGTCTACGAGACGATGCCGGCCCCCGGCTACAACTACCAGTCCTGGATGCTGGCCGAAGTCGCTTCCTTGCGCAAAGCTGTGGCTGATAAGCTATCGACGGAGACTCTCCTGAAGTGAAGCTGGTGGCGGTGTGCGATGGGGGCGAGATGCTCGCGGTAGACCGGGTGAGCGTCTCGCTCTCGGGGCGGCAAATCCTCCAAGAGGTGGACTTCAAACTGGGGCCGGGCGAATTCTGCGGCCTCATCGGCGCCAATGGGTCTGGCAAGACGACCCTGCTGCGCACCATTCTCGGGCTCCAGAGGCCGAGCGCGGGCAGCGTCAGGATCGATGGCCATACCGGCCTTCGATCGGTCGGCTACGTCCCCCAGAAGACGTTGTTCGATCCCTATGTTCCGGTGCGCGCGCGGGATCTGGTCGCGCTTGGCCTCGATGGCCATCGGCTGGGGCTGCCGCTTCCCTCGAGAAGTCGCAGGAGGCTGGTCGATGAGATGCTGAAGGCCGTCGACGCGGAAGGATTCGCGGACCAGCGGATCGGCAACCTGTCCGGTGGCGAGCAGCAGCGGATCCTGATCGCCCACGCCTTGATCCGCCGCCCCCGGCTCCTGCTGCTCGACGAGCCGCTCGCCAACCTTGATATCCGAGGCGTCGCGGAAGTCGTCGGGGTCCTGCGTCGGCTTTCGAAGGAGCACAAGATCGCGGTCCTGCTCTCCGCCCACGACATGAATCCGCTGCTGTCGGCCATGGATCGCATCGTGTATCTGGCCAACGGCCGCGCCGCGAGCGGGAGGACGGATGAGGTCGTGCGAACCGAGGTGCTGAGCAAGCTGTACGGCTACCACATCGACGTCGTCCGCGTTCACGGCAGGGTGCTGGTGATCGCCGCGGGGGCTGCCGACGACATCCACGCCGCCGTCGAGCATCATCCCGCCCATGTGGCTCAGATCCCGTAACCGGCAATGGATTCCCTGCTCACGGCGATCTTCGAGCCCGGCTTCTTCACGAGCGAGCCCGTGCATACCGCGATGATCATCGGCGGCGGGGCGGCCCTCGTGTCAGGCGTGGTCGGCGTCTTCACGGTCATGCGGGGCCAGTCCTTCGCCGGGCACGCGGTAGCCGATGTGACCAGCGCCGGCGGATCGGCTTCCTTCCTCCTCGGGATCAACCCGCTGCTCGGCTTCCTCGGCATGGCCGTCGTCGCGGCGGGTGGAATGGAACTGGTCGGGATTCGCCGCATCCGCGAGCGCGACCTCGTGACCGGCATTGTCCTGGGTGCTGGGCTGGGCCTCACGGCGCTGTTTCTGTATCTGGACGTTACCATGGGAAGCACGACCGGCGCGGCGAACACGGTCATGTTCGGCTCGATGTTCGCCATTCCCGCCGAGACAATCCCGCTCGCCCTCATCGTCGGGTTGGGCGCGCTCGTCATGGTCGCCGTTCTCTACCGGCCGCTGCTCTTGAGCTCAGTCGACCCCGACCTCGCCGAAGCCCGCGGGCTGCCGTTGCGCCTGATAGGGTTCCTGCACATGCTGATGCTGGCGTTGGCCGCGTCGCTTTCCGCCATGACGATCGGCGCCATCCTGTCCACGGCATTGCTGATCGGGCCGGCGGCCACGGCCTTGCGCGTGGCGCGCCGGCCGGGCTCTGCCATCGTTATCGCCGTGCTGATCGGCCTTTCAGCGACCTGGGGTGGGATTCTTCTTGCCTATGACAGCTACTATTGGACTCCGGGACACGGCTGGCCGGTGAGCTTCTTTGTCGTCACTCTTGTTTTCCTCTCCTACGTCACGACCAGCCGCCTCGGGGGAGATCGCCAGCGGAGGGGCGCCACCCTGCCGCGCGTTCGGCACAGCACGACCGGCAAGGCCTGACGATGTTCTCCAGCTTCATGGCCAACACCTGGATCGTCGCCAGCATCGTTGCCGCCGCCGCCGGCTTCATCGGCTTTTTTGTCGTGGTTCGAGGCTCGGCATTTGCCGCCCACGCCTTGCCTCTTGGGACCTTCCCCGGAGCCGCCGCCGCAAGTCTTCTGGGCATCAATGCATTGTACGGCCTGATCCTGTTCGCGGGGCTGGGGGTGGCCGGGATCATTCAGCTCGGTCGCCGCGGGCGGCATGAAGTCGCAACAGCCCTCACCCTGGTAGCACTGCTCGGGCTCGGGACGCTGTTCCTTGGCTTGACCAGGGAGTATTCCCAGGAAGTCTATTCGCTGTTCTTCGGCCAGGTGCTGGGCATCAGCGACAGCGAGATTGCGCCGGTCGCGGCGATCAGCGCGATTGCGATCGGGGCCACCGCGTTGCTGTTCCGGCCGCTCCTTATCAGCTCGCTGTCTCCCGAGCTGGGAGAAGCCAGGGGAGTGTCGAACCGCCGCATGGAGTTCTGCTTCCTGGTCATACTGGCTCTCGCCACCGCCGTCGCGCTCCCCGTGGTAGGCGCGCTTCTGGTCTTCAGCTTGATGGTCGGCCCGGCGTCCGCGGCGCGCAGCCTCACCGATCGCCCGCTCTCAGCGATGCTCATGTCGGTCGGCATCGCGCTGGTCACGGTGTGGACCGCAATCATCCTGTCCTATGTCTCCGATTGGCCGGTGGGCTTCTTCGTCGGCGGCTTGGGAGCGATCGCCTACGCGTTCGGGCGGGCGTGGTTCCGGGCAAGAACCGTCAAGCTGGTGCGTATCGCCAACGCATAGCTGCCGAACCGGTGCCCACTTCGGCAGAAAATGCTCCAGGGAGACAGCCGCAGAAGGGCCGCGCTCACGGCGCCTGCGTTGAACAAGCCGCGCAGATTCCCTGGACTTCGACAATCGTGCTGCCGGGTCGAAAGCCTTGCCTCGCCGCGGCCCGCTCGAGAGCCTCTGAAACCGTCGACTCTTCGAGCTCGGCAACCGTGCCGCAGCGGCGGCAGATCAGAAACTGAACCGAAAGGCTGTGATTGCCGGCGTCGATGCAGGGAATGAACGCACTCAGGCTCTCGACCTTATGGATCAGCTCATTGTCCAGCAGAAAGTCCAGGGCCCGATAGATCGTCGGCGGCGCAGCTCCCTTGCGACTCTTCTTCAGCCGATCAAGGAGCTGATAGGCGGTCACCGGCCCCTCGGCCATGAGAATGAGTTCCAACACCGCTCGTCGCAAGTCGGTGAGCCGGCTGCCGCGTTGCGAACAGGCAATGGCCGCCGCATCCAACCGTCTCTTGATTGCAGCCCGACCCTTCACCATCATAGCCTCTTCCGGACCATAATTAGTTATAACATATCATGCCAACCGCCCCGTTGCGAGCCGATCGCCCGAACCCGGGAGGGGAGATCATGCTGAAGACCCTGACGAAGCTGCATACCCCCGAACTGCTCCATACCCTCGCCTCCATGGGCCATGGCGACGAGCTTGCTCTCGTCGACTGCCATTTCCCCGCCATCGCCAATGCGCGGCGTCTGGTGCGCCTCGACGGGGCCGACCTGCGGAAGCCCTGGCGGCCTGCCTTCAGCTGATGCCGCTCGACAGCTTCGTGAAGCAACCGGTGCTGCGAATGGCGGTGATCGGCGCGCCGAGGAAGGTTCCCCAGGTCCAGCAAGTCTGCCAGCAGGTGGTAGACAAATGGGAGGGCCGGCATGTGCCCGTTGCCGCGATAGAACGCCATGCGTTCTACGAGCGCTCGCGTCAGGCCTTCGCCATCGTCATCACGGGAGAGCAGCGCACCTATGGCTGCATCATCGTCAAGAAGGGCATTGTCAGCCCGAGCTGAGGAGAGAGCGAGCCATGGCCGCAAGGCCGATAACCATCATGGGTATCTTCGTTGCGGATCTTGCCTTTCGCACGCCGAAGCTTCCCGCCTGGAGAGAGACGGTTCTGGGATTGGGACTCAATCTGGGTCCAGGAGGCAAGGGTTCCAATCAAGCGGTCGCCGCAGCGCGCATGGGCGGCGCCGTCGCCTTCATCAGCAAACTGGGCCGCGATCCTTTCGGCGATATGGCCCGCAAGCAATTCGCCGAGGAAGGCATCGACACGCGCTTCCTGCTTGAGACGACCGAACATGCCACCGGCGCAGCCAAGATCCTGATCGACGCCGTCAAAGGCGACAATGCCATCGTCGTCTTTCCCGGCTCATGCGCCCATCTAACCGCCGTAGAGATCGACAAGGCCCGGAGCCTCATCGCACACTCCGCCATTTTCATGACCAATCTCGAGCTTCCCGTGCCGATCGTGATGCACGGACTGCAGATCGCGCGAGGACTGGGAGTAACAACCATCCTCAATCCGGCGCCGGCAGTGCCCGTTCCGGACGAAATGTTCGGGCTCTGCGACTACCTGACGCCCAACGAGACCGAGGCAGCGGGGCTTAGCGGCCTGCCGGTCGCAACCGACGACGATGCCAGGCTCGCGGCCGACGCCTTGCTGGCCCGCGGCTGCCCCAATGTGGTCATCACGCTTGGCGGCCGCGGCGCGCTGATCGGAAGCAAGACGGTCAGCCGCCACGTGGCGGCGATCGAGGCGGGCAGCACGGTCGACACGACCGGTGCCGGCGACGCCTTCTGCGGCGCCTTCGCGGTGGCCCTAGCCGAAGGCAGGGATCTGGTCGCCGCGACGCGCTACGGCTGCGCGGCGGCCGGAATCAAGGTGACCCGCCGGGGCACGGCACCGGCCATGCCCAAGCGCGCCGAGGTCGATGTGCTGCTGACCAAGCTCGACGGGCCAGGCTGATGCGGCTTTGAGCCTACCGGCCGGCTCCGGATACGGCGCGGGGTGCGGCGAGGCCGCCCGCAAATTTTGAACGACGCAAGACCAGGCGGTCAGCCAAGCTTGCTGCCGACGCGAACCGCGAGCTCGCCTACGATCCCGCGCCGGAAGGCCAGGACACAGGCGACGAAGACTCCGCCGATGATGACCGTGACCCATCCGCCGGCCAGGTCGGAAAGATATTCCTGCAAGGTGACGATGATGGCGGCGCCGACGATCGGGCCGCTGAACGTGCCCATGCCGCCGATGAGCGTCATCAGCACGACCAGACCCGAGGTCGACTGCTGAACGTCGGAGAGCGTGACGAAGCCCAGGACCAGCGCCTTCAGCGACCCCGCCAAACCCGACAAGGCTGCGGAAAGAATGAACGCGACCAGCTTGTGCCGGTTGATTTCATAGCCGAGGGAAACCGCGCGCGGCTCGTTGTCACGGATCGCCTTCAGGACCTGGCCAAACGGTGAATGCACGATCCGCCTGATGAATAGAATGACCGCAACGAATATCGCCAGCACAAAGTAGTACATGCTGAGGTCGGACCGGAGCGGCAGGAGCCCCAGCAGATTCCCGCGCGGGACGCCCTGAAGCCCGTTTTCGCCGCCCGTGAATGGGGCCTGCAGACAGACGAAATAGACCAGCTGCGATAGCGCGAGCGTGATCATCGCGAAATAGATGCCTTGCCGGCGGATGGCGATGGCGCCGACGACAAAGCCGAGCGATGCGGCAACCGCGACCCCGGCGGCGATCGCTTCCGCCGTCCCCCACCCCTGCGCGGTCACCAGCCACCCGGTCGCGTAGGCGGCGGAGCCGAAGAAGGCGGCATGCCCGAAGGACAGCATTCCCCCGAAACCCAGCAGCAGGTCGAAGGCGCAGGCGAACATGGCGAAGCACAGCAGCTGCATCATGAACACCGGGTAGATTCCGAGGACCGGAACGCAGAGCGCGAACAGCCCGAATGCCAACTGGAGCGAGATATGGGAACGCACCCGCGCTAACCCTTGCCGAACAGGCCGGCGGGACGGACAACCAGCACCAGCGCCATGATCGCGAACACGACAATGTTCGAGGCCTCGGGATAGATCACCTTGGTGAAACCCTCGATGACGCCAAGGGCGAGTCCGCTCACGATCGAGCCGAGGATGGATCCCATCCCGCCGATGACCACGACGGCGAATACGACGATGACGAGCGAGGAGCCCATCAAGGGGCTTACCTGGATGATCGGCGCGGACAGCACGCCGGCGAGTGCCGCCAGCGCCACGCCGCCGCCGAATGTGGCCGTGACGATGAACGGCACATTGACGCCGAAGGCCTGGACCAGCGGCGCGTTCTCGTTGGCCGCGCGCAACGTGGCGCCCAGCCGGGTGCGCTCGATGACGAACCATGTCGTCAGGCATACGGCGAGCGAGGCCAGGATGACCCAGGCTCTGTAGATCGGCAGATACATGAATCCGAGATTGAGCGCCCCCTGCAGCGCCGGGGGAACCGGATAGGACTGGCCCGACGAGCCGAAGAACTGGAGCAACGAGCCCTCTGCCATTACAGCGAGGCCGAAGGTCAGCAGCAGGCCGTAGAGAGGATCGAGCTTGTAGAGGTGACGCAGCAAAAGGCGCTCGACCGCGATGCCGATCAATGCCACCACGGCGGGAGCCAGGAAAAGCGCCAGCCAGTAATCGATCCCCAGCCAATCCAATCCCAGCACCGCCGCATAGGCGCCGAGCATGTAAAAGGCACCATGGGCGAAATTCACCACGCCCAACAGGCCGAAGATCACCGCTAGGCCCAGGCTGAGCAAGGCGTAGAAGGAACCGTTGACAAGCCCGAGGGTGAGCTGGCCGAGGATGACGACGACGGGGACGCCGAATATGGCCGTCACGGAAACAGGCTTGCGATAGCGCGCGCGGGCAGAAGCGGATCGCGCCCCGGCACGGGGCCGGGGCGCAACCGCATCACGGCTTCGCCAGCGGGCAGAGCCCGGTGATCGGGCCGAACGCCTCCTCACCCCTCATGGTCCTGATCACCTTGTAATAGTCCCAGGGATATTTGGACTCGTCCGGAGTCTTGACCTGCATCACGTACATGTCGTGCACCATCACGCCGTCGGCGCGGATATAGCCGCCCTTTGCGAACATGTCGTTGATCTTGGTCGATTTCAGCACCGCCATCACCTTGTCCGGATCGGTCGTCCCCGCGGCCTGCACCGCCTTCAGGTAATTCATGGTTGCAGAGTAATAGGCCGCCTGGGTCATGGTCGGCTCCCGGTTCCTCTTATCGAAGAATCGCTTGGCAAAGGCGCGGGTATCGTCATTGAGGTCCCAATACCAGCCCGTGGTCAGGTAGAGGCCCTGGGCGGTCGGCAGACCCAGACCGTTGATGTCGCTGATGAACGCCAGCAAGGCCGCCGGATGCATGGTCTTGGTGATGCCGAATTCATTGGCCGCCTTCAGCGAATTGGAGAAGTCGGCCCCGGCATTGGCGAGACCCAGGACTTCGGCGCCGGATCCCTGCGCCTGCAACAGGAAGGACGAGAAGTCTGCCGTCCCGAGCGGGACCCTGACCGCGCCCACGTTCTTGCCGCCATTCGCCTTGACCACCGTCGAGGCGGCATTCTGGAGCTGGGTCCCGAAGGCGTAGTCGGCCGTGAGGTAGAACCAGGTCTTGCCGCCGTTCTTGACGATCGTGCTCGCGGTGCCGTTGGCCAAAGACGTCGTGTCATAGGCGTAATGCACGGTGTAGGCGGTGCAATCCTTGTTGGTGAGCGATGCACCCGCCGCACCGATGGAGATGAAGGGGATTTTCTTTTCGGCCGCCACCTTGGACATGGCGATATTGACGCCGGTGTTCGATCCGCCGAGCACCATGTTCAGCCCGTTTTGATCGGCCCATTCGCGGAATTTCGCGGCGCCGATGTCGGGCTTGTTCAGGTGATCGGCCACGAGCGTCACGATCTTCTTGCCGAGCACGGTTCCGCCGAAGTCGCTGATCGCCATGTTCATGGCGTCGACCCCGCCCGGCCCGATGATGTCGGCATAGACGCCGGACAGGTCGTCGATGTCGCCGATGACGACCTGGTCCGAGTCGGCATGCGCGGCCGGCGTCGGCGCCGCGATGGCGAGAACGGCGATCGCCGCGGAAAACGCCAATATTACAGGTCTCATTGCAGTTTCCTTTCCTGGCGCGTTACTCAGAGCCCGAGATACTCGTGCAGCATTGTCATCTTCGCGCTCAGCGCCGAAACGGGAAAGCCTTCCACGATGCGGCCATGCTCCATGACGTAGAGCCTGTCCGCCAGGGGAGCGGCGAACGCGAAGTTCTGTTCGGCCATGACGATAGTATAGCCCTTTTCCCGCAAGGTCCTGATCAGCCTCGCCAGCGACTGCGCGATCACCGGCGCCAGGCCTTCCGAGATCTCGTCCAGGAGCAGCAGCCGCGCGCCGGTGCGCAGGATTCTGCCCACGGCGAGCATCTGCTGCTCGCCTCCCGAAAGCCGCGTGCCCTGGCTGGCGCGACGTTTCAACAGATTGGGAAACATCCCGTAAAGCTCCTCCACGGACAACCCGCCCGGGGCGATCGCGGGAGGCAGCAGCAGGTTCTCTACCGTCGACAGGCTGGAAAAGATGCCGCGCTCCTCCGGGCAATAGCCGATGCCGAGATGGGCGATGCGGTGGGTCGGAAGCAGGATCGATTCGCGCCCGTTGATCACCACCGAGCCGGAGCGCCGGCCGACGAGACCGAGAATCGCCTTCAGGGTGGTGGTCCGGCCGGCGCCGTTCCGGCCCAGCAACGCCACGACCTCGCCTCGATCCACCGAAAAATCCACGCCATGCAGGATGTGCGATTCCCCATAGAAGGCATGCAATCCTTCGACCCGCAGGACCTCCGCCCGCGCCATCACAGGACCCCCGTGCCGGCGTCCGCTGCGACGCCCATATAGGCTTCCATCACCAGTGGGCTCTTCGAAACCGACGCGTAGGGTCCTTCCGCAATGATCTGGCCGTGCTGCAAAACCGTGATCGTGTCGGCGATTTCCGACACCACATTCATGTTGTGCTCCACCATGAGAACGGTGCGATTCGCAGCCGTTTTCTTGATGAGGCCGGTGATGCGGCTCACATCCTCGTGGCCCATGCCTTGGGTCGGCTCGTCCAGCAACATCAGCTCGGGCTCCATGGCGAGCGTGGTCGCAATCTCCAATGCACGCTTTCTCCCATAGGGAAGCTCAACCGCCATGGTCGACGCGAACTGCCCCAGGTCCATGGCCTCGAGCAACTCGAGAGCGCGCCCGTTGAGCACCGCAAGGCTCGATTCGGATTTCCAGAAATGGAAGGCCGTGCCCAGGCCTCTCTGCAGGCCGATTCTCACGTTCTCCAGCGCCGTGAGGTGGGGAAATACGGCCGAAATCTGGAATGAGCGAATGATGCCGCGCCGGGCGACATGCGAAGGCTTCTCGAAGGTGATGTCTTCGCCCTTGAACAGGATCTGGCCGCCCGTGGGGACAAGGAACTTGGTGAGCAAGTTGAAAAACGTCGTCTTGCCGGCGCCGTTCGGCCCGATGATGGCGTGGATCTGGCCCTTGCGGACCTTCAGGTCGATCTTGTCGACGGCGAGAAAGCCCGCAAACTCCTTGGTCAGGCTCCGCGTTTCGATGATGATATCGCCGGTCATGGCGGCGACAGGCAGACCGTGACCGCGCTCACAAAGGCCGGCTTCGGCTCACCGTTCGTAGGTACAGGTGACGCCCGCCTTGCCAATGGCGGAGCTCGAAAATTCGAAGGCCCGGACAGGGTTGGCAAGAACCATCGCTGACAGGGTCAGGCAAAGCTGCAGATCCCTCATGACGCTATCCTCCCCGTTGCATTTGTCCACGCTGGCGCCTGGGACAATTCGAACAATGATCCCTCATTGAGGGTTTCTCGGCAACCAGTTCGATGTCGGCGCCCACCATGCCGGGGCTCAAAGCGCGCCGGTCCGTTCCTGGCCCACCTCCTTCGGAGTTGGTTCGCCTCCCCCTTGGCCCGTATCCGGGCCAAGCCGCAGCGTCGCCACGGCCGTCCTAGCTCGAGCGCCCGCCACCCAGGCTGGCCAGCCCGACCACCGGAGCTCCTTCTTGCAGTTCGGCGACGATCTCGCCGTTCAATGTGTTCTCGAGTTCGCTCAGCATGCGACGAATCGGCCGGCCGTCGATCACACGCTGATCCCAAAGAGCCTGAATCAGCACGTCGCCACTTGGCTCGACGTAGCCATAGTAAAAGGACAATGTCAGAGGCGTAAAGGCATGTAACGCCTCGGTGCGAGGGGCAGGAATAGAGTTTATGCTGAAGGTACCAAAGTACCGTGCACGTACGCGCCCGGAAATATACAAGGCCGCCCTGCATACAAGCCGGCGTATCGGCGTCGGCATCCTCGCAAGCCGAATCATGCGCCGAAAGGCGCCGACGCTCTCGACCGGACGGAACTTCATGCCGCGGATGTTCAAATCGATCTCCGCTAGCGAGAGCTTCTCGGGTCCTTGGACCTGATCGAAGAAAACTTGTGCTTCCCCTCCCCAGCCGCGCTCGACGACAATCGTCGCCACGCTCCGAGGGTGTTGGTAGAGATGCGGCCAGGGGATGGGCATGAACACCTGTCGCAGCGTGGGCGTACGGCAGCCAACAAGCGCCACGGCTTTCACCAACAGCGCCGTCCAGCCAATCGGCGGGCGATGCCGGCGCCTTTCCTTGGCAAGAGGCGATAGATTGAGCGTTACATTCATGCCCGCCGCATAACACGGGCGCGAAAAATGGCCCGCATCGCGCATCAACAGCCGCGACAGGGATAGCGGGACGTAGTGCTCGGACTTCATTCGATAATCCCAGTTCGATCAGGCACCGGCCGAGCCCCGGATCGACTTCTTTGAGCCTGTCCGCACGGCCTTCTCGGAGCGTCGATCTGCGACTTCGGCGGCAGAGGATCCCTGGCGCAATTCCATGACTATTTCATTGCCGAGAACGGACTGAAGGTCCAGCGCCACACGTCGCCGCGCTGTCTTGGTCAAGGCGCACCAAGCGACAGCAGTTCGGCCGCAATCGGTCCATTGAGGATTTCTTCGAAGCGGCCGAGCGCGCGGGCAACGACCGCGCCGTCCATGACCCGGTGATCGAACATGATGCGGGCGTCGAGAGTGCCGTCCGCGGCAAAAGGGGCCATAGTTCAAGACGTTGGGAACCGGCGATATGAGGTGCAGGAACTCGGCCTGCTGGGAAGCAACCACGGTCACGCCATAAGTACCGAATATCTTGGCGCGGTGACGACCGCTGTTGAGCCCCATCCACAAGAGACCGCGGCGAAGCGGTCCCGGCAGACCGGCGAAGCGCATGGCAAGGCGAAAGTCCTTCTGTGTGTCCAGGTCGACCGCCTTTGCCTCGGTTATCGCTCGTCCGATTGCGCCAAGGCCGAGAGTCTGCGGTTTTCTTATCATCAGGGGATAGACAATGCTCTCACCGCGATATGTCCGCTCGATCGCGACAACGGCGATGCTGCGCGGGTATTCGTACAGACGAGGGAAGGGAAACTGCAGATAGACGCGTCGCAATTCGGTCGTTTCCTCAGCCAATAGAGCGTAGGCCTTGGTGAAGATTGCACTCCACGGTAGGCGTTCCAGACGGGCGGATCGTGCTTCAACCAGCGTGCGTAGCGCAAGACGGCGTTGTGCCAGAACGCATGGGATCGACATGGACAGGCGGAGCCCGTCCACCATGATCCTTCGCGTCTTGGACAATCGAACAACGCGGCCACGCATGTCCCCGTCTCCGCAGGGTAAGAGGATTCTAAGCGGTCCTATCATGCTTGCCGATTTGGCGCGACCGCCTCCATCGCATGGTGTTCTCCGGACTCAGGCCGGCCGCTTCTTCTGGGCGTCGACCCCCGACTATATCGGCCGTCGCAATACCTACATGGTGTTCTTCGGGCTTGGCATCCTGCTCTATGCCGCGGTGCCCACCACGGCGCATATCGGCAGCGTGACCCTCTTCGTCCTCTGCCATACCGTCATCCTCAGCATGTATGGCGGCGGTTTCGCCACGATCCCGGCCTATCTGAGGGACATCTTCGGCACGCGCTATGTCGGCGCGATTCACGGCCGGCTTCTGACGGCCTGGTGGGCGGCCGGCGTCTTCGGGCCGGTGCTGGTCAACTACATCCGCCAGTACCAGATCGAGCACGGCGTTTCGAAGGCCGACGCTTACACGTTGACCATGTACATCATGGCCGGACTGCTGTTCGTCGGCTTCCTATGCAATGCCATGATGCGACCCGTGGGCGAGCACCATCACATGGATGCCGAAGAGGCCCAGGCCTGAAGGCGGCAACCATGAGCAACAAGGACAGCGAGAACGCTTCCGCTCGAGGCAACGCCCTCAAGCTCGTGCTCGCCTGGAGCCTGGTTGGAATCCCTCTCGTCTGGGGCATACTCCGACTCTGGAGAACGCACTGAAACTGTTTCAGTAACCAAATTGGGGCCGGGCGCAATTGCAGGCCCGGACTTGCGGCAATCCGGTCGTCGCCTGATTTGGTCACAAGGACGTAATCTTCAGGCGGGTGCGTCTTGCACACCCGACTAGGCGACAGTCTGCAGGATCGGTATCCTCCTGGACAAACGGGGGATCTCGATGGAACTCTTCCTGCATCCGGCAAGCATCCTATTCATCTTGCCCATCGTCGCGGCCATGATCGCGATCGAGGCGCATTACTATAAGCCGCGCAAGCACAAGCCCTATCCTTGGAAGGAAAGCGGCTTATCCCTGCTTATCGCCATCGGCCACGGCGCCTCGGGCATCATCAATCATGCGGTCGTGCTATCGCTGATCGCCATGCTGGTGTGGAAGATCAGGATCTACACCATGCCGATGAACGAGTGGTGGCCCTGGGCCCTGCTCGTCGTCGGCGAGGAGTTCGTCTACTACTGGTACCATCGGGAGGCCCACCGCGTGCGTCTGATGTGGGCAACCCATTCGGTGCATCATTCGCCGCTCGAGCTGACCCTGGCCTCGGCCTATCGGCTTGCCTGGACGCCGGTGCTTTCCCTCAGCTGGCTCTTCTTCATGCCGCTGGTGCTCATCGGCTTCCATCCCGTAACAGTGTTCACGCTGGTGGGGATCAGCCTCATCTACCAGTTCTGGCTCCATTCGACCCTGATCCCGAAACTCGGCCCCCTCGAGTGGATCCTCAGCACGCCCTCGGCGCACAGGGTCCACCACGGCAGCAACGCCGAATACCTTGACAAGAACTTCGGCGGGATCGTGATCGTGTTCGACCGGCTGTTCGGCACCTACGCCGCGGAGGACGACGCGATTCCAATCCGCTACGGGCTTGTCCATAACGTGGACACGGTCAATCCCCTCGTCATCGTTTACGGGCAGTTCATCGATTTGACCCGGGACATGATCAAGGCGCCGAGCTGGATCGAAAGGTGGCGGCTGATGATCAAGCCGCCGGGCTGGACGCCGCGGGCGGCGTAGTCCCACACGCCTCAGCAGGATTCAGCAAACCGATGTTGACCGTGTTTGGCGCCTTGGCCGTGATCGCGATCGTCGGCGCATCGCTGCATCATTTCCTGCCCAGCCTCGATATCGACGCCGCAAGACGCATGTGCGGCGTGCTGGTGCTCAACGTCATGCTGCCGGCGCTCAACATCAGGGTCATTTATGGCGCCAGCATCGGCAACCAGCTCTGGCAGGTCCCGCTGGCAATGCTGGCGGGCCTGGTCGTCTCGGCCTGCGTCGCCCTTCTGGTCCTCGGCTTTTTCAAGCTCGAACGGACGCTGAAATGCTCCCTCATCCTGGCATGCGCCTTCGGGAATGTGACCTATCTCGGCATGCCGCTGCTGCGCGGGTTGTTTCCGAATCAGCTTTTGGATGTGACGCAGGTCGCCGTGCTTTCCGAAGTCACCGTGACCAGTGCCGACCTCATCGCCGGTTCTCTCTTGGCGATCTATTACCTCAGGGCAAGCGAGCATGTCTCATTGATGCCCGCTCTTCGGCAGTTGACTCGATTTCCCGTCTTGTGGTCGGTGGCGATCGCGGGGTTCCTGCGCGCCTTCGGCATTCATCTGCCGAGCTTCCTGGTGGACGCGCTGCGCCTGCTGGGCGAAGCGACGCCGGGATTGATGTTGCTTGTTCTCGGCATGGCGATCAAACCGGCCGCCTTGCTGCAGTCCCTCGGCAAGTTCGGAACCTGGTGGCCGCCCTTGGTGATCAAGCTCTGCCTGTCGCCCCTGGTAGTGGCGCTGGTCGGCCTGTCCATCGGCCTATCGGGTCTCCATCTCCGCGCCACCATCATGGAAGCCGGGATGCCGCCGCAGCTGTTCATCTTCATCGTCGCCGACAGATTCGGCTTCGACACGGAGGAGCTGCCGGCCATCGTGGCTGTCCTGACCGTCATCAGCTTCATCACCCTGCCCATATTGAACGAAGTCGCAGGCCTCTACTGGTCGGGCTGAAGCCGCGACGGCAGAGCGATGAAATTGCCGGGCTCGGCGGTAGCCGCGAAGGCCGCCTCAGCTTCCGCCCCCTATTCCGAACACTGCGAGACCTGTATCGCGCAGTTATTGCCGCCGCCGCTCTGGCATTTGCTCTGGGCGTCTGCCCGCGCCTCGCTGTCCGAATTGCCCAGGCCCCAAAAGCCGGCCGTGCCATCGCCCGCCGCCACGGCGCCGCACTTATGCTCGAACCAGACCATCACTTCGCAATCGGCGCCGTGTTCCGCGCAGTTCTCCATGGCAACGCTCTCCGCCTTGCCCTCGTTGTCCCAGCCATAGGAATAGCCCCAGGCCCGGCTCGTGGAACCATAGGCGATGGCCCCGTAGCTGAGTGTCGGCGGCTCAGGTGTGCTCGTGCAGGTTTCGGCGGTCTGAACGCACTCGCCCGACTCATACATCACGCAGGAACTCGTGCAATCCGCCCTTGCCGGCGACGCCAGCGTAAGCAAGCCGCCGGCAATAATTGCCGCAAATCCCTTCGACTGTTTCATCGTTCGCCCCCTAGCAGTCGACCAATAATATCAGGTTTTGGGCGGTCGTGTCTTGGCGAGGAGGGCAAGGCGCGGCGGATCGCCGAGGCGACCGCGCGCCGCATGGAAACTATACCTGCCTTTAACCAAACACGGCCACGTGTTATGGATTGCAGAAGCTCTTCGGGAGGATCCCATGTCCACGGTCACTTCGTTGCGCCCGCCCAAGCATGTCAATGCCGACGAATGGCAACTCCGGGTCGATCTCGCCGCAGCCTTCCGTCTCGCGGTCGAGATGAACTGGCATGAGGCGGTCGCCAATCATTTCAGCCTCGCGGTCTCGGCCGACGGCAAGAAGTTCCTGATGAATCCGCGCTGGGTGCATTTCGCCCGGGTCCGGGCGAGCGACCTGTTGCTGCTGGATGCCGACGACGAGGAGACGATGAGCCGGCCCGACGCGCCCGATCCCTCCGCCTGGTGCATCCACGGCACGATGCACGCCAAGCTGCCTCAGGCGCGTTGCCTGCTGCATCTCCATCCGCCCTATGCCACGGCGATCGCCGCACTGGCCGATCCGGAGATCAAGCCCATCGAACAGAACACGGCGCGCTACTACAACCGGGTCGCCATCGACGACGCATTCGGAGGCATCGCCGACGACCGAGCCGAGGGCGAGCGGCTGGCGCGGGTCATGGGCAACAAGAGCCGGATGATGATGGGCAATCACGGCGTGCTCATCGCCGCCGATACGGTCGCCCAGGCCTTCGACGATCTCTATTACTTCGAGCGCGCCTGCCAGACCCTGGTGCTGGCCTATTCCACCGGCCAGAAGCTGAACGTCATGGCGCCGGATCTGGCCGAACGCACGGCCGCCGGCTGGGACAATTACCGCGACAGCGCCTTCTCCCATTTCGCCGAACTGAAGCGGCTGCTCGACAAGAAGGATCCATCCTACGCGGAGTGAGGGCGTCGCGCTTGGCCCGATGATCCCTGCCGTCCTGGCCCTGGCCTCGCCTCCCGACCGCCGGCAGACTGCACGCCATGCATTGGCTTGCCATTGCCTACGCCGTGGCCTGCATCTTCGGCGCCGCGATCGTCAGGGGATATAGCGGCTTCGGCTTTTCGCTGTTGGCCATAGTCTCGATTTCCCTGCTTCTGCCGCCGGCCGAGATCGTGCCATCGATCTTCATGATGGAGGTGGCGGCGAGCCTGCATCTCCTCCCAGGCGTGTGGCGCGACGTCCATTGGCGGGCGCTCGGTTGGCTGGCGCTGGGATGTCTTCTCGGCACGCCCTTCGGTGTCTACGCGCTCGCCAAGGTTCCGGCAGCTCCCCTGACCATAGCGCTTGCCATCTTCGTGTTCGGCGCGGCGCTTCTGCTGGCCAAGGGCTATTCGCTGCACCGCATGCCGGGCCGCGTCTTCACCTTCGCCGTCGGCGCAGCGTCGGGGCTTTTCAACGGCGCCTTCGGCGTCGGCGGCCCGCCCGTGATCCTGTTCTTCTTCAGCTCGCCCGCCGGCGCGGCGGCTGGCCGCGCCAGCCTGATCGCGTTCTTCCTACTGACCGACGTCACGGGGCTCGCCTGGCAGGGCTGGAACGGCTTGTTGAGCTGGGGAACCGTCGAGCGCGCGGCCATTTTTCTGCCGCCTCTGGCCGCCGGCGTCTGGCTCGGCAATCGCGGATTCAAGGGCGCCGACCCGGCGGCCTTTCGCCGCTGGACGCTCCGCCTGCTCATGGTGCTGGCGGTCCTGACCGGCACGCGCGCCGCGCTGGCGCTGATCTAAGGTTCCGAAAGTACCCCACCACCCGGCTTCGGCACATCGAGGCGGCGATGTCGGGCGTCCGGCGATCATGCCAACAGCAGTGGCGTGCTAGGATTGGATTCGAGCCGCTTGGTCAGTTGGCCGGCGGTCTAACGGCCAGCCGTAGTATTTGGCTACAAGCCCCTGATCCGGCAGGAAAATCCTTATGCGGGAGCAGCTGTTCCATCTCGACCCTCTGGCGGGCGTAACCCTGCAGACCCAGCTCCGCCAGATGCTGGTGGCCGCCATCCGCGAAGGCCAGCTCCCGCCCGGCGGTCCGCTACCTTCCTGCCGGCGCCTGGCCGAGACACTGTCGGTCGCGCGCAATACCGTGGCGTTGGCCTATCAGGACCTGGTCGAAGAAGGGTTCTTGGTTTCTCGTCAGCGCAGCGGCTACTTCGTCAGCCGCGATCTCGACCCCGCCCGGCTCGCCCCGCCCGATTCTCCGGGAACCCAGCACTCGGCGCCGGCCCCGGCGCCCGATTGGCTGCCGCGCCTGCGTCGCCGGCCTTCGACCCAACGCAACATCGTCAAGCCGCGCAACTGGCAGGACTACAAGTACCCCTTCATTTATGGCCAGTTCGACCCGGCGCTGTTTCCCATTGCCGCCTGGCGGGAATGTTCGCGCCAGGCGCTGGGTATCGCGGCGGTCCGCGATTGGGCCGCGGACCGCTTCACCGAGGACGACCCAGAGCTCATCGAGCAGATCCGCACCCTGCTGCTGCCGCGCCGGGGCGTCTTCGTCACGCCGGAAGAGATCCTGATCACGGTGGGCGCACAGAACGCGATCTACCTGCTCTCAAGCCTGCTGGTGGACGACCGCACCACCGTCGGCCTGGAGGACCCGGGCTACGCCGACGCGCGCAACATCTTTGCGCTGCGCAGCAGCCGCCTCGTCGGCCTGCCGGTGGACGACGAGGGGTTGATGGATTCGGCCAACCTTGAGCGCTGCAACTACGTCCACGTGACGCCAAGCCACCAGTTTCCCAGCACGGTCACCATGTCGTTGGCGCGGCGGCGCGTCCTTCTCGAGCGGGCCCGGCACGAGGATTTCATCCTGATCGAGGACGACTACGAGGCTGAGATCAACCACGTCGGCCGGTCGACTCCTGCCCTCAAGTCCCTCGACCGGAACGGACGCGTGATTTTCGTCGGCAGCCTTTCCAAGACCCTGGCACCAGGGTTGCGCATCGGCTACATGGTCGCGGCCAAGGAAGTGATCGCCGAAGCGCGCGCGCTCAGGCGCCTGATGCTGCGCCACCCGCCGGCCAATAACCAGCGCACCGCCGCCCTCTTCCTCTCCCGCGGCCACTACGACAGCCTGCTGCGCCAGGAAGGCCGGAGCCTTAAGCAGCGCTGGGCCGCCATGCATGCGGCCCTCGCCCGCCACCTGCCCGATTGCCGGTTCCGGCAGACCAGCGGCGGCACCGCCTTGTGGATCGAAGGACCGCCGAAGCTGGACGCACGGGAGCTCGAGAAGGCCGCTGCCAAGTTCGGCATCCTCATCGAGCCCGGCGATGTCCATTTCCTGTCGGACATGGGCCCGAGGAACTTCTTCCGCCTCGGCTTCTCCTCCATCGCGCTGGAGCGGATTGAGCCCGGGATCAAGCTTCTGGGCGAGGTCATCCGTCGGCAGCTGGGACTCATTGACGCGAAGCCATAGGCGTACCGACGCAAGATGGACGGACGCGAGGTAGCTCACAGCAAGTTTGTCGTAGCGAGTCGCGACCCGCCGGCACTGTTTGCTCTTGTTGAAGAACCGATCGACCGGATTGCGCGACGCTGGCACCCTGTTAATGCAGGCGGAAGATAGATGTGTCCGTCATCGGCGCGGCAGCGTCATGACCGCCAGCCAGGGCATTCATGATCTCGCTCCAGACTCACGCTCCGACATCCGGCCAGCGCGCCCCAACGGTGCTAATGACCCAACTCGGATATGAACGAATGAGCACTGATTGAGGCTAGTCGGACAAAAATGCGGACTGCAATCGGTTCACAAAACCAACAATCAGGGCGGACCGGGTTCCGGGGGCAGCTTGCCTGGACTGCGCGCGAGAACGAGCGCGCGCTCCTGATCACGGAGCGCCACTACGGCTGCGATCAGCAGCAGTAAGGCACCACTCCTCACCACTCGGTCCGCCGCCGTGGCTAGGCCGAACTTTTTACTGTCCGAAGCGATAAGGCGTTGATCCAGAATCGGAATTGGCGGATTTGGCGGCAGGATT
>Ga0209415_10004983_pt1 | contig 24097 bp, 22 predicted proteins | sample PeaSoiSIISIP2007_FD_187696 | JGI IMG/M metagenome (GOLD analysis project Ga0209415, IMG submission 187696) | Peat soil microbial communities from Weissenstadt, Germany - SII-SIP-2007 (SPAdes) (version 2) | ecosystem: Environmental > Terrestrial > Soil > Wetlands > Peat | place: Germany... | reverse complement strand
TTCAGCTAGCTGCTGTCAGCGACGTGACGATCGGCGGCATTTCCGAGGGTGTCACTCCTTTCATCGCTATAGTACCGCTGTCGGGTAGCAGCCTGGCCAGCATGGCATCGATCTCCTACACCATCGCGCCAAAGCCAGGCACGGTTTCGAAGCCGGTCGCAGTGACATTCAGTGCCGACGCGCTGATCCGTCTCGATGCTGGCTTGAACTCCAGTGGTCTCGGGGCGACCGCGACTCTTCTGTCATTCTCCGGCACGCGTGCGCCGGTTTCGGTGGAGCTACCCGTCTTCGGGCTTTATCAGGGCTACGCGAACAGCGTATCGGTACAGGTCACCTTTACCGATGGGTCCGCGCAAAGCATTCCGGTCCTGGTGGAAACCAAGCCCTACGCGGATCCGAGCGGGATCTATGATCAACCAGTCTTCATCAAGAAGCGGGCGCCTGGCAGCACCCTGGGCTTCGACTTCTTTGCAATGAAGTCCAACTACGGAACGCCGGTCATCGTCGACACGGACGGCGAAATGCGCTGGGTAGGCGGCGTGGGTACCGCCAGCGGGTTTGTGTCCATCTTCACCGACAATGGTTTCGTGATCGCGGACCAGTTCTCGACGGCGACCTACCGGCTCGAGCTCGACGGTTCCTTTACTAAGTCCGTTCTAACGTCGCCAAGCTACACCAAGTTCCATCACAATCTCGATCCGGGCAAAGCTGGCATTCTGGGTGAGGTCGACACCATCACTGATATCGAAAGCGTGATCAACGAATTCAACTACCCAACAGGATTCGGCAAAGAGTGGAGGATGGCCGAGTTGCTGTCTGACTACATGGTCAGCCAGGGAGACGATGCCAGCCTGTTCGTGCGAACCGCCGTGGACTGGTTCCACTCGAACGCGACCACGTATGACCCGAGCGACAACAGCATCATCGTTTCGAGTCGCGAGAATTTTCTCATCAAGATTGATTACGACACGGGCAACATCATCTGGATCCTTGGCGATCCGACGAAGTACTGGTACACGTTCCCTTCGTTGCGCGCGAAGGCTTTGACCTTGGCGAGTGGAGGCCTCTACCCAATCGGCCAGCATGGCGTCTCGATCACCAGCGACGGCCTAGTGATGGTCATGAATGACGGTGAGCAAAGCGCGAATAACCCGCCCGGGACATCGGCCGGCGAGCAACGAACCTACAGTGCAGTGTCAGCGTACGCCATCGATGTGGCGACGATGACCGCCACGGAAGTCTGGCGGTTCGACTATGGCCAATCGATTTTTGCCCCCATCTGCGGCAGCGTGTACGAGGCACCAGGAAAAACGCTGCTAGTCGATTACGCGACCGCGGATAAGGACACGCATGCGAGGCTGGTCGGCTTGGACGCGAATCACGACGTCGTGTTCGATTTTCAGTATATGAGTCCCCCGTGCCAGACGAGCTGGAACGCAGTACCAATACCTCTCGAGCAAATGGTCTTCCAGTAGGGTCGATCGGACGTACCGCATCGGCCGGCCCGCTCGTGGCCGGACTGCCCCAGGGGTTTCGGGTCACCGGACTCTTTGCTGCACCGCACCGTATGCGCGCCGTGCGGGCGAACTGGATTCGACGCAGATGGTCCGACAAGCGTAACAATGCCGACATGGATCGAACGAGCCGGCTGAAGCGTAGGCATGTGTCGGTGGGTGGGCGCGCTACCTTGCTGCTGACTGGAGTGCTGTGCATCGGGGCGGTCGATGCACCCGTGACGCTGCCGGTCCCGGAGCCGCCGCCGCTGGGGGCCGTTCCCGCACCTGAGTCGATACCCGACATCGTCGTCGAGGCACCGGAGCCGCGTTACGTCGCGCCGACCCGGCACGACAGAATCGGGCGGATCTGGGCACCGGTGATGATCAACGGGAAGGGCCCGTTCCGGCTCGTTCTCGATACGGGTGCCAGTCACTCGGCCGTGAATGCCGGGGTAGCCGCGGCACTCGGTATCCCACTCGTGGACAGCGGCTCGGTCATGCTGCTCGGCGTCACGGGCTCGGCGACCGTGCCGACGATTCCCATCGATAGCCTGATCGTCGGCGACCTCGAATTGCAGGCTCGCCGCCTGCCGATCGTGATCGACGCGCTCGGCGGTGCCGAGGGGATCCTCGGCACGGAGGGACTCCTCGACAAACGCATCTTCATCGACTTTCGGCACGACAAGATTACGATCTTCAAGTCCCACAACGAGCATGCCGGCCTCGGGTTCATCACGATCCCGGTCAACATCGTGCGCGGTCTGCTGCTGGTCGTTGACGCCCGCATCGGCAACGTCCCGACCAAGGCGATCATCGACACGGGCGGTCAGGCCACGCTCGCCAATCTCGCCCTGCGCGAGGCGCTGGCCCATCGCTATCGGGAGGGCAAGGTCACCTCGGACGAAGTGACTGGGGCCACGCTCGATGTGCAGCAAGGGGACCGGATCCACGTGCCGCCGATTTCCCTCGGGGATCTGACGATCAGCGACATGCAGGTCACGACGGCCGACATGTACATTTTTCAGCACTGGAAGATGACGCGGGAGCCCGCGATTCTGATCGGGATGGACGTGCTCGGACTTCTCGATACGCTGATCATCGACTATCGCCGCAAGGAGCTGCAGATCCGCACGCGGAACGGCGGCTGAAAGCAGCCGCCGTCGCTGGGCCGGGAGGCAACGGCTGCGCCGGGCGGAAGGGCTCCGCTGTCCGGACGCTCAGCGCGCGCGGCGTGCGCGCTCCTGGTCGAGCAGCGCGCGCTTGCGCTCGAGACCCCAGCGATAGCCACCGAGCCCGCCATCGCCGCGAAGCACGCGGTGGCACGGCACGAGCACCGCGATGCGGTTGGCGGCGCAGGCGGAGGCCGCGGCGCGCACAGCCTTCGGTGCCTCGATCCCGGCCGCCAGCTCGGTATAGCTCAGGACCTCGCCCTCCGGAACCTGCAGCAGGAACCGCCAGACCTTGATCTGGAACGCCGTCCCGCGCAGATCGAGCGGCAGGTCGGGGCGCGGGATGCTGCCGGCGAGGTGGGCTTCAAACGCTTTGATCCAGGCATCGAGTTCTCGCGAGGCCGTCATCCGCGACTCGACCAGCGTCGCCTTCGGGAACTCCTCCCGGAGCTGCACGGTCAGGGCCGCCGCGTTCGGCCCGAACTGCGCAAAGCACACGCCGCGGTCAGTGCCCGCCATCAGCAGTGGGCCGAGCACCGTATCGCGGCCGGCGTAGGCAATGGTCTCGCCGGCGCCACCGGCGCGGTAGGCGGAGGGCGTCATGCCGAGGCTGCGCGTGGCCGAACCATAGACGCGGCTGGTCGACTGAAAGCCAGCGTCCGCGATCGAATCGAGGACGCTGCGTCCCGCCTTGAGCCCGCTCTTCAACCGCCCGAAGCGCGCAGCGTCCTGGTAGGCCTTGGGCGAGACGCCGATGGCGGCCTTGAACGTGCGCTGCAGATGGGCGGGCGACAGATGGGCCTGCCTCGCGAGGCGCGCAAGTGGAAGCGTCTCATCGGCGTGAACTTCGATATATCGAGCGAGCGATTGCATCCGCCGCATGGCCTCCTCCGCACGGTCGCGCGGACGGCAGCGCTTGCAGGGGCGAAGGCCGGCGCGCTCGGCAGCCTCGGGCGTCGCGAAGAAGCGTATGTTCTCCGGCTTCGCGGACCGCGACGCACAAGACGGCCGGCAGTAGACGCGGGTGGTCATGACGCCGTACACGAATTGGCCGTCGTACTGTGCATCGCGCATGGCGATGGCGCGCCGCATCGTCGATTCGGAGGGCATCGCCGCCTCGCGCGTTTCGGGAGTGCTCATTGTAGGCCTCGCAGGGTGGACCAAGGACCCCGACAGTACGAGTCTGCCGCGCCGGCGACGCTCCGATTCTTGTCAATGCATTCAGCAGTCTCCCGTGGAGCCAGCGGATCGCCCACGAGCTTGCACGCGAGGTCGAGTTGCTGTGACCCCGGTGCAGGCGGTTCCGTTGGCACCGTTCGCTGCCGCTCGTCCAAGGGGCCGGGTACCGGCGGCCGCCGCTTGCCGGCACCTTCCGTCCGAACGACCTGACGCCGGGCCATAATGTGAGCGCTGCCCAAACGCGCGCCGCGTTTGCGGTCGCGCGGGCTCGGCGCCACTTCAACTCAGTGGGACATACAGCATGCAAGCCGGAACCTCTTCGGTTGGTCTGATCGGACTTGCGGTTATGGGCGAGAATCTCGCGCTCAACATGGAGAGCCGCGGATTTTCCGTTTGCCTCTACAACCGGACCGGAGCCAAGGTCGATGCGTTCCTAGGCGGGCGCGGGAAGGGCAAGCAGTTCATCGGAGCCGCCACGGTAGGGGAGCTCGTCGCCGCGGTCGAAAGGCCGCGCCGGATCATCATGCTCGTCAAGGCGGGCTCCGCCGTCGATGAACTGATCGACCAGCTCGTGCCGCTGCTCGATCAGGGCGACATCCTGATCGACGGTGGCAACAGCCTGTACACCGATACGAATCGCCGGCTGCAGCACCTCGAGAGCCTCGGCCTGCTCTACGTCGGGTCCGGCGTCTCGGGTGGAGAGGACGGTGCGCTGCACGGGCCCTCGCTGATGCCGGGCGGGAGTGCAGCGGCCTGGCCGCGGATCAAGCCGGTGTTCCAGGCGATCTGCGCGCGGACCCCGGAGGGCGATCCGTGCTGCGAATGGATCGGCGACGGCGGGGCCGGGCATTTCGTCAAGATGGTGCACAACGGAATTGAGTACGGGGACATGCAGCTGATCGGCGAGGTCTACGACCTGATGCGGCGCGGTGCCGGAATGACGAATTCCGAGATGCGAGACGTGTTCGCGGAATGGAACCGAGGCGAACTCGACAGCTACCTGATCGAGATCACGCGCGACATCCTCGGGTTCACCGAGGCCGACGGGACCGCGACCGTCGATCGGATCCTCGATGCGGCCGGCCAGAAGGGCACGGGGAAGTGGGCTGTGAACTCGGCGCTGGATGAGAGCCAGCCGCTCAGTCTCATCGGTGAAGCCGTATTCGCCCGGTTCCTGTCGGCGGCCAAGTCCGAACGTATCGTAGCGGCCCAACACATCGGCCCGCAGGTCGAGCGCTTCACGACGGACCGGGCCGCGTTCCTCGCCGACCTGCGACAGGCGCTGTATGCGGCCAAGATTGTCAGCTACGCGCAGGGCTTTCAGCTGATGCGCGCGGCCGCTGCGACGAATCGCTGGCATCTGAACTATGGCGGCGTGGCGCTCGTGTGGCGCGGCGGTTGCATCATCCGTTCGGTCTTCCTACGCGAGATCAAGCAGGCCTTCGACCGCGATCCGGGGCTTGTCAACCTGCTGCTCGACCCGTTCTTCTGCGAGGCCGTGCAGACACGCCAGGCTGGCTGGCGCCGGGCGGTCGTCGCGGCGGTGCGGCTCGGGATTCCGGTACCATGCCTCGGAGCCGCGCTCGCGTATTTCGACGGCTATCGCACCGATCGGCTGCCCGCGAACCTGCTGCAGGCGCAGCGGGACTACTTCGGCGCACATACCTACGAGCGGGTTGACCGGCCCCGCGGCACGTTTTTCCACACCGACTGGACCGGCCACGGCGGCGCGACCACATCGCAGTCCTATTCCGCCTGAGCTTTCCCACGCGCGTCCGGCGACCCGCGGCCCGTGCCGCCGTCAGTCCGCTGCGGCCTCGGACGAATCGGCACGTCGCGGCCGGATGAATCCGCGCTTCCCGGAGCCGAAGAATTCGAGAAAACGCACAGCTTCGGCGCTCTGGTAGCTGCCGCTCGACAGAGCCGCAGCGGCGCGTGCGCGCAGGTCGCCCGTCGGGGCGAACACCTCGCGGAAGACGCGCTTCAATTCCGTCACGGTCGCAGCCGGAAGGCCCTGCCGCCGGATCCCGACCAGGTTGAGGCCCGCCACCTCGTCCCGCTCCGTGGCCATGATGAACGGCGCCACGTCGCGCGTGATCCGTGCAAGGCCGCCGACCATCGCGCTCTCGCCGATGCGGCAGAACTGGTGGATTCCGGCACCGCCCCCCAGAAACGCCCGACCGCCGACCTTGACGTGGCCGGCCAGCAGCACGGCATTGGCAAGAATCGCGCGCTCGCCGAGGTGGCAATCATGGGCCACGTGGCTCGCGGCCATCAGGAAACAATCGCTGCCGATCTCGGTCGACATGCCGGGCTGCGTCGCGCGGCTGATCGTCACGTGCTCGCGAATCACAGTCCGGGCGCCGATCGTGACGCCCGTCGCGTGCGCCGTATCGAAACCGAGGTCCTGCGGGTCCCCGCCGACCACTGCGAACGGATGCACCACGACCCCGTCGCCCAGCACGCAGTGGCGGGTGATATGGGCGTGCGGATGCACGATGCAGCCGGCGCCGAGCGTGGCGCCGTCCTCGACGATGGCGGTCGGGTGGATCATGCGGAGCGGATTTTCGGCTGGCTACGGTGGCAGGTTATCGATCGCGGGCGCGGGCTTCATGAGACGGCGCGACCGATCGCACCGCGACCGGCGAACGACTGCGCCCAGCCGATCGCGCGGCTGTATGGATCGTACCTTGAAGTCACGAGTTTCCGCGAGGCGCGTGCCCGTTCGGGTACCATTCCGCGCGGGCGGAACGGTACGAGGGAGCAAAGCAGGCGATGCAGACCGACATCGCCGTCATCGGCGGCGGAATCATGGGGTCTGCGCTGGCCTATTGGCTGACGCGCCTCGATCCGACCATCGCGGTGACGATCATCGAGCGGGATCCCTCGTACACGACAGCGTCGTCCGCACTGTCGGCAGCCTCGATCCGGCAGCAGTTCACGACCGCGGTCAACATCCGGATCTCGCAGCAAAGCATGGCCTTCCTGCGGCGCGCGGGCGACCTGCTCGAGGTGGACGGCGACCGGCCCGACATCGCTCTCACTGAGCGGGGGTACCTGTATCTGGTGGGTGCTGAGGGCGTCGAGGCCCTGCGCGCAGCACACGCCATTCAGCGCGCGCACGGGGCGGAGGTCGCGCTGCTCGACCCGGAGAGACTGGCGGCGCGTTTCCCGTGGCTCGTGCTTGACGGAATCGTCGCCGGTTCGCTTGGTCTTCGCGGCGAGGGGTGGTTCGACGGCCATTCGCTGCTGACGGCGTTTGCGCGCAAGGCCCGCAGCCAGGGCGCCCGGTTCGTACGCGGCGAGGTCCAGGGTGTTTCGCTCGCGGGGCACCGCGTGACCGAACTTGAACTGGCCGACGGGACGCGGGTGCGCTGCGGGTGGGCGGTCAACGCCGCCGGTCCCTGGGCGCGCGCCGTGGCGAGGCTCGCCGGCATTGAGCTTCCGGTGTTCGCGCGCCGGCGCACGGTGTATGTGATCGCCTGCCGCGCGGTCCTCGAGGAGTTCCCGTTGATCATCGATCGGACCGGCTTCTGGATCCGGCCGGATGGCCCCCATTACATCGGCGCACCGCCGCCCCGCGAAGATCCGGATGAGCCGCCGCTAGACCCGGAGCTCGGGCCGTTTGAGGCCGACCTGTGGCCGGCATTGGCCGCGCGGATTCCGGCCTTCGAGGCCGCGAGGCTCGAGCGCGCGTGGGCGGGATATTACGAGTTCAACAGCTTCGACCAGAATGGGCTGCTCGGGCTTCATCCGGCGATCGACAATCTGGCTTTCATGAATGGCTTCTCGGGCCATGGCATCCAGCAGGCGCCGATGGTCGGGCGTGGAATCGCGGAGCTCATTCTGACCGGCCGCTATGCGACCCTCGATCTGTCGGACCTCGGCGTCGGCCGGCTGCTCGAAAACCGGCCACTGCGCGAGCTCAATGTCATTGGCTGACGACAGCCGGCGGGAAGTTGAAATACGGCCAACCGTCGATGGCGCTAGCGCAAATCCGACCGCGGCGATGCTGGGCGCCGCCGACTCTTCGCGCACGGGTCGCGAGCGCATCGGGAGTTGAGTCGCGGCAACGGGCGGAAGGCCAGCGGCTTTCACATTGCATAGGGATGGGACATCGATGATTGGTTACGTGACCCTCGGAACGAACGATATGGCGAGGGCAGTCGCGTTCTACGACGCACTGCTCGTGGAGCTCGGTGCGAAACGATTCATGGAGACGGAGCGGACGATCGCGTGGGCCGTCAATCCAGCGCTTCCGGCTCTGGGCGTTGGCCGGCCGTTCGACGGCAAGCCGGCGACCGTCGGCAACGGAGTCATGGTCGCCCTGGTCGTCGACAGCAAGACCAAGGTTGACAAGGTCCACGCGCGGGCGATGCAACTCGGCGCGGCGAACGAGGGGGCGCCCGGCCCCCGGGGCGACGGGTTCTACGCCGGCTACTTCCGGGATGTCGATGGAAACAAGCTGAACGTGTATTGCATCGGCTAGCGAAGGGGACGCGCGGCGTCAGTAAGGCGCCTTGAGCATATCGACCACAGCGGACCGGCATCGATCCACTGCATCGGAAATTGCCTCGGCATCCGCATCGTTGCGACCCAGGTTCTCCCAGTGATCGCGCCATGCCACCAGCAGCTCCTCCGCCCGCACCGGTACCGGCCCCGGCATCGTCGCGCTGAAGTCACTGATCGTATCGACGTACGCCCAACCGGTGCGGGGGTTGCCGCGCTCCATATCATGGTCGTAATGGGCGTGATAGACGAGCTGCTGCATCTCGCCAAGCGCAGTCAGCAGCTGAAACGCCGCCTGACGCGTCGTCCGATTGTGCTCGCTGCGCTCGTTGCGCCATGTCGTGTAGCTGAAACTCGCGAGCGCGATCGCGACGCTCACGATCGCGACGAGGTTGGATCTGAGTTGCGTCCGAATCGACATGCGGTTCACGCTGGCCTTGTGCGGCGACGCGCCCGGGCCGCAGCCTCGATCCTACCGTGGCGAGCAATCGTCGGCGTACCGGTTGGCACTTCGCAATATCGGTCGCCCGCCCCCGGTCTTCTCTCCGAAGGATGCAAGGAAACTGCATGCAAGGGTCTGGCGCGTTCTGGCTCGGATGCCGCGAGCACCACGGCTCTAGGTGGGCGAATGCTGCGATGCGTCATTCGCGGTCGACCGGTGTTGCGATTGCGCTTCGCGCGCTCGCTCTGGTGACGCTTCTCGGCGTGAGCCCATACGTAGGTGCCGACGCGCCGCGTGAGCTTCCGCCGTTCACCCACAGTGCCGCGATCGACTGGCTCAACTCGGCGCCGCTTGCGAGCGCCGGGCTCCGCGGTCACCCGGTGCTGCTCGAGGTGTGGGCGTTCGAGTGCAGCAACTGCCTCGCGTCGCTCCCGTGGATGCACCGGATTGCGGACACGTACCAGCGCCGCGGGCTGGTGATCATCGGAGTCCATACGCCGGAACTGCCCGACGAGCGCAATCGCTCCGAGGTGGCCGCTGCCGTGCGCCGGCTCGACATTCGCTATCCGGTCATGCTCGATGCGGACTACAGTTACTGGAAAGCGCTTGGCAATCACTACTGGCCGGCGTTCTATCTCTACGACGAGGCTGGGCGATTGCTGGCCACGCGTATCGGAGAGCTGCATGCGGGAGAGGCGGGCGCCGACGCATTCGAGCGGCTGGTCGCGAGCCGGCTGCCCACGACAGGCGAGCAGCGGTAGCGACAGTGATTGAAAGTGCCGCGACACGGACAGCCTTCGTGCTCGCCGGCGGCGGGAGCCTCGGTGCCGTCCAGGTCGGCATGCTCGCCGAGCTCACCGCCGCCGGCGAGCGCCCCGACCTGATCGTCGGGGTCTCCGCCGGCGCGATCAATTCGGCGTTCTTCGCGCGCGCGCCGTCGACCAGTACGATCGAGCGTATGGGGCGCCTGTGGCGGGCGATCACGACCAGACAAGCGCTCGGGCTCTCGTGGCGGTCGACGCTTGGACTCGTCGGGCTTCGCGATCACGTTGCGAGCCCCGCGGGCCTGCGCAGCCTGCTGACCGAGCAGCTCCAGTACCGGGACTTCGCCGGCGCGTCCATTCCGCTCCATATTGTGTGCGCCGAACTCGTCACCGGGGAGGAAGTCGTGGTGTCACGCGGGATGGTCATCGAGGCAGTGCTCGCCAGCGTCGCGATCCCCGGCGTGTTCCCGCCCGTATCGATCGACAGCCGCTGGCTGGTCGATGGCGCAGTCGCGGCCAATACGCCGATCGCCACGGCGATTCGCCTGGGTGCCACTCGGCTCATCGTGCTTCCGGCCGGGTTCGCCTGCGCCGCGAAGCGCGTGTCGGGTCACGCGCTCGCCCGCGCAATGCACGCGATCACCCTGCTCGGGGCGCGACAGCTGCGGCAGGATTTCGATCGGTACGCGGCGAGCGTCGCAATCCATATCGTCCCGCCGCTCTGTCCGGTCGGGCACTCCTCCTACGACTACTCGCACGGCGCCGAACTAATCGAGCGAGGGCGCGCATCCACGCGCGACTGGCTCGACGGTGGCGGACTCACCCGGCGCGAATTTCCCGGGCCGCTCACTGCGCACTCGCACTGATCGGCGCCGGGGGTCGGGCTCTATGTGGCCTGCTGCGGGTCCGTGGACTCACAGATCGGGCGGCGATTTCTCTCCCTGTCCGGCCATGAATCGACGCGATCCCGGGAAGCCGCCCGGCTCATCTCAGCGCGAACAGCAGCAGTTCGGCCCCGACAGGCGTCGTGAGCTTGATCGATGGCTCGGCGCTGATCGCCGCCCCGTCGCCCTCGCGGAGTTCGTCCCCCTCGAGCAATGCCACTCCGGTCGCGACCTGCAGCCACGCGTAGCTGCCAGGCGCGAACGCATGCGTCAGCGATTGGTTCGGCTCCAGGTCGGCAGCGAACATCTGCACGTCCTGATGGATGGTTAGGGCGCCGTCCGTGCCGTGCCGGTCTGCGACAAGCCGGAACCGATTGGTCCGCTCGCCGCGGGGGAACTCCTTCTGTTCGTAGCCAGGCGCAATTCCGTTCGCTTCCGGCAGGATCCAGATCTGCAGGAAGTGAACGGCCTCCGAGCGACTGTGGTTGAACTCGCTGTGCGTGATGCCGGTGCCGGCCGACATGCGCTGGACCTCGCCGGGCCTGATGACGGAACCAGTTCCGAGGCTGTCGCGGTGCGAGAGCGCCCCGGAGAGCACGTACGAGACGATCTCCATGTCGCGATGGCCGTGCGTACCGAATCCGGCGCCGGGGATCACGCGGTCATCGTTGATGACCCGCAGGCTCCGAAACCCCATGTGGTTCGGGTCGTGATAGTCCCCGAACGAGAACGTGTGCCGGCTGTCGAGCCAGCCGAGCTGCGTGCGGCCGCGCCGGTTCCGGTCTCGAACTACGATCATGCGAAAATCAGAGTGCTCGCCGCCGGCGGCCGACTAGAGGCCGAGCTCAGACAGGCCCGGGTGCTCGAGTGGTCGGGGTCCCGGTGCGGGCCAGTGGTACTTGCGGTGGGCCGCGACGATCGGCAGGTCGTTGATCGATGCAATCCGCCGTTGCATGTATCCATTCCGGTCGAATTCCCAGTTCTCGTTTCCGTAGGAGCGGAACCACTGGCCCGAGTCGTCGTGCCACTCGTAGGCAAAACGTACCGCGATCCTGTTATCGGTGCACGCCCACAGCTCCTTGATCAACCGGTAATCCAGCTCCTTGGCCCACTTTCGGGTCAGAAACGCGATGATCGCAGCGCGCCCCTGGAAGAATTCCGCCCGATTCCGCCACACGCTGTCCTCAGTATAGGCAAGCGCAACCTTCTCCGGGTTCCGGCCGTTCCAGCCGTCCTCGGCCGCCCGGACCTTCGATGCGGCGGTCTCACGGGTGAACGGGGGAAGCGGCGGGCGGGGGCTAATGGGCGATGCGATCATAAGCGCCTTGCACTCGCCGAAGCCTACCGCAGGTCGCACCCGGCTCGAAACGGCCTCGCGGGCATCCGGGCGGCCCGACGCACTGGTATCGTTCGCGGGAGCCGGGAGCAGGAGGCAACCATGACCACGCGGGACCCGCGGGTCGATGTCTACATTGCGAGGTCAGCGGGGTTTGCAAGGCCGATCCTCAGGCATCTGCGTGCGGTCGTACACGAGGCTTGTCCGCCGGTCGAGGAGACGATCAAATGGCGAATGCCGCATTTCGTGTACAAAGGGATCCTGTGCCGCATGGCGGCCTTCAAGCACCATTGCGCATTCGGGTTCTGGAAGCAATCGCGGATCGTCACCGGCGCGGACGATAAATCGGGCGAGGCCATGGGCCACTTCGGGCGCGTGACGAGCCTCGCGCACCTGCCACCGCGCCCGATGCTCAGGACATTGATCCGCAGGGCCATGGCGCTCAATGACGACGGAGGCGCCTCGCGGCCTCGCCCACAGGTGCGCCGGCGGCCGCTACCCAAGGCACCGACGTATTTCCAGGACGCCCTGAAGCGCAATGCCGCTGCGCTCGCAACATACCGGCGACTGAGCCCCTACGGCCGGCGGGAGTACATCGAGTGGCTCGGGGACGCGAAGCAGCCTGATACCCGGGCTCGCCGCCTGGCGACGGCCGTCCTGTGGCTGTCCCAGGGCAAATCCCGCAACTGGCAGTACCTGCGCCGAAAACCGCCCGGCAGCTGAAACGGGGTCGCAACACCTGCCGCCACCGAGTCCGGCCCACAGGAGCCGCCCGAATTGCGATACGGGTGTCCCTCTCGTAACCTCGGGGTAGCACCCGGTGGACGGCTCGGGAAGGTGAGACGACGGAGCAGTCGGGCGACCCCCGAACCCGGGCGGACGGGGAGTGTCGAGCGCACGCCAGCGTCGCGCTCAACAACAGCAACAACAGGGAGAATGACTGATGAGCATTGCCTCAGAGTTCAAGGAATTCGCCATGCGTGGCAACGTCATCGACCTCGCGGTCGGTGTGGTCATCGGCGGCGCATTCGGCAAGATTGTGTCGTCGCTCGTGGAGGCGATCATCATGCCGATCGTCGGGGTGCTGACGGAGGGGAACGACTTCTCAAAACTCGCCGTTCAGATCGGCTCCAACGTGAAAGGGGAGCCGCTGCTGTTGAAATACGGCCTGTTCTTCCAGTCCGTCGTCGATTTCCTGATCATTGCCTTCGTAATTTTTGTCGCAATCCGCGGCATCAACCGCTTGAAGAAGGCGCCTGCCGCGCCCGCGGCGCCGCCGGCACCGTCGCGGCAGGAAGTGCTCCTCGAAGAGATTCGCAACCTGCTCGCGCGGCGATAACGCGCAAGCATCGGGCGGCGACGCGCGGCCGTTGCGCATCGAGCACGGTTCCACCGCAGTCGCCGCCAGAGCGACGGCTGCGAGTGAAGCGTACTCATCGCGATCGCGGGCTCGTGGGAAGCCACCAGCGCGTTCAGAAGGCGTAATCGAACGCCTCGAGGGCGATTAGCGCTGCCGCAGCAAGTCCCGACAGGTACACGAGTTCCATGGGAGGCTCCAACTGGCTAAAGAGATGAATTGTCGCGCTGCAGCAAGGATTTTTCGCTGCACTGCGTCACACTTTGTAATTGATTGATAATATTGATTAAGTGGACAGATTCACCCACACCGCCACCTACTGCACCGACATTGCCTGCCGTGTACGTACGCGCCTCGGGGCGACCCGCTGCGAGGCCCCGTGCTCAAGCTTGCAACGCGACGCGCCTGCCACGTACCCCGCGTTGTCGACTCAATTGCGAGGCTTCAGGCGATGGCACCGGCGGTAGGGACCGCGAGCGGCCGGACGGCCCGCATCACGCTGCTCGACGGCGGCACGGGACGCGAGCTGATGCGCATCGGCGCGCCGTTCCGGCAACCCGAGTGGTCAGCTCTTGCGCTGATCGAGGCGCCAGAATTTGTCACTCGCGTGCACCGTGCCTATGTAGAGGCGGGCGCCGACGTCATCACGACCAACAGCTACGCAATTGTGCCGTTCCACATCGGTACAGCGCGCTTCGCATCGGATGGAGCGCGTCTCGCTGCACTCGCCGGGCGGCTCGCGCGCGACGTCGCCGACGCCGCATCGAGACCGGTGCGAGTCGCGGGCTCGCTGCCCCCGGTCTGCGGCTCGTACCGAGCTGACTGGTTCGACCCCGAATTTGCACGTCCCGTCCTCGCGACCTTGGTCGACGGACTACGACCCGCGATCGATCACTGGCAGGCCGAGACCCTGAGCGCGATCGCCGAGGCAGAGCTCGTGCGAGAAGTACTCGGCCGCGATCCGAGGCCGCTATGGCTGTCATTCACGCTTAGGGATGAGCACGCGACGCCCGGGCGGCCACTGCTCAGGTCAGGCGAACCCGTAGGAGCAGCCGTCTCGGCAGCGATTCGGCTCGGCGCCGCAGCGGTGCTGTTCAACTGCAGCCAACCCGAGGTCATGGGCGATGCGGTCGACAAGGCCCGGGACGGGCTGACACCCGCTGGGCGAGTCGGCGATTGCGGGATCCCGGTCGGAGTCTACGCGAACGCGTTTGTGCCGCAGCGCGCGGATGCGGAGGCCAACAGCGGGTTTAGCATGATTCGGGCCGATCTGACGCCGGAAGGCTACCGTGGCTGGGTGGAGGATTGGCTAGAGCGTGGTGCGACGATCGTCGGCGGTTGCTGCGGGATCGGACCCGAGCACATCCGTGCATTACGCGAGGCCCTCGGCTCCTGGTGACGCACGCACCGAATGGCCGGTCACGCGCACGCCTGGAGCACAACTGCGACGCCTGACAGCACCGCGTTCCCCGAGAGCGGATCGCGGCGCTGATCGTCGAGCAGCGCATTCAGGTTCGCTCCAGGGCGTTTCTCGGCGACCCGGAGCGAGACACCGGGGAGGTTGTGGCCCCAGCCGTGCGGCAGGCTCACGACGCCGGGCATCACCTCGTCACTGACCTCGACCGGTGCCTCTACCGAACGATCGCCGGCTGTAAGCCGCGCACGCCCGCCCGTTGTAAGGCCGAAGCGCGCTGCATCCAGCGGATGGATGAGCACCGTGCAGCGGACGGGGCCTTTGGCAAGCGTTGGCAGGTTGTGCATCCAGCTGTTGTTTGACGCGAGCTGGCGCCGTCCTATCACGACGATGTCCGGCGGGGACTCGTCGAGTCGCGCGGCGGCGCGCGCGAGGTCCGCGATCAGTGGGGCCGGAGCCAGCTCGACTTTTCCCGATGGCGTGCGCAGGACTTCCGGAAGGCGCGGCTCGAGCGCGCCGAGGTCGATGCCTTCTGGGTGTGCCACCAGCGCCGCGAGGCTCAGCCCATTAGGTACCTGCCCGAACCGGTCGCCATACGGCCCCAGCCGCAGTGCGAGGTCTAGCAGTCGCTCCGGGCCCTGCCAGGGCGTCGGACGTGCGAGCAGCGCCGTCGCTTGCTCCTGCGGAAGGCTCTTTCGCACCTGCTCGGCGTAGATTTCGTCATCGACAAGTGCGAGATCGCCAGTCACGGGCGTTCCCTTGGCGATCGCGATCAGTTGGAGCATCGTCTGCCACTCCGCCGGCCGGGCGGCAGAATGCGGCCAGACGGCGGGTGAGTAACGGGCGCAGTTGCGGTACGCGAGTTGCGGGAACGGCACGTCGAAGTGCGATTCCTCCAGCGGGGACACCCCCGGAAGGATCACACGCGCATGGCGGCTGGTCTCGTTGAGGTAGATGTCCATGCTGACGAGCACTTCGAGCGTCTCGAATGCTCGCGCTACGCGTCCGCCATTCGGGACCGAGAGCACGGGATTGCCGCCGATCACGATCATCCCGCGGATCTGGCCCTCCCCGGGCGTCTCGATCTCCTCGGCCATACACGTCGCCGGAAACTCGCCGAACACTTCCGGCGCCTGCGAGACACGCGAGCGCCGCCGGCCAGTTGCGAATGGGCGCCGGGTGCCGGCGGTCGGCAGCGTATTGGTCGCGAAGGCGGCCGCCTTCGGGAACATCGCACCGCCCGGGCGGTCGAGGTTCCCGGTCAGGACGTTGAGGAGCTCGACGAGCCAGCTCGCAAGAGTGCCGAACTCCTGGGTGCATGTGCCGATGCGGCCGTAGACCGCGGCGCGAGGTGCGCCAGACAACTCGCGGCCGATATGGCGAATCGTCCCGGCCGGGAGCGCCGTCGCAGCGGCGACGCGCTCGGGCGTAAACGGCCGCACGGCCGCGATTGCCTCCTCGAGCCCCGCGACGTGACGGGCAAGACGGTCGAGGCGGAGGCGGTTCTCCTCGATCAGCGTCACCGCAATGCCAAGCAGCAGGAACACGTCCGAGCCCGGTCGCAGGAAATGATGCTCGTCCGCAAGCTCTGCGGTCTCGCTACGTCGTGGATCGATCACCACCAGGCGCCCGCCGCGGCGCCTGAGCGCGCGCGCCCGACCGCGAAAGTCGGGAACGGTCCAGAGGCTGCCGTTGGAGGCTGCCGGGTTCGCGCCCAGCACCAGCAGGTAATCAGTGCGGTCGATGTCGGGGACCGGAATCGTCAGCCCGCCGCCGAACATCATCGCCGCGGCCAGCTGCTTGGGCATCTGGTCGAGGGTCGAGGCGCTGAATACATTGCTGGTGCCGAGCGCGCGCACGAGCGGCGGCACGTACAGCGACAGCCCATATTTGTGCGCGACCGGGTTGCCGAGATAGACGCCCACCGACTGGCGCCCGTGCCTGGCGAGCAGCGGCGTCAGCAGTCGCTCGACCTCCGCATAAGCATCGGTCCACGATACGGGCTCGAAACGCTCGCCACGTTTGACGAGCGGTGTCTTCAGTCGATCGGGATCGTGGTGCAGGTCGCGAACCGCGACCCCCTTCGGGCAGATGTAGCCGTGGCTGAAGACATCCGCAGCGTGTCCGCGCACCGCGAGGATCTGGTCCCCGTCAAGCGAGAGCTCGAGCCCGCAACAGGCTTCGCACAGGGGGCAGATCCGGTGCGCGGTGTGAGGGGTGGTTGCTGTCATGGAACGCGCCTTACGGAGGTTGCAAAGGAGCCTGGCAGCGACGCCCTGGGACCATCTCCCCGGGGATCAGGGTACTGCGGATCGGTACATGCGTACACCGACCATCGGTTGGCCCGGACCCCGGGCGGCCGCGGCCTTGGGTACACTGAGGCCGGCAGATGGATGAGATGGATGCGCCCGCCGCCGCGCGCTTCGAGGAGCCTGAGTCATGGATTTCGCACCGAGCGCCCGAACGACCGACCTGATGGCGCGCCTCATCGCCTTCATGTACGAGCACGTCTATCCCGCTGAAGCGGTCTACGACGCACAGCTGCGCTCGCTCGGCACCAACCGCTGGCAGGTGCTGCCGGTGATCGAGGAACTGAAGATCAGGGCCCGCGCGGCGGGTCTGTGGAACCTGTTCCTGCCGGAATCGACCCGCGGCGCGGGCCTCTCGAACCTCGAGTACGCCCCGTTGTGCGAGGTGATGGGTCGGGTGCTGTGGGCCGCCGAACTGTTTAACTGCTCGGCTCCGGACACCGGCAACATGGAGGTGCTCGAGCGCTACGGCAGCGAACGGCAGAAGAAGCAGTGGCTCGAGCCGCTGCTCGAGGGCCAGATCCGGTCGGCGTTCCTGATGACGGAGCCCGCGGTGGCGTCATCGGATGCCACCAACATCGAGACCAGCATCCGCCGCGACGGCGCCGAGTACGTGATCAATGGCCGCAAGTGGTGGGCGTCGGGGACCGGCGACCCGCGCTGCAAGATCTTCATCGTGATGGGCAAGACCGACCCGACCGCCGATGTCCATCACCAGCAGTCACAGATCCTCGTGCCGGCCGACGCCCCCGGAGTCACCAACGTGCGCATGCTGCCGGTGCTCGGATTCGACGACGCGCCGCACGGCCACGGCGAAGTATTGCTCGAGAATGTGCGGGTGCCGGCCGACAACATCATCCTCGGCGAAGGACGGGGCTTTGAGATCGCGCAGGGGCGTCTGGGACCCGGGCGAATTCATCACTGCATGCGCACGATTGGTGTCGCCGAACGCGCGCTCGAACTGCTGTGCAAGCGCCTGCTGAGCCGCAAGGCATTTGGCAAGCGCATCATAGAGCACTCGGTGTGGGAGGAGCGGATCGCCGATGCGCGCATCGACATCGAGTGTGCACGCCTGCTGACTCTGAAGGCCGCGTGGATGATGGACGTGGTGGGCAACAAGACGGCGCAGACCGAGATCGCGATGATCAAGGTCAAGGCACCGGTCATGGCGCTCAAGGTCCTCGACGAAGCGATCCAGGCCTTCGGCGGGGCGGGACTGTCCGAGGACACGCGCCTGGCCGCGATGTACGCGCACGTGCGCACCCTCAGGCTCGCCGACGGTCCTGACGAAGTGCACCGTCGGACAATCGCCCGCCTCGAGGTCCGGAAGTACCTGCCGCCGCGGGTGCCGCAAGCTTGAGTCTGCCGCCACTTCTCACCGGCCGGTTATCGGTACCGGTCATTGGTGCGCCGCTGTTCATCGTCTCGAACCCGAGGCTCGTGATCGCGCAGTGCAAGGCCGGGATCGTTGGGTCGTTCCCGGCGCTCAACGCCCGGCCCGCCGAGCAGCTGGAAGTGTGGCTCGCGGAAATCACCGGCGAGCTCGAGGCGCACGCTGCTGCCCGACCCGCGCGTCCTGCGGCACCGTTTGCGGTCAACCAGATCGTGCACCGCTCGAACGACCGGCTCGAGCACGATCTCGCCGTCTGCGCCCGCTTCAAGGTGCCGATCACGATCACCTCGCTGGGCGCCCGGCGCGAGGTCAACGACAGCATCCACGCGTACGGTGGACTCGTGCTGCACGACGTCATCAACGACACATTTGCGCATAAGGCAATCGAGAAGGGCGCGGACGGGCTCATTGCGGTCGCGGCCGGGGCGGGCGGCCATGCTGGTACGCTGTCGCCGTTCGCGCTCGTGCACGAGATCCGGGAGTGGTTCGACGGACCCCTGGTACTCTCCGGGGCCATCTCGAACGGCCGGTCGATACTCGCGGCCGAGGTGCTCGGTGCCGATCTCGCCTACGTCGGCTCTGCGTTCATTGCAACCGCGGAGGCCAACGCCACGGCGGTCCACAAGGAAGCCGTGGCGCACAGTCGCGCGGAGGACATTGTCTACACGAACCTCTTTTCTGGCGTGCACGGCAACTATCTGCGCCAGTCGATCGTCAGTGCCGGCCTCGACCCCGACCATCTGCCGCAGTCGGACCCGACCAAGATGAATTTCGGCTCGACACGAGACAAGGAGTACAAGGCCTGGCGTGACATCTGGGGTGCCGGCCAAGGGCTCGCGGCCGTCAAGGCGGTCGTGCCCGCCGCCGAGCTTGTCCAGCGGCTCGCGCGCGAGTACGCCGCGGCGCGCCGCGCTCTCGGCGCGACGCCTCGCCGGTCGGACAGTAGCCCGCCCGCGCGTGATGTGCGCGCAACTGCAGAGTGAGACCCGCGATGCAGGGCACAGGTCCAGGCAGGCTCGCAGGCAAGCGGGCGATCGTAACGGGTGCCGGCAGCGGCATCGGCCGCGCGAGCGCGCAGCTGTTTGCGCGCGAGGGCGCCGCGGTGCTTGCGGTTGACATCGACGGTCCAGCAGCCGACGCGACGGTCGCGGCGATCACTCGCGATGGCGGCGTTGCGCGAGCAATGCGCGCCGACGCGGGATCGGAGCCAGACGTCCGGGCGTTCGTGGCCGCCGGGGTCGAGGCCTTCGGCGGCCTCGACGTGTTGTTCGCCAATGCCGGCATTGCCGGTCCGCTCGTGCCGCTCGCCGAACAGACGGTCGAAACCTGGCTCAAGGTGCTGCGGGTCAACCTGATCGGGCCCTTCCTCGCCATTCGTGAAGTCGCGCCGCACTTCAGGGCCCAGGGCTCCGGAGCCATCGTGTGTACCGCCTCGGTCGCGGGGCTTCTGGCCAATGCCGGGCCGATGCCGTACTCGGCGAGCAAGGCCGGAGTCATCAGTCTCGTGCGGACGGCCGCCAATGAATTTTACGGGACTGGGATCCGAGTCAACGCCATCTGTCCGGGGCTCATCGAAACCGCGATGACGCAGCCGCTCTTTGAGCAGGCACGGGCGCGCGGAAGCGAAGGCCGGATCGGACAGCTGAACCCGCTCGCGCGGGCCGGTGCCCCGGAGGAGATTGCGCGTCTGGCGCTCTTTCTGGCGAGCGAGGACTCTTCCTTCGTCAACGGCCAGGCGTTCGCCGCTGATGGAGGCCTGACGAGCACGCTACCCTTCGCACCGAGCCGGCGCGGCTATTAGCACCAGCCGGGGCGCAGCTATCCCCGGCTTACGTCGGAGGAGTCTCACCGTGTCGATGTTCGATCTGTCTGACAAGGTCGCGCTGATTACGGGATCGACGCGCGGCATAGGCAAGGCGATCGCGGTGGAGATGGCGCGTCACGGTGCGCGCGTGACCGTCTCGAGCCGCAAAGAGGATGCCTGTGCGACGGTGGCGGCGGAGATCACCGCGACCGGCGCCGAGGCGCTGGCAATGGCGTGCAACATCGGCCGTAAGAGCGATCTTCAGGCGCTCGTCGATGCGACGCTCGCGCGCTGGGGCCGGATCGACATCCTGGTGTGCAATGCGGCGGTCAACCCGTATTTCGGACCGGCCCTCGGCATGTCGGACGAGGCCTTCGACAAGATTATGAACAGCAATGTTCGCAGTAATTTCTGGCTGTGCAATATGGTCGTGCCGCACATGGCCGCGCGGCGGGACGGCACGATCATCATCGTTTCGTCAGTCGCCGGCCTCAAAGGCAACAGCAAGCTCGGTGCCTACGGCATCTCGAAAGCCGCCGACATGCAGCTTGCGCGCAACCTCGCCGTTGAGTGGGGCCAGCACAACATCCGGGCGAACTGCCTGGCTCCGGGAGTCGTGCGCACGGATTTTGCCAAGGCGCTGTGGAGCAATCCCAAGCTCCACGAGCAGCTCGTCCGGCAGTATCCGCTGCGGCGGATCGGCGAGCCAGAGGACATCGCCGGCGCCGCCGTATTCCTTGCCTCCCGTGCCGGGGCCTTCATGACCGGGCAGACGCTCGTGCTCGATGGCGGGGGCATGGTGAGCGGCGCCGAGAACGCGCTCGACTAGCGGCCGGATCGTCCGCGATCAACGCCTCGCAGGCCGACCGGCGAAACCAGCGCGACCCTACAGTTCAATCGACGATCATCGTGTCGATCGCGAGTCCGCGCGTGAGCGTTCGCGACACCGGCGTCTTGCCGGCGATCTCGAGCAGGCGCGCCTTCTGCTCCGGTGTCAGCGGCTTTCCAAACGAGATCCGCCGGTCGACGCGCTCTTTTTCGTCGGTGCCCTTGGCGTAGCGCAGCCCGACCGTGATCTTGCCTAGTTCCCAGCCCTTGCGCCCGGCATACATGCGCAGCGTGATCGACGTACAAGCTCCAAGACTCGCGAGCAAAAGCTCGTAAGGGGAAGGGCCCGAGTCCCCGCCACCGAGCGCAGCTGGCTCGTCCGCTGTCAGACGGTGACGGCCGGAAACGACCTGCTGGATGTACTTGAACTCGCTGATAACCGTGACGTGTGGCATGCAGATACCCCTATCCGCCGGCTCGCGGTGATCGTACCCAGAATGCTACTCGCTGGCGCCTGCGCCGACCGCCACCCAGGCGAGATCGGTGTTCGACACGGAGTCAAGCTTGAAGGTCTTCGCCGCGGCGGTCATGCGCGTAAGCGCCTGGCCGATCGGCATCGCCGGACGCGCATCGCCCGCCTTCTGCTTGATGAAACGCACCGGGTTGATGCGGGCGACGACGTAGCTGCGCAAGTAAGGCGACTTGAAGCCACGCTGCTGAAGCGCGGTGATGATCTTCTTGACCTCGACGTCAATGGCTTTCAGCCGGTCCGCGTAGCCCTCACGTTCGCGCAGGCTCACGGTAAGCGTCCGCTCGCTGAAGCGATCGACCTTCCGGAGTAGCGGGCTGTACGCACCACCCGCGAACCTCGATGCCGACTCGTAGACAATTCCGAGCGTGATGAGCTCGGCCGCCTCGAACTGGTCGGCGAGGTCCGACTCCCTGGCCCGTGGCTCGCGCTTCGCGAGCGTACGCGCCATCCGGATGACCTCGAGGCTGCGATCCTTGAGGTTGTGGGCTTTTTCCGTGTTGAGCGCGAGGATCCGGTACGCGAGCGACTCGTCTGGTGAGACAAGCACCGAAATCTGCCGCAGTCCCAGCACCTTGGCCGCGGCGAGCCGATGCCGGCCGTTTGGCGTCCAGAACCGTCCGTCATGGCCTTGCACCACGATCAGGGGATCGAGGAAGGCACGCGCTTCGTCAATCTTTTCGGCAAGACGCTTGGTATGGGTGGGCGACAAGTCGCGCTGGAAGGGAGTCGGCTGCACCGCCGCGAGAGGCAACGTAGCGAGCACGAGTGGCCGGCTGCCGAGCGGGTCCCGATAGGCCCCGATTGGCACGCCGTCCGCGTGCCGGATAAGTTCCACGAGGGGCCTGACATCGGCGTGGTCGAATCCCAAGCCGATCTCACCGGCAGTCAGGCCACGCTGCGTGGGGGCCGGCGCCAGCCGGCGGCGCGCGGCGCGGCGAGCCTCGGCGGCGGTCTTGTTGCCGGCCGACTTGGCGGGACTCCTGGATGTTTTTCGCATCGCCATCTGGCTCTCCTGGTCCTCTGTCAGCGCAGGCTGGAGCGCCATGCCGAACTGCCGGCGGTCTGTGGTACCCCATCCGCGATACGGTAGTAGTCAGACTTGTCGGCGACGAAGATGTGCTGCCGGATCTCCAGATGGGTTGGTGGATCGACCGTTCCGGCCATGATGCTGGTCCAAGTCTGCTCGCCCGTCATCGGTCGCCAGAATAGGTTGCCGCCGCAGCGGCCGCAGAATCCCCTCTGTGCGCGGTCCGAGGACGAATACCAGACGAGGGTGTCCGAACTCAATAGCGTAATGTTTGCGGTCGGGGCACCCGTCGCGGCGACGTGGTGACCGCTGGTCCGTCGGCACTGCGAGCAGTGGCAGGCGATGACGTACCGAAGTTGTCCGCGCACGGCGTAGCGGACGCCGCCGCAAAGACAACCTCCGGTACTGGTCGTCGAGATCGTCGACATCGATGCACTCTCCGTCTGCAGTGTGTGGTGGCTGAGAATCGGCGCACTGTCCGCGCACCTCGGTCGCCCGCGGCCTCCGGGGAAACCCGACACTCAGCGTCACTCGTCACGGGCGGTCGGGTCGGTCGGAGACCGGCGGCCTGCCGCGCTGCGACGAGCGCAGTTTGCGCCTTTCAGCGTCCGGCGGCACGCGCACGCTGCCCCGCCGACGGGTATCGTGAGGTGCGGGCAGTAAGTCTCCCAGGTGTTCCTACCGTCCTGTCTGCCGGGCGATGGTCGCGGCGCGCCGCAAAGAAATGCGGATTGCGCCGGACAAGGTCCGCGCATTGATCAGGCAGCTGGGGAGTACCGGGCTCGGTCGTGTGCGTCCCGGCACACGGTCGCCGCCGGGTTTGTCAGGACTTAGATCGCCGGAACCGGCCGGTCGCGGTGAAGTCGATCGGGCCAGTCAGATTTTCGGCGAGCACCTCGCGGCGCCGCGCTGCGTGACAAGTCATCAGCTCGTCCATCGGCATGGGCATGCCGAATGCGTAGCCCTGGCCCGTGGTGCAGCCGAGTTTGATCAGCGCCTCGCGCTGCGACTCGTGCTCGATGCCTTCGGCGACGGTGTCGAGACCAAGCGCTTCGGCGAGCGACAGTATCGCTTTCGCGAGCGCGCGCGCCTCGTCGGCCTCCTCGCCACTTTCCGCACTCAGCTGCTGGATGAACGTCCGGTCGATCTTGATCACATCGAGCGGGAAGCGGTGTAGGTAGGCGAGCGAGGAATACCCGGTGCCGAAATCGTCGAGTGCGAGCTTGGCGCCGAGCGTCTTGATCTCGGCAAAACGCTGTTCGAGCTCCGGTGAATCCAGCAGCAGCAGGCTCTCGGTAACCTCGAGCAGCATCGAGCCCGCATCGAGCCCGCTGGCCTCGAGCGCGGCCGTGATGTCCTGGATCATGCTCGGGCACTGCAGATAACGGCCAGAGACGTTGATTGCGAGGCGCACGCCTTCGCCGAGATGTACGGACTTTCGCAGCCTCATCGCATCCTTGCATGCCTGGTGCAGGATCCACTGGCTCATCGGCACGATCAGCCCGGTCTCCTCTGCGACCGGAATGAACTCGCCGGGCATCACGACACCGCGGGTCGGATGCTGCCAGCGCATCAGGGCCTCGACGCCGATCAGGTGCATGCTCTTGATGTCGACGATCGGCTGGTAGTGAACGAACAGCTCGCCGCGCTCCAC
>Ga0209415_10004982_pt1 | contig 24100 bp, 27 predicted proteins | sample PeaSoiSIISIP2007_FD_187696 | JGI IMG/M metagenome (GOLD analysis project Ga0209415, IMG submission 187696) | Peat soil microbial communities from Weissenstadt, Germany - SII-SIP-2007 (SPAdes) (version 2) | ecosystem: Environmental > Terrestrial > Soil > Wetlands > Peat | place: Germany... | reverse complement strand
GCGGCGGATCGCTTCGCTCCTGCCTTCAGGCTCATTCTTCAATGAGAAAATGCTGACGGCCTTATCGATCTTTCCGGCCGCAAAGAGCGCGTCGAGTTGCAAGGCCACCAGAACCAGCGCCCCTATTTTGACGAGGATGATCGGAAAGAAAATAGCGGGCGAGCGGCGCCACCGCCAGCAAGGTGCAACCAAAGATGACTAAAGCTCTTGGTGCGGATAAACCGGACCGCGGCGGGCAAAGTTAAGTAGAACTGTTCCTCAAGAGCCAGTGACCAGGTCATGGTCACGGTAATCCATCCCCAGTCGTTCCACCAGGCTAGGCCGAAGTTTTGGACGAAGAACAGGAACATGACGAACGGCGTGCCCGCGTCGAAAAGGAGTGTCTTGTGAGACCGCTGCAACTGCAGGCCGGACACCAGGGTGAACGTCAGGACTCCACGGTGATCGAGTAAGATGCCACCGATCAAGTATCCGGAGAGCACGAAAAACCAACCAGACCCGCTGGCGGAAAAATTGAAGGCGAAGGTCTGCGCCGCTCCGGCGGACGTTCCGATCCCGGAGGCAAAGGCGAGGTGACAGAGCAAGACCATCAGGATTGCCGTGCCAGAAGCCCATCTAGATCTGGGATTCTTCCTTGGGATCGGAGAAGAGTTGTATTAAACTCCCGAGGTAATCTATACCCGAACGCCTTCGGTGCCTAACCGGCTTTCCGGCCGGGGCAAGTGGCTCGCTAACAAGGAGCTATGACAGCGCGGTCAGGCGAAGCTGCGAACCGCCGACGACTCGTCTTCAAAAACCTCGAACACGGTGTAGAGCTTGGTGATCTGGAGCAGATCCTTGACGCGCTTGGTCAAGCCCAGCAGTTTCAACTGCCCCCCGTGATTGGTCACGGTGGTAAAGCTCGATACCATTTCACCGATTCCCGAGCTATCGATATAGGAGACTTCGTTCAGGTTGATCAAGATCTTCTTGTTGCCTTTAGCGGCTAAGTCGCGAATCAAATCCCGGAAGACGCTGGCGCCCTCTCCCAGGGTGATTCGCCCCGCTGCATCCACCACGGTAACGTCGCCGACTTGGCGGTGTGATATTTTAACACTCACGAATTTGGACCCTCCTCGCGATTCTTTTGGACCTTGTCAACTGGCCTTCGCCAGGTACTTCACCATCCGCACTTCAGTTCCCCTCGGCTGTCCGGGAAGCACTTGGAATTCGTCAACGAAGGCGCGGATCAACAGCAGCCCGCGGCCGGATTGGCGGAGCAGGTTACCTTCGGCCAACGGATCGGGCACCGAATTCGGATCGAAGCCGTCGCCTTCGTCGGCAATAACAATAGTCAATCGGTCAATCTCTTTGGTCACCGAAAGATGAACCTTCTTTCGCGCGTTGTAGCGGTTCCCATGAACCACGGCGTTTACCATACTCTCCCGAACCGCCATTCCCAGTTGGTGCAGATCGTCCTCATGAAAGCCGATTTCTCGCGCCGCTCCGAGAACCTCCGTCTCCGCCACTTCCACACTGTCCAAGGTCGAATCGAGCAGCATTTTGCGTTCTGCCATAGCTTCAGCGTGGGGGCCGTCCTTTTGGGCAAAGCCGCGGCCAAGATGAATGTTCACAGTAGAATACTTAGCGGTCCGATGTCAAGAAGACCGGGCGGCGACTGGGCGCTGGAAGCGGTACGGAAAACCATCACTTGCCGGCGCACGTAAAGTTAGCGGCGTCGTCGGTGCTGCCCGATCCCGAGTATCGCGCAACTTGGGGATAGGGGCAGAGCGGACGTGTGCGGGTGATGCGACCTGCCGCATACTTCGTGGCGAAGATTTTGTCCGGCGCCTTGCCCTTCTCCACCCAGCGCTCGATCGCCGCCGACATGCTGTGGCCGGAATCGGCTTGCGGGCCGCCGGGCGTGGCGCCAAAACTGTCCGGGCCTGGTCCGGATCCGCAGTGCTGCATGCCTGGAACCATATAGAGCCGCACGAAATCGGCGGTCTCCTTCTGCCCCATCTTAGCCACGACGCTTTGATAGTAGTTCACCGTGGCCAGCGGCGCGAGCGCGGGATCGCTCCAGCCGTGATAGAGGATCAGCTTGCCCCCGCGGTCCTTCAGCGCCTTGAGATTTGGGTCGATCGCATTCAGGCGGAGGCCCATGGTGTCGTCGGCGATCTTTACATCGCGGTCCAGGCTGTAAGCCCGAAAATCCCACGCAGGGTTCTGGTAAATCAGGTTTGCCCCGCCCTGAGTCGCGAACGCGTACTGCAAACTCTTGCGCGACCCGGTACCTGACATCCAAAGTGGCCAACCGCCCGGTCCGGACTCTCCGCCGGGCAGGAAACCCGGATAGATCTGCTGGCCTTGCGAGTCTCGCGCGCCCGCATAGATCTTTTCCAGAGCCGCGACCTGCGGCTGGGTGAGACAAGCGGCGGATTCAGGTCCGTTGCAAAGCAGCGCGGCGGGTTTGAAGTTGCACTTGGTAGGATCGTCGATTACACCGTCCTTCACGCCATCGCGCGCGTCGCAGGAGGCCAATGCGGCGGCTTCGATGGCGGGATATTTGTTGGCCGGAATATAGCTGGCCGGATCAATCTCGGTGGCCTGCAGGTCCCAAGTGAAGGCGGCGATAATGTGAGTGAAAGAACTTGCCGGTGCGCCCGCGATCAGGCCGTCGTAGTCCGCTGGGTAGCGCTGAGCTTCCATCAGGGCTTGACGCCCGCCGTTCGAGCAACTGCTGAAGTACGAATGCTTGGCGCCGTCGCCGTAGAATGCATGGACAATTGCCTTGGATTTTTCCGCGGTCTCATGAACAGCGCGATAGCCGAAATCCACAATCTTTTCCGTGTGGCCGAGCGCCCAACGGGCATCGGTAGCGTCGCCTTTGTGGCCAGTGTCGGTGGAAGAGCTGGCGTAGCCGCTCATGACAGAATCGGCGAGCGCACTGTAATTTATGGAGCCGGCGAATCCGCCATTGCCCTCGCCATGAATCTTACCGTTCCACCCGGAAGAAGGCAGCCACACTTCCAATTCGATGTGCGAATCGCTGGAAGGCTGGATCACTCCTTCAACCCTGCAGAATTCCGGCAGCTTCTCGAAGGATCTGGGGCCGAACGGTGAAGCCGGCACACCCAGAGGCATGGTGAAGGCTCCGGCGGGGACGGTCTTGGCCGACGTGATGGTGGTGTCCGGCATTTTCAGAGCAGCCAGGCTGTCGCAGGTGGCGGCGGCGAGCGGCGCGGCGATGGCGGCGATGGAGCAAAGTGCATCGCGAACAAGGCGTCGAGTCATGGAGTCCTCGGAGGGAGCATATCACGGCGGCGAGGCGATAGGAACGTTCCGGCGATGCGTTCTCAAAGTCCGCCGCTTTTAGACGATAAGCATCGGGCAGAGAGCCCGAAAGGAATTAATTCAAGATGTTTTCGAACAAAGCAATCTTATTCGGGATTAGCGTCATCGCTGCTGTGTTTGCGGCGGCACCAGCATATGCGCAAACGTTCCCAGCCGGAGGCTCCATGGGCTTTAACATCCCGTTTGCCTTCATGGCGGGCAAGCAGACGATGCCGGCTGGCGAGTACGCTACGACATTCGACGGCTTCCACCGCTTGGTGCTCCAATGCCGGTTTGCAAGCTGCAGCACCGCGGTACCGATTGCGTTCGACACGAATAAACCGGCAAGGGCAAATGCGGAGAAAGGAATCCTCCGGTTTGAACAGTACGGCGACCTTTATGTATTGCGCGCCGTGCGTCGGCCCTTGAGTCGCGACTGGAAGGAACTTTTCATCTCCAAGCAGGCGGTGGAAGCAGCCAAGGCCAATCCCAACCGGCAAGTGGCCACGATTTCCGCCCATTAAGGGGTCGGGCGAAGGGATGAGAAGCCCAGCGAGCGAAATGGTCTGCCAATAGGGAATTCCGAAGGACGGCCTCGTTGAACAGCGTCCACCGTGCCGTAATGAACAGTGGTGGGAAGATGACAAGTTTTGAGGCTCGTTGTTCGTTGAGGGCTCGTTGTAATAAAAAAGGCCGGGTTATGAGCCCGGCCTTTCACATGGAGGAGAAGGATTTTACCTGGCAGCCAGCAAGGCTCTCAGGTGGCGTGCGCGTTCCGGGGATCGAAGCTGGCGCAACGCCTTGGCTTCAATCTGACGGATGCGCTCTCGGGTGACATCAAACTCTTGCCCGATCTCTTCGAGGGTGTGCTCGCGCTCGCAGCCGATGCCGAAGCGCAGGCGGATCACCTTCTCTTCCTTCGGAGAGAGAGTCTTCAAAATGTTGGCGGTTTCGTCGCGGACGTTGGAATCGATCACGGCGTCCACCGGCGACCCCACCCAGCGGTCTTCAATCAGATCGCCCAGCGCCGACTCGCCATCGCGGCCCACCGGCGTTTCGAGCGAAACCGGATCCCGCGAGATCGTCTTCAGCTTCTGGACCTTCTCCACCGGAATATCCATCCGGCGGCTGATCTCATCGTTGGTGGGAGCACGGCCCAGTTCCTTTTCCAACTCGCGCGTCGCGCGCAAGAACTTGTTCATGCTCTCGTTCATGTGCACCGGAATACGAATGGTGCGCGATTGGTCAGCAATGGCCCGCGTGATTGCCTGGCGAATCCACCAGGTGGCGTAGGTCGAAAACTTGTAACCACGCCGGTATTCGAACTTGTCGGCGGCGCGCATCAGGCCGATGTTGCCCTCCTGGATCAGATCCAGCAAGTGCAACCCGCGATTGACGTATTTTTTGGCGACCGAAACCACCAGGCGAAGGTTCGCTTCGACGAGATCCTTCTTGGCCCGTTCCGCTTCAATCTCGCCGTGGCGGATCACGGACAAGCTGTGCTTGAGATCGCCGAGCGGCGCACCGGCCGCATTTTCCAGCTTGCGAACTTCGCGGCGCAATTCGCGGGTGCGTGCCTGGGCCGCCAAGCCCGACCGTCCTTCCAACTTGCGCAGCTCCGCATCCAGATGCGCCAACTGCTCGACGGCGTGCTCGATTTCCTTGGCGAACTGCTTCCAGCGCGAAGGGAGCCAGGGCAGGCGCCGAATAGCCAGCGACATCTCCACCTTGGCGCGGTTTACCTTGCCCTGCGCCCGGCGGCGCAGCTTCTTATTGCTCAGCGGAACAATATCCAATTTGTCGATCAACTGGATCTGCTTTTTGTGCAGCGCGATCAGGTCGCCGAACTGCCCGCGAACTTCGGCCTGCTTCTTGGCGTCGGCTGGACTGCCTTCCTCGACGTCGCCGAAATCCACAAAATTATCGAGTTCGTCGTCGCCACGCCTGAGCACATCGGCGACCTCGGAAACCCTCAACTGCACCAGCGCGGAGCGACTAATAGATTTCTGCATCCGCAACTTACCGCGCTCCATGCGGCGCGCCAGATTGACTTCGCCCTCACGAGTCAGGAGCGGAACTGCGCCCATTTCGCGCAGGTACACACGTACCGGATCGTCGGTGTAAATCGACTCCTCGGCCTGTTGGGCCGGGAACTCCTCTTCCTGAACTTCCTCGGGATGGAAGAAATTGGCTTCTTCGTCGAACGGAAGTCCGAGAGGTTCATGGCCCTCTGCTAAGAACTGATCTTCGAATTGATCCACTTGGATGCTCACCTCCCCAACCGAGCGCTAGACTTTATACGGATGTCCACCTGGCGGGGTATGTTAACCTGTATACAAACCACTAGCTTAGGCGCGCCTTCAACCGTGCCGACCTCGAATGTTAGCAATCGATTATAGCATCGAATCGACTGCGAAGTTAAGTCCTAAATAGAAGATGTTCTCATTCCAGATTGGTTACACGAAGTTTGACACCCTGTTTCGCCGATCTCTAGTACCAAAACAGGTCACGTACTAGGAACGCTTTTGTAACACCAGGTTCTTCAATTCGTTCAGAAACGCCTCCACGTCCTGGAAATCCCGGTACACGGATGCAAATCTGACGTATGCGATCTTGTCGAGGTTCTTGAGGCGCTCCATAAGCATTTCGCCGATCTCGGTTGTGGAAATCTCCCGATCGGAATTGTCGGCAAGCTTGCCCTCTACGGCATCGACGACCTCGGCCAGCTTCGCCATGGCCACGGGCCTCTTCTCGCAAGCCTTGAGTAGACCGTTTAAGACTTTTTGACGATCGAACTTCTCCCGCCTTCCATCTTTTTTGACGACCATGTAGGGGATTTCGTCACTACGCTCATAGGTGGTGAAGCGGCGCTCGCAGCCCAGGCATTGCCGGCGGCGGCGGACGACATCGCCTTCCTTGCTCTCACGCGAATCAATGACTTTATCCTCTTTGTGGCCGCAAAACGGGCAGTTCATACTTCGGTATCTTCCAATATCTGCTTTGTTGACAACAGCTTAAGTTTACTCCAATTTAGCCCTTCGTGGAAGGCGCAGGCCAAGCCGACAGGTACGATGGCAAAGGAACCGACGATCCAAAGCAGGATGGCGATGCCCGTGGCGGTCTCCAGCGGAACGCCATAGATCCTGGTAAGTGCAATGATGCAAGCCACTTGTACTCCACCGCCGAAACCGGGTAGCTGTACCATGCTGCCCATCGTCATGAACGCCATAACCACCAGGACGTCGGTCAGGCCGAACCGGCGGGTCGCCTGGAATGCACGGAAAAGTGCTGAAGTGCCGCCGACGATAATCCCCCATTCGACGACGGTATACCCCAGCAACAAAGCCAGGGACCGAGCGTGACGAGTACACTCCACCCCCTGGGAGAAGGCTTCCAGCATTCTGGCGACGCGGTCCTGCTGATGTTGGGGCAAGAATGTGACCGCGCTCAAAATCCTCCGCTGCGCGCGTTTGGCCGGATCGCGAAAGGCAAGCAGCAGGACCAGGCAGATGGCGCCCGCAACAGCCAGTGAATAGCCGCCAGCCATCAGGGGGTACTGGGGAAGGCGTACGAGGGCATAACCGCAAAGAAATAGGACAGCGAGCAGGTCCAGCATGCGTTCGAGCAGCCATGCCGCCGCCTGTGAAGAGAACGGCAGTCCAGTCTGGACGGCGATCAAGTAAGGTCGGACTACTTCGCCGACGCGCCCGAGCAGGACTCCAGCAGTCAGGCCAATGGCGGTGTCTGAGGTCAATCGCCAGAGGCCGACCGGTCGGACGCCGACCCGGTGTCCCAGCGGCCGCAGCATCACTTGCCAACGCAGTGCCCGGCCGACGTTGCTCAGCAATATCAAGCATATAGAGACAGTCAGCCAACGCCAGTCCACGTGATCGAGCGTCGCGAGGAACAGATTCCAGCGGAAAGATACGCCTCGTGTCCGGTAAGCTAATAGAACAACAATTAGTAAGCAAGCTAAGGCGGGGAGGGCCAAGGTTCGCGAAAGGCGGGGACGATTTGTAGCCGCTTGAGGTGGCAAATTAAGCCAAGTGGGATGTAAAGCTTGGATTCAAGTGAACTTCTTATCATAAATCTTCGTTTTCATCAGTGGGAAGCGGGAGATAAGAAGGCATCATGGCAACGGTGGCGATTCCGGCGGCGAAATGGAGCTGGGAGTCACCCTACACGCAAGTCCGGACGAGCAACAGCTTGGATGCGGATGTCCAACTCGTGGAGCGGTGCCTGAGCGGTCAGGAAGCCGCTTGGGAAGACCTGGTCAAGGTGCATACCAGGCGTGTGTACTCGATTTGCTATCGTTTCACCAACAGCGATGCGGAAGCGCAGGATCTGACTCAGGACGTTTTTTTGCGTGTGTTCAAGAACCTGAGAAGCTTCCGGGCCGGCGAGGGTTTATTCGTGGTTTGGCTGACCAGGCTGACCAGGAATCTGCTGATCGATCATTACCGGCGGACGCGCATGGATCGGGCCACCGAGTCGATTGAAGATCAGACGGCGGCGCTGGAAGAGAATACCGCCGCCATCGCCAGGACCGAAGGCATGCTGGCCGGGCGCGAAGCGAGCGAGCTGTTGCAGGCCGCTTTGCAGAAGCTGTCGCCGGAACTTCGGGAGACGGTAATTTTACGGGACCTGGAAGAATTAGAATATCGGGAGATCGCTAAAGTTCTGAACGTGCCGGAAGGAACGGTGAAGTCGCGGTTGAATCGCGGGCGCTCCGAGCTGGCTAAGGCGCTTCGCAGACAGAGGATTCGTATATGACGTGCGCAGAGCTCGAAATCCTGCTGTGCGACTACGTGGATCGAACGCTCCACGCGGAGGAGAAGACTGCGCTCGAGAGTCACTTGTCAGGATGCCCGGCCTGCAAGCAACTGGCTGAAGATGTCGCGGGCGTGACGGCGTTTTTCGAGCGTGTGCCGAGGGTCGAGCCGCCGGCGGAACTGCTGACGCGCATCATGCATCACGCGCCGATCGGGCCGGGAGCGGTTGCCGAGCGGCACCCCAGCGATCCGAAGCCATCGTGGACCAAGCGATTGTTCGGCGGATTGTTTCAGTCCTGGCTGCAGCCCCGCTACGTGATGGGAATGGCGATGACGATCCTGTCGTTCTCGATGCTGGCGCGCTTCGCCCACATCGAGCCGAGGCAGTTGCGGCCGTCGGATTTAGATCCGGTAAAAGTGTGGCAAGGGATCGACGATCACTCACACCGCGTCTACGACCGGGCTATGAAGTATTACGACAATCTGCGGCTGGTGATCGAGATTCAATCGCGTTTGCAAGAATGGACCGGTCAGGATCCATCGCAGAGCGGGACGGCAGCGCAAGGCGTGCGGAGCAATGCAGGTCCTGATAGCGCACTGCCGGCCGCCAGTGAAAGAGGTAGTGAGAAATGAATTGTTTGAATCATCCAGAGGCTCCGGCCATCGCTTATTGCCGGGAGTGCGGAAAGGCGCTATGCGAAACATGCCGCCGCCAAGCCGATGGAACCGTCTATTGCGAAGAGCATTCGCCCGGGACTGCGTGGTCCGCGGCTTCAGCACCGCCCGTGACTCCGGCACCGCCCTACACGGCTGCGGACGCCCCCCCCTACAGAGCGCCGGAGCCGACGCCGTACACCGCGCCGGCTTCCTATACTCAGTCGCCACCTCCGCCCCGGAGCGCCATCGCCGACACGGGAGCATCGCCGGGGCTCGCATTCCTGCTCGGGTTCATTCCCGGCGTGGGCGCGATCTACAACAGCCAATACGTGAAGGGATTCATCCATGTCGTCGTCTTCGGGGTTCTGATCGCCATCGTAAGCAACGATGAAATGAGCGACAACCTGCAGCCTTTGTTCGGGATGATGATCGCGGTCTGGGTGTTCTACATGGCCTTTGAGGCGTACCACACGGCGAAGAAGCGGCAGCGCGGCGAGTTGGTGGACGAGTTCTCGAGTATCATGCCACGCGCCGGCCATCCCGCGCGATTCCCGTTGGCGCCAACCGTCCTGATCGCGGTGGGCGTGCTCTTCCTTTTGCATAACCTGAATATTCTGCGCATCGCTGAGATCATTCGTTATTGGCCGGTGGCTTTGATTTGCCTGGGCGCCTATATGCTCTACGAACGGTTGTCCGGACATCCGGCGCAAAGCGAGCGCGCCGCACCGCATGCCAGGGAGGCCACCGATGAACGACATTAGCAGTGTCCTGCAAGCGATTCGCGGGCCAATCATGCTGATCACCCTGGGGACCCTGGTGGCCATCGACTATGCGGGCATCTACGCATTTTGGCGCACCTGGCCGATTCTGATCATCGTATTCGGCCTGTTGAAACTGTTGGAGCGGGCGAGCGTGAAGCCGGCGCCGCCGTACACCGGCCAGTACTCATCTGGGCAACCAGGCGGGCAACCTAGCGGCACGCCGCCCGGAGGGAACGTCATATGAGGCGCGGTTCGGTGATTGGGCCACTGATCCTGATCGGGCTCGGCGTGTTGTTTTTGTTTCGCAATCTGTGGCCGGATATTCCGCTCGTGGACATGATCTCGCGCTTCTGGCCGTTCCTGCTGATCGCCTGGGGCGGCATCCGGCTGGTCGAGATTCTGTTCTGGTCGATGACCGGCAAGCCGCTGCCGCGCAATGGGGTGTCGGGCGGAGAATGGGCGCTGATTTTCGTGATCTGCATTGTTGGCGCGACGATGTACACCGCACATAATCACTCCTGGTTTCCCACCCGCGACGTGCTGCGGCGCGTAATGTTGCCGATGGGCGAAGGCCACGACTACACGTTCGCGCCGGTGGAAAAGCCGTGTGCGAAAAATTGCCGTATCGTTATCGAAGCCTTTCGCGGCAACGCCAAGATCACAGGCAGCGCGGACATGACGGTAAAGGCGAGCGGACAGGAAACCGTGCGGGCGTTTCAGCAGGCCGACGCCGACAATGCCAACAAGCAAACGCCGCTGGAGCTGATCCAGCAAGGCGATTCGATTATCGTGCGCACGAATCAAGACAAGGTGAGCGATCGCGTGCAACCGAACGCCGATCTGGACATTTCGATACCCGAGGGGTCGTCCATTGAAGCCCATGGACGCTATGGCGATTTCGACATCCAAGGCGTCAATGGCACTGTCAACATCAACAGCGAGAACGCCGGAGTGCGCCTGGAGAACCTCGGCGGTAACGTGCTGGTGGACACACGGCGCAGCGACATCATCCGCGCAGTGGACATCAAGGGCAGCGTGGAGTTGAAAGGGCGGGGCGATGATGTGGAGCTGCGTAATATCGCCGGATTAGTGGCGGTGAATGGCGTTTACGTCGGCGAGATTCAGTTGAGCAATCTGGCTCAGCCCCTGCATTGGGAAGAGCCGCAAAACTCGCTGAGTTTTGAGAAGCTGCCTGGCCAAATCCGGGTCAGCCGCGGCGACTTCACCGGAGACAACGTAGTGGGTCCCATCCGTTTGAAAGCGCATTCCAGCGATGTGCAACTTTCGAATTTCACGCAGTCCTTGGATTTGACGCTGGACCGCGGCGATATCGATCTGAAGCCCGGCAAGAATCTGCCAAAGATGGAGGTCCACACGCGTTCGGGCGACATCAGCCTGGCGCTGCCGCCCGGCGCGAAATTCGACTTGAGGGCCTCCACCCAACGTGGCGACGCGGACAACGAGTATGGCGATCCGCTGCGCGAAGAAGAAGCGGGTCATGGAAACGCGATCTCGGGAAGCACCGGGGCTGGACCGCAGTTGCGATTGGACACCGGCCGAGGGTCTATCAACGTGCGCAAAGCGAGCGGGGAAGAAACAACAACATTCCCTGACATTCCCAGCACGCCCGCTCCGCCGAAAGCTCCGAGTGCGCCGAAACCAACGTTGAAGGTGGAGCACGAGTAGTCGGCTAGCGAACCAGAATCAACTGGATATCGGCGACGTTAGTGCCGGTGGGACCGGTCTTGATTAAATCGCCGGTGGCCTCGAAGAAGTGATAGGAGTCGTTGTTCGCGAGGAACATGGACGCGTCCAGTCCGAGTTCTTTCGCGCGATAGATGGTGGTGCAATCTACGATTGCGCCGGCGGCATCGGTCGGTCCATCAGTGCCGTCGGTTCCGGCGCTGAGGATCACGGTGCCGCGCAAGCCTGCGATATCGATCGCCGCAGCCAGAGCAAATTCCTGATTGCGCCCGCCGAGGCCTTTGCCGCGAATGGTCACTGTCGTTTCGCCGCCCGAGATCACACAAGCGGGTCGTGCAACCGGCCTATTGTGGGTCGAAATCTCTTTGGCGATCGCGGCATGGACGCGTGCTGCTTCACGCGCCTCGCCTTGAATGAACGTCGAAAGGACCAGCGTGTGGTACCCGAGCCGACGCGCTTCTTCCGCGGCCGCGTCCACCGCCAAAGCGTTGCTGCCAACGACCACGTTCCGCGTCTTCTCGAAAAGTTTATCGCCGGGCTTGGGCGTTTCCTCGGCGCCGGAAGAAAGCCGGTCGCGCACCGATCGCGGCAGCTTGGTCCAGAGCCGATATTTCTCGAAAATCGCGCTGGCATCGGGGAACGTGGACCGGTCCGGCACCGTGGGTCCGGAGCCGATCACGTCCAAATCGTCGCCGATGACATCCGACAGGATCAGCGTGAGCAGCGTAGCGGGGTACGCAAGGCGCGCGAGTTGGCCGCCTTTGATCCGCGAGATATGTTTCCGAACGCAATTGATCTCATGGATGCTCGCGCCGCACTGCAGCAACAATCGCGTAGTCTTCTGTTTTTCGGCGAGCGTTACGCCGGATGCTGGAAGCGGCAGCAAAGCTGACGCTCCACCGGAGATAAGGCAAATGACGAGATCTTCCGGCCCGGCTTGGCTCGCAATCTGTGCGATGCGCCGCGCCCCGGCCACGCCGCGCTGGTCGGGTATCGGATGGCCACACTCATTGATTCGAATGCGGCGAAGCTTCGCGCCATGGCCGTCTTTGACGTTGATCTCGCCGCCGCTGATGCGGGCGCCGAGCAATCGCTCGATCGCGCGAGCCATTTGCGCGGTCGCTTTACCAGCGCCGATGACAAAGATGTTGCGATAACGTCTCGGATCGAGCCGCACGTGCCGCAGAACAGCCTCGGCGGGGTCGGCAGCTTTGAGGGCTGCTCGAAAAATGCGAAGGGCTTGGCGGCGCAAGGAAGCGGCCATGCGCGCTAAAAAATCGGGAGCTTCAAGATCTCCGCCACAATCACCGCCGGATCGTCGGTATCGGCTTCGATGCGATGCTCCGCTTTGGCGTACACGTCTTGACGGTCGTCAAAGAGCTGCCGGAACTTGTCGGGATCGCGCGCCAGCGGCCGATGCGCCTGGTCTTTCACCCGAGCGTGAATGCGCGGAAACGGACAATCCAACCAGAGCGTGACGCCGCGCTCCTCGAGCAACTTCTGATTGGCCGGGTCGACGAACGCGCCGCCGCCCAGCGCCATCACCATCGGTTTCCCGCACTCGACTTCTCGAACGCGCTTGCGCAACGCTTCCCGCTCGATTCCGCGGAATTCCTGCTCGCCGCGCCTGTCGAAGATTTCTGCGACCGAAATTCCCTCGGCCTGCTCGATGTCTTCGTCAATGTCGGCGAAGGACCAACCGAGTTCGTCAGCCAGCAGGCGGCCGACGGCCGATTTTCCCGATCCCATAAACCCGACCAAATAGAGGCCGGGCGTGCGCTTCAGCTTCAGTAGCATTGGTCCGACTAACGTCCGCGTAACGAATGGTCCCACAGCTTCGCCTCGGTGCGCAACAGTACGTGCAAGGCGCGAGAGCAACTAGCATAATGGTACACATGCAGGAAGAGCTGTTGCCGCTTTTTCCGCTCCAAGTGGTCCTGTTTCCGAGGACAGCGCTGCCGCTGCATATCTTCGAAGAGCGCTACAAGCAGATGATCGCGGACGTACAGCGTGGCCACACGGAGTTCGGCGTCGTGCTGGCCGGCGAAAAGGGCATCGTGAATACCGGCTGCACGGCCACCGTGGAGAAGGTCCTGAAGCAATATCCCGACGGGCGGATGGACCTGATCACTTTGGGCCGCAGGCGTTTTGAAATTATCCTGCTTAACGACGAGAAGCCATACCTGCGCGGCGCCGTGGAGTATTTCGACGACGAGGCCACCGATCCGATTCCGCCCGAAGTCCGCAAGCGGGTGATCGATTCGTACAATGACCTGCGGGCGCTCGAACGTTCCGAACCGGTCCACGACCCCGAGTTGAACGATCCCCAGATCAGCTTCCAACTGGCGCAGGTGGTGCCCGACCTGGACTTTCGCCAGATACTGCTGGCCACGCGGTCCGAGGCCGATCGCATGCGGCGGCTGGCCGAGTTTTTTCCCAGCTACCACTCCCGGCAGCGCCAGATCCAGCACGCCCGCGCTGTGGCGCCCACCAACGGACACGCCAAGGGGTCGTTCGGCGCGTGAGGATCAGCCCCGTTCGAATCGGCCAAAGACAAAATCTGATCGTAGACGCCGACGATACGCTCTGGGAAAACAACATCTATTTCGAGCGCGCTTTCGACGATTTCTGCGACTTTCTGGCGCACTCGGCGCTCACGCCGCCTGAGGTGCGCGCGGTTCTGGACGAGATCGAAATCGTCAACAGCAAGACACACGGCTACGGAACCGCGAATTTCACGCGCAACCTCACCGAGTGTTATCACAAGCTGGTGGAGCGCGAGGTCAGCCCCGAAGATCTTCCGCGCATCATGAGCTTCACCGAGCAGATCCTGCATCATCCCATTGAACTTATTCCAGGGGTGGAGGAGACGCTGGAGTACCTTTCCGAGCGCCACAGCCTGACGCTGTTCACCAAAGGCGATCCCGAAGAGCAAAAACTGAAGCTGGATCGTTCGGGCTTGGCGATTTACTTCGGCCACACCGCCATTGTGAAGGAGAAGGATGCACGGTCCTACGCGGCGCTGATTCGCGAGCGCGTGCTCGATCCGGAGCACACCTGGATGATCGGCAATTCGCCGAAGTCGGACGTGAATCCGGCGCTGGAAGCAGGCATCCAGGCGGTGTTCGTGCCGCACGAACGTACTTGGACGCTGGAGCGGGAGGAACTGCGCGAGGGGCCGGGGCGGTTGCTCAGGATCGCGCGGTTTGAGCAGCTGAAGGAATATTTTTAGGAACGCTTGCTCACGCGCGCGACTCGGTTCCGGGGCAGCGGGTTAGAAGGAATGGTTCGAAACCAGCGCCGCGGGCGAAATCTGAGGAGCGGCTTGAGCGAAATAGTTCTCGCCCGAAAGATTCCTGTAGACCGCGCCGGCGACGCCCGAGGCGATCGGTCCGCTGACGGAGTGCACGTTGGAGGTCAACAGAACTACCACCGCCAGCTTCCGTCCGGCGATCTCGTTGTAGGAGCCAAACCAGCCCAAGTGCACCGGCGACCGGTTGTCGGTACAGGTGCCGGTCTTGCCGAAAATCGGTTCTGTGGCGCTGTAGGCTGCGCGGCGCGCGGTGCCATACTCGACCGCGCCCATCATGCCCGGCTTAATCTCCGTCAGCCACTGAGCAATGTCGAGCTGCCGCTTCACCTGCGGAACAAACTGGTCGATTTCGGCTTGCGAGCTCGGATGCTGGAGGTAGTACAGCGTTCCACCGTTGGCCACCGCGGAGACAATCGCGGTGAGCTCCATGGGCGTCATCGAAAAGCCCTCGCCGAAGCTGGTCATCATTCCGAGACCATCGGATGGAGGCATATCGGCGATTAAGCCCGGCTGTTCGGCATCGATGTTCAACCCGGCCTTTTCGCCCAAGCCGAACATCTGACCATACTGGATGATCTTGTCGTATCCCAGCTTCTCACCAACCGACGCAAAGTAGGCGTTGTTGGAATGCGCGAGCGCTTCCGTCAAGTCGATCGAATGATGTTTGGTGATCCGGAGCGAGCTTTCCTGGTTGATGACGCCTTCGCTCAAACCCGCCAACGCTGCGACGATCTTGATCGTAGAACACGGCTCATAGGCGCCCTGATACGCCAGTTTCTGATTCACGACGGAAAGAATTCGCCCCGAGTTCGGATCCGCGACGATGACCGCACCGTTCTGGGGGCCCAGCGCCTGGACGGCAGCACGTCGAGCCATCAAGTCCTCGCCGTCCACGGAATCGCCTAACGTGGGGTCGAACGCGGGTGGCCTGGACAGTGAGGTGGCGCCCGTGCGCCTTTTCGAAGCAGGCTGGTGCACGCTGATGAGCTTGGGCGCCACGGTGATGGATGCTTTCGCGGCCGTGGCGGGCGCGCGCACAACTCGGGGCCGCTTTTTGCGGGTGGTTGTGGTTCCAAAGGCTGATCCAGTCAGGAGGGCAAACGAAACAAAAATAAGAAGAAGCCGTCGGTTCATAAATGAATATAGATCCTACTTCACAAGGCTTTGCTGAAACCTCGCCAATGCGCCACTTGAGAAACGAACACGCAAACCGTTCCCACATTATGAGTTATCGGCGGGATTTCGTCAAGACTTGAGTCACCTCGCGCTCATGAATATTTCTAGTACTCAGTGTACCCCAGCGGACAAATTTCTCCACGAGAGACGCGCGCAAAGACGGACCTCGCCGCCCGGGATCTCTGATGTACAATAGGAACCACCAGTTAGACGCATCCCAGGCCGGGAGCAGTTACCGTGATCGTACCGCCGAATTCCGTCTTTACCGCTCGCGAAACCCACGGCCGTGCGCTCCGTTCCGGGAACCGGGTGATCGCCCACAGCCAGGACGCGGGCTGGCGATCGTTGCACGCCGCCATTCTTGAGGAAGCCCCATTCCACGCCGTCGAGCGGCCCATCCGCCACCCTTCGCTGATCTATCATTTGAGCCGGCCCACTCAGGTGACCCGTAAGATTGAAGGCGCCGCGCGCGAAACCGCGCTCATTGGACCGCGCCGCATCTGCCTGACGCCGGGCGAGGCCACCACCCAATGGCAGCACGCGGGACATCCGGAGATCCTGCAGGTGTACCTGCGTCAATCGGTTTATGAAGCGGCGGTGAGCGAAATCTACGGCTGCGACAGCTCGGGCGCGGAGCTGGTGCCTGGCTTTGCGATCCTTGACCCGCTGCTCGAGCAACTCGCCATTGCCATCACGAATGCCTTAAGGGACGGCAACGCCGGTAATGGGATGTACAACGATGGGCTCTACATCGACACCATCGCGCAGATGATGGCAGTGCATCTGGCCCGCACGCATTCCTCGCGCTCGCGGCCAGTGCGCATTCTTCCCGCGAAGCCTTTGGCCGGCTGGAAAATGCGGCGTGTGATCGAATTTATTGAGGACAATCTGGAGGGCGACCTGAGCCTGCAAGCTATGGCAGCCGAGGTCGACATCAGTCCGTTGTATTTGGCGCGAGCGTTCAAGGCCGCGGTGGGGCAATCGCCGCATCAGTATGTGCTCGCGCGGCGCATCGAGCGGGCCAAAGAGCTGCTGCGTAACACGGATCTGCCTGTGGTGGACGTGGCGCTGTCATCGGGCTTTTCGTCGCAGAGCCACTTGTCGCACTGGTTCATCCGGCAGGTTGGTGTTTCACCGGCCGTGTATCGAAGGCAAGCGGCGGGGTAGACGCGGTGAGCGGCCCGGATCAAGCCTGAAGTTGACCAAAAGGACGAACTTCGCGTTCGATTCTCGCTCCCTCGCGGTCCTTTGCAATTTCAAGATCGTAGTCAGTCTGAATTCCTATCCAGATGTCAGGCGAGGTGCCAAAGTATCGGGCGATGCGCAATGCGATCGGCGCCGTAACGTTTCTTTGGCCTTTTATGATTCTGGTGAGGGTGCTAGGCGGCAGTCCCATGGCAATGGCGGCGCTGCTTGCACTGATCCCAGCCTCGCGAAGGGCGTCTGCCAAGACCTCTCCGGGATGAATCGGTGGCAGCTTCTCAGTGGTAGTCCGTGATTTCGACATCTTGCGCCTCGTCGTTCATCCAGCGAAAACAAATTCGATACTGATCGTTAATGCGGATGCTGTATTGGCCGGTTCTATCTCCAGAAAGCTTTTCGGGCCGTAAACCGGGAATGCGCCGGAGGTCTGTTAGATCCTTTGCATTTCCCAAAAGTGCGAGCTTGATTCTAGCGGCCTTCTCTATCTTCTCAAACCTCTTGACGCGGACGCGTCCTGACAGCCGCTTCGTGTCCTTGTCTCGAAAGGTCACTTACCAATATGGTAATACCAACATGGCAATCACGCAACGGCGCTTTTCTGCGGATAAGAGATCCTTGCCAGAGCAAAAACGGCGATAACCCCGCATATGCCGCAATTGCCTTTCACGCCAAGCTCTTTCACGTCGGTAGTAATCCTTTTCGAACTTGGATGCTTATACCTTCCGAGAACATAGCTTTCTCGTCACTCCGCCAGCGGCCATCGAACTTGATTTCAAGTACTCTTCTCTGAACCTTGGCATTCGCGGCTGCTACGGCAACGTGGAGACGATAAGTGCCTCTTTGGATGGACCATCCGCCTTGATTAGGCTTCACTTCGAGATCGAAGGAGAATGTCGAATTCCCCAACACTTGGCTGATGCGTTGCTCTACCGGTCCCCCCTTGGGGAAAGTGATGTAGCCCAGATCGCAGTGCTTTTGAAGACCAGGAGCGATGCTTTGAATTGGCTTGCCTATATGAGACCACTTGAGATCCATCGGGGGGAATTCGGTAACCGGTTTGAACTCGCCGTTCTCGTCCATCTCCAGTCCCTCCGCATATACTTCAACGTCTTCAGCCCTTCGCTTACCGTGATTCTTGACCAAAAGTCGAAAGTAGTACGCTTCGGCAAGGACCCGGTCGTTCTGATCTGTAAGGGTTGTCTTAACACAGTCGGGGCGCCTGATTTTGATTGAAAGATCTAATTTGGGCCTCCGAAGCCACGCCCAGACGATCTCACCGAACAGTGCGACCACTATGGCTGACACCGTTCCGATCGCTAACCACCATTCGGGATTCTTCCACCAGCGCGTGCTCCCAATCGACCAGAGTAAGGCCATGACCTGTCCAAACCAGATTTTCAAAGTCAAGCCAAAGCTGCCGAATGTGGACATTATTGTCGCTAACGAAAGTCAGAAATCAGCTTATCGAACCACAGTTCCGACCGACAATGCAATCGGAGAACTGGGAGTTAGCAAGTCGATCCACACGATTGCGGGGATCAAAGAAAAACCTTTCGTTCTCGTTACAGGGCGGCGGTCGCGACGTTCTGTCGTTACTAGTACCCCCACCGCGAAAAAAACGGCGCACCCAAGAGCCGATCCGCTTACAATTGCACCGGAGGAAGCTCTAATGTCCAAGAGAACGCTTTTTGCATCCATCGTGTCCGGGCTGATCGCCATCGCAGTTCAGCCCTTGTCGGCCGCGACGCCATCCTTGGCCGGATCGTGGCAATTTACTCTAACGGCTACGGCGCCTACACCGGCCGTTGTGATCCCCGGCCTCGCCACGTTCACTAAGGACGGTTCGGCGATCGAGACCGACGGGTCGGAGTTTGCTCTCACTCCGTCCTCGACTACGACGCCGGAAAAAGCCAGGACTCCGGGTCACGGCATCTGGCAGCTCGCTAACACACCGGAAACTCTTTATGTCGAGTACATCAGCTTGGTATTGGACGCGGACGGAGCGCTGTATGCCCAGAACGTGACCACCATGTTTCTAACGGTCGACCCCACCACGGGAAGAACGTTCAAGGGCACGTACACGACAGTCCAGGTGATGGGCACCATCTCAAAGATCCTGTCTTCCGGCACGGTGGCCGGGCAATTGATACCGCACGTCCCGTTGCCTTAAACAACCTTGGCGCGGGCGGTGGTCCCGCAGGGCCGCCGCTCTTCGAACTTGCGAGTGAAGTCCACCGCCGAGACGTAATCCCGGCGGGCGGCGCGGCGCGGGTTAAAGTCTGATGACGTTGAGGCCAGGAATCCGATCGAAATCGCGGACGTTGTGTGTGCCTATCGAATAGCCGAGTTCCAGCGCGCAAGCTCCAATGATGAGATCGCCGAACGGCACAGTGATGCCTTTCGCAGCTTGTTCGGCGCCGACGCGTGCGGGACCTTGCCGGAGTATCGGCTCGGTAGATACCATGGCCCAGTTCGGCTACCGTGAGCGAGCAGATGACGATCGGAACTTCGCCCACCGCTTCGCGGATTACACGGATGGTCGCGGGCGTTGTCAGCCCCTTTCGCTCTGCTGCGATAAGGATGCTCGAATCGAGGACTAATCCCAGGATGGCGGGTTCCACGGCTCGCGGTGCGCGTCAATCGCTTCTTGAACGTCACGGGCGAAGTCCTCATCGATGATAGCATTCGCACCGCTAGCTTCGAGCGCGGCGATCACCTCGGAAATTGGGCGCCCGACGATGGGCTTCGAGGGCATAATCACCGCAACGGGCCGGTGATCCTGTTCAATGACCACCTCGATTCCCCGCTGGACTTTTTCCAACACGTCGTGCAAGTCGCGAGCGACTTCCGCTTCTGTCATGCGCACTGTCATCTAACTTCAATGATAAGCCCTTCCAGTCGAATTATGTCCGAACTTGCGGTAGGGTTCGGCGGCTTGCTGTCGATCATGGCTCTGGCCGGAATCGAAGCCCTGCGCGTCCTGGGGCATTTCCGCCGCAGCGACGAGCAAATCCGCTCGACATCGCGATGCTCAACCTGAGCGGAATCGAAGCGGCGCAGTGCATCAACGCCGCTTTGCACAAAACCGCGGGGGATCTCGTCGGCGCGGTCAAATCCGTGCATCAGGGCAAAACCTTCTTCAGTCCGGAAGTCACTCGGATACTGATGGAAGACTACGTCCGCGAAATGCGGACTCGCGGCGCTGAGGATAGCTACGACTTGCTCACCCCGCGCGAACGCGAGATCCTGCAGGAAAAACTAAACCTGCATAGCCTCGCGGAGTTGATCCTGTACGCCGTAAGCAAGGGCGTGATCTCGTAACGCCTGCGAACGGTCTCGACAGCTACCAACTTCTGGGGTGGCCGGCAGGGATTTGGTTGTGACGGACCACGCTGGTGTAGGCAACCTTGACCCATGCGTCAGGCGGCAAGAGACCCTTGTCCCACTTGTCGTCAAACTCCTTGGTGGGATGCGCCGCCACCACTTCGTCCACGCTTTTGCCCTGCTTGGCCATCGGCTCCATTTTCGCGTAAACCGACGCAAGCATATCATGAAACGCCTTCAAATCGTCCTTGGATGCGAGCGGTCCATGGCCGGGGATGATGCGCGTCTTGGCGTCGCCCACCTTGAGGAGCGTTTCGCTGGCCGACGCCATGCCTCCGAGCCATCCGAACGTTGAGTAGTCGATCACCGGATAGAAACCGTTAAACAACAAGTCGCCGGTATGGAGGACGTTCGGAACCGCCAGGAACAAGTAGGTGTCGCTGTCGGTGTGCGCGGGATCGACGTGCTTGTACTCGATCTTTTCATTGCCGAACGTCATCTTGCCGCCCTTGGAGAAGGTCTGGACGGGCAGTCCCTCCGGCTTCAATGGATCGAAAGTGCGGTTCAACGCTTCCAAGGTGACCTTCTGGCTCAGCCATTTCTTTGTGTTTTCCTGCGCGATGATCTTCACGCCGGCTTTGCCGAGCGCTTCGTTGCTTCCGGTGTGGTCAAAGTGCCAGTGAGTGTTGAAGAGCGTGGTGACCTTGTGCGAGTCGACCGAATCAGCGATGGTCTTGATGAGATCGGCCGAGCGATCCGGAAGCCCGCCGTCGATCATCATGAGGCCGCCATCGGAGATGATGACAGCGACGTTGCCGCCGTCGCCCATCATGAGGCCGCCATCGGAGATGATGACGGCGACGTTGCCGCCGTCGCCCATCAGGAGCGCCAGGTCGTCGGAAAGCTTGGTGGCGGTGATCGGCGGGGCGCGCCTTGCCCGAATGCCCGGTACGAGATGGTCAGGCCGGCTGCGCCGGAGATGACGGCGCGCAGGAAGTCGCGACGGTTGGCAGTAGAGTTGAGCATGGGAACAGTTTAGCGAATCGTGAATTCAAGTCAGTGACGCTTTAGTGTTTCACGCGATCCAGTGGATGACTCCCAGCAATTGCGGCGTAAGCTGGATCGCTATCCGTGGCAACATCATCGCGACAGGCAGCAGCAGCCATGGGTTCCGAGACTGGGCGGCTACGCCCGCGAGGCACACCAACATGGGCGTGTAAAGGCGGCCGAAATTGTACACGCTCTCCCACTGACCCGTGATGTCGAATAGGATCGCCATCATCGCAAACATCGCGGCAGCGATTCGTAGAGGATCGCGAGGCCCTCGCGAGGCCCAGACGAGCGCCAATCCAGAGCCCAGCAACACTCCAGCGAATGCAAGATAATCCGCAGTGACGACCGCGTTGGCAAACGGAGTTCCGGGCGGGTAGCTCGGGGGGTTGCCCAGTGCCCGCAGAACGGACCAAAAGGGAACCGGCGCGGGGCTATAAGAATTCCCGCTGGTATTGGACTGAACGTAGACGTACCAAGCCACCGCCGGAGCCGCACTCAACAGAAACGTGCCCGCCGCCCGGAACTCGTGCCGCAAGGTCAAGTACGCGCAGTAGGCTAGCACCAGCAGCAAGCCGGTTTCGCGGGTCAAAACGGCGCAGGCAAGGACGAGAAACAGCTTCCAGGGTTGCGACTGGTATGACGGCGACCGGCTGTAATATGCGAACGCCGCGGTGAGCGCCGCCAGCCCTCCGTCAACGACCAGCCGATCCATCGTGATCGCAGTAGCAGGCATGGCGAGAAACAGCAGTCCCCACGCCGCTGCGAGTCCGGTATCTTGTGCGAAGCGGCAACTCCAGTACACACCAAGCCCGATGCTCAACAGGCAGACGAGTTCGTACGCTCGATCGATCCGTGCGTTGTCGCCCAAGGCAACGCCGTAGGCTAGTAGCGGAATCAGTATGCGGCGGTATCGCATTCGCGGATCGTCGATGTAGTTCTTCAAATCGGAGCGCAAGAAGGGATCATGCCCGATGTAGTGGTAGAACTGCCCATCGTAGCCCCGGGAGTTCGCGAACAAGTAGACGTGCTCGGATTGGACCCCTGGCGGATGGCGTTGGAGTGCTCCTGTGCAGAACAACGCGGTCCAATTGCCACTATAGTTCGCCTGCACGGTAGCCCCCTGCCAGAGAAGAACGAAAAGAGTGCCGCCCACTGCGAACAGCCAAGCCGGCAGCCGATGAAAAGCGAATAGGCGCAACCTTCGATCTTAGCTCCAGAGCATGTGCTAACTTGAATCTCTATGGTTTTGTCCGACGTTGACATCCGGCGCTACATCGCGCAGGGCAAGATAAAAATTTCGCCGGAGTTGCCGGCGGAACAGTTTGGAAGTTGCTCGGTGGATTTTAAGCTGGGCACCGAATTCAACGTCTTCGAACACAGCCGCAACGCCTACATCGATTTGCGCGAGAACAAGGGCATCGAGGGATTGATGAGAAGCGTGTTTGTGCCGGCGGGTGACTCGTTCATCCTGCAGCCGCGCGAGTTTGTGCTGGCGATCACCGAAGAAACGCTGGAGCTGGATGATGACGTTCTGGGCCGGCTGGAAGGCCGGTCGAGCTTGGGACGCATCGGCATCATCGTGCATGGCACGGCGGGCTTATTCGATCCTGGGTGGGCCGGCAAAGCCACGCTCGAACTGAGCAATCTGGGCCGCATGCCGGTGGCGCTCTATCCAGGCATGCGCATTTGCTCGTTCACCTTCGAGCAGCTTTCGACGCCTTCGTCGGTGCCCTATGGCAAGAAGGTCGGCAACAAATATGCAGGCCAAACGAGTCCGCTCGCAAGCCGGCTGGCGGGCGAGTTCAAAGGTTGATGGAAAATTCAATGCCCCGGCGCGTGATTACGCTCGGGCCGATCCCGCCGGAAAAATGTGCGTTCGCGCTGGCGCGCTATAGCCGGTCGCCCGATTCGATTCGCGATTCCCTCGATTGGGTGCGCACGCACGATTCCAGCAAGTTTCTCGAAAGCTTCTATTTTCAATACGGGCATGCATCGATCGCCGACCTCGGCCACGTTGTGCTGTGCTTCGAAGGTATCTCCGAGCTGGCCGCGACCGAGATCGAAGACGAGCAGCTCTGGGACGGGCAGGCGCGCTCCTCTCGCTATCAGGATTTTTCCAAGTCGGGGTTCGTGACTCCACCGGAGTTCAATGCCGAGCAAGCGGCGGTCTATCAGCAAGCGGCGGCCGATTTACTGGCCGGCTACAACGAGATTCACGCAAGCATTTTCGACCATCTCGCTCGAAAGCTGCCGAGGCCCGAGAGTATGAGCGCCGCGGCTTATGAACGCAATGTCAAGGCGCGGGCATTTGACGTGGCGCGCTACCTGTTGTGCTTCGGCATCCCCACGGGCGTAGGGCAAGTGACCAGCATTCGGACGCTGGAGCGTCAGGTGCGGAGGTTGAAGGCATCGGAATACCAAGAACTGCGCGACCTGGCAGGCGAAATTGCGCAAGCGTGCGCCACGGAACCGTGCCTGCGATGGGGCGCGGGAGAATCGAGCGAAGCTGTCGCGCCGACGCTGGCACGGCATCTGGATGCCGATGAACACACGCAACGGAGCCGCGAAGATTTGAAGGCGTGGGCGGCGCAGAACCTGAGCGCGCTTTATAGCGAAGCGCGGATCGACCATGTCGATCTGATCAAACCAACCGACACCCTGACCGATATCGTCGCGACATTGCTCTATCCGGTGACCCCGTGGCCTTATCGCATGCTCCATGAAATGGTGTCTTCCTGGAGCGCGGCGCGTAGGAACGAGGTCATCGATGTCGCGTTGCAATCGAGAACCAAACGCGATGAATTGCTTCGAAATTTTCGAAG
>Ga0209415_10004981_pt1 | contig 24101 bp, 27 predicted proteins | sample PeaSoiSIISIP2007_FD_187696 | JGI IMG/M metagenome (GOLD analysis project Ga0209415, IMG submission 187696) | Peat soil microbial communities from Weissenstadt, Germany - SII-SIP-2007 (SPAdes) (version 2) | ecosystem: Environmental > Terrestrial > Soil > Wetlands > Peat | place: Germany... | reverse complement strand
CCCTACTACACGCCCATCTACCCCGGCGGGGATACGGAAGTCGTCAGCAACTTCGAATACCGCGTGCCCATTATGGGTCCTGTCACCCTGGCGGCTTTTCTCGATGCGGGAAGCGCCTTTGTTCTGCGGACCAACCAACTCCAGATTGATACGTCCATTGCAAGCCTCGCGCAATTGAGTGAGGAGTACCCCTACTTCCAATTGCCCACCCGGCTTCGAATCATCTCGAAAACCAACCTGCGTCCGCGCAGTTCAACCGGACTCGACATGACCGTCATCCTCCCGGTGGTCAACGCGCCGTTTCATCTTTATTACGGCTACAACTGGCTGCGTGAGGATAATGTGATCGTCACTCCTCCCCAGGTCCTGCCGCCGGAGACGATGTTCCCCAATACGGCGACTTACGAAGCTGCTCGCGGCTTATTCAACCCCTTTAAGTTGCGGGAGCGCAAGGGGAGGGTCGGATTCACGGTAGTTCGCACCTTTTAGAGAAAAAATGAGTTAGAATGTGTTATCCGCAATTAGTACTTTAAATCCTTGAAGGAGATTGAATGAAGACTCGAGTATCTACTTTTACGCTTCTGTTCTTCCTGGGAACTGCTCCGGCGGGTTTGCTGGCTCAGAGTTCGGGCGCGCCAGGCAAGGTTGGGCTCGTCAGTATTCAGGAGGCAATCCTCAGCACGGCGGAAGGGAAGAAATCGATGGCTGACCTCCAGAAGAAGTATCAGCCTCGCCAGCAAGAGATTCAAAACGAACAGCGTGATATTCAGGCCATCAGCGACCAGTTGCAGAAACAAGCCGCCACGCTGGGCGACGACGAACAGCGACGCCTGAACCGGGACCTGGAAGAAAAGCAGAAGGCCTTGAAGCGCGCCACCGAGGATTATCAGGCCGACACGACAGCCGATCGGGATGAGATGTTTCGCCGCATCGGTCAGAAGATGGTGAAAGTGATCCAGGATTTCGCGCCCAAGAATGGTTACTCCCTGGTGATGGGAAGTGACCAGGTCCCGATCTATTTCGCGGCTACGGAAGTCGATCTGACGGACCAGATCGTAAAGCTCTACGATGCCGCGTACCCCGCGGAGGCTCCGACCTCGGGTGGACCGGCGACGCCTGCGACGCGATCCGGTACGCCTTCCACCGCCAAGCCAGTAGCGCCCAAGCCAAAGCCCTAGGAACGCATGGCTAGGGGAACCCCTTTGCCAGTGGCTTGCCCCCTTGCGTAGTAAGAGGCGGGGTGTCTATGACAACCCGCCTCTACGTTTGCGGATTCGTGTTGCATCCCTCAAGTGGCTCGCATAGTATAGAAATCATAGGCGAATTAAACAGAGCCCAGCATGAAAAACCTGAAGGCGAAAACTGTAGCGGATTCCCTTACGGAAACGGTGGAGATAGTTCTTCCCAACGACGCTAATCCTTTGGGTAACATCCTGGGCGGCAAAGTTATGCACCTGATTGATATCGTGGGAGCGATCTCCGCCCGGCGCCATTGCCGCAGCCTTTTGGTGACGGCGTCGGTGGATAATCTGGACTTCGTTCATCCCATCAAGGTCGGCCAGTTGATCGTCCTGCGAGCTTTCGTCACCCGCGCCTTTAACACCTCTTTGGAAGTCGAGGTCAATGTCTTTTTAGAAGATGGCCTGACCGGCGAGCGCCGTCAGACGAGTTCAGCCTTCGTCACTTACGTTGCCGTCGATCGAGACGGCCGCCCGGCGAAGGTTCCGCCCATACTCCCCGTGACGGCAGATGAAAAACGCCGCTTTCGGGAAGCGCTGGCGCGGCGACGACGCCGGCTGGCATTTGCCGCCAGCGCTCACCGCCGCTACTTCGAGCCGGAGAAGTAGGAGCAGTGCGGCTGGCCGCCGTAGTCGTAGGGGCGGCCCTTGTGGCCGCCCTGAAACGAATGAACAGTTGGGCCGCCACTCAATGATGATCTAGACCGATTCCCTGCAGACGGAGACGCACATGAAGATCAAACGGGAAAAAATCTTTTCAGGAACTCCTTGGGAACCGAAGGTCGGTTATTCACGCGCCATTAAGGTCGGGGACATGGTCTATGTCTCCGGAACGACCGGCACCGACCCTTCCGGCAAGGTTCTCGCCCCGGGAGATATGTACGCGCAGTCGGTGCAGGCCATTCGAAATATCGAAAGCGCGCTCAAACGCCTTGGCCTGGGCCTCGAATATGTTGTGCGCACCCGGATTTACGTCACCAAGATCGACCGCTGGGAGGAAGTGGCCAAAGCGCACTCGGAGTTTTTCGGCGAGATCCATCCGGCCACCACCTTGGTCGAAGTCTCCCGCTTTATTGATCCCGAGATGCTGGTGGAAATTGAAGCCGCCGCGGTCAGTTGAAAGAGCAGGAGTCAGGAGTCAGGATTCAGGAGTCAGGAGTCAGAATTCGGGACTTCCCATTTAGGCGTTAGGCATTAGGAACGGGCATTGATGCGTCGAAAGCCCTCTCCCGAGGGGAGAGGGTGACCCGCGAAGGCGCTTTCATCAGCCGTCGCGGGTCGGGTGAGGGGTTCCTTTTCAACCGCTACGCGCCGCAGTCAATCAGGGACTCGCCTTTGCGCACGGCATCAATTCCTGAGGGTAATGTACTTCCACCCCCTTCATCGGTTTCCCGTCCGCGTTAACTACCTCGAGTTTCCACTTCGTCGGCTTCTCCACCGTTTCCGGCAAGCTCAGTTCAAGGCGGTAGAACTCTCCCATCTGTCGGAATAAGCGCTGGAGGGCGAAATTAACAGCATCAGCGCTACCCGTGGCGTGCATGTACTTAAATGGCGGCTTTGAACCTGTGTATGGCAAATTCAAACCGTTCCCTCCAGTAGCTTCGACCATATCATGAAGATGAACAGGCCCCTCAATCATCGCCTCGGGTGACCGCGCTCGCTCCGCCAGTTTCTGCGTGATGATGATCGCAGCGAACAGACGCACTCCAGCCGAGAGCAGATCTTCCTGCGCCTTCTTCCCATCAATGTGGCTATGGTTGTCGCCCCCATCAGTCAGGGCAAAGATGACGTCACCAACTTTCGGAATGCCTAATGCGCCTTGTGCCCTCGCAATGGCGTCATAAAGCGCTGTCCTCCCGCCGTGATGGCCCATCTCACAAACCCTGAACAGCAGGGCTTGGCGTTGCAGCAGTGCTGGCCGGTCTTGGTCGAAGCCGGCGCTGTCGAATATCCTCTCTCCAAATGTCATCTCGGCAATGGATCCCTGCGGCGGAGAGAACCTAATCAGATACTCCGAAATAGACTTTTCGATCGGCCATCCGCCACCCGGACTCACCATGCTTCCGCTGGCGTCAAGCAGCAGAACGATACGTCGTGGACTCGTGTCGGCCGCAGCGGAAAGAATCTGAACGTCGTGGCCGCGAAGCTTCCCGCGAAAGTTCGCGGCGCTCAGGTTCGGCACGAGATTCCACGCGCCGTCGACAACTCCCACCGCGATGGTGCGCTGCGTACAACCGCTGTCTTGCGCCGGCAGGTTGGCGAGATTCAGACTGGTGAAGCAGAGGAGGGCGAAAAGGGACGTCTTGGATACCATGATCAAGCTTCAGATTCCGCTGACGGCGCGCACTGCATCGCATTCTACTCCTGCACGCCGAAACTGTCTGCCTCCGATCCTCTTGCACCACAGAGACGCGGCGGATGTGCCGGGCGGCATAGTACGCCGTTTCACGGCTTGGCGAGCGCAGTACCAAAAGTGTTATTGACACGTTTGATACTTGACAAAATCTCCCAGACGTGATAGCCTATGTCTGTGAAAGCCCCTCCCTTTGAGGAAGCCCCCTTCCTCGACACCTATCCTCCCCAAGGGGGAAATCTGGGATTCCCGCTTTCGCGGGAAGGACGTGAATTTCGGGGGAGTTGGTGTCCACCGAAGCAAGCGCCCGAGAGCCAGCACAGAAAAGCTCGCGTGCGGAGTCCCGGGATCGAGGCAAAGAGGACGTGCGAAAAAGATGTTAAAAATCGTGAGAACGAACTCAACAACTCCTTTGGAATCAATAAAAGCGTCAAAAAAGCGAACTCGAAACGAACTGATTTTGCATGCAAAAAAGAGCAATTAGAGGCCAAGAAGGAGCAAACAGCGCGAGAGAGGGGAGGCAGCCGTCTCGAGCAGAAGATGCCGATCCTTTATTCAAACATATGTTTTAAACAGTCGTTTGACGAAAGACTCCAGGGCAATTGGCCTACGGTTCGTCTCGTTTTTCGAGGGAACAAAGCGAGGATGTCTATGAAAACAAAGGATCGGCAAGGAATCAACCACCCCTGACCCCTCCTTATCCGAGGAGGGGAACCACAATCACCGGGCTCCTCTCCTCAGATGAGGAGGGGTTGGGGGTGGTGGGACTTTGCGGCCTTGGCGCACTTCGCGCCTTGGCGTGAAACCGGGTTCTCGATGACGAAAACGACGGAACAAAGCGAGAATGTCTATGAAAACAAAGGGAAACGTCGTGGAGATCGGGCGCTACTTGCTGGACCGAGGTCCCTTCAGGATTTCGGCTATTCTGGCGAAAAGACCGGCAGCGCTCTGAACTTGCGGGTCGCCCTTGGTTTGCGCTTCCTCGCCGCTGGAAAGGCCGTAGACCAGGTTGAGGAGTTCGACCTTGATTCGGAGCTTCAGGTATTCCTGGTCGCTATCCCAGAATTCCGCGGGAGTGCGAATTCCTCTCCTGGCGAGGTAGTCCTTGAAATCGCCAAGCATGGCGGCGTCCGGCTCGAAGGTCCGGTTTGCACGCCCGTGAAACGTCAAATACTCCGAAGCGAAGTTGGTGAAAGTACCGGCTTGGTCCAGGAAAGTTACCCAGGGGTCGAGATTGCGGGGAGGGAGCTCGACGTCGGGAGAAATTCCTCCGCCTGGCGAGAGCGGTCTGCCGTCATCGGTGGAGAAGTGGCTGGAGGTAGACGCCGGATCGAGTTCTCTGCCCGGCGATGCCAGGGCTGTTCCCGGAATAGGCCGTTGCAGCGAGCGGCCGCTGGGGGTGAAGTATTGAGCGGTGGTCAGCGCCAGTCCGGTATCCTCACTCAGGGGCGTTACGGACTGCACCACGCCTTTGCCGTAGGTTGGCCCACCTGCGATCACCCCCCGGTCGTGCTCTTGCAGCGCGGCCGCCAGCACCTCAGCGGCGCTGGCCGTATCAGCGTTGACCAGGACGACGATCGGCACGTCGAATCGCTTACCGGGGGCGGTCGTGCGGTAAGCCTTTTCAGGCGATGCCCTGCCCCGCATCGTCATCACCAGGGCGTCGGGTTTCAGGAAGAGGCCGGCCACGCCGATCGCGGCGTCCACCACGCCCCCGTGATTATCGCGCAGGTCGAGCACAAGGCCCTCGAGAGGCGTCGTCGACAGATTGCCCACGGCATCCGAGACTTCCTGCGGGGTCTTCTGCTCGAAGCCGCTCAAGTGAACGTATCCGATTCCGGCAGAAAGCAAAAACGACTTGTCCACGCTCGGCAGGGCCACTTCCGCCGGCTTCAAGTCATAGTCCTGCGAGACGTATCGGCCCGGGTGGATGACCCCCAGCCGGACGGGATGCGAGCGGGAGCGCCGCAGCAACTCAACCAGGGATTCAAAGTCGATCTGGTTGACTCGGGTGCCGTTGATTTCCACGATTTCATCGCCGGGCCCCAGCCCCGCGCGCCACGACGGAGATCCTTGGGCGGTCTGAAGCACCAGTATTTTCCCGGGCGTCACATAAAGGATGGAACCGAAACCCAGCGCCTCGCCACGCGTCTGTTGCTTCAGAAGGTCGAATTGGTCTTTGTCGAAGAACGAACAGAAGGGGTCCAGCGCCGAGAGCATGCCCCGGACGCCGCCATCCAGCACCGCGCTATCGGGATCGACAGGATCCGCGAAATTCTCCTGAATAGCGCCGTAGGCTTGCGTGAACTTCAGGCTTTCGGTGGTGACTTCGTCCGAGGGAGGAGAGAATGAAGAACTCTGTGCGAGGGCCACAGGGATCGAGGCGGCGAGCCCCAGAAGGTTGCAGGCAACGAACTTTGTCCAGCGCTTCAACTTCTCCCGGTCGTCCTCCCTATCCAGTATATCGCAGGTGCATTCTGTCCGGTGTGAGTGTAGAATATTTTCGAAACTTTTAGCCTTTTTTAGATTGGAGTTATGACTATGGAGAAAGACCAAGACGTTAGCCGCCGCGATTTCTTGAAGACGGCTGCCGCCGTGGCTGCGGCCTCCGCGCTCCCCAGCGGCGGAGCGCCCGCCATTCTGGCCAATCCTAGCCCCAACAGCGTCGTCAACTACGGGATGATTGGCACCGGAACGGAGGGGTGTACGTTGTTGAAGTTCCTGGCGACCATTCCCGACGGCCGTTGTATTGCGACTTGCGACATCTATCCTCCCAATCTCAAGAAGGGTGTCGAAACCATCGGATCGAATCCGCAGACCTATGAGAACTACCATGAGTTGCTGGAGAGGAAGGACCTCGACGCCGTGATGGTGGTGACGCCGCTCAACCTCCACACCCAGATGGTGGTGGATGCCATGAGCGCCGGCAAGCACGTCTTCGTCGAAAAGACCATGTACTTCAAGGAAGACGAAGAGACGCAAATTCGCAAGGCGGCGGAAGAGCATCCAAAACAAGCGCTGCAAGTGGGCCTGCAACGCCGTTCCAGCGACCTTTACCAGGTGGCCATGGAGATGATCCACAAAGGCGCCCTGGGCAAAGTACTTTTCGTGCGCGCCAACTGGCATCGCAACAGCAATTGGCGGCGGCCCGTGCCCGACCCCAAATTCGAGCGCCTTATCAACTGGCGGATGTACAAGGAATACTCCGGCGGGTTATTTGCGGAGTTGTGCTCGCATCAGTTGGATGTGGCGAACTGGGCGTTCGGAGCGGATCCGATTTCAGTGACCGCAACGGGCGGAATCGACTACTGGAAGGATGGGCGCGAAGTCTGCGATAACATCCAGGCGATTTACGAGTACCCGGGCGGCCAGAAGTTCCTGTGGAGCGGCGTCCTCTTCAACGAGCACTTCCAGTTTCAAGAAGAAATCATGGGCGACCGCGGAACCCTGGTGATCACGCTCGGCAAAGGGCTCTTCTATCGTGAGCCCGTGGCCAAAGTTTCCAATGCCGGTTTAAAGGAAAACTGGTGGGCCGGCGCCACGGTTTCAAAGGCTGCAACCCAGGAAGGAATCCCCATCTTCCCGGACCGCACCGCGAATCAGGCGACAGGCTTTGTTGACCGCGAGATGCTCTACGCCAAGCGCTGGCTGGCATCCATGGGGATTTATAAATACGAGGAAGCCCACGACCCGTGGTGGAGCGAAATGTCGAATTTCTTCGCCACGATCCGGGATGGCAAGCCGGTCATCGCTCCGCTCGAGATCGGCGTCGCCGATGCGCAAGGTGTGATCTACGGCAACCGCGCCGTCGAAACCGGGCAGAAGGTATTCTGGCCGAAGAAAACGGTTAGCTGAGAATAAATGGTGAATGGTGAATAGTGAATTGTAAATTATAAATTATGAAAATGTATCGGCGCGAGGTGTTACGGTCGTCAGGAATGTGCTGTGATTCGAATCGATACGACTCACCGTTAATAATACGCCGTTGCTTATTATCCGCCACGGAATCATGACCCGCTACCGCAGTTCACTATTCACCGTTCACCATTCACTATTGATCGCGGCCTTGCTCGTCGCTTGTCACTCGTCACTCGTCACTGCCTCGGACGCCCCCGTCCGCTACGAGGCCTCGCACGAAAGCATGGGCACCATCTTCACCGTGGCTGTTTACGGCCGCGATCGCACTTTCCTTGCGGAAGTTGTGGAGCAGGTTTTCGAAGAAGTTGACCGTCTGGACGAGCAGATGAGCAACTACAAGCCGGAGAGCGAACTCTCCGCCATCAACCGGGAAGCCGCCGGCCATCCCGTGATCTTGGAGCCCGGGCTGTTTCACTTGCTTGAAATCTGCGTCCAGCGCAGCGAACAGACGGGCGGCGCATTTGACATCACGGTCGGCCCGCTCATGAAATCCTGGGGTTTTTTCCGCGGCCGCGGCCGCCTGCCCACCTCGGCGGAAATTAGTGATGTGCTCCAGCGAGTCGGGTACCGGCACCTGAAACTGGATGCCGAACGGCGCACCATCCGGTTTGACGAAAGTGGAGTTGAAATCGATCTGGGGGGAATCGCCAAGGGCTATGCCGTGGATCGCGCCGTCGATATCCTGCGCTCGAACGGGATTACCTCCGCGCTGGTCTCGAGCGGCACCAGCAGCATCTACGCCCTCGGCTCGCCTCCCGGCGCGCAGGGCTGGAAAATCACCCTTCGCGATCCTTACGATGAGCACAGACCCGCGGATGTCATCCATCTTCAGAACTACTCACTGTCGACGTCCGGGAACTACGAGAGGTTTTTTGAGATTGACGGCAAAAGCTATTGCCACATCATGAACCCGCACACCGGTTGGCCGGTCCAGGGCGTGCTCTCCGCCGCGGTTCTGGCCGCTACCGGCACCGACACCGACGGACGCTCGGCGGGATGCTTTGTAATGGGAGTCGACGGCACCCGCCAGTACCTCGCCGCGCAGCCCAATCTCGCCGTCATCTTCTATCTCCCGACGGAGAAACGAGGCGAGTACAAACGCGTCCTGCTGCGCTCACAGTCCTACACCATTCCCTCGGATAGCATCGTGGAGATCGAGCAGCAGTAGGCATCGCTTGCTCAGACACTCGAGGGCGCTCGAGTGTGAAGCGCTGCCCTCTTCCTTGGAATCTATCGAGTGCCACCTCGACCCTCCCGTTCCGAACGTAGCGAGGAATCTCGCTTTGACTGCCTTCAAGGCAGTGTGATCCCTGGCCGTTTGCCATTCCTCGGAACGAAAGCGCACGGAGCCCGCAGCTGGTATAATACGTTGGAGGAGATAACAGCGATGGGCCTGATGATCGTGCACGAACCGGTTCCCCTGCAGACAACCGAAGAGGGCGTCATCAAAGTGGCGGGAACCCGAGTGACGCTTGATACCGTCGTCGCTGCTTTCGAACAGGGAGCAACGGCGGAAGAGATCGTGCAGCAGTATCCGTCGTTGCGGCTTGCCGACGCCTACGCCGTGATTGGTTACTATCTGCGTCACCGCCCTGAAGTTGAGACCTACCTTGCTGAGCGCGATCGCGTTTCACGCCGAGTTCGCCAGGAGAACGAAGCACGGTTTGACTCCACGGGTGTTCGTGCCCGCCTGCTAGCCCGCCGTTCAGAGTGAATCGCTGGAAACCATGCTCTCGCTAGCCGCCGACGAGAACTTCAACAATGATATCGTGAGGGGGTTGCTGCGGCGAAATCCGCGAGTGGATATTCTCCGCATCCAGGACGCGGGACTGTCCGGTGCCAGCGACGAGGGTGTACTTGAGTGGGCGGCCAACGAGGGACGCGTCTTGCTAACGCACGATGTCTCCACGCTCGTACGTTCGGTGTACGACCGGGTTAAGGCTCACTTGCCAATGCCGGGAGTCTTCGAAGTAGGTCGTGGCGTCACTATGCGCACTGCAATTGAGGACATCCTCTTGCTTGTCGAACTCAGCCTTCCCGGAGAATGGGAAGGCCAGATCCGCTATCTGCCGCTGTAGTCCGGCGACACGGAGGTTCAGAACTTCTTCCTAAGTCTTACTTGCTATCCAGGCTGTTGATAGATTTCTCGCCTGTGGCCCACAAGCCGGACCGTCAATACCTTCTTCTCTCGGTTGACCTGATAGATGACCCGGTAGTCGCCAACCCGCATTTTAAGCAGGCCTGAGAAAGGTCCCGTTAGGGGCTCGGGTCTTAGGGAATCGAAATTCTCCGCAAGCCAGCGAAGCTTCTTAAGAAGACGATCAGCAACAACTTGGTCGAGGTTGTCAAAATCCTGAGCCGCTTTCGGACGAAACTCGACTTGGTACATCTACCATTCCAGGCCGCGGCGGCGGGCAACTTCGGTCGCGGGAATGCTCTCACCCTCAATCCGAGGGTCCTCGAGATCCCGCAGAAGGCGCTCTCGAATTTCTGGTCGCAGTGCAAGTCCCGCGTCGGGATCAGTCAGAATCTCTCGGAACTTTTGCTCGACCACCTCGCCGATAAGCGCTTTCAGCTCCTCGATTGAAAGGTCCTTGACCGTCTGCATAATCCGTCACTCCCTCTACATCTTACACCTGAAATGGTCCTTGCGTGCGGACCTGAATCGCAGCCAACGCGCTTCGTGCCCCCCGGAGCAAGGCTACGATCGGCTCCAGGGGGCAGTGCCGGGCGCGCGCGTCGCTAGGATTTCTCGAGGCGCAGGTTATCCGTGAAGGCGAAATAGGTGGCCGCGAAACGCGCGTCGGTCTCAGCCTTGGCGCGATCAAGTTGGTTGGCGACGACGCCTTCCAGTGTCACGTTGCCGTTCTTCACGATGATGTGAATGGGCGGCAATGCCTGATCGCCGTAACGAACGAAGAACGGGTCTCTGTAAATCGCCCGCGCCACAGCCAGGCGCAAGCGATCGTCGAACTGCGAAGTCGGGAGCACTTCCAGGCTGTCATCGAGCTCAGCCACTCCCTTGATGTGCGCGAGGAAGTTGGCGATGTCTGACTTCTTGAAGGGTTGCGTGACTTGGCCGCTCACCGCCAAACGGCCGTCCTGAAGTTGCAGGTTAACGTTGTCGAAAATCGTGTAAGCATAGTACGTCACGATATCTTTCCGCGCCTGGTCCGCGATCTGGCGGGGCGTCACATCATCCGCATAGACCGTGATGTTGTCGACGACGGCCACGCTGTCCACCTTGCGCGCCGCGCGTTCCGCATCCATCTTGTAGCCGACGGCATCCACCGTCCCGCTCAGCGTGGCCACTCCGTTATCCACACTGACCTGAACGTTGCCGTGCTTGAAAACTTGAGCGTGATAAAGCTTGTCCTCAATCTTCGCCGTGATCTGTGCAGGCGAGTCTGCTTGTTTCTTGGCAAATCCCACCTGGGCCGCAAGAGCCAGCATCAACGCCGCGAAGAGTAGTCTTGTTCCGCGCATTGGAATCCTCCTTCTCGCCCCCCGCTGGTCTCAATGCGGGTTGGGCACACTTTGCTGGTTCCGTGAATTCCCTGCCCTTCTCATCTCGCCGATCCCGAGCCCTGGCGGAACCAGCAGCCACGCATATGGACGTTGGGGATTGAATGCAGGTTACAGGGGATGGACGGGCGGCGTTGTGGTGCGGGCGTCTCGCCCGCTGTCGCGGGAGCGTCCCGCTCCCACGCGCGGGCAGAGCCTGTCCTGAGCGCAGCGAAGGAATGCCCGCGCCACTGCGGGCGGGACGCCCGCACCACGGTGGGCGGCCAGAGAGCGCCTCGCTACTAATGTCCCGCGAGGTCAAGGGCCATGGCCGCAGCGCCGTACAGGGGCGAGTACGCGCCCAGTCCGGCAGTGGCGATCTCCGTCGAATAGCCAATCGTAGGCGAGGCTAGCTTGGCGAGAGACTCGCGCAGCGGATCGAGCAGGACCGCACCGGCCTGAATCAGTCCTCCGCCCAGGATAATCCGATCCGGGTTGAGTATGCGGATCACCGACAACAATCCGCGAGCCAGAGAACGGGCCGCCGCCCGAATGATCTCGAGGTCCGCCTGTTCGCCTTGAGCGGCTGCCTGGGCGATTTCCCTGGCCGTGATCCCCTCGGACCTTGACCGGCTCGAGTCGCCAAGGGCAGCGAGTGAATCTCCGCGGCGCCGCCTCCACTCTCTGCCCCGCTCGGCGATCGCCCATCCCGAACTGAAACTCTCCAGGCAGCCCACAGCTCCACAGGAGCAGGTGTTTCCTGCCTCGGAAATGGGAATATGTCCTAATTCCCCCGCCAGGCCGTCCTTGCCCCGATGGATCTTCCCATTCAAGATCACCCCGGCCCCGATACCTGTGCTCAGGGTGACATAAACCATGGCTTCCGTGCCGCGGCCGGCCCCGTAACGGAACTCGCCCAGCGCGCCTGAATTGGCGTCGTTGTCAATCAGGCAGGGCAGGTGCAGATTCGCGTCGACCCACGGCGCAAATGAGAAGTCTTTCCAACCCGGCGAATGCACCGAGGTGACCTTTTGATGCCGGAAATCCACGGGACCGCCGAAGCTGATTCCGCACGCGCCCACGGTTAAGCCCGCCTGTCCGAGAAGAGCCAGAGTGCGCTGGCGGATCTCGTCGAGCATCCATTCGCGGCCGCCTGAGCGCAGAGTCTTGCCTTCCGAGATCATCAACGGGCGCCCCTGGTGATTGAAAAGACCGATGCGAAAGTGGGTTCCGCCGATGTCGATGGCAAGGACGGTATGTGGTAGATCGTAGGTGGCAGGTGGGGAAGAACGTCCTGACGCGCCACTCAGCCGGCTCAAACTTTTGTTCTCACCCATCTACCACCTAGCACCTGCCACCTACGGTTCGTTCCCGATATCGCGGTGTGAAACGCGGGTCTTGTAGCCTTCCTCCGCCAGGGCGCGGCCCAGCTTTTCCGCGACGGCGACGGAGCGGTGACGCCCGCCCGTACAGCCAATCGCAATGGTCAGGTAGCTCTTCCCTTCTTGAATGTACTTAGGAAGAAGGTAGCAAAGCAGGTCCATCAAATGTTTCATGAAGGCCCGCGTAGACGGGAAGGAATCCATGAAACGCTGCACCACCGCGTCTTGCCCGGTTTTGCTTTTCAAGCGCGGTACGTAGTTAGGATTGGGAAGAAAACGTACGTCGAATACCAGGTTCGCATCGGGAGGCAGCCCGGACCGAAATCCAAACGAGACTACGGAAACCCGGATGGCTCTTGCTGCTGAGGGTCCGCCGAAGCGCGCCTGGATGAGGTCTCGCAATTCGTGGACGTTCATCCGAGTGGTATCGATCGTGACGTCAGCAAGCTGCCGCATGGGCTTCAGCAGCGTGCGTTCCAGCCTGATTCCCTCGCGCACCGGAAGGTCGCGCCCCAGGGGATGCGGGCGCCGAGTCTCTTCAAATCGGCTGATCAAGGCTTTGTCTGAGGCTTCCAGGAAAACCAGCGATAAATTCGCGTAGTGGTTTCTGAGGTCGCGATAAACCGTGGGGAGTTGGCTGAGAGCCGCGCCTTCGCGAATATCCACCACTACCGCCGCGCGCTGCGTCCGGCTGGCCCGCGGCTGGCATCTTTCCACGAACCGCCCGATCAGATCGATGGGCAGGTTATCCACGCAGTGATAGCCGAGGTCCTCGAAGGCCTTGAGCACTGACGCCTTGCCGGACCCGCTCATCCCCGTGATCAGAACGAAATGTCTCCGCGGTTTGGTGGCGGCCATGGAAAATCAGAAGGCAGGTCGGCAGGTCGGCAGGTGGGCAGGTGGGCAGATCGGCAGATGGGCAGGTCGGCAGATCGGCAGGTAGCCAAATCGGCAGCTAGACAGGTAGTGAGGTACGCAGGTGGTGCTTCCTGCAACTGGAGATAGATTGACCTGTCCGTTTGCTCTGCTACTCATGCCCCTTCTGCCCACCTGTCCGATTGCCCGCTGCTCATCCACGATCTGCCTACGTGCCATCTGCCCATCTGCCGACCTGCCCACTGCCCTCCTACGGTTCAGGCTCGATCAGTCCCAAGTTTCCATCGGGGCGATGATAAATGACGTTGACGCGCTCGGTCTCGGGATTGCGAAACACCACCGCACCTGCCTTCGACTGGTCGAGAGCAGCGATTGCTTCTCCAACGCTCATGGGCTTGATCGGAACTCTCTCGGTCTGGATGGTGCGGCGTTCCTCCGGCTCGATGGCGGTTGTGCCCAGAACATTCAGCACCACCGTGGTGGTCGGCTTGGGGCGGCGCTTGCGCGTGAGCTTTCTCTCCCGCAGGCGGACGGCCTGGCGCTCCAGCTTGGACAGCGCACCGTTGAGAGAAACCCGCGGGTCACCGGATTCCTCGATACCCACCAATGTATGATCCCGAACTTTCAAAGTGATTTCTGCCAGGCGGCGGTGTTTCTCCGCCGTCAGAATGACGTGCATTTCGTACGCGTCACCCAGCAGTCGAGTAATCTTTCGCACTCTGCCTCGGGTGTACTGGCGCAATTCGTCGCCGACCTCCATTTGTCGTCCGGTAAACTCAATGTTCATGAGCTGACCTCCTGGGGAAATGACAGGCGAAGGACCTAGGCGGGACCAACGTTTTCACCTTCCGAACTCAGGTTCAAGCTTTCACCCTGCGCTGGTGGGTACTGGGAATACGCATATCCTCGCGGTACTTGGCTACCGTCCGGCGGGTTACGCAATATCCAACTTTCTGCAACTGCTGCGTGATCTGGTCGTCGGTAAGCGGATGTGCCGCGTCTTCTTCCTCGATCATTTTCTTGACCAGCCGCTTCAAATTAATCAAGGAAGTCGCCGCTCCTGAAGGTCCCTGCACAGCTTCCGAAAAGAAATAGCGCAATTCGTACACGCCCTGCGGGGTGTAAGCATACTTACTCGCCACGGCACGGCTGACCGTGGAAGGGTGAACGCCCACCTCCTCGGCGACTTCTTTGATCATCATGGGACGGAGGAAATCAATGCCTCGATCCAGAAACTCGTTTTGGCGGCGAATAATCGCCTCACAAACCCTCACGATGGTCTGCTTCCGCTGCTCGATGTTCTTGATGAGTTGAATTGCGGAAGTGAATCGTTCCTTGACGTAATTGCGCACCTCGCGCGTCGTACTGTCCTCTCCCAACAAACGGCGGTAATGGTGGCTGAGCCGCAACTGGGGAAGGCCGTCTTCGTTCATGATCACCTGGTAGGTATCCCCCGCCTTCACAAACGCTACGTCCGGCTCGATCAGCCGCGCCTCGGCGTTGTTATAGCGTTGGCCGGGCCGCGGATCGAGCTTGCGAATCAACTCCACGCAACGTTCCACGGTCTTCACCGGCCGGTCCAGGGCGCGCGCGATGTCACGATACTGCTTGTTCTGAAGCTGCTTGAGGTAGCCGGAAACGATCTGTTGGGCCAGCGTATTCTCGGGAGCCAGGGTGTGCAGTTGGTTCAACAGGCATTCACGCACGTCCCGAGCCGCCACGCCCACCGGATCGAAGACCTGGATCAGACTCAGGGCTTCCTGGACATCGGCCAACGAATGCCCGCCGGTTTGCGCAATCTCTTCCAGCGGCGCGGTGACGTACCCATCCTCATTCAGGTTGCCAATGATGGAATTACCGGCTTCTCGCACCGAATCCGAGCAGACGGAAAGACTCAATTGCCACTCCAGGTGAGCGGCCAGAGAAGTTGGCTGAGAAAGGAAGTTCTCGAAGGAGGGCCGGTCAACCACCTCGGCTTCCGGAGATCGGTATCCGGGATCGAGGTAATCATCGAAGAATGAACCGAAATCAATCTCTTGGAATGAATCCGGGTGGTCGTCGTTTCGGGCCACCACATGATTGGTCGCCGGCGGAGTGTGTTCTGCGTTTTCCGTCTCGGTACGTTTGTCGACCTCGTCGATGCTCGGAACGTCCTCCGGAACCTCTTCCAGAACAGGGTTGGCAACCATCTCCCGGTTAATCATCTCCCGCAGCTCGAGTTTATTGAGCGCGAGAACACTGACCATCTGCACCAAACCGGGCGTCAGAATCTGCTTCTGCGCCACCTTGAGGTTCAGTCCGATTCTAGGAGCAGGCCCACCACCCATACGATTCTTTGTTCCTTGTAGGAGCGATCCCGCACCCACGGTCGCCCCTTGGCGGCGTTAGGCGGCCGCTACGCCAAACTGACCCACTACTTATCCAGCATTAGAGACTGGCGCGATCCGGTTACATTGTCAACCGGAAACTATCGCCCAGGTAAACTCGTCTCACCTCGGCATCCTGTCCCAGTTCTTCCGGCGACCCGGCACGGAATATCCGCCCGTTGTTAATAATATAGGCCCGATCTGTCACCTGCAAAGTGTAGGGCACGTTGTGGTCGGTCACCAGCACCCCGATCCCTGTCCCTTTCAAGCGCACAATGATCTTCTGTATGTCTTGGACCGTGAGCGGATCGATTCCCGAGAACGGCTCGTCGAGAAGAATGAAGGAGGGAGAAATCACCAAAGACCTTGCGATCTCCACGCGCCTTCGCTCCCCTCCTGACAACATGTACCCTTCGCTCCGCCGCACCTGTTGCAACCCTAAATCCTCCACCAACTCTTCCAACCGCTCACGACGCTGGTGCGCGGTTAGCGGCAAGGTTTCGAGAACCGCCATGATGTTCTCTTCCACACTGAGCTTTCTGAAGATGGAAGGCTCTTGCGGCAAGTAGCTGATCCCGTTTCTTGCCCGGATGTACATGGGGTAGGCCGTTATGTCCGCTCCGTCGAGCATCACCTGGCCGGAATCCGGGCTGGTAAGGCCGACGATGATGTAGAACGTCGTGGTCTTACCCGCTCCATTGGGCCCCAGCAGCCCTACCACCTCTCCCTGAGTAATCCTCAGGCTAATATTATCAACGACTTTGCGTCCCTTGTACGATTTCGTCAGCTCAACTGTAGAGAGAATCTGCATGGTCGCTCATGGCGCGACGCGGTGCTGCGATAAAGAGGGTGTCCCATCACCTCCCTCCACAAGAAGCCTATCATCGTGGACAAACAGTGTCAAACGACGGCCGGTTGTAAAGCCCTTCTTATCGTCACGGATATTGGGTGGCCCACCGGTAAGGACGATTTGCCCCGTGCCGGCGGAGTACTCGCCGTGCTCTGCTGTGGCTCGTCTACCCGGTTGGACAACCACGACGTGCCCATCAGCATTGGCACGGTCCACCTCTGAGTCTTGATTCGTGCCGATGCGGGAGAAATAAACATCCATCCTGTCGCCTTCCATGGTGGTCAGCCCCGTCTGGAGCTTGACGTGACCACGGTAGGTCGCTTTGCTACCCTCGTCGAAAGCCTCCAGGAAATCGGCGCGTACGGTGAGCGGGCGCGTTTCGCGACGGGCGGTTCCGGTGGCGGGTGGCGTTCCCATCCCATCGGAAGCGGGTTGGAGATGGGAGGTCAACACCTGGGCGCCGGAACTCATCCGCTTCCCCTTCCGGTAAACGTCCAGGCTGGTGGATTCCACGACATCCGCGCCGCGCCAGGCGCGCACATGACCCTCGTAATGTACGATTTGGCTGCGCCGTTGGGCCACCATGCGATCCGCCAAGACGTTTGTGGGGTCTGGGGCCGGCCCGTTCGCCGTCTGGTCCCCACTTCCGAGGTGAGTGCTCTGTACCTTGCCGATCCCCTCGGCAATGTCAGTCGCAAGATCGAAGCGGAGACGCTCGCACTTTGCCCGGCTCTCAGCGTCCCACAGGCGGGAATGGCCAGTCAGGGTCACATCCTGCGCGGCTGCCGCGTAGACGGACTCCTCCGCACTGGCGTTGCGGTTGCCGTCACGGAAGGTGTAATTCCCTGACTGGATTACCTGCTTAAGGGCGTGTGTCGCCTCGTCAAATGTGGCCAATAGCTGATCCGCAGTGCTCTCTTGGGCGACACTGCCCGGCGGGGCGTCACGGGGCGGCTGAAAAACGATTTGGGTCGGTTTTAGGCCACGCAGCGTTTCCAGGTCGCTGTGATCGCTGAAAGTCATCAGGAACTGCCCGGCGGTTATGATGCGCTGCCCTGACTTGGAATCCGATGGGTCGATTACGAGTCTGCCGCTGCCGACCGTCTGCGCTTCCTTAAGGCTCTTGCCGTTCGGCCGAAAGCTGAACTTCAGCTCCGAGGCGGAGAGCGATCGCTTTTCTATGGTCGCCGGTTTTGCCGACTTTCCCTCGCCCAGGGTTGGCGAAGATTCGACCACAAGTTGCACGTTTTCCAAAGCATCCCCACTCTGCAACTTTGCGGGAGCACCGACAAGATTCAGTTCAACTCGTTCCGCCCGCAAGTGACTAGTACTCCCTTTACCGCGAGATTGCCCGGTCACATTCCCTTGGGCCGTCAGATGGCGCAGCGCCCTCATCGCCGGGTCAAACTCGCCCTGCGCGCGATCCGCAGAAAGTTCCACTTGCCTCTCCGGCGAGGATTCCGAGGCTTTGACGCTGCCTTCCATCTCGACTCGAGTGACACGATTCGCTTCGTCCAGAAACACCTTGCCGGCGGCGGCGGAGACGTTCTGGTCGCCCTGCGTTACCTGCACCGGGCCCCAAAGGACTATTCGCCTGCCGGGCTTTTCATAGCGAAGATGGCTGGCGGTAAGCTTCATGGGAGGACTTGAGGCATGACCCTCGCGGGGTGGCAATTCCATGGCCACATCTTTCTCGAGATCCAACGAACCATCTTTCGTGGCGTAAACCATCCCCCGGGATGATCCGGAGGCTGGCCCGACACGGAAATGCACAACCTCGTCGCTGGTTACGAGCGACTTCTCGTGGTGATAAGAGACCTTGGAAGTATCCAAGTAGACTGTCCGGCTGCTTCTCGAGTTTGAAGCCCGGGTATTCTCAGCTTCGGAATTGAGCTCAATGTGTACAGGGCCGGAGCTGAACAGATCGCTGGTCTGGCTGTTGTACTGGCATTGCTGCGTGCGCATGAGGTCGCGGCGCTTGCCCGTTTTGCCGAACAACTCCACCAACACGTCCTCCAGAACTGTTGCTCCTCCCTGTTTGAAGGAGACCGTCCTCGCGGCATGAATGGTGTAGACGCGCCGATCACGATCCGAGTGGGTGACGGTATAGCCGGAGACCTGTTGATGAATATCGACGGGGACATTCTGCGGCAATACGGCCGGCTTTTCTTTGTGGCGTGTTGCAAGCCAGTAGGTCCCGGTCACCGCCAAGGCGGTGAGGGTCATTGCACCGGCTACGAGCCAAGTCATCCAATCCCGGTGCCGGGTTGCGCGTTGTCCTGCGCCGTTCATCCCCTGATTTCACTCAACACCAACTGTAGGGTTGTGGTGTCCTGAAACACATTCTGGTCCAAAGTGAAAGCCAGGTCGAGCGTTTGCCCGGCAACCAGCGTCGCGCCCCGCTCCGCCATTCCCCAACCGATGGCGTCAAAAGACCTGGGCCCACGGGCCACTCGTAGTTTTAGATGCTTCTCCTGGAGGATTCGAGGTCCCACCACGAGACGCAGATCGCGAGCCGCCAGGACCGGGGCGGGATTGGCGCAACCGAAGGGCGCCAGCGTCTGGAGCGCTTCGTAGAGAGTCCAATCGATTTCGTGCCCGCTCACCTCGGCATCGACGCGCAGGGTTGGCTCGAGATCCGCCGGTGTCAAAATCTCGCGTGCGTATTGCTCGAAACGCGCTTCCAGTTCCGCGATCCGCTCCGCGGGCAACGCGAAGCCCGCTGCCCGGGCATGGCCGCCATAACGTAGAAACAGTTCCTGCATGGCGGCCAGTGCATCGAGGAGGTGAAAGGCTCGAATCGATCTTCCCGAGCCGACTCCTATCCCATCCTCCACGCTCACCACCAACGCCGGACGGTGGTACCGCTCCACCACGCGCTGCGCCACAATTCCGATCACTCCCCGATGCCACGCCTCACCGGCCAGCACCAGGGAGTGGCGCTCCCTCTTCTCAGGGTGGCCATCCATATCCTCCACGATCTCACGCAGAATCCCCTCTTCAATTCGCTGCCGCTCGCGGTTGAATCTATCCAGGCGCCCGGCGATCTCACGCGCCTTCTCGAGATCCGAGCAAGTGAAGAGGTCAATCACATCCCGTGCATCCTCCATGCGCCCTGCCGCGTTCAGGCGCGGCGCCAGGCGGAAACCCAAGTCCCCCGCCGAAATGTCGCAGCGATGGAGCCCGCAAACCTCCAGCAGCGCCTGCAAACCGGCCTGCGAAGGCTGCCGGAAAGCCTCGAGCCCGAAGTGCGCAATGACCCGATTCTCACCGAGCAAGGGGACGACGTCGGCAATCGTCCCGAGCGCGACAACTTTCAGGTAGGACTGGAGAAGCCGGCCGGAGAGCCTCTCGCCCAGTAGGGCTTGCACCAGCTTGAAAGCCACCCCTACGCCGGCCAGGACCTTTTCGGGATAGCCGGAGTCGGCCCGCTGTGGGTTCAGAATAGCACAGGCCGGAGGCAGATGGCCGTCCGGCAGGTGATGATCCGTCAGAATGCAATCCAAGCCCAGCTCACGCGCCCGATTCAGCGCCTCGTGTTCCCGGATGCCCGTGTCCACGCTGACCACTACTCGTATACCCTTGGCCGCCGCCTCCTCAATGACGGCCGCGCGCATCCCGTAACCATCGTGCAAGCGATGCGGGATGTAGGCCTCTACCTCTCCACCGAGCCCTCGCAGCGCCGCCAACAGGATGATCACTGACATGGTTCCATCCACGTCGTAGTCGCCATAGACCAGAATCTTCTCTCTCTGCTCCAGAGCGCGGCGCAGGCGGTCTACGGCGGCCTTCATGTCGGCCAGCAAGAAGGGATTGTGAAGCTGCTCGAGTGCAGGATGGAGGAATCGCTGCGCTGTTTCCGGATCGGTGACTCCCCGCAGGATCAGAAGCCGAGCGACGATACTCGGGATGTTCAGCTCGCGGCCCAAGCGGGCGACTGCGTCTCCATCCACCTCACAGATTTGCCAACGCATAACGGACAGCCATCGTGACAGAAGACGCCCAGGGTTGCAAGTCAACACTCGCTGTCCCTAATTCGTCGATGGGGTGGGCCGGACGGAGGGGGTCTGGGGGGGTCGCGAACCGCCCCTACTAGCCGACAACGTGTCGTTGTTTGGCTTCTAATTCCGCGGCGGAGCTTCGGTTAGTTCTGCGCAAGATGCGCGGTTTTCGCTCGTTTTAGCGTCCGATTTATGCCCATTCGCGCTCAAAACAGGCGCAATTTGCAGCATTCAAAAAAGTTATGTCATTTATTCTAAAGTACTTATTGAGTTCGTTCCCACTATTTTCCATTTTTTGGATTTCCCACGTTCCCCTCGCGCCGGGACCGTCCCGCTTTCCCTCTCGCCGCGTTGCCCCCTGGGCCTCGCCTACGACAATATGTCCACATCATAACCACAATTATAGGCTATCACGCAGGCCGCGTCTCGTCAAGCAAAAAATGCAAACGGAAACCGCGTCGCACCCTTCTTCCCTACCGCGCGAATGGTCAAAGCGCTGAATATCCTGGTTGCAGGCAGAATTCGCTTGACAGCCCGAGGTCGACTGTTGTAACCTAACTACAACACTTGGTGCGGAGGTGCTATGTGGCTTCAACATTCGGGTCGTACTTTAAGGACATGAGGACCAGCAAGGGATGGAGCTTGCGCCGCTTCTGTGAGGCGCACGGCTATGATCCCGGCAACATCAGCCGTCTTGAACGTGGAGTTTTTGCTCCTCCCGAATCTCCAGAGAAATTGCGGGAATACGCGAAGTCGCTTTCCCTGAAGGAGGGCAGCGAGCAGTGGATCGAGTTTTTCGACCGCGCCGCTGCGGCCCGCGGCCAACTCCCCGCCGATCTGCAAGCCGACGAGAAGCTGCTCGGGCACTTGCCGGTGCTGTTCCGCACCCTTCGGGGCAGGAAGGTGACGCCGGAGAAACTCGACCAGCTTGTGGAACTGATCCGAAGGGAGCACTCCGATTAGAATTCGCGTCGCCCGCCTTTCCTACAACGATATCCGCAGAAAGTCGGAGCAATTGCTGCGTGAATTCCATCCCGAGGGCTCAATTCCGACGCCCATCGAAGAAATCGCGGAGATTAAATGCGGCCTCGATATCATACCCCTGCCTGGCTTGCGTAGCCTACTAGAGGTGGATGGGTTCATTTCCAGCGATCTGACGTGCATCACGGTTGACCAATTCATTCTTGAGAAGCGTGTGAACCGCTATCGCTTCACGCTGGCGCACGAACTCGGACACTGGTATCTGCACCGGGATCTCTACGCCGAACTCAGCTTCGGCAGCGTCAGCGAGTGGAAGCAGTTCCAGATGGCAGTGGACGAAACCGATTACGGCTGGCTCGAATATCAAGCGTATGCCTTTGCCGGCTTGATACTCGTGCCCACCGGCCATTTGAAAGCCCAATTCCAATCGGCCGCGAACGCCGCCGAACGGATTGGATTCAGCCGACAAGGCGAGCCGGAAGCCTTTTATCAGTACGTGATAGAAACTTTGCGAGAGGTCTTTGCGGTCTCCGACGCCGTGATTGCAAGACGATTGCGTGCGGAGAATCTGGACCGATAGGAGGCTAGCCATACTTGTTTGTCGGCGAACGTCGCAGGTGGCGCAATTCGGGTTGGAGAACACGCTGGGGAACCGGGGACGCCCTGGAAAAGATAGATAAAGATACCTAAGGGAAAGGCACCTTTTCCCTTCCGACGGAGGTCGCGATGATGACAATTAGAGCCTGCATGCCAGGTGAGCGGATGAAACCTATAAGGGTGCTTTTGGAGAAGGGCGGGCAACGATTCGGCGGACCGATTACTTTCCCTGCCGACTCCCTGCCTCCGGGACCTGGAAAAGACTTCGACGAAAGACACGTGGTGGTTGACGCCAAGGCCGGCGTTAGCGACGACACGTGGGATGAGGTGATCCTCACAATCAAGGAGAAGTGACCGTGTCCCCGCCCCTGGACTCGTTGCGCACCGGTTCGAATTTCGGGGCAGCACCTTTTCAGGAGAATCCTGGTACCGTTTCCTCCCGCGGAAGGAGAGGTTGTCGACCTCGACTATGAGGACTACCATTGAAAGGAAAATCATGATGCGTATGGTACGCCCGGCCCATCCGGGACAGTTCATCAAGATGGAAGTCATCGAGCCGCTCGGCCTCTCGGTTACGAAAGCGGCCAAGGTCCTTGGCGTGACCAGGCCCGCGCTCTCCGCCCTTCTCAACTGCCGCGCCGCGCTCTCACCCGAGATGGCGCTGCGGGTGGAGAAGGCTTTCGGGCCCAAGATGGACACCCTGCTTCGGATGCAGACCGCCTTCGAGATTGCGGAGGCTCGCGAGAGGGAGTCGAAGATCAGGGTTAAGCGCTATGTGGGAAAGGCCCTTACCTCCCACGACCGTGTCGGCCAAGCCACGCTTTGAACCGCGCCCGCGTGAGAAGGCGGCAGCGTGGACCTGTTCTGTAGGTTCGCGCAGCTTGGGCGCGTTCGGTAACGAGAAGCCGCAGAACTTGCAGCCCAGCTCTACGCCAGCCCGCGGGTATGATATGTTTTTCGTGGAGGCAGAATTTGAAGACCGACCTGCATCCCTTGCGCCGCCGAAATCGCAAGCGCGCCGTTCCCGCCGATCATAAGGCCGACATAATCGCGGGCAAGACGATTCAAGAACTCGCCCGGGAACGTGGCGCAAAGCCATTCGACCCGCGTGCGTTCGCCGGCATCATGCCACCCGACGAGGACATTGGCGCATTCGTCGAAGAGATCTATCGCGCCCGGACGTAACAGACTTTGACGAGCGACCCGCTTAATATCATCCTTCTCGACACGGACGTTTTCTCTTACCTGATGGAGCCAGACGACCCGCACGGGTTTACACGAAGATCCCACGCGTGACGCCGCCGCCGAAGTGTGGTAAAAACAAGGGACAGTGAAAGGATGGTAAGAAGATGGCAACCCTCGATTGGTCGCAATGCTCCGCCGTGGAAAGCATCCCCGGGAAGCGCAGCGGCGCATGGGTGTTTAAGGGCACCCGGATGCCGGTAGCCACCGTGTTCGAGAATCTTCAGGATATGAGCGTTGACGAGTTGGTGGAAGAATTCGGCGTGACGCGGGAGCAGGTTCAGGCGGTTCTGAAATTTGCGGCGCAGAGCGCCGAAGCGCCCGCGAGTTCCAGGTAAATGCTGGTTCTGTTTGATAACGGCACGCCACGCACACTTGCCCGCTATCTGATTGACCGTCACGCCGTCACGGAAGCCCGCGCCCGTGGGTGGGAAAAATTGGACAACGGCGAGTTGCTGGCCCAGGCCGGGGCTGCAGGATTTCAGGTGTTGATGACGACCGATAAGAACCTTCGTTAGCAGCAGAACCTTGCGGATCGGAAGATCGCCATTGTGGTGCTAGGGAATGGGCGTTGGACCATTCTCAAGCCGCATGTAACAAAGGTTGTCGCAGCGATAAACGACGCGACGCCAGGCAGTTACACCGAAATCGATATTCCTTTCAGCTAGAGTGCTTCTGTCTCCGATAGCGGATGGCGTGCGCGCCGTCACCAACCGGAAAAGGGTACCTGGAACGTGTGAAGAAATTAACAACAATGCGTAGCTGTGGTAACTGGGGTGAAGCAAAGTGGAAG